>Ga0306920_100003487_pt1 | contig 19964 bp, 20 predicted proteins | sample flu12Cox44000170_FD_204666 | JGI IMG/M metagenome (GOLD analysis project Ga0306920, IMG submission 204666) | Lab enrichment of tropical soil microbial communities from Luquillo Experimental Forest, Puerto Rico - flux4day.12C.oxic.44.000.170 (v2)... | ecosystem: Environmental > Terrestrial >... | reverse complement strand
CGCTCAGCTGTCCGGCGATCCGCTTGGGCTCGTCTCGGCACTCGGCAAGATCGACACCGCAGCCCGCCAGATCGAGAACGTCCCCGCCCAACGGAACCCGGCGACGGCACCGCTCTTTATCATCAACCCGCTGTCGGGGGTCCGCATGGACAATCTGTTCGCCACCCATCCCTCGACAGCGAACCGCATCGCCGCTCTAGAGGCGCTTGCGGGAGCACAAGCGGCCTGACCGCCGCCTTATTGGCTCAGTGAGCGACCGGGTCGGGGCGGAGTTGGAATTCGACGACGAGCGGGCTTGAGAGCGTCTCGGGTGTGGCACCCGGGGCACCCGGCGCCGGTGCGTCGATCCCCTCGATGTGGAACGGCGTGCGATTGCCCGAGGTCACCCATAATTCGGGGCCCTTCCAGCCGGTCTTCGGGTCGTCGATGCGGCCTTCCAGCCTCTTGGCGAAAAAGCCCATCGGATTGGGGACGCGCAACTCGACGATCTGCTCGCCGACCAGCGCGTGCAGCGCATCCGATTGGTTGCCGGTCTCGAACGGCACGTTGGCGCCGAGCCCCAGGATATTGGACCAGTCCACCCACAGGTAATACGGTTCTCCTGGGCGCCTGGATCACCCTGGAAGCCCGGCCCGGAGAGCGGGTAGAAGGTAAAGCCTTCGGGGCATTTCTCGCCCTTCTCGGCACCCGGACCATTGAGCGGCTCCTTGCATTTGCGCCGCGGCATGGTTTCGCGGCGGCCGGCAGTCGCTCGATTTGACCGGCCGCATCGGGGAGCTGGCAATGCCGGTTCAGGTGATTGGGGCCGCGATGCCCGCATCATTCCGGTCGCCCACGCCGAGGCGCTCGCGGCCCGTCTCCCCGTGCATGTTGTCGACGCCGCCGGCCATCTCCCGCACATGGAGAAAACCGGCGAGGTCAACCGGCTGATCGAGCGGTTCATCTCCCTCAGCTGAGGGAGAAAATTCGAAGAACGATCGATTTCCAACGGGAATACTCTCTTATAATCAATCGGTTATGGCGATCCTCCGGGCTCGAGCAGGGAGGCCAGCAGGGAGCCCAATCGCGGCTCTGAGGGAGAGAGCAGGGAGAGCGGCGGGCTGCTCCCGCGATGAGCTGGTCCCTGTTCGAGGCGGGTTCGATCGGGCGCTGGCGGGGCGCAAATGGTTGGACGCCGTCCACCCGGCGTTATCCTACCCGGCCATATACCTTACGCCTCGATCTTGCCGAAAAGATGGCGATGCAGGTATCCCGCGAGGCCGCGAACGCGCCGCGGTATCGAGCGAAAGCCGGATGACCGTGGTCGCCGCGCTCCTCCCGGATCCTAATGGGCGAGCGGGTCGGGACGTAGCTGAAATTCGACGACCAGCGGGCTCGACAGCGTTTCCGGCGTGGCGCCCGGGGAGGGGGCGTCGATGCCTTCAATATAGAACGAGGTCACCCGCGAAGCCGCGTCCCTTCCACTCAGCGTTGGGACATTCAAGAAAATGGGCACCAGTCGTGCGACTTCTGCCCATTATCTCGCTCTCCGTGTCGCTGCTACGCGGCAAGATCCATTGCTTTCAGGCCAACGGCCTCTGAGGCCTTCGAAATGGCGCCCCTGACGTGCGCGGCATTCGCCGAGACCCGTAAGACTCTGCCCAACGCGCCGCTCGCTGTTTTGCCGATTTCCTCATTCACCAACTCATTCTTCCATAGGGCGCCTTCATACGACCACTCGATGATACCCAAGCGCTCAAGGTAGGGCAGAATATCCTCGCCGAGCTTGTACCGCTGGTAGACCGCATAGCAAACACCACCCAGGACATTCATGCCGGCGGCAGTCATCAAAACTTGACCGCCACCCTGAGCACGGATGCCTGGTACCTCAGATAAATCATCAGCGTTGAGAGTCGAAAGCTTCTTGAAAAGCGGAATATATTCTGTGCACCAGTCTATGAACTCAACGAGATAGGTCCGAAACCGCTCATGAGCGTCTTTGCCGACCTCACCATAAACCTCGACGAATGCTTTGTTCCAGGTATCATCACCTGCCCGGCTATTCAGCCCGGCATATTTGACGAATTGCCGCAACGCGCTCGTATTCCACACCTTGACAGAGCCGGCGCTAAGGTTGGAGCCCTTAGCCGTAGAGTCGATCGTGTGCTTAAATAACCGGCAGCTGCGGGCGAGATGAACAGCCAATGCATTGACCGGTAAGCGGTTATCATAGACCGCCACCAGGGAATCTGCGATCGGTCGCGTTTTTGAAGCGTCCGCGAAATCTTGATGAACTTGGTCTGGATCTTCCTCAAAGGTAATCATAACCGCTATGCTATCATGCAACAACTGATCGCGGATGCTTGGGTCTCGGTCCGCCATTGCCTGTTCGATCCCTTCGCGCCGATGCTGAGCGTCGGTGATGTCAAAACGAGCGTAAGACGGCAGCGTGAGTATCGCCGTCTTGATCGACGACTCACCAGTGACAGTAAATAGGGCTGCTCCTTTGCCCCCACGCAGATTTAGGGTTGCCGGCGGCATAATATATTTATCGTGACTTTTCACCGCGCTGGTCAAATACTTGGTGATCGCGCGGACATGGTTTTTGTCGATTGGCCGATTGGTGCTTTCGGCTACAGCTTCAACGTCGGCCTCTTTTTTCGCTCTAGACTGAACCGCGGCAACCCGCACAAAATCTTCGAACAGCATCGCGGTTGAAAACATGACGCGTCCGCCTTGTTCGAAGAGCGTACCCTCGAAGTAAATCGCTCGGTTCCCGTAAGCGTATTGCAGCGCAGCCGCGACCATCGCGGGAACGTCGCTCAGCTGCTTGACAGCAATCGTGTCTGGTATTTGCATAACCTTGCTCCGTTGTCTTGGAAGGATCGTGGAGTGGGTGGCCCCGTGATGGTGGGTAACGCCGCGCATCGCGGGGCTGCGCCTTTTTTGGTGCTATTTCGGATCGGATCAAGCAGATTTCGTGGCTTTAACCACGAAATACGGTAAAATTTAACACTAAATTGGTCGCTAAATCTTGGCCTTGCGCTCAGTGGGTGAGCGGATCGGGGCGTAGCTGGAACTCGACGACCAGCGGGCTCGACAGCATTTCCGGTGTGGCGCCCGGCGCACTGGGTGCCGGTGCGTCGACCCCTTCGATGTGGAACGGCGTGCGGTTGCCTGAGATCGCCCATAATTCGCGGCCCTTCCAGCCGACCTTCGGGTCGTCGATGGGCCTTTGAGACCCTTGGCGTAAAAACCCATCGGATGGGGACGCGCAACTCGACGATCTGCCAGCGCGTGCAGCGAATCCGATTGGTTGCCGCTCTCTAATGGCACGCGGCGTCGAGCCCCAGGATCTTTACCTCTATCGCTTCGGCGTTCTCGCCGAGATCGTCTTTTTGCGCGCGGCGAGCAGGCCCTTGGCGACGCTGTGAATTTCCTCGAACAGGGCCGGATCTACCACTTGGTTCAAAAAGCCGTGCGTAATGGCGTTGCGGGACGCCAAACCGCGGCGCAGAACGGCATAGTCGTCGTCTTCGATGATTCCCTCGGTCAGCAGCATCTTTAAGAGAGCCGACGAGGAGATCCGGCTGGTTGGTGGGATCTTTAAAGGGGAGAGCCGGTGCCGGGCGGCGGCCTCGATAATCGACCACAGTAGTAGAAACTCGACGCGCGTCTGATCCTCGTCTTCGTCCGCGCGGCCGATGAGATCCAGCCGGGCCGACAGGTCCTTGGTCTCCGGTAGTCGTGGGGGCGGCTTCCATTCGGGATCGGCAAGATCCACATAGACCACCTGAAGCTTCCAACCGGCCCGGTGTTCCAACGCCCTGCCAAGCCTCTGGACCGCCTCGAAACTAGCCGGAGAGGAGGTCTTTATCTCGACGACGATATTTTCGCCGTCTCGCCGGGCGATCAGATCCGGCGCCAGCGTGCGCAAGAATTCAGGCAGTTCCCGGGGCGAGGGTTCTACAGAAACCTGGTAACCCTGCTGCGCATACCAGTCCGCATATTGTCTGATCGCTTCGCGTTCGCTCGTTACGAGGTCAGCTTCGGCACTCATGGAACCCTGCCGTGGTCAGGCGCCGGGTCGATGCGCACATAGACGAAATCGGAGCTTGTCTGCGACATGCGCTCGATCGCTTCCATCAGATATAGGCTCGCCCCGGTCAGCGATAAGCCAATGCCGAAAGGAGTTTTCCGCACCCGAAGCTCCGACACCTGCCGGTCATCCCGGAAGAGAACGCCCTTGAGCCCGTCAAGCAGCGATTTCGCTACGTTGTCAACGTCGATCGTCGCCTCGCCCTGATAGAAATAAATGATCAAAACGCTGGCATCCTGATCGGTCGTCCCCGACCCACCCTCTTCTCGTAATTGCTCGCGAGCGGCTCGCGAAACCCGTTCGCGCCATCGCCGGCGCGATCGCGCATTGGCATTGGCGCTGCGTGGCGCGCCGGCAACGATGAATTCCATGGTCTCATCGTATCGACGCGGTTACTACCACCGTCCAGCAATCGATCACCACCGCGGGAGCATTGACCCCGGCTATCGGGTGTCCTCGGCCGGGGTGGGGGTCGTCAGCGGCGGCGCGTGCTTGCCCGGCCTCGTCAATGAGCCAGCGGGTCGGGACGGAGCTGGAATTCGACGACGAGCGGGCTCGACAGCGTTTCCGGCGTGGCGCCCGGGGCACCCGGCGCCGGCGCGTCGATCCCCTCGATGTGGAAGGGCGTGCGGTTGCCCGAAGTCACCCATAATTCGCGGCCCTTCCAGCCGGCATTCGGGTCGTCGATGCGGCCTTCGAGACCCTTGGCGAAAAATCCCATCGGATAAGGCACCCGCAGCTCGACGATCTGGCCGCCGACCAGCGCGTGCAGCGAATCGGATTGATTCCCGGTCGCGAACGGCACGTTGGCGCCGAGCCCCAGGATATTGAACCAGTCCACCCAGAGGTAATACGGGTTCTCCTCGGCGCCGGGATCACCCTGAAAGCCGGGTCCCGGCAAGGCGTAGAACGAAAAGCCCTCGGGGCATTTCTCGCCCTTTTCGGCCCCCGGCCCGTTGAGCGGCCCTTTGCATTTGCGGCGGTCGAAGCTGGCGATATGGCCGCTGTCGAGCGGCAGCCACGCGACGCCGTTGCGGTCGACATCCATGCCGCGGATGCCAAACCCGGGCAGCGGCACTTTGTAGATCTCGGCGAGTGCGGTATCCGGCGGGTTGGCGCCCGGATCGAGGCGGATGATGTAGCCGGGATGAGCCAGGCTGGAGCCCCAGACCACCTTGTCCGCCGGCGAATAAGCCATCGCGTACATGCCAAAGGGGATGCGAGTATCCTTGCTGTAGTCGGGCGGCTGCCCGGGCTCGTTGTAGCCTTCGTCGCGCTTGCCGTTGCCGTTGGTGTCGACGATCAGCGGCGTCCAGCCTTGCGATTGGGCTGCATCGCCGGTTTGCCAGAACAGCTTGGTGTTGATCCAGCCGGCGACCGCCAGCTCGGGGTTGGGCGCGCCGCCGAGGCCGGTATTGTTGCTGAGCCACAACGTGTTGTTGGCGTCTTCGGCGAAATTCAGGTGATGGGTGCCAAAGCAGGTATCGATCATGGTGAATTTGTTGGTTTTCGGGTCGTAAACCGTTACCTGGCGCGAGTTCTGGTAAAAGCCCTCATGCGTCACGTCGAGCGGGTAGAGCTGCGCCGAACGCAGCGGCGAACCCTTCTTGCAGTAAGCAGGAATGTCCTTCGGCGCGCGGTTTTGCGCGGCCCAATAGACGCGTCCGTCCTGGTCCATCACCGAGGTGTGTGCATTGACCTTGCTGTCCCAGGTCTGCTCCATGCCCCAATAGGGCGACGCGGCGACCACCTTGTTCGCCAGCGCCGAACTCGGCGTGCCCTCGCGTACCGGTGGCTCAATCGTGGTTTTGGTGTTGTGCACCGGGTCGAGCACCGGCTGCCCATTGCTGCTGAGTTCGGTGTCGCCGTAAATCGGGCCGTAGGCGTTGATCGTCGGATGGCGTCGATCGGTTGTTGTCAGATCGTGCAGGTAATGCTTGGGGTCGAGCCAGTCGCGCACGGTGACGACGAGGTTGCGCTCGACGCCGATGGGACGCTGCGGACTGCGGCTCGGCAGTTCGCCGGCCTGGATGCGGTCGGTCCAATCGGCGAGCGCCTTCAGGTGGCCGCCGTCCGGCGTCATCAGCTGCGTGATGAAGTTGACCATGTCGTGCCCGGCCGGCCCGACCGACAGTCGATGCGACCACGCGTCCTCTGACGACTCGAACTGGCCGAGTTTTGGCGACAGGTACCGCGTCGCATAATTGCCGATCTGGTGGCAATTGCCGCAGCCATTGGTCTTGATGAAATTAAGCCAGTGCTGCGGGGTCTTGAAATACTCGGGTATCCCGTTCCCCTTGTCACCGGTCCCAGGGAAGCGGCTCTGGTCCGGGATCTTGACCATCGAATACCAGTACGCCGCCGGGTAATATTGCGCCGCCTCGGCAAGGCTCGGGGCGGTGACGGCGGTCAAGTCGAGAATCTTGCCCGGCTCGCTGGCGACCTTGGGCGAGTCGATCAAGCCATAGCCGCGCACCCACACCCGGTAGCTCGCCTTCGGCAGGTCCGGTATGACATACCGGCCGCGTTCGTCGGTGACCGCCGTCTTGGCGAAACGGGTGCCGAAACCCGTCGTCTCGGCGATTACCCAGACCCCGGCTTCGGGTCCGAACCGGCTAGTAACGACCCCGCCGATATCGTCATCGTCGATCGCCGGTGCCGCGACTTGCTGGACGGGGTTTTGCTGTGCTCGCAGATCGGCCGGAAAGCCGGCCGCCAGCATTGCGATGCCTAGCACCGATCCGACGACGAACGTGATTGCGCTGCTCATGGAGTCACCTCCTTCCGTCCTGGGTTTAGGTAGAGCCCGCATAGCTCAGCGCACGGAGATGGGCCTGCCCCAATTCCGGTGAAAACGCTTGCACATAAAAGGTCTCACCACCAGCGGCCCCATGCTGCCAACTGGCTCCCCACCCGATGTCGAGATAGGCCTGAGCTCCTGCAGTCAGCTTAAGTGCAACTCTTTGCCCCGTCTGGATATCGTAGCTCTGCACCGTGAAGGCATAACTCCCGGGCGGGACATCTCGAAAAAAGGCAGTCCCGGGCCGGCTGCGACCGATGGGCTGGCTGTTCGCGTAGATGATGGGCATTCCGTGTTGTTCTTGAGGGTCCTTATCCCGCAGGAACCACACTCGCGCCATTTCCGGCGCAAGTGACGGGATCTGCGCTTCCGACATCGGTTCGGTGCCGGGTGGAGCGCAAGCCAGAAGCACGAGCAAGCAGAAACCCAAAGCCGCCGGCGCAAGGAGATGGCCTCTCCTGATGATCATGATCTCCTCCCTGATGCCCATTTAGAGGCCTGGTCAATTTCATACAGCGCCGCAACACTACAACGCTCTCGTCGAAAGATGGCGCACATCGAAGCCTCGGCGCTCCGTCAGGATCTCGGCGATGCGGCGGCGGTGGCATACCTGCCAGTCGGCCTCGTAGCATAGCAGGCAACTCGGCATCGCTTCGGCTATCTCCGCCGCCTGGCAAAGGTCGAGCTCAGCCTCGGGGCGGCTGAGCTTTTCCTCGACGATGCCCCAAAACCGCTGCCATTGGCGGCGCCGGTTGGCAAGGCGGCCCTCCGGCGGCGTCCCGAGTGCAGCCAGATGAACATAGCGCATCCCGGCATCCTCGATCGCGGCGGCCAACTGGCGCTTCGAGAAGCCGGGCCGGCGCGAGATCGGCCGGTCGCGCACGTCGAGCAATGTCGCCACTCTAGCCGCAGCGAGGGTAGCGATGACGTCCTTCAGCAATGCCTTCTCATAGCCGATCGTGAATAGTGCCCTGCCGCTGATCGCTTCGACTGCGCCGCGCGCCGCCCCTCACCCTCCCGCTGCGCGGGTCCCTCCCTCTCCCCGCTCGCGGGGAGAGGGTTGAGGTGAGGGGCATCGATCGTGTAGAGCGTCCTGGCCGTCATGCGCTGCGGTAGCGCTCGACCGCCTCGGGATCGAGCTCGATGCCGAGACCGGGACGCTCCGGCAATCGGATCATGCCGTCATTGTCGATCCGGATCGGCTCCTTCAAGAGCTCGTCGCGCAGCCCGTTCGGATTTTGATCGAATTCGAGCACCAGCCCGTTCGGGATCGAGGCGATGAAGTGCAATGAGGCGACCAACAAAACAGCCCCGGCGAAGGCGTGCGGCGCTACCATGCGGTGGTGCGCCTGCGCCACGGCGGCGATGCGGCGGCATTCCGAGAACCCGCCGGACCAAGCGAGGTCGGGCTGGACGATGTCGACCGCATCGCGGGTAATCAGCTCGCGAAAGCCGTGGAGCCCGATCTCGGTCTCGTAGCCGGCGATTGGTGTCACGAGCGCATCCGCGACCATCGCACTGCCTGCGATGTCGTCGGTCGCGACCGGCTCCTCGATCCAATAGAGCTTATGAGGCTCGAGCGCCCGGCCCATCTCGATCGCGAAGGACGGGCTCCAGGCGCAATTGACATCGACCATCAGCTTCGCCCGCGGGCCCAGCGCGCGGCGCACCGCAGCGACACGCGCAATGTCCTCTTCGGGCTCGACCTCGCAGAGCTCGGCATGGTCCACCAGATGGCGCAAATGGGTCTGCGTCGACGGGTTGCGCCCGACCTTCATCTTCATGCCTTTGAACCCGCGGGCGCGATAGCCCTCGGCCTCGCCCGCGAGGTCGTCGATCGATTTGCCCTCCTGGTAGAAGCCGCCGCTGGCATAGGCCTCGACCCGGTCGCAGCAGCCGCCCAACAGGCGGTAGAGCGGCAAGCGGGCGACCTTGCCGGCAATGTCCCAAAGCGCGATGTCGATGCCGCTGATCGCGTTCATGACGATGCCGCGGCGGCCGAACTGACGGGTGCGCGCGAACATCTTTTGCCATAGCCCCTCGATCAGCAGCGGGTCCTCGCCGATCAGCATCGGCCGCAACACCCTCTCGATAACGCTCGCAGTGGCGCCGCCGCCGACCCCGGCCTCGCCGATCCCGGTCACCCGCTCGTCGGTCTCGATCTCGACCAACAGGCCGCTGCGCCGTGCCTGCATGCCGCCGGCGCTGCCATAAGGCGGCTCACAGCGATAGGAGAGCGGTATCGGGCGGATATCGACGATCTTCATGATTTCAGTCCTCGCTCAGCACCCTCCGTCGATGCTAACACGACCGGCGTCATAGCCAAGCGGAGGGAAGGGTGCTCACGATTATCGATCTCAACGCCGAGATGGCGAAACTGAAGATGTTGCGCGGACGCACCCCGGAGACGCCGGAGGTCGATCGCCACGGCTCCTTCGTGCGGCTGGCGCCCTACCGCGACAGCGCCATCAACGCCGCCAAATTCTCCGGGGAGGGCCCATGGGAGCGCCACCCGAACGGAGACGAGATCGTGCAGGTCGTCGACGGTGCGGTGACCTTTCACATCATGACCGAGGACGGGCCGCAATCCCATGCGCTGAAGGCGGGGATGGTGGTGATCGTTCCACAAGGGGCGTGGCACCGTTTCGAGGCGCCGGACGGGGTGAGCCTGATGACCACCACGCCGCAGCCGACCCAGCATCTCACATTCGCCATCGACGATCCGCGCACCCTCGAGTGATCGGCAACGGCGATATCGACACCGCAGTTCCGATCGTCGCGCCCAGCTCAGAGCCCGCGGATCCCCGTGTACACCAGATAGACGAACAAGATCGACCCCAGCAGGAGGAGCAGCGCCACGAGTGTAATGTCCAGCCGCGACCCCGGCCCCGGCCGTACCTCTTTGGCATCGATATCGCGCGTGGTCTTGCGGAGCCGTATCGCGGCAAAAGCCATCACTACGCCACCCAGCGCGATCAGCAGCAGGCCGGCGATGTTGCCGACGATCTGACTGTCCGCCGGCAAGGACCGCGCGTCGACGGACCCGCTCGCGATCCGGAGGAACAGGTCGAATTTCTGAACCAGAAAACCAAACGCCATGATGGCGATCGCCGTGCGCACCCAGGCGAGGAACGTCCGCTCATTCGCCGCATGGTCGCCATGCCGCTCGATCATCGGACACCGCGCTCACAGGTCGTCGTCGGCGCCAACGATACGCCGCTGGCATTAATGACGCCTGCCTCCGAACGGCCTTCATCCCACTGGATATTTACGTAATAAATCCGGGTTCGATGCCCAAAAACCGTGCAGGTCGCTTTCACATCATGACTGCGGATGGGCCGCAATCCGATGCGCTGAAGGCGGGGATGGTGGTGATCGTTCCACGAGGGGCGCGGCACCGTTTCGAGGCGCCGGACGGGGTCAGCCTGATGACCAGTACACCGCAGCCAACCCAGCATCTCACATTCGCAATCGACGATCCGCGCACCGTCGAATAGCGGGGTATCGTCACCCCCGCGAGAAGCGGGGGCCCGGGGCCTGCCCCTGGCTTGAACAGGGGCGATCGCTACGGCCTTGCCGCCTTGGATTCCCAGTTTCTCGGAAAATGACGAGTTTAGAGAAGTCAGAACCATTTTTCCTTGTCGACGACGTTGAGCAGCGGCTGACCCGCGGCGAAGCGCCGGCAGTTTTCGAGCAGGATCGCCTCCCATTTCTGGCGATAGGGAGTGCCGAGGATCGCGACATGCGGCGTGATCAGCACGTTGGGCATGCCCCATAGCGGGCTGTCGGACGGCAAGGGCTCGGGGTCGACGACATCGAGGCCGGCACCCGCGAGATGGCCCGACTGCAGTGCAGCGATCAGGTCTTGCGTGACGACACAACGGCCGCGGGCAATGTTGATAAAGTACGCGCCGCGCTTCATGCGCGAGAACAGCCTGGTGTTGAACATGCCCAAGGTGTCCGGCGTCTCCGGCGTTGTCAGAATGACGAAATCGGCTTCGCCAAGGCGCTCCTCGAGCCGGTCGGGGGTAGAGAGATCGGCCATGCCGGCGGGCGGTTCCGTCACCCGCGGGTCGATGCCGATCACCCGCATCCCGAAGGCGGCAAATTGTTTGCTGGCCTCGCTGCCGGCGCCGCCGACCCCGATGATCAATACCGTCTTGGTCGGCAGATCGATCATCCCCGGACCACGCTGCCACCGCTTCTGCGGCAGGTAGTGCTCGAAGCGCCGGGCAAAGGCGAGCAGAAACGCCACCGCGTGGGTAGAGAGATGCTCGTTGTAGCTGCCGTGCATGCCGGTCACGACGACATCGCTCTTGACCAGCGCATCGTAGAAATAGGCACCACCGAGGCCGGCGCGGGACGCACAGATCCAGCGCAGCCTCTTCGCCCGGGCGAAAAGTTCCGGCGATACAGTGCCATAGGCGGCATCGGCGGTCTCGATGTCGGCGACAGCGTCCTTGGGATCGGCGTATATCTTGGCGACAGCACCCGGAACGGCTTGCCCGATCTTCTCCGGCCATGACGGGTCGGCATCCGGGGATAGCAGCAGGATCGTGAAGCTCATCGTGTCGCTCCAGCTGGTTTCATATCGGGAGGGTAAGGGATCTCGCGAGTGTCAGGCAACGACCCCGCAAACGCCGCGACCCGGCTCGGAAAAGTCCCGACCAGCCACTGCGGCTGCGGCGCCGGCCATCGGGGCCCGGACAGATAATAATTTTGAGGAGCGATTGCTTAACGGCTCCGCCAATGACAATGATGATCCACGATTTCGCGGTCGGTTGCGGTGGAAAGAGCCAAGAGACGAAGCCGGATTGAGTCCGCGATCAAGGCCCGCGGCGCGGATGTCTATGCCGGCTTTCTTCTGCCGCACCTTCGGCCCGATATGGCGGTGCTCGATTGCGGCTGCGGTGAGGCGACGATCACAATAGGTCTGGCCGAGGCGGTGCCGAACGGTCGGGTCGTTGGCGTCGATGTCGAAATGGACAGCTTTGCGGCCGCCCGCTGCCATGCGGCCTCAACCGGACGAAATAACCTGGCCTTCACCGTGGCCGACGGTCGACAGCTGCCTTTTCACGATGCGGCATTCGACGCCGTCTTTTGCCACTCTATGCTCGAGACACTCGGCGACCCCGCGAATGCCGTAGCGGAACTGCGGCGCGTCACGAAGCGCATCGGCGTGGCTGGTGCGGCATCCGTAGATTACGGCGGTCTCATTATCACAGGCGAGCGGAACGCTGGCCCCTGGCGCTTCTACAACATTCGTCAACAACTGTGGCGTGCAGAGGGGATCGCTGACCCCAATATGGGTCGGCGCCTGCGCGGGCTCTTTCAACAAGCCGGCTTCGGCCGGGTTGAAGCGTTCGCCGATTATATCAGCTACGGGATCCCGGAACTGGTCCTGGCCTTTGCACGCGACCGGGCCGAGGAGTGCCGGGATCAGGAGTTTCGCGCTACTGTCACCAGCCACGGAATTGCATCGGTCGAGGAGCTGACGCGCTTGGCGGCAGCGTGGGAAGAATGGGGTGAGGACCCCGGGGCTTTCTTCGCCTTCGCCTGGTGTCGAGTGTTGGCGTGGCCGTAGCTTTGATTATCACATGGACTGGCCGGAGGTAGCGAACCAGTTCCACCGCTGTGGAATCGTAACTAAAATTCCAAGGCAGTGATCGTCGATCTCACCGCTATTTGCTATTATCACCGCAAAACGGGTATCGTGGGACCGCTGCACCTGCGACCCGGCGTTCGAGTGTCGGGCGGGCTCCGGTCAGTGATTCGCCGCCGGTAATTTTTTGTAAAAAACAGCGAAAACAGCCGCGCTGTCGGAATTTTTCGGCCCGTTCGGACTCGATATCAGTGGCGGCTATAAGCAACCTCGGTTAGAGGGAGGAACGAAATTGCGGTGTGCATAAGGCGCGCGCTACCGTAAACTCTCGGTCGGCAGGGCTTGCGCCTGATGCAGCGCGCCGCCATTTCATTTACCTATTTAGCGTGCTGTGCCGCACATTCTGGGCCGATCTTCCACATGGTTAGCTACGCGATCGACTGCGGTGTGCCGGCAATGGCCGCCGCCACCGTCTTCGACGCCGCGGGCAAAGCGTCCTTGAGCGGTCGCGTCATCGGTGGGCTCGCCGCTGACCGCATCGGCGCTAAGCGCATGATCGTCTTCGGCCTCGCGCTCCAAGCCGTCTCCGTGAGCCTTTACGTGTTCTCCCGCGACCTCGCGAGTTTTTACGGCCTCGCGCTGATGTTCGGCTTTTCCTACGGCGCGGTCATACCGCTCTACGCCATTCTCGTGGGCGACTATTTCGGCGCCGGATCACGGTGACCATGTTCGGTGCGGTCAACATGGCCTCGACGTTGGAGATGGCTATCGGTCCCTGGACGGCGGTTGGCTTTACGACGCCTACGACTGCTATTGCTGGCTCTATATCGGCTCGTTCGGGATCGGGCTCGGAGCCGTCGCGATTGCCCTCACCTTCCGCCCGCCGCGGCAGCTTTCGCTAGCTCTACCGGGCTCGCGCGTAACCCAAGGTGCGTAGCTCGCGGCCAAATACCGTTCGCGCTGGCCGGATCGGCTGAGCTAATGCACAATAGGTGTCGCCGGGGTTCAGTCGTCTCGACGACGGGGCCGCAAGCAAGAAGCACACTCTTACCGCTCGGCGTCGGGGAGGTTATCGCATGCGAAGAGCAGCACATTCGGAAGCCTCGGTACGCACCGAAGAGGTCGAGCAGCAGCTCAGCCGTCATTCAGACGAAGGCACTGTAATAGCAACTGGCGCGTCGATCGCGCCGCTCGCTCGACCAGAAAAGACACCGGAATTACTCGTGATGTTCTCTTACGCTTGGCTCGACCAAGGAGTGGTCGGCAAGAAACTGCATCGTATCCAAATCGAATTCGCCGAGGAACTCGAACGTCAATTGAAGAATCCGCCGGAGGGCGTTTCGGTGATCGGATTGTGGCGCGATACAAATGAGCTTCGAACGGCGGATCAGGGAGATCCGCAAATCGATGCCGCCTGTCGTCGGGCCTTCTTAGGGCTTTTGCTGCTATCCGACAAATACCCGCATAGTCGAGCATGCGCGCACGAAGCCAGTTTTTTTCTTGATGAAGACGGCAAGAACCAACCCGGCAAGCAATGTATCGTCGTACCGGTCAACGTCGAGCGCAAGGAAGCACCGGCCCGGTTCAGCTCCGGCACGCGTATTTGGGTCGTCGGCGATCGCCATCGTAATTTACTCGACCTGGTCCCGAGGCGGACTCCAGAGGCAAAACGATTTCGTCAAGAAAGTCGCGGACGAAATCTTTCGTGCGGCCAGAGGGCGCATCACCGAACCAGCCCCCCCGGTCGGGACCATTGATCTCGTGGAGATGCTCGCGAGGCGCTGGGATTTCGAGCACCACCCGGAAACAATCGTAGGACCGCGCGCCCGGCTAACACATTTGGGGGCACAGATTGCCGCTGCAGCGGAAGGCACCTCGAGTGCCGAGCCCCCCGGGCTTCGAAATTGTTCCAAAGCTGGCCGACTGGGCCTGCTCCGCCACTGGGCCGCGCCTCACTGCCTTGCTAGGCGAATTCGGCATGGGCAAAACCGTTACCTGCCAGTTGCTGACGCAAGAGTTATTGCGGCGGCGACGAGACGGCGATTCCGACGTGCCGCTGCCGCTCTATTTTGACTTGCGCAACATTGAGTCTCCTGCTTCGGCAAGTGACAGACGACTGGAAGAGTTGATCGATGACATGCTGCGTCGTGCTGGCGGCGAACCGCCTCCCGCGAGGGAGGTGATAGCCTATTGCCGCGATCGTGGTGCGCTGGTGGTCTTTGATGGTTTGGACGAGGTTACCAACAAACTGACGACCGAGCAGGCGATCCGTCTGTATCGAGAACTGCTTGGTATTGTGCCAGCGAGCATATGGAGGGCCGATGCAGCACGCCGACGTCCGGAACGATTGAACTCTCTAAACACAACCGCGGAAATGCCCCGCGGCCCGCGAATTCTCGTGTCTTGTCGTACGCACTTTTTTCGCGATGTCTCAGCTCAGCGCGGTTTTTTTACCGACATGGAGCGCGCCGGCATTTCAGCGGGCGACGATATTCAGACCTTTCTGATGCTGCCATTTTCGGCCGAACAGATTCGGACCTACTTGAAGCTGCACCTCTCACCGGACGAAGCGTCTCGTGCGCTGGAGCTGATTGACCAGACCTACGATCTCCGACAGCTCGCAGAGCGGCCCATCCTATTGCGCTTCATCCGCGAGACGATCGGTCAGCTTGAGGCGGAGAAGTTGGCTGGTCGGGAAGTCAACATCGCGCGGCTCTACGACATCCTCGTGAATCAGACGTTCGCACGCGACAACCCGAAACATGTGCTTCCGCCACCCGAAAAGCGAGCCCTGCTGCGCCGGCTCGCGTATTCGATGCACAAGGACGGCGTTTCGGAGTTGTCACATGAGGCAATTGACGATTGGTTTGCGCGAACAGCTGCCGAATTGCCACGGCTGGCCCCCGTTCTCGCGAGCCAGGACGGCCTTGGGCAATCGGAAATTTTTTTGCAGGATCTACGAAATGCCAGTTTGCTGGTACGGCCCGGCGATAACGACTTTCGCTTTGCTCATACGTCGATCCGGGAATATTTCTTGGCCGACGCATTGCACCGGGCGGTGTGCGAGAAGCGAGGAGCGACGGCATTCGATATACCGCTGCCGTCGCCCGAGACGATCGGTTTTCTGCTGGCGCGGTTGGATACGGCAGACGAACGGGATCGCCGCGCATTTCTCTCTAATTTTCCGTCTTTGATCACGACAGGAAACCCCGCTGCCTCCCGTCGCTTGGCGTTTGCAGTTTGGCGCGCTTCGAACGCGACTTTGCCGAGACCGCCAGAAATGGATCTTTCCGATCTCGATTTCTTCGGCGAGGTCTTTGCGGGCGCAGAGCAGCGGTTGATACCGCTCAACAATTCGCACTGGCGCGGAGCGCGGCTGGTTCAAACCGAATTCGATCACGTCGACCTGTCTCGAGCCGATTTTCGCGGAGTCGATGCCTGCATGAGCCATTGGCTCGACTGCCGGATGCAAGCCGCAAGCTTCGATGGCGCCGATCTTCGCGGCAGCACCTTGCGCGATCTCGATCTCCCACTGGGGTCATTCGACGGCACAGATCTCGGTGACGCAGCGTCCGCAGAGTGCCGTATAGCCGGAGTCCCTTGGCGGCCGGCTCCCCCGATCGGCGCCTGCAGGCGTTGGCCGGTCTCCCGGCAAGGCGGCTGGGTGACTGCGGTGGCATTGGGCCGGGTCGGCGAGCGCGAGGTGGTGGTCGCTGGCAGCCATGCGGGGGTGCGGCTGTTGGATGCGACAAGCGGCGCCGAGATCAGGGTGCTAGGCGGGCAAGGGGCGCCGGTGTTCTCGGTCGCATTGGGCCGAGCCGGCGATCACGAGGTGGTAGTCGCCGGCGGGCTCAACGGGATGCGGCTGTGGGATGTGCACACTGGCACCGAGATCAGGATGCTGGGCGGGCAACGCGGCCGGGTGAGCTCGGTGGCATTGGGCCGGGCCGGCGATCGCGAGGTGGTAGTCGCCGGCGGAAATGGGGTGCGGCTGTGGGATGCGGTGAGCGGCACCCAGATCATGGTGGCAGGCTACTTGGTAACTGCGGTGGCCTTGGGCCGGGCCGGCGATCGCGATGTGGTAGTCGCCGGCGGCTCCGATGGGGTGCGGCTGTGGGATGCGGCGAGCGGCACCCAGATCATGGTGCTGGGCAGGCGAGGCAGCCAGGTACATGCGGTCGCCTTGGGCCGGGTCGGCGATCGCGTTGTGGTAGTCGCCGGCGGCCCCAATGGGGTGAGACTATGGGATGCGCGGACCCGCGCTCGGATTCGGGTGCGGGGCGAGCAAGGTGGCTGGGTGACTGCGGTAGCCTTGGGCCGGGCCGGCGATCGCGATGTGGTGGTCGCCGGCGGCTCTAATGGGGTGCGGCTGTGGGATCCGACGAGCGGCGCCGAGATCAGGGTTGGCGGGGAAGGGTGCTGGGTGACTGCGGTGGCCTTGGGCCGGGCCGGCGATCGCGATGTGGTGGTCGCCGCCGGCTCCGACGGGGCGGTGCGGCTCATCGAGCTCGACGCCGGGACGTTTCAGCCGGGCCGAACATTTGTTCTCGGGCCCGCCCCTCGAACCTTGCTTGAGCTCCTCCCCGATAGCGATGGTGGCTGCCGCCTAGCCGGCATGTCAGATGACGCTTGGCGTTATTGGCGTGCGCAGGGCTACGCCGACGGCCGTCTCGTCAACTTTCCGATCGACGACATGCCGCGGGTTCGCTGATCAATAGGGGTTGATCTCGGTTGCTGGGACCGGCCGACCGCAATCTGACCGACTGGCCCCAGCCCTACGAGCAATAAGACAATTGCGGGCCCTCTCGGTCCGACCTAGCGTTTGTGCTTACGCGTTGCCGCGAGCTGCCGTCGCTTACGGCAGGTATTTCTGGCTCTATATCGGCTCGTTCGGCATCGGCTTCGAAGCCGTCGCCATTGCTTTCACCTTCCGCCCCGCGCGATCTTTCGCTAGCTTTGCCGGGCTCGCGCGTAACCCAAGGCGCGTAACGACCGGTATTGAGCGAGACTGATTTCTTCGCAGCGAGAGAAAGCCGGACGCGCCCTCGTACCCTCTTGTCGGCGTGCCCCTATACTGTCGCCGAACTCGTGGTGCGACGGCTTAGCCGCGACCGGCTCCAGAGATAGGGCACGATACCAATTGCGATTCCGCCGATGCCGAGGACATTGGTCGTCAAATCGTAGGTTGGCACGTTGCAAACAGCGATGAATAGACAGAAGCCCACTCCGAGCAATGGCCAAGCGAGCAAGAAAATAAATTGGCTCAATCCGGTTAGCGCCTGCTTGCGAAAATGCCAGGCACAGGCGAGGCCGGCCAGGGCGTAGTAAAAGGCGATCTGAAAGCCGACGGCACTGACCGAATCGCCGATGACCGTCTTGATGCCCGACAGATATGAGGACAGGAATAGGAGCAGCAGGCCGAGCAGAGTAATCAATACCGTAGCGAACCACGGCGTGCGGTAGGTTCGGTGCAGCCGCGCATAACGGGGATGCAGCACGTTGTCCCGGCCCATGGCAAAAAGCGTGCGGGTAAATTGCAAAATCGAGGTTTCCAGTGTGCCGACCGTGCTCAGCATGACAGCAATCACTGCGGCATAGTCCCAAGGATGCGGTATCAGCTTTTCTGCCAACGCGGAGACGATGTTGACACCGGCATTTTCGATTTCGGCATCGGTCAGCACCCTGAGAGCGACGGCATTGAAACCGACCAACAGCACAACGGTTACCGCCGCTGCTACAATACTGCCGCGCCCGGCGATACGCGCTCCGTCGCAAGTTTCTTCGTTGAGGTTCACGGTGACGTCCCAGCCGCTGAACGCGAACAAGGCGATCCCGGCGCCGATCGCGAACAGGCCCGGGGTGAAGCCGGCGCCGGTGAACCATGTGGGGGAATAAGCATGCACCGGCGCGGGGCCAAAACCCACGGCAGCGAGGACGAGCAGCAACGCCACCACGCCGACTTCAAAGACGGTGAAAACGATCTGCGTATAGCTGCTGAGCTTGATACCTTTCGCGACGATAGCGCCGATAACCACCACCCACCCCGCCGCAATGAGGGTAACGGCGTTTTGATTGTCGGCCAGACTAGGTTCAAAGAGCTTTAGTGTCCCCGCAGCAGCGGGAAGGGTGCCAGAGACCATGAACAAAGCCGAGCCGACAATCACCGACCAGCCGGCAAAGAAACCAATCGCCGGCGAAAAAATCGAAGTGAGCCACGAATAGGAAGCGCCGGCATTCGCGTCCAGGCGGTTCAAATGGCGGAACGCGAAAACGATGCCGAACATGATCAAACCACAATAAAGCAGGCTCGCGGGCGCTAGCACGCCAACGGATCCGATCAGCACCGCCGCGGTGGCCGCCAAACTATAGGCGGGCCCGATCCCGGCCACTCCCATGACCACCGATTCACCAAAGCCCAAAGCGTCGGCGCGAAGTCCCGGATCGTTTACGGTCCTCATGGCTTCTTCAGGTTTAGCGTACAGCGGGAGGGATGTCGGTTTTATCAAAGTCTTCGCCCTTGCACAGCCAACGTCGCTTGAGTATTCTTCGGCTTTGCATAGGCGAAGCAGTCGCCAAGGTTGAGCTGCGCGGGATGCCCGCGTCCCTTGCCATAGCGAGAGAAAGCCGCGAGCGCCGTATGCGCCTCCTTGTCGGTGATCGGGGCCGTCCGCACTCCCGCCAGCTCGAGAAATTCACCGACGTCTTGCTCGGCCTCCTCGACGCTCGCATGCCGTTTCCTGCAGATCCCCAAGGCTGCTTCAAAGATCGCGATCGGCGAGGTGATAGGGGACGGGTCGCCCTCCAGCACATCGGCGAGCGCGTCGGCTTCCGGCTCGCGGGTCAAGATGGCGACGATCGCGGATGCATCGACGAACATTACGCGTTCCCGCTGAGCTCGTCATAGCCTTGTCTGCTTCCAGGCCGGTGGCCGGTCGGCTCAACACCCGTTGCTGAAGCGGCCGAAGGCGATCCCGGGGAGGCACTGCCTCGTCACGGCGACGCAGCTCGTTCTCCAACGCAATTCTCACCGCATCGGTCTTGTTCATTTTTCTGCGGGCCGCCAACCTCTCGGCGAGCTGATTGACGACCTCATTGCGGATATTGCGAGCATGCCAAGGTAAAGACGATGGCGTCTACTCGCGAAGATCACAAGGGCGGGAGGGGCCTCGAGTGTATAAATACGAATTTGACACTCTCAACGCTATTTGTTATCTTAAAGTAAACCGCACGCTTGTCTCTTGCAGTTCGCTGCTGCTGCGCATCCATTCCGCAGGATACACTACGTCGGTGAGATCGAAACGGCGGGCAAGCGTAGCGCAAGGCAGGAGAGCGCAGCTCCTTCCGTCTATACCGGCCGGGGGCTACAGTCCGCTCGCCTACACGACGACATGACCCCTAACCGGCGCCGGTTCGAGGCGGAATGCGCTGCGCTTTTCCGCCCTACGCTTGCTGCCATTCGACGTAAAGATGGTACCGCCTAGTGA
>Ga0306920_100003486_pt1 | contig 19970 bp, 7 predicted proteins | sample flu12Cox44000170_FD_204666 | JGI IMG/M metagenome (GOLD analysis project Ga0306920, IMG submission 204666) | Lab enrichment of tropical soil microbial communities from Luquillo Experimental Forest, Puerto Rico - flux4day.12C.oxic.44.000.170 (v2)... | ecosystem: Environmental > Terrestrial >... | reverse complement strand
AGGGTGGCCGCGACTATAACTCCACGGAAATTTCCGAGCACACTTTGCGGCAATACTATCTGCCGCCGTTTCATGCCGCGATCGAAGAAGGCGCTGCCACGCTGATGACCGCGTTCAATGCTTTGAATGGAGTGCCTTCCTCAGCCAATCCATTCACATTGACAGAAATCCTCAGAAGAGAGTGGGGATTTCAAGGCATTGTGGACAGTGACTATACGGCCCTTGCGGAACTCATCCCGCACGGCATCGCCAACGACGGTGCAACCGCGGCTCGGAAGGCCTTTCTCGCCGGCGTCGATATGGACATGGTCAGCAGCCTGTACCACGACCACTTGGCCAAATTGGTGCGCTCCGGCGAAGTTCCGGAGGCCGCCGTGGACGAAGCCGTCCGCCGCGTCCTGCGCGTGAAATTAGCGCTCGGCCTGTTTGAACTTCCCTACGCCGATGAAACGAAAGAGGCCGGCGCGATGCTTCACCCGGATAGCGTGACGCTGGCGCGAACCGCGGCGGAAGAATCTTTTGTGCTGCTTAAGAACTCGAGCGTTGGGGCCAGCCCCCTCTTGCCCCTGCCTGGGAATGCGAATACTTTCGCGCTGATTGGCCCCTTAGCCAACGACAGGGGAAACATGCTTGGCTCATGGGCCGGGCAGGGACGTCCCCAGGACGTGGTCACTTTGCGCACAACCCTGAATGAGAGAATTGGCGCAAAAAATGTTCATTATGCCAAAGGAGCAGAAATCATCGGCGGCACCGACGAGCAGTTGGAAGAGGCGGTCAAAGCCGCTGAGCAGTCTGACGTTGCCATCCTGGCGCTCGGCGAGAATGCCCCGGAGATGACCGGCGAAGCCGCTTCCCGGGCTTTTCTGGGTTTGCCGGGCCGCCAGGAAGAACTCCTCGAGAAAGTGGTCGCCACCGGAAAGCCCGTTGTTCTCCTGGTCTTCAGCGGCCGGCCGCTCACCTTGCCTTGGGCATTTCAACATGTGCCTGCGGTAATTGCTGCCTGGTTTCCCGGCATCCAGGCCGGACCGGCCCTGGTGCGGACGCTGTTTGGCGACGCTAATCCGAGTGGAAGACTGGTCGTCAGCTGGCCTCGCAGCGTCGGTCAAGAACCTTTATATTACAACGCACTGAATACCGGGCGTCCTGCGCGCAACGTGGACCTGACTCGGCCGCCTCGCAATATCGTCGAGAGGTATGTTTCCCGGTACATCGACGAGCAGAATAGTCCGCAGTTTCCATTCGGTTTCGGCCTGTCCTACACGACCTTCCGCTACGGGAATCTCCATATCGACAAGACACAAATCAGCGCGAAGAGCTTGAATGACGACCTGCAAGCTCGCGAGCATAAGCAAAGCGCGGCTCTGAGCGCCAGCGCAGATATCACCAACACCGGAACGCGCCCGGGCGTCGAAACTGTCGAGTGCTATCTTCGCTTCCAGGGAACGAGCGTCGCTCAACCGGTCCGCGCCCTGACTAAGTTTCAGCGCATCACCCTTGCACCTGGCGAAACGAGAAAGGTAACTTTTCTGCTGGGCTCGAATGCATTTGCCATCTGGAACGACCAGCGAAAGTTCGCCGCCGAACCGGCCAAGGTCACCTTGTGGATTGCCCCCGACTCGAGCCAGGGTGTGCAAGCTACGCTGGAAATCACGAAGTAGGATGACCTACGATAAAACAAACACGGAACATGCCGCGTAACGGCCTCCCAAGCCGAAGGGATCTTCTAAGCAGAAGGGAAGTGCTGCGCATCTGCGGGATGGGCCTGCTGGCTTCTCCGCTTACGGCACTTTCGAGTTGTCAGAAGCAAGCTTCTCCCTCTTACGTGCCGCCTAACGGCGCGCCCTACGAAGGGACTGACGAGCAACTGCTCGATGAGATTCAGCGCGCGAGTTTTGATTTTTTCTGGAACGAAGCAAGCCCTAAAACGGGGCAGGTCAAGGATCGCGCTCTTGCGAACGGCAATGATTCGCGCACCATGGCGAGCATCGCCGCGACTGGTTTTGGCCTGACCAGCCTGTCGATTGCGGACCGTCGCGGTTACCGGAAGTCCCCGGAAATTCTCGAGCGTGTGCGCACCACGCTGCGCTTCCTCGCCAACGATCTGCACAACGAGCACGGTTTCTTTTTCCATTTCATCCACATGGAAACCGGCGAACGCTGGGAGAAGAACGAGCTTTCTTCCATCGACACGTCCTTGCTTTTATGCGGCGTTCTCACCGCGCGGCAATATTTTGCCGACCAGGAAATTAAGGATCTCGCGACGAAAATTTATCAGCGCGTGGATTGGCCCTGGATGCTCAATGGCGGCAAGACTTTTTCCATGGGCTGGCATCCCGAATCAGGCTTTTTGAATGCCCGCTGGGAGCATTACTCTGAATTGATGATGATTTACCTGTTGGCGATAGGTTCGCCGACTCATCCGGTAGACGCCAGTTCCTGGGACGCCTGGACGCGCCCGAAAATCAGCTATCAGGGAATCGAATACATTTCCGGAAATGATCCCCTCTTCACGCACCAGTATTCGCAAGCCTGGTTTGATTTCCGCAACAAGCGCGACGCCTACGCGAACTATTTTGAAAACTCCGTGAAGGCCACGAAGGCGCACAAACTTTTTTGCCTTTCCCTTCGCGATCGCTTTCCCAGTTACAGCGAAGACCTTTGGGGCATCAGCGCTTCGGATTATGTCAAGGGTTACACCGCCTGGGGTGGTCCGAACGCGCGAGGTGGCCCGATTGGCCCCGTCGATGGCAGCATCACTCCGTGCGCCACAGGCGGCTCCCTGGCGTTTCTCTTTCCCGATTGCATCCGCGTATTGCGCAATCTCCGCGGGCCTTACGGCGAAAAGGTGTGGACGAAGTACAGCTTTCGCGACGCCTTCAATCCGCTCACTGGCTGGTATGACCCCGACGTGCTTGGTATCGATCTCGGCATCACCATGCTGATGGCGGAAAATCATCGCAGCGGCTTCGTCTGGGAGCAATTCATGAAGAATCCGGAAGCCCAAAAGGCCATGCAGCTTGTCGGCTTTCGCTCGGCGTGATCTCCTGACAGTTGAGGGGGCGCCGAACCTTCGTCAAGGACTTGCGGGAGTGCGTGGGGGCTTCCGGGGGCTTCTGGTTGGCAACGGCCGATCGTCGCGCTAGTTTTTGTGGCCGCATATTCTAAAGGGCCTTAGCTCTTTGCGTAAGTCTTTATGATCACAACTTCCTACCTCCCAAAAGGTTTCAACAGGCAGTGATTCTAAGAGACTTACTGTCGCCGACGGCAAGGCCTGTTTTCCTCCTTCGAAGGCTTTACTGAAGTTGTCAGGTTTTTCGCGAGCGAGAATGGGGACGCTCGTCAATCGTCGGTCCACCAGAAAGGGAAAGGGGCGCACCAGAGGGTGCGCCCCTTTCCTTCTTGTGGCGGATCTTGGCTAGAAGCTGAAGCGAGCCCCTAGCGTGATGACACGGGCGGCGAGGGCGTTGGTAATCGTGCCGAAATTAGAGCTGGCCACGTTGTTCGAGATGGCATTCGGATTGAGATTCAAGTTGTTGAACAGATTGTAGAAGTCCATGCGCAACTCAATATTGGCGTTCTCGCCGAGTACGGGCGCTTTGGGCAAGCCAAAGGCTTTGGTGACCGTCAAGTCCAGGTCCCTGTATCCGGGGAGGTTGAACGAATTACGATGGACACCGGGGAGGGGAGGAAGCGCCGTTCCCGAATTTCCACCATTAAAGGAAGTGTAGCAATTGTTTGTTTGCGTCGCCGAGCACTGTACCGGGATGGAGAAATAGGCGGCGCCGCCGTTAGGAAAGTTCGAGTTGGCTACCGTCTTGAAGGCGTTAGTGCTGGTGCTGGTGCCCGCGCCTCCCAGGAAGGTGGTGGGGAAGAGCGTGTTATAGCCGCAGTTTCCGCAATATAGGTTGCCCCCCACAACGCTGAGTACGGGAGTCCATGGGAATCCCGAGTGGATGTTGAAGATGCCGCTAAGCCCCCACCCACCAGCCACTTTTTCGAGCCAACCGTTGCCGTGGAAGAACACCGGCTGCCATACTCCGAAAATCTTGAGGGCTTTAACGACGTTGAAGTCGCAGCGCCCGTAATTGAAGCTGGTGTCGAACGGATAAGGCTGCTCTGAATACGGTGCGGAGCTCGTGTCCATGCATTTGGAGAAGGTGAATTGCGAATCGGCCGAGAACTGGTGCGAGAATTGATGGTTGAGCTCGGCGAGCAGGGCGTTGTAATTGCCGCGGCCGACCAGGTTCCAGAAATCTCCGCCGTTGATCTGCGGGTTCTGGGCGTAGCCCAAGGTCGCGGGCACGGCCAGCGGATTCTGATGGAAGAAGGTGTTGCTGGACTTGCTGCCTTGATATCCCAACGAAGCTACCGTGTGGAAACCCAGATCGTATGCGCCTTCGAGCGAATAATGATAGACAAGCGTGGTGGGCAGGGTCTGCGGGAAAATTTGGACGCCAACGGCGCCCGTGGTGGGGAGTCCATTAGGGCCGAAGGTTGCAATCGTGTGCGGGTTCGCGGGATAACCCGTGAGACTGTGCACATCCGAGGAAACGGCATAAATAACCCCGCAGTTCGGCAGCGGTTGGGCGCAACTCGAGAGGCTTGGAGTGCTCCGGGTCAACGCCGGAAACACGGTCAACCCCGGATTTTGGAAGATATTCGCCGAGATAGCGATCTGCTGGCTGTCGTATCCGATACCGAACCCGCCGCGGAACACCAGGCGATTGCCGAAGTCCTGATGGAACAGCGACTTCGGAGTCCAGGCAAAACCGATCTGGGGGCCGAAGTTATTCTTCTGGGCGTCCCAGGCGTTTTGCCTGTGGACAACCAAGCCGGTCAGGTAGTTCGCGCCGGGACCGGGGATCGCGCGGAACATGTTGTTCTGTTTTGAGTACAACGGGGCAAAGTAGGACCAGCGCAGGCCGAGATTTACCGTCAGGTTCGGACGGAGCTTCAAATCATCCTGGATGAAGAAGCCCCAGATGTTTTGCCGCTGGTCCTGGCGTTGCGTTGAGGGGAATCCTGTATTCGGATCGAAGCCGCCATTCTGTTGGCGCGGCGCGTCATTGAGGAAGTCCCAAATGTTGAAGAAGCGATATTGCGGAACGCCGCACCCGACGCACTCTTGCTGGTAAAAGAGGCGCGTGACTTCACCGCCAAACTTAATGGTATGACGTCCGTGAATTTTGGTGGCCACATCTTTGATGCTATAAGTCCATTGATTCAGGATGCTGCCGACGTTCGGCCCAAAGGAGTTTATGGTGATACTGCCGGTCTGCTCGATGAAGTCCGTGGGGAGTCCGACCGGAGACTGTGGGTTGGTGTTGATCTCATTCCAGCGCCATCCGGCAGCATTGGCGCGAGCTTCGTTGAGGAATGTAGAGGAGATGGTGTGGTCCCAGATTACCGCTAACGCCTCATTGAGCTGGACGTGGTGGAAGATGTCGTAGGCGCGGCCGCCATTGAGGTTATCTTTCGATAGTGGAACCCAATAGATGGTAAAGCTGACGCGGTCCTTCTGAGTGATGTTGGCATCGATGCGGCCACTATACTGATTCGCGGTAAATTGCGTGAGGTTGCTGGTGAAGTAGTTCGCGATGTCCGCCACCGTACCGAGGTTCTCGGGACCGCCGCTGCCGTTTCCGCCCGTGCCGGGGTTGCTCGGTTGCGTCCAGCCGGGATCCTGCGTACCCAGAGGTGAGGTCAAGGGCGTGCCGAGATTCACGCCCTGGCCCGGAATCGTTCTGCAGTTCACTCCTTCCGTTAACCCGGCGGCCGCACAAGTGGCGTTGGGGTTGAGCGTACCAACCACGTTGTTGCCGGGAAAGGAGAGATACTTCGCAGCGATGCTTCCCGATGGTGCCAAAGCGGCAAAAGCCGCGGTGTCGAACCAGCCGTTGCCTTGTAGGGGAGAGAAGGGCTGGCGCTGGCCCTCGTAGGTGAAGAACCCAAAAATCCTGTTTTTCCAGATCGGGCCACCAACGCTTCCGCCAAACTGCTGGAACTTGTTGTTGTCTCGCGTGACGGGAAGACCTGCGCCGTTGAATCGCTGATAGGCGTTTAGGTTCGGTTGGTGGGTGGTAAAAAAGAGACTTCCGTGGAAGTTGTTGGTACCGCTCTTGGAAATAATCTGAATCTGGGCGCCGGCGAAGCGGCCATCCTCGGCATCGTAGCTGTTGGAGATGACTTTTACGCTGTCAATGGAATCTTGGGACGGTGTAACAATCGTTGAGCCGCCCCACACGGCGCTGGTGGTGCTAATGCCGTCAATGGAAATGCCGTTGGTCTGCGTCTGCTGACCACTGGCAATGACCTGCGCACCGTTTTCAGTCTTGAAGATCCCGTCAGCCCCGCCGGAAGCCCCTCCGCCGGTCTGGGTGCCTGGGAGGTTGTAGTTGTTGGTGCCGCCTCCTCCCTGCGAGCCATCACCGAACGAGCCCGGAGCCAGCTGCGCGAGCTTCAAGACATCCCGCCCGAAGGACGGCAGGTGCTGAATTTGGTTGGCTGAGATAGTCCCATTCAGTGAAGCGGTCTCCGTGTCTATGAGTGGAGTGGAATCGCCGCTAACTGTGACGCTTTGCGTCACCTCGCCAACTTCAAGCTGGATATTCAAGGCATTGGTCTGCTCGGCAATGACTCCCACATGGTCCAACACCTTTCTCTTGAACCCCGACTTCTCCACTGTCAGGGAGAACTGGCTGGGAGGAAGGGCGCTAAAGTTGTAGACGCCATTAGCGTCGGTCGTGGCAGTGAGCGTTTGGTTCGTTTGCGGGTTCGTTAGCGTTAAGGTCGCCCCCTCTATGACTGCTCCTAGCGGGTCCGTCACGACGCCTTGAATGGACGCGCGGTATTGCGCGTTGGCGGCTGAGACGAGGAATACCACGCAGGCGGAAAACACAACGACCTGTGTCGAGAATTTGGACAGGCTCATGAGTCGCTCCTTCGCCCGACAAAAGAATCTCGAAATGGCCTAGCACCATCAGCTAAATCGGTTAACTACGGGGTAGTCGGCGGGGGTAAGGCATGAAAAAACCCATTGCCAACGACTACGCGGACAAAGTTTGGATGCATAAAGTGAACCCCTCGGATGGCATAATTTTCGGGGAACACCGTTTCCGCTCTTGTAAGAGGGTTCTCGTATCCGCTGGCAGGAGAAGGGGTCTCGGGAAAGGGACAGCGTGCGAGTCACGCTAGGAAGCATGTGGCATTTCTTGCGGGATGGCCGTCGGTGCCGAGCACGTCGGGTCATACCAGTTCGTCAGCGGATTGCAGGCGTCGCGGAAGCTGTACTTGGTCCACACTTTTTCGCTCATCCGCTTGCTCTGTGGCTCTCGGCATCACCATGCGGATGGCGGAAAATCATCGCAGCGGTTTCGTCACGGAGCAATTCATCAAGCATCGCTTAAGCCTTTCCATCGGGGCCGGATGGAACCACTAAAACGACCAAGGGGCGCCGTGGATATGGCGCCCCTCGATGTCGTCATTAAGTGTTTTGGCTAGAAGCTGAGGCGGAGTTGGAATTCAATGACCCGGCCCGAGAGACCATCGAGGGGTCGGCCGAATTGTGCAGAGTTAACGACGTCGGTTGGCGCAGTCGCCGGCGCCAGGGATTCAAGGTTCAGTATGTTGAGGGCATTGAAGAAATTGCTGCGGAACTCAAGCTTGGCGTTCTCGCCCAAGAAGGGCGAGTTCGGGAGGTTGAAGTTCTTCCCAAAGGAGGAATCGAGTTGCGTGAATCCAGGCCCCACAAAAATGTTGCGGCACCGGCAGCCCGGCCCATGTGAGGCCGGTGGGACGGTGGTCGAACCTGGGAAGCTGTTGGCAATGTTGGGAAACACGCCATTCTGCCAGTCCTGCTTCGATGGATTTGCGATTTTGCCGCCGGCGTAGGAGATGGGCATATCCGGACAAGTCCCATCACCGTTCAAGTCGTGATTCGTATCACAACTACCAATCAGCGCGGTGAAGGGAAACCCGGTGTGCCTCGTAAAGACACCGCCGAGAGTCCAACCACCCGCGACGGCGCCAAGAAGGCCGTGCCTACCGCGATAAAATGGCAGCTCATAGTAGCCGGAGATGCCCAGACTTTGACGGACGTCATAGTCCGAGTTGCCCTTGTCAATAAGCTGATTGAAAGGGTCAGTTTGTTGGAAACCAATCTCATAAGAGGAGAAATCGATGGAGTGACTCCAAGTGTAGAGAGCCGATACCGTGAAGCCGCCGGCATAGGTATGAGAAAGCTGGCCAATCATTGCATTAAAACTAGCGTTAACGTCAGGAAGAGGTATGAAGACCCGGTTAAAACGACTGTTTCCGACAATAATAGGGGCGGGACAAGCGGGATTTGCGGGACCACACGGTACGCCGTCAGCGCTGGCACTTTGCACGCCGTCCATATTCCCGTCGAAGGTGTCGCCCGGGTGGAAGCGGTTCATGTCAATCGTGCGGGTCAGCTTACGGCTGAGGCTTCCCTGATATCCTATAGTCGCCTGCCAGTTGTGGATGAGTGCAAACTGGGTTTGGAGCGAGTAGACGTACACGTACGGAGTAGGTTCATTAGGTAAGGCGCCAAAGATATCCACCTTAGTCACCGACGTACAGCCAGGATTGGCACACAGTGCTCCGTCAGGAGCTACACCAAATGAGAAATTAGGATTGGGCGCAAAGCTCGTCGCGCTCGTATTTGAGCCGATTCCGTACAGAATGCCGGAACCCGGAGGAGGACCAACAATTTTGCCGGGATCGAAGAAACAACAAGTGCTGGCCTGTGCAGCGAACGGCGTGTTCTGGCGAATATTGCTATATTCAGTCTCAAAGGGCCGGTTGTAAAGGATACCGAACCCACCGCGAAGCACTGCCTTCTTGCCTAACACGCTGGGGCTCCAGGCGAATCCAACGCGAGGGCCAAAGTTATTCCAGTTGGAGTCATAGAGTTGCGAGACCTTTTGGACCGAGCCGTTTATGAACCCCTGAGATCCAAAAATATAGTTGCTCATTAGACCGTTTTCTTCCGAGAGTGGCGCGAAATACTCCCAGCGCAAGCCCAGGTTCAAGGTCAAGTTTGACCGGAGTTTCCAGTCGTCTTGGACGAAAAGAGAATAAGCGGCGTCGCGAAAATAGCGCTGACCGTTAGGGGCGCCTCCTGTGAGAGGATCCACCGCGACGTTTTCAAAGAAGCAGCATGCGTCGTTCGCAAAATTCAGCAACCCGCGGAATTGATACTTCGGGCGCTCAAAGCCGGGCTCATCGTCATTGTTTTGCTCGCGGGTGATGTCTACGCCGAATTTGAAGGCATGCACGCCACGAACCCAGCTCACGGTATCGCGAAACGCGAAGGTGTTCTCCGCGAGGTTTCCGGGAGTCGTGCCTGCTTGGCCAATACCCATGAGGGTGCCTGCATCACCCAAACCGCCGGCATCAAAATCGAATAGCTCGATCTGAGGGACGCCGTAATTGGTCTGGCCTATGGGTTGTAACTGGTCAAAGGCGAAGCGCGTGAAATTAAAGCGCGCTTCATTGACCATGACCGTTGAGATAGTGCGAGTCCATCCGAGAGTGCCAACATAGTTTTTCGGGGCAAAGCTAACATCTTCAATGGGCCGATTGCCTCCGTTCACGCTGGTCAAGTTTACGAGATAGGTGCTGGCAAAGAATTGGTTGTTTCCCCGATTGTAGTCTGCGCGGGCATTGTACTGGTTGCCGCTGCTCGAATTGGGCTTGGTGAGGTCGAAGATGCCCCAGTCGGGGATACCGTCCGGTCCGTTGCCGACGGCCTGACCGATTCCCGTACCCGGCTGATACCACATTCCCAATGGGTGATAGTTGGGATCACCTGGGTTGGTAACGAGAGAGCAACAATCGGTTTGCGAGATGGTGGTTGTGATCCGCGGAGCAGCGCCCGGGGTGCTGAAGATTTTGGCGGCGCTGCTGCCCGGATTGACTTGCTGGACATATTTTTCAAAGGCCGGAGTCTCGAGCTTGACATCACGAGCCACGACCGTGTTGGCTTGACGGAGGCCCTCATACGAAAAGAAGAAAAACAGCTTGTTCTTTATGACCGGGCCGCCAATGCTTCCTCCAAAATCCCTATATTTCTGATCGTTTCTTGTCGGACAGTGTTGGGCCACAATCGTGAAGGCCCCGCGTTCGCAGGTTATCGAATTCAAGGGGATGTTATTTGCCCCGTAAAACTTGTTGAAGGCATTGAGACCTTTGTCATTGAACTTGATCAAGCCGCTCCCGTGGTAAGCGTTTGTACCTTCCTTGGAGATGACTTCGATCTGGGCACCGGAATTGCGGCCTTGTTGGGCGTCGTAGGAGGCCGAAGTTACGATGATTTGTTGCACTGATTCCTGGTTGGGTGTGATGACGGCGGATCCACCATTGCTCAGGCTGTTGATGCTCACGCCGTCGAGGGCGTAGTTGTTAGCGGTAACGCGCTGGCCGTTGGAAACAATTTGTACTTGGTTTTCGGTCTGGAAAATGGAGCTGTTCGATTGGCCTGGCCCGACTTGCTGAGGAAGAGCGAAGGAGTTGCCGTTGCCTTGACGCGCGTTGTCACCAAACACGCCGGGCGCCATGTGAAGCAACTCGTAGGGATCTCTGCCGAACTGGGGTAAGGTAAGAACTTCTTGAGTTCCAATCGTAGTGTTTACGTTGGCGTTCTCTGTCTCAAGTTCACCGGCAGAAGCAATTACGGTGACAGATTGTTGGACATTGCCAACTGCCATGGTCACGTCGAAGCCGCGCGGCTGCTCGGCTTCCACGACCACGTCGTTCGTGGTGGATGTGTTGAAGCCGGCGGCCCCGATAGTGACCGTGTATTTGCCAGGAGGAAGTTCGGAGATGCGGTAGAAGCCCTCGGCAGTGGTCACTGTGCTGTGGACGACCCCGGTGTCCTGATTGGTGATGGTTACCTTGGCTCCGCCAACGGCATTCCCTTGAGGATCCATCACCGTGCCTTGTATGCTGGCCTTAAACTGGGCGTGAGCAGACGCCGCGAGGAATGAGACACAGAGTGCAAACACAACAAACCGGATCAAGCATTTGGACAGGCTCATGAGTTGCTCCTTCACCCCACAAAAGAATCTCGAAATGGCCTAGCACCGTCAGCTAAATCGGTTAACTACTGATCGTTTTGGCGAGTATGTGCACGAGAATTTTGAATGTCAACGATTATTAGGGCGCAAGTTGGACGTGCATCGAGAGCCGGCGAGACGGTCACGAGGGGCATGACGCGGGCTGAACGGGAGGAGAACGCCCGAGATAACCGAGGGGGCCAGCTTCGAGCAGGTGACGTGAAGCCCGCTGGGATGGCGGCGTTACGAGATGACCTGCGTGGTCTGTCTCGGTTAGTGAGGGTGGATGGAGCGGAAAGTCTCGAGGCAGCGCTCGGCCGTTTCGAGTTCGGAGAAGCGGCTGCCTTCCTGCTCGATAAGATAATATTCGGCGCCGCCAACGCTTTCCGAAGCGGCAAAAATAGCTTTCCAGTCGGCAGCACCTTCGCCAAACAAGACCGAGTAACCCTTCGCAGGGTCGGGCGACCAATCCTTGCAATGCAGGGAGCGAATGCGGCCAGGGTTCGCGCGAATCCAAGCCACAGGGTCAGAGCCAGCTTTGAGGCACGTGCCGACGTCGAGCTGAAGCATGACCGAGGGCTTGGTGTTTTTCGCGAGAACTTCGATAGGCCGCCCGCCCTCCACCGGCGTGAACTCCGGCTCGTGATTGTGGTAGCCCGCGTGCAAACCGGATTTTTCCAATTGCTCGTCGGCGAAATTCAGCGCGTCGGCAACCATTCTCCAGCCGTCGAGCCCCGGGCCGGGCTTGGATGACGCCATCACCACGTACTTGCACCCGAGGATAAGGTTTTTGTCGCGGGCGCGCGCGATGTTTTCAGCGTTCATGGAGGAGCTGTCATTGTGCGTGGAAAAGCAGCGGATGCCGAGGTCGTCAAGCAACTTGCGCATCTGCTTGGTCTCGTCTTCGGACCACTGGAAATAGGGCGCGTAGAATTCCACACATTGGTAGCCCATCTTGGCGACAGCGCGCACGGTGGCTTGCGGGTCGCGCTGCAATTCCTTGCGGACGGAGTAAAGCTCGAGCCCAACCGGGATGGAGGTGGCCGCGCCAGCCCTCAACGCGAATGGCAAAGTTGCGGAGAAAGCGAGAAAAGTTCGGCGCGAAATGGTGTTCGAGGTCATTTGGTGAATCCTGCCGACGTGCATCCTAGGCCGGGAACCCAGGTTTACGCAACTACTTTTGCGCAAGAAAAACAGAGTTTCACTTGCCGGCTCGAGCAGCAGTCGGCCCCTGCGGCCCGGGAACGACGCTGCGCACGATCACGTACAAAACAGGAATGAAGAGCAGATTCAGCGTGGTCGCGGCAATCATTCCCCCAAAAACGGTCGTGCCCACGGAAATGCGTCCCGCGCGCCCAGCGCCTTGGGCAAGCACCAAGGGAATGACGCCGAGGATGAAGGCGAACGAGGTCATCAGGATGGGGCGGAGGCGGATGCGCGCAGCCTCCACGGCAGCTTCGACGAGCGTCAGTCCCTGGGCGCGCAATTGCTCGGCGAACTCGACAATCAAAATGGCGTTCTTGCTGGCGAGGCCGATGAGCATCACCAGCCCGATCTGGCAGTAGACGTCGTTTTGCAATCCGCGCAGCGCTTGCGCGCCCAGAGCTCCGAGCAAAGCTACCGGCACGGCCAGCAGCACGATAAACGGAAGCACGTAGCTCTCATATTGCGCGGCGAGCGTCAGGTAAACCACCACAAGGCCCAGCGCGAAAAGAATCAGCGCCTTTCCGCCCGACTCGATTTCTTCCAGGGAGAGCCCGCTCCATTCGAAGGCCATGCCGTTGGGAAGAACCTTCTTTGCCAGCGCTTCCATCGAGGCGATGCCTTCACCGGAACTGCGCCCGGGCGCCGCCGAGCCGTTGATTTCCGCCGAGCGAAACAGATTGTAGTGGCGAATGACCTGGGGATTCGCAGTTTGCTCAACCGTCACCAGATTGTCGAGCGAGATCATCTTGCCGGCGGCGGAACGGAGGTAATATTCCCCGATATCTTTGGGCTGCGAGCGGAACTTGCTGTCGGCTTGAACATAGACGCGGTAGGAGCGGTTGTTGAAGTCGAAGTCGTTCACATAAACCGAGCCCATATAGACCTGCAGCGCGTCGGTGATCTGGCTGAACGGCACTTGCAAACTCTTGGCTTTTTCGCGGTTGATCTGAACGATGTATTGGGGATCGTTAGCGGTGAAGCCGCTGAAGAGTCCGACCAAATCTTTGCCCGCGTTTCCTTCGGCTGCCAATTTGTTGGCGGTTTTGGCGAGGGTTTCGAGGGGATTGCGTCCCAAGTCCTCAAGTTCAAAGGTGAATCCACCGAACTGGCCCAGGCCGAAGACGGCCGGCGGGTTAAACGGGACTACCACCGCGCCGGAGATCGCCGAAAGGCTGCCGCGGAGGCGCCCGATCACCGTGGCCGCCGAGTGATGGTCGCCTTTGCGTTCTTCGAACGGCTTGAGGCTCGCGTACATGAGGGCCTGATTGGGCGCACGGCCGGCCGCGCCCTGCCCAACGACGGTAAAGACTCCCTCGACCTCCGGATCGCGGGTGATGACCTCCTCTGCTCTCGCGCAGATGTTGCGCGTATAGCTCAGCGAAGCGCCTTGCGGAGCCTGTACCGCGAAAATCAGGTAGCCCTGGTCGTCCTCGGGGAGAAACGCGCGCGGCACCCGTTGATACACAAAATACGTGGCCGCGAGGAGCGCCAGGAAAGCCACGAGCGCCGCCGCGCGCAGGTTCAGCAACCGCCGCACGCCTCTACGATACAGGCCGGTGCTTCGAGCGACCATTTCGTTGAACCAGTGGAAGAAACGGAACTGCGCGCGTTCTCGGTGATGCCCAAGAAAAATCGCGGACAGGGAAGGGGTCAGGGTCAGCGCGTTGAAAGCGGAGATCGCCACGGAGAAGGCGATCGTGAGGGCAAACTGGCGGAACAGAATTCCTGTTGTCCCGGGAAAGAGCGCTACGGGCACAAATACCGAAACCAGAACCAGCGAAGTCGCAATCACGGCTCCCGCGACTTCTTTCATGGCCGCGGAGGCGGCATTGTGCGGCTCGGTGATGCCTTCGGTGATGTGCCGCTCCACGTTTTCGATGACCACGATGGCGTCGTCGACCACCAGCCCCGTGGCTAGCGTGATGCCAAACAACGTAAGCGTGTTAATCGAGAAGCCCAGCAGCTTGACGAAGATGAACGTACCAATCAAGGAGACGGGAATAGCGATCGCCGGTATGAAAGTGCTCCGCCAGTCTTGCAAGAAAATGTAGATGACCAGAATCACCAACCCAATCGCTTCAAGCAGAGTGATGAGCACATCGCGGATGGATTCGCCAATGACCGTAGTGGTGTCGAAGGCTACCGCGGCCTTGAGTCCCGGCGGAAAATTCCTGGAGAGGCGGACCAATTCCGCTTTGGCGGCTTGGTCGACGTCCAGCGCGTTCGCGCCCGGGAGCTGCGTGACCGCCAGCCCAACCGCGTCGTGGCCGTTGAAACGCAAAAGCGTTCCGTAATCCTCGGCGCCCAGTTCCGCGTAGCCCACGTCCCTCAACCGAACCAGCGTTCCGTCCGTCCCGGTTTTTAGGATGATGTTATCGAATTGCGAGGGCTCGCTCAGCCGTCCCACGGCCCTAACGCTGATTTGAAACGAGTGTTCCTGCTGCGTGGGCGGAAGGCCAATCTGTCCGGCGGCCACCTGTACGTTTTGCTCTTGCAACGCGCTCAAAACATTCGTCGCCGTCAAGCCGTGTTCGGCCATTCTTGACGGGTCCAGCCACAGGCGCATGGCGTATTTGCGCTCTCCGAACACAATGGCGTCGCCCACACCTTTTACGCGCTTGACAGAATCCTTCACGTAAACGTCGAGGTAGTTGCTCAGGAACAGGCTGTCGTATTGCCCTTCACCAGCGTAGACACCAGCGCCGAAGACAAATCCGCCAATCTGCTTGGTGATGATGACCCCGGTATTCTTGACTTCGTTGGGCAAACGCCCCAGCGCCTGGTTCACGCGGTTCTGCACGTCCACGGCGGCCAGGTCGACGTTGCGCGTCACGTCAAAGACCACGGTGATCTGGCTGGTCCCATCGTTTCCGCTTGTCGAAGTGATGTACTTCATGCCTTCCACGCCGTTGATCGCCTGTTCGAGCGGAATGGTGACCGCGGATTCTACCGTCTGCGCGTTCGCGCCGATATAAACGCTGCCGACGGTGACTTGTGGTGGAGCAAGATCAGGAAAGTACGCGACTGGCAGCAGCGGAATGGAAATCGCTCCGCCCAAAATGATGAAAAGGGAACAGACCGTGGCGAATACCGGACGCTGGATGAAGAAGTCAACGAACAAGACTGGTTCCCGTCCCGGCTGCAGTTGGCGTGTTGCCGCTCATCTTGTCGGAAGAAATTATTTGCCCGTGGGGCTCTTGCTGTCGCTCTGAATCTGCTCGCTCACCGGCATCCCATCTTGCAGGAATTGCATCCCGGAAACGATGAGGTGATCCCCTGGCTTCAAACCGTCCAGCACGGCGAAATCGTCCCCCACGGTCTCACCGAGTTTCACCACCTGCTGGCGCGCCACCGGGCCTTTGCCTTCGTTGACCGCGACAAACGCGAAGAACTCCCCGTTGATGCGCTGGACGGCGAGCACGGGAATCACCGGCCCTTCGTGGACTCCCCAGGTAATCTGGGCGCGCACCTGCTGCGCGATCCGCACTTTGGAGGTCGGATTCTGGACCGCCGCCTTGGCCAACACGGTCTGCGTATCGGTGTCCACCTGCGGCGAGACGAAAGTGACCTGCGTATCGCTCACGGCATTTCCCGCGCCATCGGACAAGCGCACGGGCAACCCGATTTTAAGGTTGCGAGCTTTTTCGGCGGGGACATAAATGTAGGCTTCGAGTGCACCCGGCTCGTCCACGGTGGTCAATGGCGTCGCTACCGTCACGCGATCCCCCACATGAACGGGAATGTCCCCGACAATGCCGTCCATCGGGGCGCTGACGCTGTAGTAGCGCAACTCCACCTTTTGTTGATTCACCTGTTCGTCGAGCGCCTTGAGTTGGGCGACCGCTGCATCGTAGGCTGTCTGCGCGTTATCCAGGTCCTGCTTGCTGATCACGCCGGCATCATGCAATTTTTCTGCGCGGTCAAGCGAAATCCTCGCATAACGCACATTGGCTTCCTGGGCCATGCGCGAAGCTTCCTGGCCGCTGACGGTGGCTTGCTGCTTTAGCGGATCAATTTGCAGCAGCGGCGTCCCAGTGGTCACACGGTCGCCAGACTTGACCAGGATTTTTGTGATTTGCCCTTCCACCTGAGGATTAATAACCGCCGAATGCCGGGACTTCAGAATGGAGAGATACTCGTTGGTTTCCGGGATTTTCGCCGCCCTCGCAATGCGCACCTGAACGGACAGAGCGGGCGGACCAGCGCTTGGCGCATTCGCGGAGCTTTTCCCGCAGCCAGGCAATAACAAACCCAGCGCCAGAACGAGCGCCCACACCGCTATTCGCTTATCCGCGTTCAGGGCGCTGTTCAAGGTCCGACCCTCCGCTTGCACATCCCATGTAACTTGAGATTTTACGACACTCTGGCGTTGGCACATAGTCCCGCGGGGCCGATGATAGAGTTGGATGCGCAGTCGAGCGATTGGTAAGCAGGATGGGGAGTTTCGCCGCTCAGTAAAAATCCCGCGAGTCGATGCGCTTGCCGGAGAGCCCGAGTTGCAGCACATCCATCTGACCCGGCCGGTCGAAAACTTTTCCCGGGAATATCATTTTCAGCAAGACTCGCACGCCCCCAAATGCCGCTCCTACGGCTACCGCCAGCCCCATGAACAGAAGCGTCATGAAGAGGATCCGGCCGAGGATCACCAGCCAGGGCGGGTCGGTGAGTTTGTGCGTCGGCTCATTCCAAGTCACTTCGGTCTGATAGCGAATGGCGTTTCGCAGGGACTCGGCGTATGTGGCGGAAGACGGCTTCAAGACCAACGAGAGCAAGGAAGCCTTCCGCTCGACGGTCGTTCCCGCCTGCTTGGACGTGGCGGAGAGATCCGTGTCGAAGTGGTGCAGATGCAGCTCGGCCAATTGCGGCGTGGGGTACTCGAGCAACAGCAAAACGGCTTCGCCCTTTCCCGTGCGATATTGGGCGAACATAGCTTCCGCGTCGTCTCGCTCGAATCCCACGTCATTCGCCAGACCCGCGATTTCCGGCCTGTCCAGCAGCTTGGCGGCGTCTTGGAATCCCTGCGGGCCGGCCGCGTACTTCTCGGAACCAAAGACTCGTCCTTCGGCGGGCAAATAGTTGCGAATCGCGGGAAGAGGGGTCTGGTCCGCGTGGGCTTTCACGGCATCCGCCACGTCCCGCAACGCCTCGGGTGACAGATGTTCCGAGAGCCCCGCCTGAATCATAAAGTTCCCAACTAGCAGGCGCGCGTCATGCTGTCGAATTGCGGAGAGTTCGCCCACGCCAAGAGGCTGCATCCCCGGAACCACGGCAAAGGTATAAAACTCATAGGCACTCGTGGGATCCTTGAACTGATAGAGCCGCAGGCCCAGTTGGTCGCCGCCTCTCTTATAGGGGCGGTCCAAGATCTTGACGATGCCGCTCTCCGCAAGGATCTGCTCCTCCTCACTTGGCTGTGCGGTGGTAGCAGGACCTGAGGCTTGCCAGCCGGCTAACTGGTTGGGTAGCAGGGAATTCTGAGCCCCTGCCGGTGCGGCCAGGGCCAGGAGGAAAAACGCGCAGGCACAGGGGTAGCGGTTCATGTCTTCTACTTAGACACTACCAGACTACCGCTGGTTTCTTGATTGTTCAACCGCCGCGCTCGGGTTGGTGCGCTCCGCACGCTTTCTTCCCGGAAGGTTCACGGTCACACTGTTCATATTCTGCAAGTAGCTGGAAATACCCTGATAAAGTCCCTCGGCTACTCTTTGCCGTTGCTCGGGCTGCTTCAGGAGCTTTTCGTCGGCGGGATTACTGAGAAAGGAAATCTCCGTGAGGATCGAAGGCATGTCCGCGCCAATCAGCACGACAAACGGCGCCTTGCGCACGCCCCGGTCTCTTACGCTTTTACTGGTCTTTTGAATTCGATTGGAGAGGGATTCCTGGATGTCTGTGGCGAATTCCTTGGACTCGTCGATTTTTTCCGTTTGCGCAATCCTCTTGACCAGGCTTTCCAGGTCGTGCACGCCTTCCTGCGCCGTGGCGTTTTCGCGCGCGGCCACTTCCATGGCCTCCGACGTGCCTTTCAAGTTCAGATAATACGTCTCAATTCCTCGCGCGCCCGTATCTCGGCTCGAATTCGCGTGTATGGAAATAAACAAGTCGGCTTTCGCCTGGTTGGCGATGTTGGTGCGCTCTTCGAGCGGAACGAAGGTGTCGTCCGAGCGCGTGTAAACCACGTCCGCGCCGGGCAGCCGTTGGTCGATGATTTTTCCGAGCCGCAGCGCCACGTCCAGGCACAAATCCTTTTCCATCAAGCCGGTCGGCCCAATCGTTCCCGTGTCGTGACCGCCGTGGCCCGGATCAATGACGATGCGGCCAATCTTCAGCCCTAGCGTGCGTGTCAAGGTACTCTGTCCGTCGCGCAGGGGTTGCGGCGAGCTCGCCGGGCGGACCAACTCCGGCTTCGCGTCCGGTGCCGAAGCCTTGAGAGACCTTGACTTCCGGCTGTTGGTGCTCGGCGGCGTGTCCCGCGGGTTTGACCGAGAGTTGGTTCCATTGTTGGAGGCATCTAACGAGCCCGTGCCCATGGGTTTGGAATTGGCGTCTGGCCACTGTTCGGAGACCGCCGCTGTATCCCCAACCGGGTTCTTTGCCGCGGCCGTTTGGCTGTCTCGCGCTGGGCTGCTGGCGGTCGCTTCGGTTGAGCGAGACTCCTCCGTTCCGGCCTTGTCTGCGCGCTTGGCGCTGGCCGTGCGCAGTGGTTCCCCGCCGAAGGAATTCCCGTAGAGATCGATCACCAGCTGCGTCGGATCCTTTGTGAGCACCGCGGTGTATTCTTTGACGGCGTTCACGTCCAGCGCCACGCGCACAACGCCCGCATGGTTTTGCGCCACGCGAACCGCGGTCAGCAGATCGCCCTCGACGTGGATGCTGCTCCGCGCGACCTCCGGCGTGAGCCGCGCCGCGTGCAAGTCAAAAAAGATGCGGTCGGGACTGGAAATCCTGCCGGAGGTGAATTCCACGGTGTTGTCGAGATCTATGGTCACGCGCGTGGCGTCCCCGTTCAACGAAGTGCGAACGCGCCGCACGCGCGGAATTTCCGCAGAACCCGTGGCTGAAAGCGACGTTCCGCCGGAATGCACCGGCGTGCTGGGCCGCGCCTCTTCAACGGCTATGGTCCTTGCCACCGCCGAGCTCTCGCGATCTTCACGCGACGTCTGCGTCGAGGTGCCGTCGCGGCTTTGCAGTAGCGCCAATTCCGCGAGCGCCTCTTCCACTTCTCGCCTCCGCGGCGAGCGCGGATAGCGTTTCAGGAATTCCTCGTAGGTTTTCTGCGACTGCGTGGCTTCCGCAAGATTATCGCGCTGCAGCTTCGCAATCCGCAGCAGCGCCTCCTGACAATACTTGTGCGCGGGATATTCGCGCACCAGGAATTCGTAGGAATCGACCCCCAGCTGATAGTAGCTGCGGCCGAAGCGATCGCCCATTTCGGTGTAAAGTTCCCCAACCGCGACCAGGGAATCGGGCACTTCCGGCGCGCGTGGCGTGATCAGCCGCACGCGGCGATAACTCATCACCACCTGCTTGTATTCGGCGAGCGATCGCTTGTCGGGGGGTTTCGCGTTGAGCGTGGCGCGCTGCTCTTCGGCCCGCGCAAATTGTGCGGAGGCGGACTGGCGCTTTACCGAAGCGGTCGGCTCGGCCGCGTTGCTGGTCGGGCTTGATGGTACCGCGATAACTCCGGTC
>Ga0306920_100003485_pt1 | contig 19971 bp, 19 predicted proteins | sample flu12Cox44000170_FD_204666 | JGI IMG/M metagenome (GOLD analysis project Ga0306920, IMG submission 204666) | Lab enrichment of tropical soil microbial communities from Luquillo Experimental Forest, Puerto Rico - flux4day.12C.oxic.44.000.170 (v2)... | ecosystem: Environmental > Terrestrial >... | reverse complement strand
TGCGAAACAGCACGCCGAACAGCCCGACCGCACACCTACACCTGATCCACGCTTCGCCATGATTACGGAGCTCAGAGCGGCGGGCCCCAGTGCCTCACTGGGCGATCACGCGGACTTTCTCGGCCAACTGCTTGTCGGCTGGGTCATGGACGGTCACGCCATAGAGGACTTTTGGATCGTCAATCCGTCGGACTCAAGTAGAAATCGGGAGGTGTACGCGGATGACGGTTGCGGCAAAGACGCTCACCGCCACATCGATTGATTTGTTGAAGAATCCCTCGCTTGTGGAAGCCGCCAAGCAGGATTTCGACGATCGCAAGAAAGGCCATCCATTTCGCCTGTTAACGCCGCCAAACCGCAAGCCGCCTGTTATTCCTGAATCATAGTGATTTTTTTCATGCGAAGCGTCAGAGCCAAAGACTGTTGAGTTGGCGACAAATTCTTATAATGGGCTGTTAAGGTCGGCTACCAACAGTAAGGCAATAACTCGTGCCCTTCGCTGACTCAGGTCGACTCCGGAACTACCGCAGGCGACTTCGTGCGAGTGATGGCACAATAGGTTAGATTATGGCCGATGAAACCCGAGAATGGCCGAGCACCAAAGAGTGCGTGAAAGCAGACGGGAATCAGCCAGCAGACCCCATCAGGGACAGCGGCCTACGCGCCGCAGCAAAAGTCCGGATGTACGGCTGCAATCGAAGCCCGTCGGCCGTGTCACGCGAAGGGAAGCCTGGCAAGGTGGGGGGCGTTCATGTACTGCCATCCGAGAGCAATGAAGCGGACACCCATTGACGGCCCCGCCGGTCGACCTGAGCCAGACTGGCCACTTTAGGCTAAGCTGCCGCGCACGGAGGCGGTGAGAAGACCTCCGGCGACCTCTCGAGGGCGGTGCTTTCGTGACTGAGCCGTCGCACGCCGTATTTCTGAGCTACGCGTCACAGGACGCAGCGGCTGCCCAAAGAATCTGCGAAGCACTTCGGGCCGCTGGTATCGAGGTCTGGTTCGATCAGAGCGCGCTCCGGGGCGGGGACGTCTGGGATCAGGCGATCCGCAAGCAGATCAAGACCTGCGTTCTCTTCATCCCAGTCATCTCGAGGCATACGCACGAGCGCGAGGAGGGCTATTTCCGTCTCGAGTGGAAGCTCGCCGTTGATCGTTCGCAATTGATGACAACCAACAAAGCCTTCCTGCTTCCTGTCGTTGTCGACGACACACGCGAGGACGACGAGAACGTCCCGGACAGGTTTAAGGACATCCACTGGACGCGCCTGCCGGCGGGTGAAGCGTCGCCAGCCTTTGTCGAGCGGGTAAGGCGGCTGGTGTCGCAGGAACCGTCGCCTACGACGGTGAAAGCCTCATTGTCAGCGAACACCGCGGCCGCCGCTGCCATGACAATCGCTGATCCGATCCGGTCATTCTGGCGACCGAAGAAGGCGCTAACCTTGGCCGCCGCCGTCATCTTCTCCGGTCTCGTGGCTTACTTCGTCATTGACAAACTTTGGATCTCGAAGCGCCAGACGTCGCCTGCTGTACCAACGAGCACCGCCCCTGCCGACTTCGTTCCGCCGCCGCACTCGGTCGCTGTGTTGCCGTTCGTTGACATGAGTGAGAAGCGGGACCAAGAATACTTCTCCGACGGCCTCTCGGAAGAACTCATCGACATGCTGACGAAGATCCCCAATCTCAGGGTGCCGGCGCGAACATCGTCGTTTTATTTCAAGGGCAGACAGGTCACCGTTGCGGACATCGCCAAAGTGTTGAATGTAGCGCACGTGCTGGAAGGCAGCGTGCGCAAGTCCGGCAACAGGCTGCGGATTACGGCGCAACTGATTCGCGTCGACAACGGATATCACCTGTGGTCGGTGACCTATGACCGGGAGTTGGACGACATTTTCAAGGTACAGGATGAGATTGCAGGGGCCGTAGTCAGGTCGCTGAAGATCTCGCTTCTGAGCAGTGCACCGGAATCACCGACCAATCCTAATTCGGAGGCCTATGCAATCTATCTTCAGTCCCGCTACTTTGCCGATCGTTCCTGGGACCCCGAGAATGAACGTAAGGCCGCGGATCTGCTGCAGCAAGCCGTCCGACTGGATCCCGGCTTCGCGCGTGCCTGGGCGGCACTCGCGAGTCGTCATGCGTTCGAGGCAACCACTGGCACACGTCCGCCGAATGAAGGGCGTGAGATGGCGCTGCGCGAGGCCGACAGAGCCGCTGCGCTCGATCCGACCCTTGCCGAAACGCACATGGTGAAGGCAAGGATCAGCTACTACCTTGACTGGGACTGGCCCGCAGCCGCCGCCGAGATCAACGAGGCGCGCGCGCGCGATAGTTATAACGCGGACGCGCTTGAGGCGCAGGCACTCGTCGCGGACACCCTGGGGCACGACACGGAAGCACTGCGGCTGCGCCAACAGGCGATCGAGCTGGATCCTCTCAGCCCGACGAAGTATTTTGCGCTGGGACGAACCTACATAAAGCTGGGCCGCCCAGCCGATGCCGAGGCAAGCTTTCGCAAGGCGCTGGACCTGAATCCCGCCGGACCATTCCTGCACTGGAACATCGCGCTCGCGCTGCTGCTTCGCGGCGAGTACGCCGCGGCCCTGGCCGAGATGCAACGTGAACCGGCTGCATCTGGCCGGACGACCGGCTTGGCGCTCGTTTACCATGCGATGGCTCGGGAAGCGGACTCGGACGAAGCGCTGCGGGCGATGCCGAAGGCCGATGTCAGCCCCTTCTGGTTTGCCGCCGTGCACGCCTTCCGGGGGGAAACCGATCAGGCGTTAGCTTGGCTCGACCGCGCATATCAGGTGCACGACTTCTACCTCGTCGATATGAAGGGGTTCCCGCTGCTCAAGAACCTCGAAACTGACTCCCGTTACAAGGCGTTCTTGCGCAAGATGAAGCTTCCTGACTAACCGCTTTCAGCAGAACTGAACGCCTCGGCTGAACGGCCGCTCCTGGGCCGATTACGCAGGATATGCTCGGCGGCGATCTATATGAATGATTCGCAGGCTGGAATGCCACACATCCCTAGAGCGTGCCCGCTCGGGCGGCGCTCCTTCGTGGGCTACCTTGCGGGTCTGCTGGCGTGTCCGTCGGCGTCCGCCGCAGGCAATGCCACTGCCTACCCCACAGAAGTTGCGGGCATCCGCTTGCCTGTGACGCCGCTTTGCCTGAAATCGTACGCGCTCTGCCGGTCGGCGGCGCCAGCATTCCTCGTGAATCACTCGTTGCGTACCTACGTATTCGGTGCGCTGTATATCTCGCATGAACGCCAGCGCTTCGATGCGGAGACGGCATTCATCGCAGCCATGCTTCACGACATAGGGCTGCTGAAGGAGTTCTCTACGCCGCAGACTCCCTTCGAAATCGACGGGGCGAACCGAGCCGAAAGTCTCGTGCGTGAATCCGGCGGCGCGCTCATCGAAGCGAACAAGGTATGGCAGGCCATAGTCCTGCACGATATGCGCGATATCATTCCAAAGCACCAATCGCCGGAAGCGACACTCGTTGCGGCCGGTGCCGGCGCGGACGTGGGTGGGCCTGAGGAAAACATCGTCAGCGCCGCGACCGTACGCAGCGTCGTCGCCGTTCTCCCGCGGCTGCAGTTCAAGGAACGCTTCATCGCGCTGCTGACCGATCATTGTGTGCGCAAACCCGGCGCTCAGAGGGCAACCTGGCTCGAAGGATTCTGCCGCGTGCATTCGACAATCCCTGCCAGCGCCACCGAACAGCTAATTCTCGCAGCGCCGTTCGACGAATGACCGCCGCCATCGGGGGGAGAGCGCCAGAAGTGGGGATCCTTATTCGTCACGTGCAGCGCTGAGAGGCACATAATCCCCGCCTGCCTCACCCGGTTCGATGAGCGGGATGTGGAAACGGAGTTACGGTGAGGGTACTAGGGCAACGCCAGACGAAAGGGGCGGCAACAGACACCCCGAACCTACGACCACCGCGCCACATCTCGACTTTACCGTAGCCGGCGGTCTCCCCGCGTCAGGCAGCGGAGTTAAGCCGAGTACCTTTGCGATCGCGCGGGTGACAGAATCCAAGGTATGCCGCGCGACGGCCGTCCCCGATTTATCACCTTGCCGCTAAGCCATTATTGCGAGAAGGCTCGCTGGGCGCTGGATCTCGCCGGGATCGACTATCGAGAAGAACGGCATTTGCCATTGATTCACCGCTGGCACACCGGGCGACTGGGAGGCACGACGGTACCGATGCTGGTGACTCAGGGCGAAGTTCTACTCGATTCCAGCGCGATTGTGAGATTTATCGCTCAGGAGTCGCCTGCGACGGCCTTACTCCCGATGCGTTCCGCGGACCGCCAGGAAGCGGTCGAGATGGAGCGCTATTTTGATCGGGATCTTGGACCGCACACCCGGCGCTGGGCTTACTTCCAGCTCTTGGATTGTGCCGGGCTCCTCAATCGTTTGTCCGCCAGAGGTGTGCCACGTGCTGAGCGCCTGCTGTTGAGCCCGCTCATGGGCGTCGCGCGGACGCTGATCCGTCAGCGGTATCGTGTTGATGCTGCCGGTGCCGATCGGTCATTGAGTCAGGTTCGTGGGGTTTTCGAGCAGGTCGAGCAGCGGTTAGGTGACGGTCGCAAATACTTGGTCGGCAACGCATTGAGCGTTGCCGATATCACGTTCGCAGCGCTCGCAGCCCCAGTACTCCTTCCAGCGTTCTACGGTGGCGCCGCCGTCACCGAAGCGGATGTGCCGGATGCGATGGCGGCAGAATGTCGTCGTCTGCGCGCGTCGGCGGCCGGGCAGTACGGGCTCGCAATCTATGAACGTCATCGTCGCGTTCGCAAGGTCCTGACGTCGCCGTCCGCTTTGCGGAAATCAAAGTGGTCGAAGTAGATGACCGCTCCTGGGCCGACAGCACCCTTAAGACCGCGGACCACCTGACCGGCTGGAGTAGACCCGAGCGGTCCGATGCTCCTCCCGTTACCCGCCGTTCAATTGGCGGAATGCAATGGGATGGACGCCCCCAGCCTCCTAATCGGCATCGATGTGCCAAAGTGGAGATGTGAGTCACCACTTAACGAAGATGGGAGCGCCCGCTATGAATATTGCAACGATGGGGATCGATCTGGCAAAGAACGTTTTTCAGCTGCACGGGGTGAATAGCCAGGGCAAAGTCGCACTGCGCCGTCAGATCCACCGCAGCCAGATGCGTGGGCTCTTTGTGAACTTACCGCCGTGTCTTATTGGCATGGAAGCCTGCGCGAGTGCGCACTACTGGGCGCGAACGCTGCAGAGCTATGGGCACACGGTGCGGCTCATTGCGCCGCAATTTGTGAAGCCCTATGTGAAGACGCACAAGACCGATGCGACCGATGCCGAGGCCCTACCGCCAGCAAGGAACAAGATTCTTTTCTCCAAGACACTGCAGAGAGTGTGTTAGTGCCCTAGCAATTCCAATAGCTCGGTCGTCTCCACAGTCATTGCCATTTTCAGAGTGGGGGCATAGTCGGGAGCCCAGGTAGCAGAGTGCAGCTGTGGAAGCGGCGCCCCAGATCGCTGCGCTGCGGTAAACGTGTCGGGTTTGACAGCGCCAACCCAGAAGTCGGCGGATGGAATTCCGGCAAGGTTAAATTCGGCGAAGTCTTCAAAAACCATGGTGGGTTCCACCTCGATGACGTTGCTGTGGCCGAGAACACCGCGCAGTTTTGCGACGAGGCGCTTCGTCAGCTCCGGGTCGTTGTACATCGCGTTCGCGGCTGGAGTAACTTTCACAAGCGGCTCCTTTGGGGCGCCAGCTGCCAACGCCTCACCCTTCGCCACGCGTTCGATCGCTGCAAGAACGCGCTTTCGAACCTCGGGTTTATAGGTGCGAGCAGTCAATTGCAACTTTACTTCGTCTGGGATAATGCTGTTCTTCGTGCCGCCGTGGATAGTCCCGATGGTAATCACCACGGGATCGAACGGATTATTCTCGCGCGACACGATGGTCTGCAGCGCGAGAACCGTGCGGGCCGCGATTACCACCGGATCAATGGTATTTTGAGGACGCCCGCCGTGCCCACCTACTCCGAAGATCGTAATGTCCACAGAGTCTGCCGCCGCTAACGCGTAACCGGGAGTAAAGCCGACTTGGCCGACAGGCAGGACTGCGCTGTCATGAATGGCCAATGCGAAGTCAGGTTTGGGAAAACGCGTTAGCAAGCCATCTTTGATCATGGCCGCCGCCCCTTCCCCCGTCTCCTCCGCGGGCTGGCCGATGAGTATCAAAGTCCCGTGCCATCGGTCACGATTCGCCGCCATCAATTTTGCCGTGCCGATCCAACTGGCCATGTGGATGTCGTGACCGCAGGCATGCGCTACGGGAATTGACGTCCCGGAGTCACTCTTCATGACCACGTGACTGGCGAAGGGCAAGTTAGTCTTCTCTTCGATCGGGAGCGCGTCCATGTCCGTGCGCAGAAGAATCTTAGGGCCAGGACCGTTGCGCAGCACGGCAACGACGCCCGTTCCTCCCACGCCTGTCGTTACCTCGTATCCCATCGATTTGGCGCGCTCCGCTAGTTTTGCTGCCGTTTGCTGCTCTTGCATCGCGAGCTCCGGTGTCCGGTGCAAGTCGAAATAGAGTGACTCAATCTCGGGATAGACGGCGGTCACCTGTTCTGCGGATGGGGTCGTCCAGGCAACGGAGCTCGATTGTGCTTCGGACTTGCCGGCGCTCAGCGTCCACCCAATGAGCAACATAAAAGCTGCTGAGAATTGCTTCATTCCAATTCCCCCAGGAAGATGTTGAAGGGCCGACTGCCCGCAGCGGCTTGCCCCAATCCTGTTGTCGTGCGGTGCCGACGATGGCCAAGCAGCGGAACCAACCTGAAGCAATTTTCGGACGTCCACTCATGGCGAGTTTACGCCAAGACGGCAAGGGTCCGCGTCTGGCCGCACAGAGACGGATAGCGATTTGTCTCAGATCGACCCCGAGCGGCCCGATTCGTCTCTTGATAGCAGCCGCTGAGGCGCCAAGAGCGGGCCCTCCCACAGCTCCATTGCCTGAGACTGGCTGTTCAGGGCATTCTCGGCGCGCATAACGACACAAGAGGGCCAGGATGCGGGCCGAGTCACCGAACCGCGTCGGCGCGCAAACCGGGGCCGTCTTCCTGAGCTACGCCTCGGAGGACGTCGCGGCTGCGGAGCGGATTGCATCGGCCCTGCGCGCGGTCGGCATCGAAGTTTGGATTGATAAGAGCGAGCTTCGAGGTGGGGACGCCTGGGACCAGTCGATCCGCAAGCAGATCAAGACGTGCGCTCTCTTCATTCCGATCATCTCCCGCCACGCCCATGACCGGATCGAGGGCTACTTTCGCCTCGAGTGGAAGCTGGCCGTCGATCGTTCGCACCTCATCGCGCCCGACCAGGCCTTCCTGCTCCCGGTCGCGATCGACGACACGCCGCAGAGCGATGAACGGATACCGGACCGATTCCGTGAGCTTCAGTGGACCTGCTTGCCGGATGGAGAGACGTCACCAGCATTCGTCGAGCGGGTACGAGGGCTGCTGTCCCGGGCGCAGCCTGATACCGGAGCAAAGACCAATACCGCGCGCGCGGATCCTGCAGCTGTTGCCACCGCGGGCACGCGCCCCTTCGCCTTGCGAAGCACAGCTGTGCCGCTGGTGATCGCTGCAGTGACCGTGCTCGCTCTCGGCTACCTGGCGCTCGAGCGGCTGGTGCGCTCGAAGCCGGCAGTGTCGGCAACTTCCACAAACTCCATCGCGGTACTCCCGCTTACAAACGAAAGCGGCGATGCGAGCCAGCAGTATTTCTCCGACGGATTATCCGAGGATTTGATCACTGCGCTGTCTCAGTTCCCGGGACTCAAGGTTATTGGTCGTACGTCCTCGTTTCAGTTCCGGGATTCAAGGGACGACAGCAGGACCATCGGCGCGAAGCTGGGCGTCGCGCGTCTTCTCGAAGGGAGTGTTCGCCACGCGGGAGATCTCGTACGGGTCAGCGCTGAGCTGATTGATACATCAGATGGCAGCACGCAGTGGTCCGAGCGGTATGACCGCCCCTACAAGGATCTCTTTGCGCTGCAGGACGACCTCACCCGTGCGGTAGCCGGGGCGCTTAAGACGCGCCTCATTCCGGGGGAAAACAGAGTCCAGCAGAGCGATCGGCCTCCGAGCGGCAACCTCGACGCCTACAACGCACTGCTAGAGGGCAAGTTCTATTACGGACGGTTCACTGAAGCTGACTTCCGCAAGGCGATCGAGCGATTCACGCTGGCGACCCAGCTCGATCCGCGCTATGCGCTCGCCTGGAGTTATGTATCGACGGCATGGTCATACCTTAGCGCCTACTACCTCGACTTCATGCCGGCTGAGGAGGCAAATGCGAAGGCGCGCGCGGCAGCCGAGACGGCACTTGCGCTAGCGCCGGATTTGGCAAACGCGCACATCGCGCGGGGTTTCGTGCTTCGTACGGCGAGCTTCGACTGGCGTGGCGCGGAGGCGGAGTGGCGCCGAGCGCTGGAGCTGGCCCCGGGCGATGGTGACGCGAAAGTGTATTTCGCCGAGTCACTGGCCACCTTTGGACAACTGGACAAAGCAGTCGAACTCATTCAGCAGGCGCTCGCCAGTGATCCACTTCGTGCGTCTTGGTACGGTAGGCTTGCTTACTTTTTGTCGATGGAAAACCGTCTCGACGAGGCCGAGCGAGCGGTTCGAAAAGCGATCGAGCTACAACCTGAGGCATCGCATTTCCATTTTGACTTGACCCGAATCGAGATCCAGCGAGGTAACGCAAAAGCGGCACTCGCAGCCGCTCAGCAGGAGCCGGCAGGACTGAACCGGGATGCCGCGCTTGCGCTGGCACTACAGATCGGAAGTGATCATGCCGCTGCGGATGCAGCGTTGCAGACCGAGATCGCCAGACGCGCTACTAGTGACCCATATACTGTGGCTCAGATCTACGCGATTCGTAACGACGCAGATAAGACCTTCGAGTGGTTGGACCGGGCGTGGAGCTATCGCGACCCGGGCATTGCATCCTTGCTGATAAATCCCTTCCTCACGCGATACAAGGACGATCCGCGCTTCGCCGCGTTCTGCCGAAAGGTTGGCTTGCCCATGCCTAGTGAGCGGGCGGGCGGTTAAGCGCATGTCATCGGTGGCTTCGGGGATGCCTGAGTTTTGATCAGAGCGAGCTGCGGGGCGGAGACGCGTGGGACCAGAAGATCCGCCGCCAGATCCGCGAATGCGCGATATGAGGCAAGCGGTAATCGTGGCCGCGGGGTTCCGTGCCTGCCAGCGGGCGCCGACGGGGCGACGCGGTCCTCACCTCGCCGCTGCTGCTAAGGCAGGCCAGTCTTCCATCTGCACTCGCGCGATGAACCGGTAGCTACCGTTCTCGGGGCGGAAGATCGAGGCTTCGCCCTCTTTGACGTCGAACCAATCCTTGCCGAGCGCATCGATGATGTTCGGCTTGTGGGTAATGAGAATCGTGTTGGTGCCAGGGGTCGGTGCGGCGCCCAACAGCTCCCGAAAAGCCTTAGCGCGGCGGTTATTCTCATTTGGCGAAACCACAAGCCCGCCCTCCGTAATATCTGCGGTCTTCTCGATATGGTTGAACCCGGCAATCACCGCGGTCTCGTACGCTCGGTTGTACTTGCTGGTATAGACTTGGCCGACTGGAACGCCGGCCTGACGGATGGCGTCGCCGAAAGCCTTTGCCAGCGCCTTTCCCTTATCGTTGAGATTCCGCTGGGCCGTGATGTTGTCGAAGTTGAGTGGATCGGTGTCCGCTTGATCCGGGAAAGTGGCCCCGTGACGGACCACGATGACAAATCCTCCGGCGCGCAGCGCCTGGATGAGATTGGCGTTGTCCGCGACGGCGCGACTGGGTACCGCGAAGCCGAGTGCGCTGCACAGGCCAGAAAATAACGCAATTGCGGCAGCGGCCCTTCTCGATAGAAGACGCATTGTACGACTCCTCTCTAGGATGATGACTGGGACATATCAGGTGCAGTGTCACCTTCGCCGGTCTACTGCCGTCGCCTGTCCCGTCAGCAAAGACCACCCATCGGTCACTTATATTCCCTAAAGAGGTACGAATGGTCGCGGGCTCCCTACATTTCCCGGCGAGACTGCGCGAGTGGCTCCGGACCGAGCGCGGCGTCCGGGGGTGCGCGGATCTGCTACGGTCGAGGCCGCGCGGCGCTACGGATACGTCACCGGGCGCTGGAGTATCTGAAGACGGACGCTTTATCTCGATCCACTGCGCAAGGAACCGCGTTTTCGGGCGATGTCCGCTATGTAGGAATTCGAACGTCCTGCCCGACCGGCCGGAGTTGGCCGACAGCACCCCTCCAGGCCGCGGACCACCTGACCGGCTGGAGTCGACCCTTCAGCGACGTGGCGATCACGCGATAGCGGCCACTCAAAGGCAACGGAGCGAACAGTGCAGTCGCGCGCCGATCCGGTCCCGCCGCGCCCCCGTAACGGCGTTTCGGCATATCGCTGGCAATGGCCCCCTGCAGGCAAGAGAACCGGCTGAAGCTGGCCGGGGCCGGTTTCAGTTTTTCTTATCCGTCGTTCAGCTATTGCGTTCGACGCTTCGTGCCTCTTGGTGAAAGCTATTCGCCACGGAACACACGAGGAGTCATCCCATGAAGCGCTTTAGTCTCGCCTCGCTCTTTAACGCCCTCCTGTTTAACGCCGTCACAGCGGTCACCTGGGGCAAAGCTACCCAGCGGACTTGTCGCACAGTCACAAGCTCGAAACGCCTCGGCGCGCTCGTCGCGCAGCTCAGGTAAGCGCCGAGGTACCAAGAGGCGGCTATGTTTGTATTCAATCGGCCGCTCGGTGCGGTCGCCGCCGGGCTCGGTGTGGCATTGCTAATTGTGTGCCTTGACGGGCTGAGTCACCCACTCGAGGTACAGCGTGATGCTCGCGCTTCACACACTCCCGCGACGCTACCGCAACGGACTTCCCAGACGACTGCAGCTGAATCTTAGATCCGAGTGACGGGTTTCGGGCCGGGCTCTGTCATACGTGGCGCTCTTTCCGTCTACTCTATCTCACCCAGCTCTTAATAAACTTGCCGACGATACGCATCGCGGACCTGCAGGACTGGTTACCCGACCGCTGGAAAGCCGCCCATAAAACACGGCCGGCTGACAAGCAAAATCAAACTCCGCATCCTTGATCCGACCTGTGGTTCACGTGATGCTCACGAAGCGGTTTAGTCCAATCCATTTTTAGCCCACCGGTGCGGTACCACCTAGATCATCCCTCTCAGAGCATCCCTCGCCGCACCGCTGGGCTAAAAATGCTCTGCATTGTGCGGATCGATTATTGGCTAGCGACAGGCAGCCGCTACGAGCCTCGTGAGAACTACACTAGCTAGTGCCGTGTCGTCATTGGCGGACGATTGTCCAGTTGCAACAGATCCATTCGCCAAAGTGCCAGGGTTAGTCTCGCGTTATGCCTGTGCCGAGCGGCTCTTTCGCAGTCGCGACCCCGGGGCAGGGAGGCGCTTCGTTCTTTGGCCAGCGTGCGTCTATGAGTTCTCTGACTCGGTCTCCGTTACGACTCTCGGCAGCTTCGATGAGCGATTCCGACCACTCCATACTTCGAGAGGAAGCCTCCTGGAACTGCGCGATCTTCGGTTGCTGGCTCGCCTCATAGAGTTCAAGGGCCTCCGGGACCTTCCTTGTCGCGGTGAGCGATGAACATAGTGCCTGGGCGTCGTCGAATGCGAACATCGTCCCGAACCCCTGCGAGAAGTGCGTGGTGTGGGCTGCATCACCGATGAGCACGATGTTGCGGTATCGAAGGCGCGCACACGAGACCCTCGGAAACTTCGTCCATCGAACACAATTGCCACAATCTACGGAGGCCCCGCATAAGTCGGACGCCAGGAACTTACCGATCGTCTCCGAAGTCTCACGGGGGGACATCTCCTCGAGGCGGAGTTTTTTCATGCTTGGTTCCGAGCATTCGACGATCAGAGTGCTCATCGACTCTGAATACTGATATCCCCATGCGAGCAGCACTCCATCGGCGTCGTTCAGCATGATGGTCAGTTTACGAAGCGCGGTGTTCGCGCCGAACCAACCGTAACGATTACGCGAGAGTTGCACGAGCGGAGCGAATTCGCGTTCATAGCGCGTTCGCAAAACGCTATTTGCTCCATCTGCCGCAACGACCATGTCGAACTGATCCAGGTCTGTCTGGCTAAGCCGTCCCGCATCGATTTGAAACCGCACCCGAACACTAGATCGGCAACTCAGCTCGCTGAGCCCCGTCAGCAGGGCTGCTCGCGAGACGGTGACGAGGTGCGCAGAAGGAGGATTCGGATAGTCCACCATGATATTCCCGCGGTATCTGAATGAGCGTCCTTCCAAGTGCTGAAAGGAATTCATCGAATGTAGTTTGAGCCATGAAATCCCGTCACTCCGTAAGGTAATCCCGAACCCTGGATGGGCATCCGCAGCGTTTCTTTCGATAAGCGTGATCTCGCGCGTTGGATCCGCCTCGGCCGCCAAGGCCGCGAACGAGAGCCCTGCGGGACCCGCTCCGATGATAAGGATTTTCATGACGTTGAACCCATGTCAATTGGATTGTCGACGGGTCTGACGAGTCCATCCGGGAATTTTAGTCTGCGCTCCGATAACACCTGATCCATGGCGCTTCAATGGGCGCTGACTCTTCCGGATCCTGCTGAGACAAGAGTCCTACAGGCCTTGGAGGCGAAGTTTAGCGATCGAGCAGCGCGAGCGCCTTACGGACTTCTTAGGAATTGGTGATTTCCTTTGCGAGCCGGACGATGCCGACTGGCTTACCGTCGACGACCGCAAACATCACAACCCCTCATCCGCGATCTTGGCGGTGGCCGCATCGCGCGACTTGATCGCATCCTTCGGATCTTCGGCGGCAATCGCGCTCTGCACCTGTGATGTGACGTCGGTGATCTGCCGCAGGATCTTGGCCTGCATCCCCGGGCACTCGCGCTCGTCCGTGCGCGCGTGGGTGAGGAAGCCTTGCGCGACGTAATCCTGCTCAGCGGTCGACATGGTCTGCTCGCACGCGACCATGCAGCGATGATTGGTCAGTACCAGGCCATCTTTCGAGATCACCGAGGCGGAGCAACCACTCGTCAGGCGCACCGCGGCCTCGCGCACGTGGTCGAGCCATGCGGCGTCGGGCGCGAACCCGTAACGCGCCTTCACCTTGGCCGAGGGAAAAACGCTGTGCCGCTAAACCCAAGCCACTGCGGTCCTGTTCGCGAGTGCTGGCGCTCAGGTATCCGATTGCTGCTTGCATCATGAGGCCCTCCCGTAGATGGCGCCAGGATAGGAGCTCTGAGAGCTTCGAGCACGTCCGCTTACGGCCGGGCGACACTTTGAAGGGGTTAGCTAATAGCTAGACCAAACATCACAACTTTTTAAGAGGTCCCTAAAGATCCCCTGTCGGTCGATAGGTAGCTTCACACCCGAGGCCCGAAAGACTCATTACGAAACGAGAGTCCGAGGCCTGAGGGAAAAGTCCCTAGCGGCACCGAGGGGGACGTATGGAATACGTCAGAAGGCTTCCTGTTCAGCGAACCCTGGATCTGGTTACGATTCGGCGGGCGGGTCCGGAAGATGGGTGCACGATCGCCGCTTTGTTCCAATCCGTGTATAGAAACAGCTCGCATCCTTTCCAGTCCACCGCCTGTGTCGCCCAGTTCTTACTGGACGAGCGTAATTTTCAGATCGTAGCCGAAGAAGACCACCAAGTAGTCGCCTCCATGGCGATGGTTTACAACCCGTGGAACGACTCTTACGAACTTGGCCGGGCGCTTACCCTACCTGAATACCGCCGGAATGGACTGGCCGGGCTTCTGATGCAACAGGTGGTCGGCTGGGCCGCTGACGCCGGTTTCGGTGAGCTGATTTTCGGTTACCCTCGCGTCCGCCGAATCGCAGACCTCTGTGCAGATCTCGATCCCAAAATAGTCGTAGCCGGACATGATGCGGGCCGGAACGTCGCGAATGGTGGCCGCGAAACCCATCTGATCGTCTGCGGAGTCCAGCGGCACGCACGATTCACACACGTTGCGCCGGGAATTGCGGCATTGCTGGACTGGCGATTCCTCATCGAGCAACTCTATGCTCCGCTCGGCCTGATTGGGTCCCCCGGCGAATACCCATCAGAGTGCTTTGTAGGCGCGATCTCGCAGAAACAGATGTCCTTGGGAGCGTGGATTCTCGATTACGCCCCCGCCAACCCCAGCGGGGCTCTTGAGGTGATCGGCCTGCAAGATGATGGCGCAACCCCGTGCCAGATTGCTCAGGAGTTGAACCAGATACTATGCACCATGCCAGAGGTGCAGCACGTCACGGCTACGATACTCGCGGACAAGGTGGAGATAATCCGCGCACTCGCCTGGTTTGGCTTCGAAATATCCGCCTATCTGCCCGCTTGGTACAGGAGCGGTTCGTTCCGCTATGACTGTGTACAGCTTGCCCGCCGGCAGTATGACGACGAGGCAGCAACACAAGACTTTCCGGACTTGCTCCGCACGTTACAGGCGGAATTTCGATCCAGCCCTATTTTGCGCCTGCCTGAAAAGGCGCCGGTTCTTGCCAATTGCGCATAATCAGATGACCATCACTACTCGACCTGTTGGCCAATCGAGCGTCGCTGATCGGCTCGTCCCGACAGCGTGCAGTCCGGGCAGCTACCGCCCGCGTTTGTTTCGGCTGCGCGAAGAAACAGACCGTCAGGGACTTGCAGGCCTCATCGAAGATCGAGGAGGGTCGCTTCAAATCTTCGATACGATACTCTTCCAATTGCGCGACCTGATTCAATCGCAACAGCCCGCACGGACGCTTTCGGCGACAGAGCTTGACTCTCTTACCAGGGAACACCTCTGCGGCCTTCCACTCTACGAATACGGCGCCTGGGTCTATTACCCCTGGTCCGGGCGCCTCGTTCACCTACTCGATGCGCCAGAGTTCGCCGAGCTTCGAACCAACCGGAACCGCTACAAGATCACACCTGCGGAGCAGGCTGAGCTCGCCACCAAACGCATAGGCATCGTGGGACTGTCCGTGGGACAGTCGGTGGCCGCCGTTTTCGCGCTGGAGCGTAGTTTTGGGGAGCTTCGCCTCGCAGATTTCGATGCAGTCGATCTCTCCAACCTGAACCGCATTCGCGCCGGGGTCCACTCACTGGGAGTTTCTAAGGTCTTGGTAACCGCTCGGGAGATCGTCGAAATCGATCCCTTTGTGAATGTGACCCCTTTCCTCGAAGGCATTACAAAGGACAATCTGGATGCCTTCCTGCTGGAAGGTGGCAAACTGGACGTCATCGTGGAGGAGTGCGACAGCATCGATATCAAGATTTCGGTGCGTAACCGAGCGCGATTTCACCGCATACCAGTGGTGATGGATACAAGCGATCGGGGTATGCTGGACATCGAACGCTTTGACCTCGAACCGAACCGCCCTCTTTTCCACGGGCTCGCGGGCGACCTGGAGGAAGGGGCGCTTTCCGGCCTCACGACGGAAGAAAAGATACCGTACGTGCTGCGGATCAACGGCTCGCAGACCCTATCATCGCGGCTCCGCAGTTCTATGTTGGAAGTCGGGGCAACTCTTTCCACCTGGCCCCAGCTCGGTTCCGCTGTGTCGCTGGGTGGGGCGGTCGCAGCCGATGCTGCGCGTCGCGTAATTCTGGGCCAGCCGGTGCCCTCCGGCCGTTTTTTCTTTGATTTCGAGAATGCCTGCGTATCGCAGCCTGCAGAGCGGTGCGTTTCCCCGACGAAACCACCAGCGGCAGCGGTGACGCATCCCGATTCACTCTGGCACAAGCTGGTATCCCAGGCCATCCTGGCACCTTCGGGAGGTAACGCGCAGCCTTGGCAATGGCTGGCTACGGAAGATGAACTACGTTTGCTGCTGGATTCGAGCCGCTCAAGCGGGCTAATAGATTTTCAAAACTCCGGGAGCTTTGTGGCCTTAGGCTGCGCCGCGGAGATTCTGGTGCTGGCGGCGCATGCCGCCGGCCTGGAAATTAGGCTGCAGATGTTCCCCCCAGGCGGCGGTCAGCAGCATGTGGCCTCTTTTTCACTGCAGTCCGGCCTCCAAACTGCCGCCGAACCTCACTGGCGCGATGAACTTCATGAGCAGATTGCGTTGCGACACACGCATCGGGGCCTCAGAAGGAATCGGGCGTTCACGCAAGACGATCTGGCCCTTCTTACCGAAGCCGTGTGTTCCGTGGCTGGAGCCTCTGTCCAGTGGATCACCAATGAACAGGACCTGAGTGAATTAGGCCGGCTGGTAGGCGCTGGCGATCGTCTGCGCATCCTAAACCAGCGCATGCACCGCGAGTTGTTCAGTGAACTTCGATGGAGCTCCATCGAAGCCGAGTCGAAGAGAGATGGTATTGAGATCGAGGCGTTGGAACTTACCCCTTCCGATCGCGCAGGGCTCGAACTTTGCCGTGACTGGTCGACCTTGAGTCTCGTTCAAGAATTGCACGGCGGGCGTAATCTGGAAAAAATCTCGCAAAAGCAAGTGCGTGCCGCGGCAAGCGTCGGGCTGCTCACGATGCCGGGCGCCGCCGCAGATGATTACTTCCGGGGTGGCCGAGCGCTGCAGCGAATGTGGCTGGCCGCCAGCGAGCACAACATTGCGGTCCACCCCATAGCGGCTCTTCCCTATTTCTTTGCCCGCCTGATCCGTGGCGGCGGGGATGGACTTGACCAATACACAATCGAAGAACTGTACGGCCTACGCGCGCGGTATCAGGCCTTGTTCCAACTCACGCCTTTGACAGGGGAAGTGTTGCTGTTCCGCGCAGGATTTGCCGATACCACAGCGAAACGCAGCCTCCGTCGGCCGGTCGAAGACGTGCTGGTCTGGTGCTAAATCGCGGCGGATGAATAGATTTATCGGCGTCCCTTGACCATGGCACTGGTTGCAGACAAGTTTTCCTTGCACATAGTCAAGCATTCCAGGGTTCACGATATTCATCGTAGTTGGATGCGCTGCATGCTCGCTTTGCGCCCTCTTTTGGGCCCGAGTACCAAGTTGCTGGTGCCGCTGTAGAACCCTGCAAGGTAACTCTCCGCGTTCAGCGCCCTCGCATCCAGGGCGGCCATCAGCACATCCTCGAATCTTCGGGCCCAGGAGAGATTCGCGAGGAGGTGCTGACGGTAACGGGAATTCTGAGGGTCGAGTCTGATTGCGCGCCGCATGGCGGGCAGCGCTGCGTCGTGATGACCCAGGATGCCTTGGAAACCCGCATAGCCGTTCAGCACCTCCGCGTTCCCCGGAGCGATTCGCCCACGGGACCGGTGAGCCGTTGGGCTCAAGTGGCAAGAAGACGGCGCAGCCGCGATTTGCCGGGGCGGCAACGCGGGCGCATGCTTGGCGCGGGGGCCGGGCGCCGCGTATGCCCAAAGATCAAGACCGCACACCGCTGTCGGCCGAGATCCCACCGCCGGAGAGTGGCGTGGACCTGTACCCCTCCGGCTGCTGGACCAGCGGCCTGGAAGTTCCGCGCTTGCACAAATCCGCGGATGCCGCAGCCGGCGACGGGCTTGCCATCGGCCAGATGCTTTCGGGCCGCTACCGCATCGAGCGCGAGCTCGGTGAGGGCGGCATGGGGGTGGTATACCTGGTTAGCGATCAGCAGGTTGTCGGGGAGACCTTTGCGGTCAAGCTGCTGAAGGAAGCCCTGGACCCCCAGGCGCTGCAGCTGCTGCGCGAGGAGGTGCGCCAGACCCGCAAGCTCAGCCATCCGAACATCGTGGATATGCATTCAGTGAATGTGGACGGCAAGAGGCTCTACGTGCTGATGGAGTACCTCGAGGGCAAGACACTGAATACGCTGCTGGATGAGGAGTTCGGCCGCGGAATGCCCTTCAGCCACGCCTGGCCAATCATCGAGGATGTGGGCGCAGCGCTCGGCAACGCGCACGACCACAACGTGATCCATAGCGACTTAAAGCCCGCGAATGTGTTCCTGACGACCTCGGGAAGGACCAAGCTGCTCGACTTCGGCATTGCGCGGGTGTCACGCGGTCCGCTGCTGCATGCCCGTACCGGGCCACTCGCGCTCACCCCGGGCTACGCCAGTTGCGAGATGCTCGAAGGGAAGGAGGCAGACCGGCGCGATGACATTTACTCCTTCGCCTGTGTGATCTACGAGATGCTCTGCGGTGAGCGCCCATTTGGGGAACTCACCGCGCTCGAGGCCCGGCAAGCGGGCTCCAAGGTTCTGCCGCTCGAGAGACTGTCGCGGGAGCAGGATGCCGCGCTCGCCCAGGCGCTGGCCTTTGATCGTGAGGGCCGGACCCCATCGGTGGAGGTCCTCCTCGGGGCGCTCGGCGCCGACCGTACGCCCCATCGTCGCCCCGTTGCGGTCCTTGGAACCGCGATCGTCGCGGCCCTCGCCGCTGTAGGCCTGACCTACGTGATTCTGAAGTTCTGGGTCCCCAGGCACTCGGCAGTGGTTCAGTCCATCGCCCCGACCGCTGAACAGGCAACCACGCACGCCGTCACAGTCGTTCCCTTCAATCCGCCACCGCGCTCCATTGCTGTGCTGCCCTTCGTAGACATGAGCGAGAAGCACGATCAGGAGTACTTTTCAGACGGCCTCAGCGAAGAGCTAATCGACTCCTTGACGAAAATACACGACCTCTACGTTCCTGCGCGCACGTCATCCTTCTTCTTCAAAGGAAAACCAACGACAATTTCTGAGATTGCCAAGGCACTGAACGTCGCAAACGTGTTGGAAGGCAGCGTTCGCAAATCGGGTAACCGTCTGCGAATCACCGCCCAGCTCGTCCGTGCGGACAATGGCTATCACCTGTGGTCGGAAACCTATGACCGACAATTCGACGATATCTTCAAGATACAGGACGAGATTTCGGCTGCCGTGATAGCGGCACTAAAAGCGTCGATTCTGAACAAGGACGCGTCACGCGCTACGCCGACCGCCAGCACCGAGGCCTATACGCTATATCTTCAAGCGCGTGCCATCGCCGAAAATGCACCGCAATTGGCCGATTACCAGCGAGCCATCGATTATCTGCAACGCGCACTGAAGCTCGATCCCGCGTTCGCACGTGCATGGGCAGCGCTCGCCAGCTACCAGGCGTATGCGTACGAATACTTCACCTACGGAGAATATCAAGGGGTTCGCTCTGAGGCTCAGTATGCCGCGAGCCGCGCACTGGACCTCGATCCGAAACTTTCAGACGCTCACATGGCCATGAGTCAGATCCTGTACGATCTCGAAGGGAACTGGACGGCCGCGGAGTTGCAGATCAATGAGGCACTCGCGCTGGATCCTTACAACGCGGATGCGTTGATCTGGGCTTCCGCCATTGCCCGGGTCCAGAGTCGGTTCGCTCAGGCCATCGAGTATGCACAGAAAGCCATCGCCCAAGACCCACTCAATGCGTGGGCTTACGGGGTCTTCAGCAACGCTTGCTTAGCAAGCGGTAGGCTGGACGATGCGGAGTCGGCGTGGCGCAAGGCGCTGAAACTCGCGCCGACGATGGCGCAACTGCATTTCATATTCGGCGTTGTGCAGATCGCACACCGGAAGCCGGCGGAAGCTCTAGAGAAGATGGAAGAAGAAACCAATGTGGCGTATCGAGATGTCGGCCGTGCGCTGGCTCTCGATGCGCTGGGTCGGAAGAATGAGGCGGACCGAGCTCTTGCGGTGGCGGAAGCAAAATACGCTGGAATCGTTGAATATCCGATTGCTCAGGTTTATGCCGGCCGCCATGAACCGGACGAAGCTTTCGTATGGCTCGAGCGTGCGTACCAACGGCGCAGTGGTTGGGTGCCTTGGATACCTTGGGACCCACTGCTTAACAATCTTAGAAAGGATCCGCGTTTCACTGCATTGCTGCGCAAGCTGAACCTGCCGGAATGACCACTTTCGGGTGAGCTGAGCACACGGGCTCAATGTCCGTTCGTGGCCGACACCGAGCGTGT
>Ga0306920_100003484_pt1 | contig 19984 bp, 17 predicted proteins | sample flu12Cox44000170_FD_204666 | JGI IMG/M metagenome (GOLD analysis project Ga0306920, IMG submission 204666) | Lab enrichment of tropical soil microbial communities from Luquillo Experimental Forest, Puerto Rico - flux4day.12C.oxic.44.000.170 (v2)... | ecosystem: Environmental > Terrestrial >... | reverse complement strand
ACAAACGGGTGTATGAGGCCCCGCCCTGCCCCGCTCTGAATGTCATGGGTGGCACACCCATGACACAAGAATGTGATGGTTGGGCCAACCATGACAATCCGGATCACGCATGGCGTGGACGAGTCCGGAACGGCGGTCAGTGAGGGAGCCGGGCGGGCTTTGCGGGTGCGGTTAGCCGCCAGATCTGGCTCTGCGCTGGGCGGCCACAAGCGTGCCGAGCAAGATCGCGGCGAGCAGAGCGTATGGCACAAAATCAGAGGTTGCCTGGGCCAGCGCGCCGCTCAGCGATGCCGCGACCGCCTGCCCGGTTGCCCAGGCCAGGTTGGCTAGGCCGAAGGCGAGGCCCTGGTGCAGTCCCATCCGGTCCGCGCCCGCCGACAGTAGGGCGGCGGCCGGCGCGAACAGCGCGCCGTAGCTGGGCATGCCGACGGCGAGCAGCACCACCAGCAGGTATTCCGATGGCAGCACCGGGGTCAGCAACGTGACCACCACCGCCGCGGCCAGCGCGATCCGGACCGGCAGCAGCGCCCCCCTGCGGTCGGAGAACCGGCCGGTCAGCGGCTGAATGGCCGACTCGATCGCCGCGGCCACCAGGAACGTCGCACCGATCACCGCGGCCGAGGCGCCCAGGTCGCTCAGCCGCAGCGGTGCGAGCACGTCCATCACGCCGAACGCAAGGCCGGGCAGCAACGTCAGCCACATGCCCGCGCCGACCTGCCGGTCCCGGAACGCGGGCCAGGCCGCGCGCAGCGGCTGTGGCGGCACGGCAGGCGGGGCTGGCACGGCAAACGCAAGCGCCATCAGAATGACTCCGGCCACGGCCGCCCCGGCGAACGCGGGCCCCGTCCCCACTTGGCTGGCCACGACCCCGGCAAGCGGCCCGAACAGCGCGCCCACCACCGCCGCACCGAGCGCGGTGCCAAGCAGTTCGCCGCGACGTTCCTCTGGCGAGGCCGTGGCCAGCCAGGCCAGGCCCGCCGCCCAGGTGCAGGCGCCGCCCAGTCCCTGGACGAACCGCGTCAGGTCCAGCACGACCGGGTTCGTCGCCCAGCCGAACACCAAGGTCGACGCGCTCATCAGCGCCAGCCCGAGCAGGACTGTCGGGCGGTAGCCCAGGCGGGCCGCCAGCACCCCGCCGGGCAGCGCGCCCACCAGGGTTCCCGCCGGATAGGCGGCGACCAGGATTCCGGCGCCCGCCTTGGTCAGGCCGGCGACGTGCACGTAGTGCGGAAGTAGCGGAGTCAGGGCGGTAAAGAAAAGAGTATCGACCAGGACAAGCGCGCACACGAACGCCAGCAAGGCGAACACCGGGCGCGATAGCCTCGGCCGGGCCGACCTCACCCCGACACCTCCAAATCACGGGAGCACACCCACATCCCCGCACGCAGAACTGCCCGCCGGGCAGTCCCCGGTGCCGCGGCCGTCATCCCGTCCTGCGCGGCGCGGGGGTGGGGGCTCAGGCCGGGTGACCTGAGCCGGAAGCGGCTCAAGTCGTGGCGGTCACCTTGCTCAGGTGCGCGGGGGCGTCGGGGTTGACGCCCCTTGCCCGGGCCAGCTCGTAGGCAAGCTGCTGGCCACGGGTGATCGCCGCGATCACATGCACCGCTTCGGGCAGGCCGGGCGGCACCGGCAGGGAAGCCGATTGTGCCTGGCGTTCGTCGAGCAGAGCGCGCAGTTCCGCCAGGTCGGTGTCGGCCGGGCCGCTGCCATCCACAAGGAGCACGGGCGCGCCCGCGTACACCGCGGCGATGGGCCCATGCAGCAGGTCGGCCGTGGAGATTCCCTCGGCCAGGATGCCGGTGGTCTCCTTTACCTTGAGCGCGGTCTCCAGCGCGGCGCCGTAGGCCAGCCCGCGGCCCGCCACCACCAGCCGGTCCAGGTCCTGCCAGCGGCCCGCGAGCTGCCGCACCGGGCCGGGGTCATCGAGGACGGCGGCCACCGCACCGGGCAGGCCGTCCAGGGTGCCGTCGGGCACGGGCCCGGCGCGCAGCGCCGAGGTGACCGTGGCAAGCACCGCGAGCTGGGCGGTCACCGTTTTGGTGGCCGGTACCGCCCGCTCGGGCCCGGCATCGGTGGACAGCACCAGGTCCACCGCGTCCGCGAGCGGGCTCCGCGGCTCGTTGGTGATGCCAAGCACCACGGCGCCGCCCGCCCGGACCGCCTGGCAGGTGCTGATGATCTCCGGTGTTGCGCCGGACTGGCTCAGCGCCACCACCAGGTACCCGTGCCAGTCCACGGTGGCGTGGTAGCGGGTGTACAGGCTGGGGGCCGCCAGCCCGGCCGGCCGGCCCGCGCGCAGTTCGGCCAGGTACCGGCCGAACACCGCGGCGTTGTCCGAGGAGCCGCGGGCCAGGAACACGATTCCTGCCAGTGGGCGGGGCAGCACCGCGCGCACCGCGCCCGTATCCGCCGCCGCCCGCGCGGCGACCCTGGCGAGCACCGTCGGCTGGGCGGCCATCTCGGCCGCCATCAGCTCCCCGCTCACCACGTCTCCACGGGGTCGCCGTCGCCAGCCGCGGTCAGCGCGGCCGAGGGTGACGCTGCCGGGCCCGGCGGGCTGGCCGCGTTCCCGGTGAGCTGCGTCCAGGCAAGGTCGGCACCGGAGGCGAGGCAGCCGTCGACCACCGCGTCCGTGCCCAGGGCGCTGACCCGCACTTCGGGCATGACCGGCGCGATCGATCGCAGTTCCGCGGTGACCGCCTCGGCGAACCCTGGCGCCTGGCCAACGCCACCGCCGAGCACGATCAACTCCGGGTCCACGATCGTGACCACGGCGCAGAGCAGCCTCGCCACGAGCGCCGCCTCCTCAGCCACCACCGCGGCGGCACGATCGTCTCCACGGGCGGCGGCCGTGAACACCCGGCGGGCCGAGACCTGGCCGCGCATGCCGGCTCGGCGCGCGGCGCGCACCACGGCGGGCGCGGAGGCCGCCGCCTCCAGCGCGCCGCGCTTGCGGGCATCCGCGGCGTCGCCGCCATGGCCGCCGGTCATCGGCATGTAGGCGATCTCGCCCGCGACCCCGTGCGCGCCCCGGAACAACTGGTCGCCGATGACCAGGCCCATGCCGATGCCGGTGCCGACGTGCACGAACGCGAAGCTGTCCACCTCCCGGCCGTGGCCGTGGGCCCGCTCGGCCAAGGCTGCCGCGTCCACGTCGTTCTCCACCACCAGGGCCTGCCCGAACACCTCCTGCAGGCGGGTCAGCACCACGGGGCGGTCCCAGCCGCGCAGGCCACCGGTGAGGGCCATGGCGTTGCGGCGGGCGTCGTAGATGCCTGGGCTGCCGATGACCGTCTGGGTCACGTCCGTCAGCGCGATCCCCGACTGGGCGCACAGGCCCTGGGCAAGGCTGACCAGTTCCTCGACCCGGCTGCGCCCGCCCGAGGCGTGCGACCGCGCCGAGGACCGGGAACGGACCTCGCCGGCCACGTCGGCGAGTGCGCCGCGAATGTACTGTGCGCCCACGTCCAGGCCGAGCACGAAACCCGCCTCCGGCCTGATCTCATACAGCAGCGCCGACCTGCCCGGACGGCCGATGCGCTGGCCGGCCTCGCGGATCAGGCCCGCCTGTTCGACTGTGGCGAGCGCGAGGGACACGGTGGGCTTGGAAAGCCCGGACAGCCTGGCCAGATCCGCGCGCGAGCATGGACCGCGGTCCCGGATGTGCCCGAGCAGCAACTGTTCGTTGAGCGCCCTGATGAGCTGGGGACGCGCGGCCGACATAGCCCCCGGCGTGCCAGCCGACATGACCGTCACTGCCACCTCCGGCGTCAATCCTGCCTTAAGTACTGCCGTGAGCACATCCGACCGGCCGGTGGTTTGTCATGACCCCGGCAACGTCGTCGTTGCCGCACCGGTTACAACGTCATCCGGCGGCACCCGCTCGCGTGGGCTCCCCGGCCTGATGGCCCGCGGCGAGCTGTTGCCAACCTGTTGTATCGCAGCCTTGTAGCCACTTGATAGTTAGGATACTGTCCTAACAAAATTGGGCAAGAGGGTTTTGCCCTGGCAAGAGGGCGCGCCTCACAGTTGGGCGCCGCCCTGGTCGGAGGGGCGCTGCCCCGGCAGGCACAGCAAGCCTCGCACGAGAGCACCGCCCCTGGAAAGGTTGTCCGTGGCAGACTCGCCCGTCGTGCTCGGCCTCGATTTCGGCGGTACCAAGATCGCCATGGCCGTATGCGAGCTTGATGGCGAACTCCGCGCCTCTACCACCGTGTCCAGCGGTGGCGAACTGGGTGCCCGGGCGAGCTTCGATCGCGGCATTTCGGCGGCCAGGGAAGTGCTCGCCGCTGCCGCACCGGGGCGCGAGGTGGTGGCCGTCGGGGTGTCCACCTTCGGGATCCCGTTCGACGACCGGGTCGAGCTTGCCCCCACTATTGACGGCTGGGGTGACCTGCGGCTCGGCCACGAGGTACGATCGGCCTTCCCTGGTGCGGCTGTGCGCCTGGCCACCGACGCAAAGGCGGCGGCGCAGGCGGAAGTGCGCTGGGGCGCGCTGGCCGGCTGCGACCCGGCCATCTATCTCAATCTTGGGACCGGGCTCGCCGCGGCGATCGTCGCGGGTGGAAATGTATTGCACGGCAGCAACGGGGCGGCCGGCGAGATCGGGTACAACCTGCGCGCCGCCTCCGACGTCGGTGTCCCGCTGGCTGCCAGGACCATGCTGGAGGACATGATCAGCGGGCAGGCACTGGCCAAGCGCGCGGCCAGCCACACCCCGCACGGCGGGCCGATGGAAGCCGCCGCGGTCTTTGAGTCGGGCCGGGACGTACCGGACCTGGACCGGCTGGTGACAGATTTCGTGGCCGAGCTTGCCTTCCACGTGGTGAACCTGGCCATCGCCATCAACCCCGTGCGGATCGCGGTCGGCGGCGGGATGGTCCGCTCCTGGGACCGGCTGCGGCCCGGGCTGCAGGACGCACTCACCGCCGGCGTTCCGTTCCCGCCGGAACTCGTCGTTGCCCGATTCCCGTCCGATGCCCCGTTGATCGGCGCGGTCGGGCTTGCCGTGGACGCGGCCCGGGAGGAGGGCATCCACGGCACCGAAGTCACACTCCCTGCTGTATCGCTCAGTGAAGGGCTGACACTATGAGACCCAGACACCTGATGACCGTCGCGGTCCTTGCTACCGCCGGGCTGCTCGCCGCCGCCTGTGGTGGCAGTTCCTCAACAACCGGCAAAACGTCGAGCGCGGCCCCCAGCGGGGTCCTGACCATCGACAACGAGTCCGGCGGGACCTGGACCTGCGACTTCAACCCGTTCAACCTGTCATACATCGGTTACTCGCTCGGCAACGTGTACGAGCCGCTGATGTTCGTGGACACGCTGGCGAATGCCAAGGTGTCGCCGTGGCTGGCCACCAGCTATGCGTGGAGCAACGGCAACAAGACGCTCACGTTCACGATCCGCAAGGGCGTCAAGTTCACCAACGGGGACCCGATGACGCCGGCTGACGTGGTGTACACGTTCAACCTGCTGAAGACGCACAAGACCCTGGACATCAACTCGTTGTGGTCGGCGCTGTCCAGCGTCACCGCGAGCGGCGACAACGTGGTCATGCAGTTCAAGTCCGTCGCGGTGCCGAACTTCTACTACATCGCCGACCAGGTCGGGATCGTGGACCAGAAGGTCTGGTCGAAGATCGCGAACCCGGTGACCTACCCGGACAAGAACCCGGTCGGCACCGGCGCCTACAAGGTGTCCAGCAGCACCTGCACGCCGCAGAACATCAAGTACACCGCCAACCCGCACTACTGGCAGCCGGGCCTGCCGAAGGTCGGCACGGTCAACTACCCGTCGTTCCTCACCAACGACACGGCCAACACCTACCTGGCCAACGGGCAGGCGCAGTGGGGCAGCCAGTTCATCCCCAACATTCACGCGTTCTACCTGTCCAAGAGCCCGAACTACCACTACTGGTTCCCGCCGGTGGCGAACGTGAGCATGTTCATCAACCTGACCAACCCGATCCTGAAGAACGCCGCGGTGCGCCAGGCCATGGCCTACGCGATCGACCGGCACAAGGCCTCGCTGATCGGTGAGTACGGCTACGAGCCGGCCTCGAACCAGTCCGGGATCGTCACGCCCACGTTCTCCGCCTGGATGGACGCGCAGCAGGCGGCGTCGTACGGCAACAACTACGCCTACAACCCGCAGAAGGCGATCTCCGTCCTGCAGGCCGCCGGGTTCAAGAAGGGCTCCGACGGGATCATGGCCAAGGGCGGCCAGAAGCTGTCGTTCACCATCATCGACAACGGCGGGTTCTCCGACTGGGTGGCCGCGGTCAACGTCATCCAGCAGGACCTCAAGGCGGTGGGGATCCAGGTCACCGCGCAGAACCTGGCGGCGACCACGTACCAGAGCGACCTGTACGAGGGCAAGTACCAGCTCGGCTACGGCGCCGAGACCGGCGGCCCGTCACCGTACTACGAGCTCCGGCAGTGGCTGTACTCGGTTAACTCGGCGCCTATCGGCACCGCGGCCGGGTCCAACTTCGAGCGGTACAGCAACTCGCAGACCGACGCGCTGATCAACCAGTACGCCACGACCGCCGACCCGGCCCAGCAGCACTCGATCGTGAGCCAGCTGCAGAAGGTCATGCTCAGCGAGGTGCCGGTCATCCCGATCACCGAGGCGGTCGACTGGTTCCAGTACGACACCGGCAGCTTCTCCGGCTGGCCGACCCAGGGCAACCCGTACGCGCAGCCAGCCGCGTACAACTACCCGGACTGGGGCCAGACGATGCTGCACCTGGTGCCGAAGGGCTAGCAGTAGCGGCCGTCCCTGGGGTGTGCGGCCAGTGCACCCCAGGGACGTCGGCCACCCGGCTGTGGCCACCGGCCTGCCGGGGACGGACGAAGGTCCCCTTGCCGGCTCGCCTCAGGTGAGCGAGCGTTGGGAGGACAGACGATGGGCACCAGGAGGAGCGCATGAGGTTTGTCTTTCGCCGCTTGGGCTTCTTCCTATTGACCCTGTGGGTGGCGCTCACCCTGAACTTCGTGCTGCCGCGGCTCATGCCGGGCAATCCGGCGCTGTCGATCATCGGCAAGTTCCGCGGCGGGATCAGCCCGCAAGCGGTCAAGGTGCTCGAGGAACAGTTCGGAATAGCCACCCACCAGAATCTGCTGGTCCAGTACTTTGACTACCTGCGCAATGTCGCGACGTTTAAGTTCGGGGCCTCGCTGACCACCCAGCCAGGGGTTTCGGTCGGGCGGATCGTGCTCGACGCCATCCCGTGGACGCTCGGCCTGGTCGGGGTCACCACGATCCTGGCGTTCATCCTGGGCACCGGAATCGGCATCCTGGCGGGGTGGTGGCGCGGCGGGCGGCTGGACAGCATCATGCCGCCCATCTTTGTGATCATGACGGTGATCCCTTACTTCTGGATCGGCTTGGTGCTGATCCTGATCTTCGGCGTGAAGCTGCACGTGCTGCCCTACTTCTTCAGCTACAACTTCTCGCTGACGCCCGGGCTCAACGCGGCCTTCATCGGCAACGTGGCCGAGCACGCCATCCTGCCCGCGTTCACCCTGCTGATCACCACGATCGGCGTCTGGATCCTGACCATGCGCAACACGATGATCACGACGCTGGCGGAGGACTACGTGCGCATGGCCCGGGCCAAGGGCCTGCCCTCCCACCGCATCATGCTCGACTACGCGGCACGGAACGCGATCCTGCCGAACCTGACCGGGTTCGCCATGTCGCTCGGGTTCGTGGTCGGCGGCGCGATCCTGATCGAAGAGGTCTTCAACTACCAGGGCGTTGGCTACCTGCTGCTGCAGGCCGTCAACAACACCGATTACCCGCTGATGCAGGCGCTGTTCCTGCTGATCACCGTGGCCGTGCTGTTCGCGATACTGCTCTCGGACATCGCGACCGCCATACTCGACCCGCGGACCAGGGGGGCAGGTTAGCCATGGCCACGACCCAAACGCCCCCCGGAGCCGGTGACGCGGGCGCCGGCGCAGCTCCCGGCGCCGGGCCCTTCCCGCAGGCCGGCCCAGCGGCGGCCGGGCTCCCGCTGGCAGGCGGAGGCTCGGTAGCGGGCGCCCGGTCCATGCGGCGGATGGCCCGTGCCATCACCGCCAACCGCAAGGCCACCGTCGGCACCGCGCTGTTGGTGCTGTTCATCTTTATCGCGGCGTTTCCCGGGCTCATCGCGCCCTATGACCCGCAGGCCGAGATCTTCCCCCGCAGCAAAGGCCCGTCCGCGGCTCACTGGCTGGGCACGACGTCGTTCGGGCAAGACATGTTCTCTCAGGTGATCTGGGGAGCCCGGCCGGTCCTCCTCATTGCCTTCGGGGTGGGACTGCTGGCCACGATCGTTGCGATGCTGATCGGCGTGGCCGCCGCCTATCTTGGCGGGGCCGCGGACGGGACACTCAACGTGATCACCGACGTGCTGCTGGTCATCCCGCTGTTCCCGCTACTCATCATCATCGGCAGCTACCTGCACGGCGCCGGTACCGCAGTGATGATCGCCGTCATCGCCGCGACCGGCTGGTCGTACACAGCGCGCCAGCTACGCGCGCAGGCGCTGTCGCTGCGCAACCGGGACTTCCTCAACGCGGCGAAGGTCCGCGGCGAGCGTCCGCTGTACATCATCTGCGTGGAGATCATTCCCACGATGACGTCGCTGCTGGTAGCCGCCTTCCTCACGAACGCGCTTTATGCGGTGCTGTTCTCCTCGAGCCTGCAGTTCATCGGGCTCGGCGACCCGAGCGTGACCAGCTGGGGCACGATGCTGTACTGGGCCGAGAACAACGAGGCCTTCCAGACCGGCCTGCCCTTGTGGATCATCGTCCCTGGCCTGTGCATCGTCTTGCTAGGCGCGGCGTTCGCGCTGCTCAACTACGCCTTCGACGAGATCGGCAACCCGGCCCTCCGGCCGGCCCGGAGCATACGGAGGGGGCGGGCCCAGCGTGCCAGGTGACAGCTCCCCACTCGGATCGGCCGCCCCGGCCTCGGGCACCGTCCTCGAGGTGCGCGACCTGTCGGTCGAGTATCTCCTGGAGCGCGGTACGGTCCTGGCGGTGGACCAGGTCAGCTTCGACCTCTCCGCCGGGGAGTTCCTCGGTATCGTCGGCGAGTCCGGCTGCGGCAAGTCCACGCTGCTTTTTGCGATCGCTCAGCTATTGGTCCCGCCCGCTGAGGTCACCGGCGGCAGCGTGATCTTCAAGGGCCGTAACATGGTCGGGCTCACCGACAGAGAACTGTCCGCGGTCAGGTGGCGGGACCTGTCGGTGGTCATGCAGAGCGCTATGAACGCGCTGAACCCGGTCAAGTCGATCGGCGCCCAGTACTTCGACGCCATGCGGGCACATGGTGTCGCCTCCAAGGGTGAGATCGCCGAGCGGTCGTCCGAGGTGCTCAAGATGGTCGGTATCGACCCGGTGCACCTGAAGAGCTATCCGCACCAGCTGTCCGGCGGCATGCGGCAGCGGGCGATGATCGCGATGGCGCTGCTCTTCACCCCCGACCTGGTGATCATGGACGAGCCGACCTCCGCGCTCGACGTGGTGGCGCAGCGGTCGCTGATGGTGCAGATCAAGGAACTGCAGGAGCAGCTTGGCTTCGCGATCATCTTCGTCACCCACGACATGTCGCTGGTCAGCCACTTCTCCGACCGGCTGATGGTGATGTACGGCGGGCTGGTCGCCGAGTTCGGGGCGACCCGGCAGGTCTTCGACAACCCGCTGCACCCCTACAGCATCGGGCTGCTCGAGGCGTTCCCCTCGATCCGCGGCCCGCGGGTGCCGCTGACCGGTATCCCCGGCAGCCCACCGAACCTGGCGAACATCCCTCCGGGCTGCCGGTTCGCGCCGCGCTGTCCCAAGGTGATGGCCCGCTGCGAGGTCGAGCCGCCGGAGCTGTACCAGATGGACGGCACGCTCGTCCGGTGCTTCCTGCACGACGGGGGAGGCCGGGCCGATGACTGAGCCTCTGCTCCGGACCGAGGGGCTCACCAAGCACTTCAAGATCGGCAGGGCCACATCGCGGCGCACCCTGCACGCCGTCGACGACGTCAGCCTGGCCATCGGCGAGCGCGAGATCGTCGCGCTGGCCGGCGAGAGCGGCAGCGGTAAGTCGACCGTCGCCCGGCTGCTCGCCAAGCTCTACCAGCCCACCGCGGGCGAGATCTACTTCCAGGGCAAACCGCTGTCGGCCGTGCGCGGCCGCCGGGCCGTGCTCCGCTACCGGGGCGACGCGCCGATGGTCTTCCAGGACCCGTTCGCCTCGATCAACCCGGTGTTCCGGGTATCCCACGGGGTGATGCGCTGCCTCAAGCTGCACCGGCCGGACCTGTCCCCCGAGCAGCGGCGCAACGAGGCCGAGCGGGTTTTCACCGCGGTCGGCCTGACCCCGGCCGGCGAGGTGCTGCAGCGGTTCCCGCACGAGCTGAGCGGCGGCCAGCGGCAGCGGGTCGGCTTCGCCCAGGCCCTGGCGCTGCGGCCGAAGCTGATCCTGGCCGACGAGCCAGTCTCCATGCTGGACGTGTCCATCCGCATCGGCCTGCTCAACGTGATGGCCAGCCTGCGCGACACGCAGGGCGTGTCCATCCTCTACATCACCCACGACATCGCCAGCGCCCGCTACGTGGCCGACCGGCTGATCATCATGTACGCCGGGCATATCGCCGAGACCGGGCCCACCGAAGAGGTGCTGAGCCGGCCCAGGCACCCCTACACCCAGCTCTTGCTGTCCGCGGTGCCCGATCCGCGGGCACCGCTCGCGGTCGGGGCGGAGACCGACCGGGGCGAGCCGCCCAGGGTCATCGACCCCACTCCCGGCTGCCGGTTCCGCTGGCGCTGCCCGCTGGCGATCGACGAATGCCACCACGTCACCCCGCCGCTGCGGGAACTGCTGCCCCAGCACAGCGCTGCCTGCCACGTCGCGCGGGCGGACGCCGAGACGCAGGCGTTCCGGTCCGCCGCCGCGGAAGCTCCCGCCCCGGCACCGCTCCGCGTGCCGCCGCCCGCGGATGGGCGCCGAGACGCAGGCTTCCGGTGATCCGGTCATGGACCTGATCGTCTTCGGCACGGTCTACCTCGAGGTCGTGTTCGGCGACCTGCCCGCGCTGCCCAGGCCCGGGCAGGAGATCTACACCGATGACTTCGCCTTTTCCGTCGGCGGCGCCGCGGTCACCGTGGCCACCGCGGCCAGCCGTCTCGGCGTGCTGGCCGGTATGTCCACGCTGCTCGGCGACGACCTTGGCTCCCGGGTGGCCGAGCAGCACTGCCGCCGGGCAGGTGTGGACATGTCGGCGTGCCGGTACGTGGCCGGGCCGGTGGCCGGTGTCAGCGTGGCGGTGAACTTCGACGGCGACCGGGCCTTCATCTCGCACCTGCCGCCGCGTCCGGCCGGCGAGCGCCGGGACATCCGCCGCTGGCTCGAGGTGCTCCGCGAGCGCCGGCCCCGCTGGTGTTACGTGCACGCCGGGACCGGCGTCGCGCCGTTCATCCGGCAAGCCAAAGCGCTCGGCGCACATGTCGCCCTGGCCGTGGCGCACAACGACATCGACGCCGACGCGGCGGCCGTCGTCGACTGCGTCCGCGGGGCCGACATCTTCCTCACCAACGAGCCCGAACTGATCCAGCTCACCGCGGCCGGCTCGCTGGCCCAGGCGACGGCGGCGGCGACCGAGTGGTGTCCCTGCGTGGTGGTGACCCGGGGCGCCGACGGCGCGGTGGTGGCCACGCCGGACAGCACTACGCACGTGACCGACGGCGTCGAGCAGGTGCAGGCCAGGGACCGGACCGGCGCGGGCGACGCGTTCGCCGGGGCGCTGCTCGGCGCGCTGTGCCAGGGCGCGTCGATCACCGACGCGGCCGTGGCCGGCAACGCGGCGGGCTCGCGGACCGTGACCCTGCTCGGCGCGGTCGGCGCCGTCGAGGTGGAAGGGCTGAGCGGAGGGGTCCCGACCCGATGAAACTGGCGATCCTGGGCGGCGGCGGGGTGCGGATCCCGCTGTTCGTCCGCGGCGTGCTGTCCCGCCCCGGCACGTCATTCAGTGAGATATGCCTGTTCGAGCCGGACCGGGCCAGGCGCGACACGATCGGCCGGCTGGCTGTCGAGGTGGCCGCCGCGCTGGGGCATCGCGAGGTGGTCACCGTGACCCCCGACGTCGAGGAGGCGTTCACCGGGGCCGACTTCGTGTTTTCCGCGATCCGGGTGGGCGGGGACCGGGGCAGGCTCATCGACGAGGAGGTTGCCCTGCGGCGCGGGGTAGTCGGCCAGGAGACCACCGGCCCCGGGGGCTGCGCGATGGCACTGCGGACCATCCCCGTGGTGCTGTCTTACTGTGAGGCGCTGGCCAGGTACGCGCCCGGCGCGGTCCTGATCAACTTCACCAACCCCGCCGGGCTGATCACCCAGGCGATCTCGCTGCACGCCACGGTCCGCGCGGTCGGGGTCTGCGACACCCCGAGCGGCGCGCTGGACCGGCTGGCCGACTTCCTCGGCGCCGACCGGGACGAGGTCGGGTTTTCCTACGGCGGCCTGAACCACCTGGGCTGGATCTCCTCGTTCCGGGTGGCCGGCCGCGAATGCATCGGCACGCTGCTACAGCGCTACGAGGAACTGCAGCGGTTCGACCACCGCTTCGCCGCGTTCGACCCCGACTTCGTGCGCAGGCTCGGCGCGGTGCCGACCGAGTACGACTACTACTACTACGAGCCGCAGCGGTACGTGGAGGCCGTCGCGCAGGCCGGCGCCAGCCGCGGCGCTGACGTGCTGCGGCTCAACTCCGGGCTGTTCGGCGACATCGCAAAGGCGCTCGAGGCAGGCGACGTCCACGACGCCTGGCACGCCTACATCACCCAGATGCGCATCCGCCGGGCCAGCTACATGCGGACCGACATGGCGGGCGAGGCCATGCCTATCGGAGCGCCCGCGGGCGGCCCGGACGGGGACACCGACGACGATCTGGGCGACCTGGGCCCGGCCGGCGGCGGGGCGGACCGCCCCGGCGGCTACGAGGGGGTCGCGCTCGCGGTGATCGCGGCCCTGACCGGCCGCAGGCCGGCCTCGGTGATCGTCAATACCCGCAACGGCGCCAGCCTGCCCTTCCTCGACCAGGACGACGTCGTCGAGGTGCCGGCGCACATCGATGGCGGCGGCGTCGCCCCGCTGGCCGGCGGCACGCTGCCACGGTCGGCCAGGGGCCTGGTCACGCAGGTCAAGGAGTACGAGCGCGAAGTTGTCAGCGCCGCGGTCACCGGCGATGCGGAGCGGGCGGCCCTCGCCCTGGCCCTGCACCCGCTGGTGCCCGGCGTCACCGTCGCGAGGGAGATGATGAGTGAGTACCGCGAACGGCACGGCCCTGACCTTGCCTACCTCCATTAACGCAGTGCTGGCCTGGGACGGCAAGCCGTCCCCTGGAACCCCCAGTGCTGGCCCGGGGGGGCGACCCCCCGGAACCCCCCGCTCGCTCACAGCCTCGTTCCTTCGTCACGATGGTGTGGCCCCTGCGGCCCCGGCCCTGAGCGGGGTGGCGGCGTGAAGCTCGCGGTCATCGGTGGCGGGTCCACGTACACGCCGGAACTTGTCGACGGCATCGCCCGGCTATCCGCCGACGTGGCCGTCGAAGAACTGGTCCTGGTCGACCCGGACGAGACCCGGCTGGCGGTGGTCGGCCCGTTCTCCGACCGGCTCATGCGCGCCCACGGTCACCCCGGCCGGCTGACCTGGACCACCAGCCTCGACGAGGGCCTGGACGGCGCGGGCGCGGTGCTGCTGCAATTGCGGGTCGGCGGCCAGGCGGCCAGGCACCGCGACGAGACCTGGCCGCTGGAGTACGGCTGCATCGGCCAGGAGACCACCGGCGCGGGCGGGTTTGCAAAAGCTCTCCGTACCGTCCCGGTGGTGCTCGATATTGCTGAACGATCATCCCAGCGTGCCCTGGATTCCGCATGGATCATCGATTTCACCAACCCTGTCGGGATCGTCACCAGGGCACTGCTCGACGCGGGCCACCGGGCGATCGGGCTGTGCAACGTGGCGATCGGGTTCCAGCGGAACTTCGCCGCCCTGCTCGGCGTCGATCCGTCCCTGGTGATGCTCGACCACGTCGGGCTGAACCATCTGACCTGGGAGCGGGCGGCCGTCGTGGACGGCAAGGACGTGCTGCCCGACCTGATTGCCAAGCACGGCGAGGAGGTTGCGGACCACACCGGCCTGCCGGTGTCCGTATTGCATGACACCGGTGCGGTGCCGTCGTACTACCTCCACTACTTCTGGGCGCACGACGCCACCGTGGAGCGGCAGCGCCACGAGCCGACCCGCGCGGAAGAGGTCTCGCGGATCGAGCGGGAACTGCTGGCCGCCTACGCCGACCCGGCGCTGACCCACAAGCCGGAGATGCTCAGCCAGCGCGGCGGGGCGTTCTACTCCGAGGCGGCGGTCGCGCTGCTCGCCTCGCTCACCAGGGGCACCGGGGATGTCCAGGTGGTGAACCTGCGCAACCGGGGCACGCTGCCGTTCTTGGCCGACGACGCGGTCATCGAGGTGCCCGCGGTGATCGGCACGGGCGGGGCGGAGCCGGTGCCCGTCGCGCCGCTGGACCCGGTCATGAGCGGCCTGGTGGCGCACGTGTCCGCCTATGAGGAACTCGCGGTCGACGCCGCGCTGCGCGGCGGCCGGGACAGGGTGGCGTCCGCGCTGCTCGCGCACCCACTGGTGGGCCAGTACGAACTGGCCGGCCTGCTTGCCGACCGGCTGATCGCGGAGAACGCCGTGTACCTGCCCTGGGTGAACGGTGGCGCCTGAGCTCCCTGCCGTCCTCGCCGTCGACGGCGGGAACAGCAAGACCGACGTGGCGCTGGTCGCCGCGGACGGGTCGCTGCTCGGCACCGCCAGGGGAGCCGGGGCGACCGGCCCCAGCGAGGCAGAGGTGGCGGCCTGGCTGGAGGAACTGGCCGGGCTCATCGCGCAGCTCCAGCGGCAGGCCGGCACGTCCGGGCAGCCGGCGGCCCGGCACATCAGCGCCTGCGTGGCCAACGCCGACCTGCCCGATGAGGTGGAACGGCTGGGCGCGGTGCTGGCCGCCCGGGGATGGAGCCAGACCACCGAGGCGCGCAACGACACGTTCGCCGTGCTGCGCGCCGGGCTGGACGGCACCGCCGCCCCGGGGGCACCGCACTGGGGGGTCGCCGTTACCTGCGGCGCGGGCATCAACTGCGTGGGCGTCCACCCCGACGGGCGGACGACCGGGTACCTCGCGCTCGGCGTCATCAGCGGCGACTGGGGCGGCGGGGGCGGCCTGGGCTTGGCAGCGCTCTGGTGGGCGGTCAGGGCCGAGGACGGCCGGGGCCCGCAGACCGCACTGCGTGAGGCGGTGGCGACCCATTTCGGCGTCCCTTCCATGCGCGATGTCACACTCGGCCTGCACCTGGGCAAGATCAGCGAGGAGGCGCTGCGCGGGCTCGCCCCGGTGCTGCTGGCCGTGGCGAATGAGGGGGATGAGGTCGCCCGTGACCTGGTCCAGCGCCAGGCCGAGGAGATCTGCGTCATGGCGGTAGTCGCCATGCGGCGCCTCGGGCTGACCGCGGAGCCGACCCCGGTGGTGCTCGGCGGCGGGCTGATGACCGCGCGGGACCCGCTGCTGCTTTCCGAGATCGCCGAACGGATCACGGCCGCAGCCCCCCTGGCGTCCGTGAGCGTCGTGGCCGTGCCGCCGGTGGCGGGTGCGGCCCTGCTGGGGCTTGATCACGTCGGGGCGGGGGCAGAGGCCGAGCGGCGGCTGCGGGCCGCCTACGACGGAAGGGCATGGTCATGAGGCATGGGCACAGGTTCACGCTGGTAGCCGGGAGCGCGATCGCGTCGGTCAGCCTGCTGTGCGGGGCCGCCGCTGCCGCGCCCGGCGTGTGGGCCGGCGCCGCCGGAAGCGGCGGCAGCGCGCCGGCCGAGGTCAGGGTCAACCAGGTCGGATACGCCACGGGCAGCCCCAAGGTGGCGTTCGTGATGCTGCCAGGCAAGGTCGGCCAGGTCAGCTTCACCGTGACCAGCGGGCAGACGGTGGTGTTCCGCGGCCGGTCCAGCACCGACGCGGGGAGCTGGAACGCGGCGTACGGCGCGGTCTACCGGCTCGACTTCACCGGGCTCAACAGGACAGGGACCTACCGGATCACGGCTCACGCGGGCCGCGCCACCGCGGTCTCACCTGCCTTCGCGGTCGCGCCCGCGACCACGCTGTACCAGCGGCTTGTGCTCAACGGGGTGCGCTACTTCACCTCCGAGCGGGACGGCCCGACCGTGCGGTCCTCCGTGCTGGACCGGCAGCCCGCCAACCTCACCGACCGGTACGCGGTGGTCTACAAGGACCCGCGTTACGACAGCAACGACAACCTGCTCGGCACCTTCCATAAGGTCGGCGGCCCGGTGAACGTGTCCGGCGGCTGGTTCGACGCGGGCGGCGGGTACGAGAAGTTCGCCTACACCGCCAGCTACGCCGACGGGCTGCTGCTGCTCGCCGCGCGGGACTTCCCCGGCACCTACCCGACGCTGCCCAGCGAGGCCGCGTTCGGGCTGCACTGGCTGGAGAAGCTGTGGCACCCGGCCAAGAAGGTCCTCTACATCCAGGTCGGCATCGGGACCGGCAACGCGAGCAACACGATCCAGGGCGACTACAACTTCTGGTTCCTGCCGCAGGCCGAGGACCGGATGGACGTCAAGCCCGGCGGTGACCCGGGCCACAGCGCCTACTACGTGAAGTACCGGCCGGTGTTCCCGGCGGCCGCGCCGGGCGCGAAGATCGACCCGGATTTCGCGGGCCGGTTCGCCGCCGACTTCGCCCTCGGTGCCCAGTTGTCCGCGGCCACTCACCGGCAGCATGCCGAGCACCTGCTGGGCCTGGCCCGCGGCATCTACGCGATGGCCAAGACTCGCCACGTGGGTACGGTCGTGACGGTGTTTCCGCACGACTTCTACGGGGGCACCGAATGGAAGAGCATGATGCTCTGGGGCGCGGATGAGATCGCGCTGGCCGACGAGGCGCTCGGCGCGCCGGCCGCCCGGGTCCGGAGCGACCTGGCCGTGGCGGCGCGCTGGGCGAAGGCCTACCTCGCACAGGGCCACCCAGCCGGCGGTGACACGCTGAACCTCTACGACAACGGGGCGATCGGCGAGGCCGAACTGCTCCAGGCGATGCAGCAGGCGGGCGGCACGCCGGTCATCGCGCCGCGGGTGCTGCTGGCCGACATGGCCGCGCAACTGCGGGTCGGGGAGACCCTGGCCAAGGGTGACCCGTTCGGGCTTGGCATCGTGCTCGGGCAGGGCGACGCCACGCCGCACGCATTCGGGCTGGCCATCACGAACGCGCTGTACCAGCACTACGGCGGGTCCGGCGCGTACCGGGCCTTCGCCCAGGACCAGCTCAACTTCGCCCTCGGTGCCAACGGCTGGGGCAGTTCGTTCGTGGTTGGCGCGGGTGACACCTACCCGCACTGCATGCAGAGCGAGATCGCCAACCTGGCCGGGTCGCTCACCGGGCACGGCAACATCCAGGTCGGGGCGACCACCGACGGGCCGAGCAACCTCGGCAACTTCGTCGGCCTCGGCACTGTGACCGGCATGCGGGCCTGCCGCGCGGGCAGCTTCAAGCCGTTCAACACCAAGACCACCGGCTACGAGGACAACGTGGTGAGCTGGCCGTCGGTCGAGCCCGCCGCCGACTACACCGCCAACTCCACCCTGGCCTTCGCCCTGGCCGCCGCGAGCTGACCCTCTTCATGATCACGGACGATCTTCCCGCGGTATTCACGGGAGATCGTCCGTGATCATGGTTAGCGCGGGTAACGGGCGCCGTTGAAGTTGACCAGGATCGAGTACAGCGACGTGGTCGCGGTGATGAATAGCTGGTTCCGCTTGGCGCCGCCGAAGGTGAAGTTGGCCACGGCCTCGGGCACGTGCAGCTTTCCGATCCGGGTGCCGTCCGGGTCGAAGCAGTGCAGCCCGTCCGGCGCTGCCGCCCAGATGCGCCCGGCCGTGTCCAGGCGGATGCCGTCGAAGTTGCCGGTATCGCAGGTCGCGAACACCTCGCCGCCGGTGAGCGTGGCATCGCCGGTCACCTCGAAGACCCGCATGTGCTGGCGTCTGCTGTCCACGATGTAGAGCGTGCGCTCGTCCGCGGAGAACGCCAGCCCGTTGGGCCGGTCGAAGTCGTCGGCCACCACCTGCACGGCACCGCTGGCCGGGTCGATCCGGTACACGTGGCAGGCGCCGATCTCGCTGTCGGACCGGTGGCCCTCGTAGTCGCTGTCGATGCCGTAACTCGGGTCGGTGAACCACAGCGAGCCGTCCGCGCGCTCGACGATGTCGTTGGGACTGTTCAGCCGCTTGCCGTCCCAGTTGTCGGCGAGCACGGTGACCGAGCCGTCGTGCTCGGTCCTGGTCACCCGGCGCGGGCCCTGCTCGCAACCGACTAGCCGGCCCTGCCGGTCGACGGTGTGGCCGTTGGCGTAGCCGGACGGCTGGCGGAACACGCCCACCGCGCCGGTGGTCTCGTCCCAGCGCAGGATCCGGTCGTTCGGAATGTCGCTGAACACCACGTAGCGCCCGGCTGGGAAGTAGGCCGGGCCCTCGGTCCAGCGGCACCCGGTGTGCAGGCACTCCAGCCAGTCGTCTCCGCCGGTCCGCCTGAACCGCTCGTCGAGCACCTCGAAGTGCGCCTTGACCGGGTCTCGCATCGCATCCTCGCAGCCGTCGGTGAACCAGGCTCACCCATCATCGTGCGCTCTCGCCGGTACCGCAGTAAGAAAGCCGGACGGCCGGGTTACCCGAGGCTCACGGTCCCGCCAGCCCCAGCGCCCGCAGCGCCCGCAGCCAGCTGGCCGGCGTGGGCAGGGCGCGTAGCGCGGGGCCAAGCGTGGCGGAGGTGGCCAGGTGCTGTCGCCGGCGCGGGAGGTAGTCCACGGTCAGCGGGTGGGCGGCCAGCATCTCCGCCAGCGACGGATAGCACGGCACACCGTAATAGCTCCCGAGAACCTCGGCGAGGTCACGCTGGCTCAGCCTCCACGGTGCCTCCGGGGCCTCCGGGCCGTCCGGGGCCTCCGCGCCCTTCGGCCGAGTATCGGGATCGGCGGGGCGCACGTGCAAGCCCACGATGCGGGCCTTGCTGCACCGGCATCCACGGGTGCCGATCCTGGTCTTCCCGTACCCCTGGATGACCCCGACCACCTGGCCCTTCCAGTAGTAGTCACAACGCCAGGCGTAGCGCAGCGCCCAGTACGCCCAGAAGCCGCACGCGCATTCAGGCATGGGTACCAGGTCGCCAGGACACGGCGGGCCTCCTTGGCCGCCGCCGCAGACAGCCACGTTCTCCCCGGGCCGCCAGACTCCGCCGAAGACACCGGTCAGCAGGCCTTCCACCGGCTCGGGGAACCCGTTCACCACGGTCTTGGCCGAGGCCATATCCACATGCCACAGCCGCACACCGGTCACCGAACCGGCCGCCAGCGGCAGATCGCGGCCGCTGAACCCCGGAATGCCCTCCCCGGCAGACGTGATCATCCCGGGACAGGTTCCGTCGTCGGCTCCACCGGTTCCTCGGCGGGCGGGTCGTCCGGCAACGGCTCCAGCTCGATCTCGGTGATCTCCTTACCGATGTCGCCCATCACCACCGTCGCCGTCCACCGGGCCGCTCTTACCCACGCAACGCTACCCCCGCCGCCACCCCCCGCAAAGAAGGTCCCTCAGCCTGAGCCTCATGATCAAGTGATTCTGTTCATAGATGCTGTGAACAGAATCCCGTGATCATGGAAGTGACACTCCCCGGGGCGCTGCGGCTTAGTGGGGCGGGGCCGCGACGGTGGTCAGCGGCACGTTCCACCCGGAGACGGTGATCACCGGGGTGGCGCCGCGCAGGCTGGCCGAGTCGTAGCTGACAGTCAGCGTCTGCGACTGGCCGGGGAACAGCGTGATGTCGTTGCCCTGCCAGATCGAGGACTGCAGTTCGCTGTCGCCCGGCAGCACGTGGCCGCTGGCG
>Ga0306920_100003483_pt1 | contig 19991 bp, 25 predicted proteins | sample flu12Cox44000170_FD_204666 | JGI IMG/M metagenome (GOLD analysis project Ga0306920, IMG submission 204666) | Lab enrichment of tropical soil microbial communities from Luquillo Experimental Forest, Puerto Rico - flux4day.12C.oxic.44.000.170 (v2)... | ecosystem: Environmental > Terrestrial >... | reverse complement strand
GCACCGGAAACGGGCCGATCCTAGAGCGGGCCGCCTGTCACGGCCCAGCGGCGGCAGCCGACCCGCGCGTGCTGATACCAAATCCTGGGGAGCGTCGCCATCAAGCGGAGCCGATCACTCGGCCATCAAGTGAGGCCAGCCAGCTCGACGAGAGGATGAGCCAGCCGTTCCCTGCGCGCACCCTCGGCGAACTGGCGTCTGTTATCGCCGACATTCCCGGGGGGCTGGCCACAGCATCGTCTGCGGCGGAGCCGCGCCCCGGCAAGGCGCGATGCTTCGGCGCGCGCGAGCCTTAGGCCGGGCGATCGCGCGATCATGGCGAATCCTGGTCCATGTCAGTGGGCCTGGACTCTCGCCGGATCGGCCAGATCAGATTCGGCCATCACATGTTCTTTTCCACGCAGTTGAAGATGCCCTGCGCAGCCTGCTGCCGCCCCGAACCGGTGACCAGTCCCAGTCCGGCGTTAGAAACGGCCTGCTGGATGCAGGTGCTCGCCGCAGCCCGCTTGGCCGGGCTGGGGAACACGCATGTCTCAAACTTCGCTCTCCCGGAATGGGTGGCGAGCTGGCTCATCACCTGAGCCGACAACAGCGCGCTGATGCCAGGACCCTTCGTGCCGCCCAGCTGAGCCGCGCACTGATTGATGACGGCCTCGGCCTGTGCCTTCGCCTGGGCAACATCAGCGCTGACTGTCGGGTTAGCTTTGACCGACTGTACGGAGCTGGCTGCCGTCCCGGAGTGGCACCCGGCAAGGGCCACCACCAGGGCGAGCAGCAAAACTGACACTGCTGTGCGTGCGGTACCGATCATCTGCCCTCCGCTCGGTGGCTAATTGCCAGGCCTCGGGATGACACTGACGGACAGGTCAAGACCGGCGGCACCGCTTCCCGGGGTCCCACGTGAGGCCTCCCTGAACCTCACGAGCCTGTTCTCTCATTGTCGTCACCCTCGCAGAACTCAGCCGAAAGCTAGCCAGAATTTAGCCGGGCAAGGCGAAGCAACGATGGAAGACGGCGCGTGCCGTTGAGCACAATCCTGCCGGTCGGCCCGCAAGTGCCCAGGTAGGCAGAACGGCTAGCACAATCTACGGATCAGAGCGTTCGAGGTACGAGTCCCTCAGGGTACCCCGAATGTCCAGGTCACAGGCCTGGCGTCTCACCTTGTGAACTCGAACAGGCTCCATCTGGACTCATTTGGTCGGGCTGGTTTGAGGACTTCGGCGCGGCCTGGCTGGCGCGCGGCTCGGCCACCGTCCGGATCGACCCAGTGTTCGCCCAGACCATCCACACCACCGAGCACCACGTGTTCGTCCACGCCAAGGGCCCATGCCAGGGGCTGATCGCGCAGGACCAGACCGCCACCGGCTTCACCGTCCAGGAGACCGGCGGCGGCACAAGCAGCGCCGTTCGCCTACCGGATCGTTGGGCGGCGCCGGGACGGGACCGCGCCTCGGCTGAACCGGGTCACCCCGCCCAAAGCACCAGCGCCGGGTCGCTAACCGGAGCGCGAGGCGCCAAGATCGCAGACGGCCCGCGGCCGCTGGCTCGTTGCCCCGCCCGCGACGCCAGTGCCGTGGGCCGGGACAGTGGCCTCATTCTGGCGACTCAAGACCGCGAAAAGACTGACCAACGACGCACGGAAACGAGTGGCATCGTCGCAGGCCAGACGGCATGCGCGCAGGCAGTGAGGAGGCGTGTCACTATCTACTGGTCAGGTGGTCGATGACGTGCAAGCCGCGGTGCGGCCGCCTTGCGTCAGCAACGCAGCCACGTCACGCTGTTAGAGCGCCGCTCCGATGAGAACCGGGCCAGCGCAACACCGCTGCGGAGGGTTGTCCAGTGTCAGGTGACCGCGAGGAACCAAACAGAGTCTTCGGAATGTATCGCCGCGACGCAGGCCCGGATGCCAGGCAAGGTGAAGAACCGCAGCGCGTCCTCGGCGTCCCGGCGGACTGGTACGGCCCGCTCGACTGGGATGGGCTCCGCTCGCTCAGGCATCCCATCAAGGCGTACAAGCGTTGGGCGTTGAGACGTCGGCTGGGTCCATATGCACCAGACGAAAACGACCCAGAGCCGACGGGCTAGTCCAGCCCGGCGAAGCGGCGGGCTTGCTCCCGGTCCCGGAAGGCCCGCATTGCCACGATCTGGCCGTCACCTACCGTCAGGACCAGGATGGTGCGGTCGCCGTTGTGCCAGGCTCGGTGATGATCTGCCCCGGGTGTGCGGCCGACGACCACGACGTTATCGCCGGCGGAGGTGACCTCCTCTACGTTGGTTGCCAGGCCTTGCCTGGCCTGGTGATCCAGCCCCCACGCAAGCTGGTCACGGCCGTGGCGGACCTGTGGCTGCGGGTCTGGATCTTCCGGATTCAGGTAAGTCCATTCCAGGTCGGGATGCACCAGCTCCAGCAGCCCGGCGGCGTCTCCGCGGCGGTACGCTTCCACGGCCCTGCGGACGAGGGCCTCGTTCTCTTTCGACATGATCGCCTCAGCTGAGCTCGCGTGAAGGCAGAGCGTGTTGAGGGCCCGAGGGCCCCGCCATCAGGCGGTGCACGAGGCGCACCCGGTTCCTGGTCAGCCCGCCGCCGGGAGACCGCGCGCCGCTGGGGCTGCGGGCGGCCGATGCCAGCAGCCCCAGCCGGCGTGCCAGGCGATCAGGCTAAACCGAACGGGCGCATGCCACCACTATCCAGCACGGCGCAGGAGCCGGGCAAGAAGCTTTGCGCTGGCAGCCCCAGGCGGGCCGGGGCTCCGGGCCTGACGCCAAGACCAGCGTGCTGTCCATGTGCCGCTGGCCACGATGTCCGCGCAAGATGGCATCCAAGTGGCACGTCCCGCGATGCGACAAAGAAGCACTGGTCACTCAGCCGGACTAGCGTGACTGTCATGCGCATCACCACTCAGAGAAGGAACCAGCCCGATGCCAAGTAGCCGCCGAGAAGAGCTCCTGGCGAGTGCGGGCGATCAGGCTCTGGCGGCCTGGCTGGGCCGGCTACAGGATGCGTCCTTCAGCCGGGCCGGGGCGGTGCGCAAGGCGTACCCGCCGGAGCGGCGGATGACCGGACCGCAGCTGGCCGGGTACCTGACGCGCCGGACATACGCGCTCGCGTCCTCCACCCGGCCCGACGGCCGTCCGCACGCCGCACCGACGCTGTTCTCCACATACGCGGAGGCGTTCTGGCTCCCCACGCTCGGCAACGCGGCCCGGCTCGGCAACGTCCGGGCCCATCCGTGGCTCGCGCTGTCCATCATCGAGGGCGAGCACGACACTCACGCCGCGGTGCTTACCGAGGGCCCGGCCGAGGTGCTGGCGAGCGTTCCGGAGGATGTCCGGAACATCACCGAGCTGCGCAACCGTGGCGGGAGCCTGGCCTGGGCAACGAACTGGCTGCGGATGACCCCGCAGCGGCTGTTCAGCTTCGCCGAGCTCGCCTGGCAGGGCGTGTCCTCCAGCTCATAAGCGTGTTGATCGGAGAGCAATCTCGTTACGCTGCGACTGCTGCCAATACTGCTGGCATGACGGCGACAAAGCCTGCCACTTGCACAACTGGGGAATACCGGCTCACCGTACAGACGGCGATGGACCGCCCTGGACCATGTGCCCATGCCTACGGATCTGAAGGCTGCCACTGGCCGGACTTTGGCCGTATCGGTATCCGGTCCCCAGGCCGCGTCGTCGAGGGCCCGCCGCCTGCCGCCAGCCTCCAGGTTCCCGCCCGCAGGAGCGGAGCCGCGCTAGTCGACGCAGAACTCGTTTTCCTCGGGATCCGCCATAACTACGAAGTAGCCGTCATCCTTAACCGCGCGAAGCCTGTGCGCGCCGAGCGCTATCAGTTGCTCCGCAAAGGCGTCGATCTCTCCGGCGCGATCCAAGCTGTGGGCGGCAGGGGCGGCGAGATCTAGGTGAACCTGGTTCTTGACCGACTTCGGCTCATAAACACGCTGGAAGAACATCCTGGGCCGCACCCCGGCGGGATCTTCGATGGCGAAGGTGGCGTTGAGATCCTCCTCAGACCGGCCCTGCGACCGGAGGAAGTTGTGCCATCCCTCGACATCCGGCGCCGGATACGCGAGAGCGGCGGCCCAGAACATCCCCGCTCGCGCCGGATCCAGGCAGTCGAACGTGATCTGAAGACGTCCCGGCTCCATGCCTGAACCGTAGCCAGCACAAAGACCACAGTCCAACCTCCGGTTGGCCGCCTGTGCTGCCTAGCCACCAGACAAGCGAGTCGCGTACGGATGATTCTGGAACGTCGGCTCAGCGCCTCGACGGCATCGGACGGTTGTGGACGATGTGCCTACTCCTACGGATCACGGGCCCTGCCCAACACGTGCCCGATCAGGTGGTCGGTCGAGGATCCTCACGGTCGTCGCAGGCAGACTCATATGCCTGCTGGCCTGTGTCGCAGCTGATCGCACGTCCGCCAACGCCGGACATGGCCGACTACCGGCTGATTACCGGGGACCAGACCCGCGTTGCCGAATTTCGCCGTACCCAGATCAAGTCGGCGTGCCGGCGGCGGTCGATGTGTGTCGCCAGGCGTAAAGATCGCGCAGAGCGCCGATTTGAGTGCCGTGATGATCTACCTCGGTGAGCGTGCCCGCGATGAAGTGCGTGGCCGGGTGCGCGGGACCCGGCGGGCCGGTAACGCACAGGCCGCCTCTTGGCGGCTCCGCAGCATACGTGTACCCGGCGGTCGTCACTTCGAGCTGGTCATCATCGGCCCGCTCGATCGCGTCGCGGAGTCTCTGCCAGCCGTCACGCAACGCGGTGACGGCCTCGGCAGCGCTGGTGAAGATCGGGTGATGGGTTAGGTACGGTGACGTCCAGCCGCTGGCCATGGTGCGCGTCCCGCCCAAGAAGTCGATGTCGCACAGCCGGCCTGGCATCGACCCTATGTGCCAGTACAGCCAGGCGATGGTGGTCATCGGGACCGGGGCTGGCTCAGGGATCTCGAAGTCGGCCACCCATTCGCCGGCTCCGAACGGGTTCTCTGTCCTGCACTGGTCTTTCCGGCGAATGCTCCAGGTCATCGTGAATGGTTCCCAGAAGAACTCATCATCGGTCAGGTCATCCCAGGCGCGGGCAAGTGTGAAGTACTCGATTCGGTACATCAGCTCTAGCAACGTGCCGGCTCGTTTCCCGGTCATGAGCCGAATGGTACTCAACGCCTCTGCCCACGCCTGAGTGCCGTGACACAACGACGGATCAGGCTTCGGCACCGGCGGTATCGGTCGCGGCGGGAAGAGCAAAGGTTGCCCGTCTCGGCTCCAGACACCGTCAGCCGGGCCAGAACGGCAAGATCCGCGGACATCAGTGGGTCATGCAGGGAGCCTGATCACCCTCCGGCTGGCACGCGCAATCGGACTCCCGGGCAACAACGCTCGCCTCCCGTTCGCGGCTGCGATGCGGACACCTTGATCGCCGCGCAGCGAGCGTTCGTGGATCACCAAGAAGGGTCATACAGCTGTCAACGGCTAGGTAAACGGGAATTCTAGGATTTGTCGTCCTGCGGCGGGAATGGAGGTTTGCAGCCGTGCGGGAACCGGAGGAAGTAGTCCTGATCCTCAGGTCCCATCTCCCGGAAAACCCCGGCCTCGCGGATGTTGGTAACCGTCTTGCCAGGCCAATGGCCCGACGCGTCGACGTCGCGGATCATCTCCTCGGCGACTTTCCGCTGCTCCGGGCTGGTGTAGAAGATTCCGGAACGGTATTCCGAACCGACTATGCCTTCATCAAGGTCGGCTCGGTGAACCTGGAAGAACACCTCCAATAGTCCTCGATACGAGAGCTGCTCAGGATCGAAGATGACTTCAACGACCTCGGCGTGACCAATGTTGTGTTCCTCTGTCGGGTTGTCGTTCTCGCCCCCCATGAATCCAGTCCGAGTGGAGATGACTCCTTCGGGGTGTCGCAACAGCTGTTGCATGATCCAAGCGCAGCCTCCAGCGAGAACCGCAGTCTCGGTGTTGTCGCTCATCTCCATCTCCCCCTATCGCAGGCAGATGGATGCTACTTCTGGGCGTCACGGCTGATCAATGCTCAAGTGCTCGTTCATAGGTGTGCAAGGTACGAGCGCCGCGCTCTTTGGACTGGAGGGATGATCGGCAGCGCCGTACTGGAATCCCGTTCATCTTGGCCGTCAGCCAAGGGTGGAAACAACCCGATGGCGTGGCTGACTCTCCCAGAGCCACTCGTCAACGCCCTCGTCCCGAGGGTCACTGGCTGACCCCGATTGCGCCCACCAGCCAATACATCCCCATCGTGATCACGAATCTGGCGTGCCCTTGCGGAGTGGCCAGAGGCTCGCTGGGTGCCCGATTCAGTGACTCGTTCAGGGTGCTGAGCGCATCCGCCATCTCCCCGGCTGCGGCGGGTGCGGACGGCGGCGCTGAGCTTCCACAACGTCAGGCTGATACGGCCTGTGCATTTGGTGTGCGGTGGGATAAACCTTTGACGGCAGCCAGGTAGTCATACAGGTAGGTGCATCGAGCGGGCCGGAGGGTGGGGGTGGACGCCGAGGCGGAGGGGTTCGCGCAGTTCGTTGAGGCGCGCCAGCGCGCGCTGCAGCGGACCGCGTGGCTGCTCACCGGCGACTGGGCGCTGGCCGAGGATCTGGTGCAGACGGCGCTGGTGCGGTCGTGGCCGCGGTGGGAGCGGATCCGGCGGCGCGATGATCCGGAGATTTATGTCCGCCGCGCGATGGTGCACAGCTGGGCGAGCTGGCGGCGGCGGCGATGGTGGGGCGAGCGGGCCACCGACGCCGTGCCCGATGCCCAGGCGATGGGAGATCTGGCGACCGAGGCGGCGGTGCGCGTCACGGTGCAGGGCGCGCTGCGGTCGCTGACCGCCCGGCAGCGGGCCGTGCTGGTGCTGCGGGTGTTTGACGACCTGCCGGAGGCGCAGGTGGCGCAGGTGCTGGACTGCGCGGTCGGGACGGTCAAGGCCACGCTGGCGCGCGCGGTGGCCCGGTTGCGCGAGGACCCCCGGCTGGCCGGATTGATGGATCGGGAGACCCAGTGAACGGGATGGACGGGCACTTGCGTGAGTTGCTGGAGGCCGCCGTGGGCGAGCCGCCGCACCGGGTGAGTGTGGAGGCGGTGCGCCGCCGGGTGATCAGGCGCCGGGTAGCGGAGGCAGTGGCTGTGGCCGTGACCGTGGCGGTTATCGCCGTCATCGTCCCGGTGGGCATCGGGGCGCTCGGCCGCCCATCCGGGCCACCCAACGGCCCCGCCGCGGCCCGCACTGTCACCTCCCGGCAGTACGGCTACACCGAAGCACTCCCCGGGGGCTGGCGGTCTGTCCGGCAGGCAGCTCAGCGGTGGAACGGGCAAGGCTCCCCCGGCAACGGGGACCCCGTCGTTGACCTGTTCCGGGGACCCCGCGGCGTCGAGGCATGGGCGTTTTCGGCACCAACGAGAGCGAGTCTGGCGGCCTACACGGCCACGGTCATCCGGGCCTCCCACGCCAACCACCCCTGCCCGGTGAGACCGCCAACCAACCAGGCCATCACCATCGGCGGCGCACCCGCCCGGCTGCTGGCCATGCAATGCGCGCCAGGGAGCGGCTTCCTGGTGGAGATCGCGGTCAGCGTCCACCATGGCACCGCCTTTGTCTTCGGATCCCAAAACCCCTTTAAGTTCGGATCCCAAAACCCGCGGAAGGCGGACCGCGCCGCCTTCCGCAACTTCCTGGCCGGCATCCGCCTGCCACGGTAAGGACGCCCGTGCAGACGACGCAACCCGAGCGCCCGCCATGGCCGGCACCCAGAATAAGGAGGTCAAATGAGAAAGCGAAACATTGTCCTATCGCTCGCCGCCGCTCCCGCCATCGCAGTCCTTCTCTCGTCCTGTGCGTCACAGAACGTTCCGGACAGCCACCTGACGGTGCACTGCACGGAGAATCTCACGGGTGTGGATGTCACAAATGGGGGCGTCGCGGGGACCGGCCACTGCACGCTCACTGGCGCGCTACATGACAGCGGACCGGACACTGACTACCGGACGCAGACACCCGAGGTGATAACCATCCGCAAGGTGATTACTGGCGCAAAGGGCACGATCACCTTGGTGATCAAAATACCGCAGGTCGGTGGCGGCGGTGAACAATTTACGGTTACGTCGGGTACCGGGGCCTACGCGAAACTGCATGGCCATGGCCTCCAGGTGGTGGACAACTACCAGGCCACCCCGGCCACCTTCGTGCTGAAAGGAACCGTATCCCACGCCCAGGCTTGAATTAATCTGCCCGCCCTTTTTGCGGTGGGCCGGGTCAGCGGCAGCTCGTAGGCGCCTTAATTAGATTGTAATGGACTCGGCCATTTTACACGCTCCGGGCCGGCCGCTATTGACAGTCTATTCCAGGAACCGGCAGGTCAGGCCGTAAGACCAGCCGCGTTCGCCGCCTTACAAGTGAGTGTTCACCGCGTCGAGGTACCGCGGCATGACGGCACCTATTCATGCAGGTGCCCAGTGGCCGCGATCGACACTGCGGTGAGGTCTTCAAGCGTGGTGATAGCGCACGGCGGGTTTCCAGTCTCCAGCAGGCCAGCAGGCAGCTCCCGATCAGGCAGCAAGTTCCGCAGCAGGTCGGTGGTGATCCCGCCATGGGTGACGACACCGGCGGGCGTGAGCCCGGCGGGCATTGTGGCCACAAATCCGCGCAGCCGGTTGCCCGCTTGACGAGACGACTCGCCACCGAGGGACACGAAGTCTCTGTCGCGTGTCGCGCGAGCCCAGTCGGCGAGGAAGTGTTCGTAGGGCCAGCTGCCGTCCCAGTTGTTTCGCTCGCGGAGCCTGGCGTCGGGCTGAACGGGCAGGCCGGTGACGGCGGCGATGATGTCGGCGGTCTCCCGGGCCCGCCGCAGCGGGCTGCTGTAGAGCGCCCGTAGTCCCCTGGCGTGCAGCCAGTGCGCGGTCAGGTCAGCCTGATGCCTGCCGGTGGCGGTTAGCCCAGGATCGCCCGGCAGCCGCCCCCGGTCGCCGTGCTGGACCAGGTAGACGAGTGTTATGCCGTCCAATCCTGCCGGGCTGCCGTGCAGTGTGTCCCCGAGATGCACCGGACAGCCGCCAGCAGCCAACGAAAACCATCAGCAGCACGCGGCGATCCCTAAGACAGGCGCACGCGCGTAATGCTTAGTTCGGGTATGCCCCGGCTGCGGCTCCGGAATAGAGCCAGCGCTCTACAAGGTCCGCGGCGAACGCCAGGACGAGCGTGGCGAACACCCTCTCCTGCTCGGATCCACGGACCGCCGAAAACGAGAGCGCGCTCATGAGCCCTCCCCCTACGCCCAGCTCCCATGACCAGCGCCGGCGGACCCGCGCCAGGCACCCAGGCACCCTGATCATCACGCGCGTACTACGGCACCATACCGCCGACCAGCCATCGCAGGATTACGGCGAGTGAGCCTCTACCACGGCCCGGCTGCCGCAAAGCTGATGCCAGGCCCGCGGTCGGTTATCGACCGGACGACAGGCCTGGCATATGGCCCAGGAGACAGCCACTCCCGGGACGGTCCTGGACCGTCTGCCCAGGACTAGGGATCGGAAGGTTAGGGGTTGAGTCCCTCCGAGCGCACCCAGGTCAGAGGCTAATTCCGATCTTGGATGAGACGTTCACAAGCCCTTGTTCAGCGGCAAGCTCAGCAGTTGGTGCTGTCGAACTGCTCTCTCAGCCGGTGCGGGCGTCGCGGATTGCCTGTCGGGATGTGGCCGCGACTGGGGCGGCTCTCGCATCTGGACAATTGCCCTGCCGCTGGTTCCTTCCGCGGCGGTCAGGCGGCCGCTTGCGCAATGGCTTGGATGGCTCGAAGCCGCCCGCCGGAAAGGCCCCGGGTGAGGTTCCTCGCCTTCTCGGTGAAGTCCGTTACGAACGCGTGAAGCCCCAATGGGCTGGGGGGGAGCGACAGGAACGCATCCATGAGCGCGGCCGCTTGCTCAGTGAGGTCGTTCCACTGGCCGACCGTGAGCCCCGCCGACTCGACGGCGGCACGCAACTGGTCGGTCGAGGCGAGGTGGCTGAACTCGGGACGGTCGGCCCATGGAAGCGGATAGTCAAGTTCGCCTGGTGCCCCAGCGGCGATGTCCCAGATCGCGAGCCGGCCCCCGGTGACGAGTACCCGGCGCGCTTCGCGGTAGAGGCGGGCCTTGTCGGCCACGTTCATCTGGACGTGCTGGCTGGTGACCACGTCGAAGGTGGCGTCGGCAAAGGGGAGGTCTGTGACGTCTCCTTGACGGACCGAGATCCTGTCTTCCAGCTCGACGAGCCGATTGAGCCAGCGGGCTGTTTCGCAGTACTCCTCGGTGAGGTCGATGGCGGTTACTCTGCACCGATACTGGTCGGCGAGGAAACGGGCTGTCCCGCCGATCCCACTTCCGGCGTCGAGCACATCGTCCCGTCCCGTGATCTCGGCCAGGTCGGCCAGTTGGGCCGTGGCGATTCGCCCCATCGTGTGGAAGTCCTCAAGCGGGCCGAGATCAGCGGGCGAAAGGTGGTCCGGGTCCTTCCCGGCAGCGATGAGGGCCCGCTCGATGTTGCGGCGGGACAGGCCGGTTGAGTACTGGGCGTCGATCGGGCTGTCTGTCACTACTGCTTCTTTCGCGTGTGCGACTCCACGTACACCAGGCTGCCACTTGACCACGTCGCCCGCGATCACGGGCAGCCGGCAATCCTCGAACCGATCCCGCTCCCGGTGGCGCGAGTTGCACGAGCATGAAGCCTGACCAACACAACGACGGAGCAGACCTGGAGCGCTCGCCTCGGTTCCCACAGTGGGAGGCTCGCCCCGGATACCAATTGCTTGCGAGGCCCGGCGATGTATCTTCGGCTTCGCCCGGCCGCCTAATTCGGCGGCGACGCGCGTCGGAATCAATCCCGCACCTACGGCTGCACTCCCGGTGGCACGACCGGATATTCGGGTCGAGCCGGTGGCGCGGTTTGGATCTGTGCGTTAGCGCGCTAGTCCCACCACGTCCCAGTCTCGGGCGTGCCGACGGTACGTCAGGGCTAGGCCCCCGGCTTCCGCCACGCGGACCATGCCCTCCGGCGAGTGGATGAAGGTCCGGAAGTCATTGCGGGTGACCCAGCGGTAGGCGTTCTCGGTTCCGAACTGGACCCGGTTGACGAAGTTGACGGGCGGATGGCTGTAGGCCAGAGCTTTTCTGGCGTGGCCGGCGGCGGCACTCAGCAGGGTTGCATAGTCGGGGTAGCAGCAGACGACGCGATGCAGTATGACGACATCAGCGGGGACAACCGCGTCAGGTTCCTGAGCGATGTCGAGGAATCGGCGCGTCACCCGGCCCGTCATCCCAGCTTCGTCGAGTATGCGGGTGGCCTCCGCCTCGTAGTTCTGCGAAATCTCCAGGTTGGTCACATGCGAGGCGCCCCGGCGAAGCAGCTCGACCTGGAGATGGCCTACGCCGCCGCCGATCTCCAGGACCGTAGCGCCCGAAATCCCACGCGACTCAACGTAGTCGACTATTGCCTGCGCGGCTGGGGTGAGTCCTCGGCGCTGATAGCGCCTCGATGTACGCCGGGCGAAGCGGCCTGAAAAGACCGACTGGTAATCGTCGTGATCGCAGCATTCGGGCACAGCGACAGTATCTCCGTCCGCGTGTCGGTCACGCCATGCCGAACTGACAGCGCACGCGTCCGCCGCCACCGAACCACTGAGATCGGGGGCCGGAGCCGCGTCGTCACCGCCGCCGATCCCCTACGACCTTCACGGACCCTGGGCCCGCATCCACTACGCACGGTTAGCCCGGCCACGATCGCTACCATCCGGGTATGACTGGCTCTGGTGCCGCTGGTCCCGGGCAGAGCGGGCACGGCGCGTACGGACCCTCGGCTGTGATTGTCCCGGCATTGGTCGCGGGCTGGGTGGGGCTGGCGCTGGGGACGATGGGCTACTGGTTCGTCGGCTTCGGAATAGCCACCTCCTGCACCGACATTCATGAGAGCGTCCACGGCTGCGATGCCATGTATGGCTGGATGCATGTCGGACGGATCGGGCAGTGGGTGCTAGTCCTTCCTGTAATCGCCGTGCTGGTGGTGGGGCTGGCCTGGCCAGCCAGCCGCAAGGTAATCGCGATCAGCAGCTGGGCGCTTGCCGCACTAGCCCTGGTGTGGTTCGCCTTCTACATGTACAGCGCCTACAACACCTTCTGACATCCCGCCTTACCTGCCGCCTAGCTGACGCCATAGCAGCACGGGTGGGCGCCATCCCGGTGCGCACTCATTGAGCCACGCCGGGAAGCCACTCGGGATGCGGTCCTGCCGCCAAGATGTGGCGTCGCCGGGGCTCCGCTGCGTGGTCTGCTGTGCGGGCTGCGAGCCACCGGGGGTGGCATGATCAAGCGGAGGAGGGGTGCCGTGCAGTATGTGACCATTGCGCAGGCGTACCGCGATTTGGAGCAGGCGGGGGGCCGGCTGGCGCTGACCGACCGGCTGGCCACTTTGCTGGCCGAGACTCCGGCCGGGCTGCTGCCCACCGTGTGCTACCTGTGCCAGGGCCTGATCGCGCCGGAGTTCGCCGGGGTTGACCTTGGCGTGGCGGAGAAGCTCGCGATCCGCGCGGCCGCCACCGCCACCGGCACAGAATCTGAGCAGGTGGCCGCGCGGGTGCGGGAAACCGGTGACCTGGGCCTGGCCGCCGAGCAGCTGCTGGCTGTAAGCGCCGCCAGCCGGCCGCCCAGCCTTGAGGTCAGCTTCGTGGTGGACACCTTGCACCAGATTGCCGGGACCGAAGGGGTGGGCTCGCAGGGCCGGAAGCTGGATCTGCTCGCCGGGCTGCTCGGCCAGGCCACTCCGTTGGAGGCCCGCTACCTGCTGCGCCTGGTCACCAAGGGGCTGCGGCTGGGTATCGGCACCCCCACCATCCTGGACGCGCTCGCCCAGGCATACGCCGGTGGGCGGGCTGCCCGGCCGGCCCTGGAACGTGCCTACAACATCTGCTGCGACCTGGGCAAGGTCGCGGCGACGCTGGCCGGGGGCGGGCTAGCGGCAGTCAGGCAGCTCCATGTCCAGCCAGGCAACCCGGTGCGGGCCATGCTCGCCCAGCGGCTGTCCGAGCCAGCGGAGATCCTCGCCAAGCTGGAGGGCCGGTGCGCGGCCGAGTACAAGTACGACGGCGTCCGGGTCCAAGCGCACCGGACCGCGGACGGGGCGATCGAGCTGTTCACCCGGCGGCTGGAGCGGGTGACAGCCCAGTTCCCCGATGTGGTGGATGCGCTGGCGGCAGGGCTGAGCCCGGCCGAGGCGATCGTCGAAGGGGAGGTCGTCGCCTTCGACGCGGCTGCCGGGGAGCTACACCCGTTCCAGGAGGTCATGTTCCGCCGGCGCAAACATGGGATTGCTGAGGCAGTACGGGATGTGCCTGTGGGTCTGTTCTGCTTCGAGCTGCTGTACGCCGACGGCCACGACCTCACCAGGCTGCCCTACCCGGAGCGGCGGGCCAGGCTCGCCGAGGCGGTCACGCCATCGCCGCAGCTGCGGCTGACCACCGCCGCTGAGGTGTCCACCCCCGAGGCGCTGGAGGCAGCGTTCGAGCAAGCAGTCACCGACGGCTGCGAGGGGCTGGTGTGCAAGTCGGTGAGCCCGGATGCCGGCTACCAGGCCGGCGCGCGCGGCTGGCTGTGGATCAAGCTCAAGCGGGACTACCGAACCGAGCTGGCGGACACCATCGACCTGGCTGTCATCGGCGCGTTCGCCGGGCGGGGCCGCCGCGCCGGCGTCTACGGCGCGCTGCTGCTGGCCGCCTACGACCCGGACGCCGATCTGTTCCGGGCCGTGACCAAATGCGGCACCGGTTTCTCCGACGCCGAGCTGGCCGCCCTGCCGGCCCGGCTGGCGCCACTGGCCCGCCCGGCCCGGCCCACCCGGGTTGACGCCCGCCAGCAGCCCGACATCTGGTTCGAGCCCGCCCTGGTGGCCGAGATCCTCAGCGCCGAGCTGACCCTATCCCCCAACTACACCGCCGCCTGGGGACAGATCAAACAGGATGCCGGGCTCGCACTGCGGTTCCCCCGGTTCACCGGGCGCTGGCGAGATGACAAGGCCCCGGAAGATGCCACCACCACCGAAGAACTCGTCAGCCTGTATCGCGCCGCACGGCATGCACCCTCCGCAGGCTGACCGACGCCCAGGCAACGGGCCAGAGGCTGGAGCCGCTGGGCCCGGCGGGGGAACGCGCAATCAGGGTAAGCCGCGAGGAGGCGGCAACTGGTGCTGGCACAGGCAACGGAGGCGGACAGAAGCCCGCGTGCAGGCCGGCCGGCTGTGCGATAGGACTAAGGCATGGAGACGTGGGACGCGATCCGGGCGCGCCGCAATTTGCGCCAGTACTCTAGCCAGCCGATCGCCCGGGAGAGCCTCGAACGCATCTGTGAGGCGGGACGGCGGGCACCATCAGCGGGGAACTGGCAGCCGTGGGACTTCGTGGTGGTCACCGACCGCGAGCAGCTGGGCGAGCTGGCGAAGGTGTGGGAGCGGGGCGGTCGGCACATCGCCTCCTCGGCGGCCACCATCGCCTTGGTGGCCAAGGAGCCAGAGGATGAGCGGCAGGGCGACTGGCTGATGTATGACTTCGGCCAGGCGACCGCGTACATGATGCTGGCGGCGGCTGACCTTGGCATCGGTTCCGGCCACTCGGCAGTCATCGACCAAGAGCAGGCGCAGCAGGTGCTCGGGTTCCCGGATGGCTACCGGGCCGTCTTCCTGATTGGCCTGGGCTACCCGGCCGACCGGCCGCTGCAGCCACTGGCCAGGCCCAGCCGCCGGCCCTTCGACGAGGTTGTTCACTGGAACCGCTGGTGACACACGGCGCACCCACGGGCCGCCGGACCGGATTCCGTCGAGGATGCGGCGGAAGTCCGGGGGTGCTAGCCCCCGCCGTGCCTCTGGTGGTAGCATTCGCTACCGTGGAGGAGACATACAAGACGTGGGGAGCACCGCTCAAGCAGCTTGACCCGGACACGATGCCCCAGCTAGGCGGCGATAGCGTGCCGGGATTCTACCGTGGCCCCCGCGGCGAGGTGGTCGAGGTCACGGACTGGGGCACGCGCCGGCGGTGGCAGCCGACGGCGGCACGCAGACCGGCATCCCGGCCGCCACCGAAGGCAGACGATAGCGTTCGCTCCCAGGTGACCGCGCTTAAGAAGTGGGCGCAGGTCTACCGCCAGCGGGATGATCTGATCCGGGCCGCGTCTGCTGCGGGCGTGGGTGTCAACGAGATCGCCCGGATCACTGGCATCGCCAAGACAACCGTGATCAGAGTGCTAAGGCAGTAGTATTCGCTACCGCCGCTGACCGTACGGTAACCAGCTATGGTCGTCCGTCAGCCCCTGCGCGCCATGCCGTCGGCCTGACTGCCCCGCATCCCAAGTCGCCAACACTGACCGCGCGCACTCATACCGCGGTGAGGGCAGGGGAGCCATTACGCAGTGGGCCCCGCTGGTGATGGCGCTGTCCGAGCGGTGGAGTGGTGCGATTCCACCAGCTACGGTGGTAGATCGTGCGGGGCGTGCCGTGGTGGGGAGTAGTCCCGTCGGCTGCCGCGCCGGTGCTGATGGTCGCCGGGTGGATCATTGCCGGCGGGCTGCAGCCGCGTCCGGTTGACGCCGTAGCCGAGCCGGTCAGTGCACTGGCCGCGGTGGGTGCTGCCGACCGGTGGGTGATGTCGCTGACCTTTGTGGTGGTTGGCGCCTGTGTTTTCATGACCGGGCTTGCGCTGCGGCCGGCGAGAACGGCGGGGCGGATGATCTTGATGGCCGGTGCTGTGGGGGGCATGCTGGTCGCGGCGAACCCCGAGCATGCTGGAAACAGCTTTCCGGTGCCGCATATGGTGTGCGCGGCAGTCGGCTGCGCTGGGGTGGTGGCTTGGCCGGCGGGTGCTTGGCGGCGCGGGCCTTCCGTGCCGTGGGGCTTGCGGCCGGTGGTATCGGCCGGTGCCGTGGTGGTGCTGCTGGTGCTGGTGGCCTGGTTCGGTACCGAGCTGATCACCGGTGGCGGGCTGGCCGGGCTGGCGGAGCGTGTCTTCGGCGGCGGGCTGGCGCTGTGGCCGCTGACGGTGGTCGCATCTTGCCGTCTTGCCGCTAGGAAGGACGGCGGGCCCAGCCTGAATCCGCCAGGCCCACATCACAGGTGAGGCTGACGAGCGCTGCCTTGACCTGGTCGGGGCCCCCTGGCCTGAGCCGGCGGAGGGTCAGCACGCACCAGTTAGGCCGACCGGGCCGGGAGGCCTGCCCGGGCAGCTGCTCCGGCGGGCCTGCTTGCTGCCAACGTCGGCATGACCGTTGGCCCTGTCGTCTGGGCCGTTCGCCTCTACCCTCCGGGTCCCGGGCGCAGCAGCCTGGGTCAAAGGGGTTGAGCGCCCCGGAGGTGAGTTCAGTGTCCGCCACCATCGACAGGCCCCCGGTTCAGTCAGCAACGGGCCGCCCCGTCCTAACCACCGAGCGCGTCTGGAACAAAATCGAGCGGGCGTCGTTCGCAGTCATCAGCTACGTGACGCCGGCCGGCACCCCCCGCTCGAGCGGTGTCATGTGCGCAGCAGGGGGCCACCGCCTGTACGTGGTCACCGCTGCGGATAGCTGGAAGGCGCGCCAGATCTCCAGCGGTGATGAGGTCGCGGTCACCGTGCCGATCCGCCGCGGCGGCTTGCTGTCGCTGGTCGCGCCCATCCCGCCGGCCACGGTCTCCTTCCACGCCAAGGCGACGGTGCACCCATCGGGCACAGCCAGCACCGAGAAGATGCTGAAGAGGCTGGCGTCGCAACTCCCCAAGGAGCGGCGGTCTGCTGGCTGCCTGCTCGAACTGGTGCCAGAGGGCAACTTCCTTACCTACGGCTTGGGCGTGTCCCTGCAGGGCATGGCAAAGCCACAGGCAGCGCTGGCGCACGTGCCGGTCTCCTGAGCCAAGGGCCACTAGGCATCCGCTTGACGGTGTTCTCGTCCGGCCGGATTCCGATCTCAGCGCCCGCCGCATTTCGGCTGGTAGCATTTGCTATCCCCAGGGGGCACTTAGAGTTTGGGGTACCTCCAAGCAGCTTGACCCGGACACGTGCCCTCAGCTAGACGCCAACAGCCTGCCGGGGTTCTACTGGGGCCATGCGGCGGGCGGTCGAGATCCTGGACCGGGACCCGCGCAGACGGTAGAAACCGCCCTCCGCACGCAGATGAGAATTCCCGCCGAGGTCGCGGCCAGGCGGTAGTGTTCGCTCCCACATGACCGCGCTTGAGAGATGGCACAGGCCTACTGGCAGCAGGACGGCCTGATACGGGCGGCGTCGGCGCGGGCGATGGTGTCAACGAGATCATCCCGGACCGCCGGCATCGTCAAGAGGACAGTGACCAGGCGTGCAGGAAGTAGCGTTCGCTACCGCTGGCCAGAACTCAGCTTCTCTGCTCAGGTGGATGGCTCCCGGCAAGCCTACGGCGACCAATCGCTAGCCGCGGAGTTCGGCATTGATGCGATCGATCTGTTCCTGCAGCCAGCGCTGGCTCCGGGCCCGGTCGATGGGCATGTCACTCACGAGGTTCTGGACGTGCCTGGCGGCTTCCTCAGGGTCAACCTCCAGACCGTGATGGGCGAGCGCATTCACTATCGTCGCAGCGAGGTCGGGGGCACGGGAGTGGGATGCGTGCAGAGCTATGTAGGCAACGCGGCGCGTCTCGTCGAGGTCACGGCGGCGGTCCGCATCCGCCTGTGCCGCCGAGGCGCGGCGCTCCTTGGCGATGTCGACACCCCGCACGAGAGCGGCACCGAGCAGGGCGAATCCGGCACCAGCCACTGCCGCCTTTGACGGGGCGCCGAAGATCAGGAATACGATCGCGGCAAGGCCGAGAACTGCGGCGGACCAGTAACCGCGGAGGATCGAGGCGACCACTCGCACGCCGGACAGGCTAGCGGTCTGCGCGACCATCCGGCGGGCGTCACGGTATTCCCGGTGAAAGGTCTCAGCACGCCTCGCTTCGTACAACGCCGAGGATCCGGGTCTGCGGAGCGCCGGCCAGCGCCGGGGAGGACGCTGGTGAGAACCAGATGTGCTGGTGCAAGAAGTCGGCGAATGCTTCGGCCTGCGCTTGCGTGTCGAACTCCAGGTCGAGCATCAGGTATTTCGGGTCATCGACGGGCTGGCGGATGGCGAAGCTGCGGACTCCGGCTTTCACGCGTGCCTCCGCGAAGCTGTCGAACGCCTGCTGCCAGATTTGATAGTCGTGGATCGCGTGCTCGATGCGCAGCGTGGTCATCGGTTCTCCGTCCGGCTGCCGGCATTGCTCTGACGGTCACGCTAGGCCGCCCGCTGAGCGCCCTTGTATCCCGGATTTCTGGGGGTCAGCAACCGCCGGGGGTCAGGTCCCGGCTGGCGTACGCTCCTGTGATGGCCAGTACCTGGGCGCGGACCCGGGCGCGCGAGCGCATCGCGGCTCTGGGTGCAGCGGCGCTCGGGGACAGGGACCTGCGCCGACAGGTCCTCGCAGTGCTTCGCGAAGTGATCGACTTCGGGCCCTATGTGTGGCTGCTCACCGACCCGGTAACTACGGTCGGGACCGCGCCCCTTGCCGAGGTGCCGTGCATCACCGAGCTGCCAGCCCTGATCAAGGCCAAGTACGCCACCACGGTCAACCGCTGGACCGCCTTGCGGCGGCAAGCCTGTCCGGCCGGGCTCCTGAGTGACGCGGCCGACGGCGACCTGACGCGAAGCCGTGTCTGGCGCGAGGTCATGAGCCGGCACGGAATCGGCGACGTGGCATCGGCGGTCTTCGCGGACCAGTACGGCTGCTGGGGGTTTCTCGACCTGTGGCGTCAAGACGCCATCGAGCGATTCACTGCCGCCGACGCCGAGTTCATCGCCAGCATCGCCGCACCGCTGACCAGCGCGCTGCGCGAGTGCCAAGCGCGAACCTTCGTTGAGCCAGCGGCTCTGCACCGGCATGACGCTGGGCCGGTCGTGCTGACGCTGGATGAGGACCTTCAGATCACCAGCCGGACGGCTGCTTCGCAAGCCTGGCTGAACGTGCTGCTTCCGCCCGAGCCCGACGAGCGGGCCGTCCCGGCCAGCGTCTACAACGTGGCCGCCCAGCTCCTGGCCGGCGAGGAAGGCATCGACGACCACCCAGCGTGGGCACGCACGCATCTGACCGGCGGTTTCTGGCTCACCCTGCGGGCCGCCAGGCTCTCTCCCGACGGCAAGCCAGCGGTGGCGGGCGGCCGCGGCTCCACCCTTGCTGTCACTATCGAGGAGGCGTCCGCCGCCGAACGCCTTGACCTGTTCAGCCGCGCCTTCGCGCTCACCGCCCGCGAGCACGAACTGCTCGGCCTGCTTGCCACCGGCGGCGACACCCGCGCCATGGCACGCCAGATGTCGGTCTCCCAGCACACGATCCAGGACCACCTCAAGTCAATCTTCACCAAAACCGGCGCCCACGACCGCGTCACCGTCCTCTCGCGCGCCCTCGGCACCAGAGGTAAGCCGGACGGTTACGCCTAGCACAGCAGCGTCATAACGGACCGGCGCGGCCGGACGAGCGCCGCGCTCGATCACTTCTCGACGTAAAAGAGGCGCTTGTTGACGAATTCGTCGATGCCGAGCGGGCCTAGCTCGCGGCCAAAGCCGGAGCGCTTGGTGCCGCCGAAGGGAAGGTCTGCGCCCTCGCCTGCCGGGGTGTTTACGTTGGCCATGCCGACCTCTAGCTGCTCGGCGACCTTGACTGCCCGCTCCTCGTCAGCCGACCAGACCGCGCCACCAAGCCCGAAGTCCACCACGTTGGCGAGCTGGACCGCCTCGTCGTCGCTGCTGACCTTGTAGACGACGGCGACCGGGCCGAACAGCTCCTCGCGGTAGGCCCGCATTTCCGGGGTCACGCCGGTGAGCACGGCCGGGGCGAAGTAGGCGCCCTTACCCTCGTCGAGCGTGCCGCCGACGTGCAGCGTGGCGCCCTTCGATACCGCGTCCTGCACCTGTACGAGGAGGTTCTCCGCTGCCTTGCGGGAGACCA
>Ga0306920_100003479_pt1 | contig 19992 bp, 22 predicted proteins | sample flu12Cox44000170_FD_204666 | JGI IMG/M metagenome (GOLD analysis project Ga0306920, IMG submission 204666) | Lab enrichment of tropical soil microbial communities from Luquillo Experimental Forest, Puerto Rico - flux4day.12C.oxic.44.000.170 (v2)... | ecosystem: Environmental > Terrestrial >... | reverse complement strand
GAAGCGGCCGACCCGTTCACCAGCACCGTGAAGACCACCATCGGCCGGCTCCGGGCCAAGCTCGGCGACCCGCCGGTGATCCAGACCGTCCGGGAAAGCGGCTACCGCATCGGAGAACCCTAATGCGTGCTCCCCGCTCGCACCCCGGTCCCCCGCACCGGCTGCGGCTGCCCCGGCGCACTGCCCGGCTGCGCCTTACCGCCCTGTATGGCGCGGCGTTCGTGGTGTGCGGTGCATGCGGCGCGGCCTTGCTCGCCGTTACCTACCTGCTCTACGGGCACCTGACTCCCCACGTGGCTACCGACCTGACTACCCACCTGCACGGGCACACGACGCACATAACGCATATCGTCCCCCAGGCCACCCGCCAGGCCGGGATGACGATCCGCGTCGCGGGTCTCGGGCAGATCACCTTCGACAGGCAGCAGTTGCTAATCGCATCCGCCATCGCCCTGGCGGTCTTCGTGGTGGCCGCCGCCTTGCTCGGCTGGCTCCTGGCCGGCCGGGTGCTGCGCCCGCTGAGCACGATCACTACCGCCGCCCGCCGGATCTCCGCCAGCAGCCTGCACGAGCGGCTGGCGCTGCACGGACCCGACGACGAGCTCAAGGAACTCGGCGACACCCTCGACAACCTGTTCGCGCGGCTGGAGGCCTCCTTCGACGCCCAGCGGCGTTTCGCCGCCAGCGCCTCGCACGAGCTGCGCACCCCGCTGACCCGGGAACGTGCCCTGCTCCAGGTCACACTCGCCGACCCGGCCAGCACCACCGGAACCTGGCAGGCCGTAAGCCGGGAACTGCTCGCCTCCAACGCCGAGCAAGAACGCCTCATCGAGGCACTGCTCACCCTGGCCAGCAGCGAAGCGGGCATCAGCGACCGCGAGCCCGCCGACCTGGCCGCCATTACCAGCGCGGCCCTGGCCGCCGCCCGCCCCGCGATCAGCCAGCTCGGCCTGAACGTCCACGCCAGTATCCAGCCCGCCATCGTTGACGGGGATCCGCTCCTGGTTCAGCAGCTGGCCGCCAACCTGATCGACAACGCCATACGGCACAACATCTCCGGCGGGGACATCCAGGTCGCCACAGGGACCAGCAGCGGTCACGCCGTCCTGTCGGTGGCGAACTCGGGGCAGGTCATCCCGCCGGCCGAGGTCGACCGCCTGTTCCAGCCCTTCCAGCGACTCGGCCCGCGCCCCGCCCGCCGCGACGGCGGCCACGGCCTCGGCCTGTCCATCGTCCGCGCCATCGCAACCGCCCACGGCGCCACCATCGGGGCACGCGCCCTGCCCGACGGCGGCCTCGCCATTGACATCACCTTCCCCTCGCCATCCGGTCCCCGCCCGCGTATTCGCCAGAAATAGCCGGCGCGACAGAGGATCCCGTTCAGCGGGCCCCCAACCGACCGGACCGAAGGGGATGTTCCGTACAGATCGGCTGCTGAGCGTGCGTTTCGAACGCACCTTCGTGGCACAGTCCGCGTTCCATGTGCAGTAGATCAGCTGGCGGACGACCTGTCGCGCATCTACCGACGGAGGACAGCTGTGTGATCAGCATTGCCCCGTTGCCCCGTGTGATCCGCCGACAGATTCTCGACACATCTCCGCCAAGTGCGCGACAGGGCTAAGCCTGCTGTCCCCGCGATGGGGCAACGTCCGGATGTCGCCGGGACGGTCACCGGCGGCTACCTGCCTGGCGGAGCATCGCGTCGAGTTCGGGGTCGAACCCGATCTCACGGACTTCCTGCGCGCAGCGGCAGGCGACGGCGATCTTGGCAGCCCATGCCAGCGCCTCCTCGCGTGAGGGCACCTCGACGAGCGTGAATCCGCCGATGGCCTCCGGGAGCGGCCCATCGGTGACCGTCCCGTCGGTGGCCACGATGCTCGCCGGCCGGTTTTCCAGTCCGCCGGAGGACACGTACACGCCGGCGTTGATGGCCTCCTGGACCACCGCGTGCGCGGCCTTGCCCACAGCGGGCCCCTCCTCGTCGGGGATGTAGTCCATCGCGTGGGCATCGAACGAGATCAGGTACTGCGTCATTGCGTGACTCCCTTGTCCCGGCGGCCTCCTCCAGCCGCCTCTCGCCTCAGCTACGAACGCCTCGCCCCGCATCCGACGCTATTGGCAGAACGAAATCTCACGGGACCTCCGCCGTTCACCCCGTGAGCGTCATCTGCCGGGGACCTAGGCAGGCTGTCAGAGCTTGAACACACCGGTTAAGCCGGTGAGCGGATGCTGGGGCTAGGCCGGGTTGCGGTACAGCGGAGCTGGTTCCCCGTAATGCGCTCGCCGGACGGCGCCCGGCAGGGCTCTGGCCAAAGCCTGGCTCGCCTCCGCAGAACAGCCGACGGTGAACTCGATCTCCTCGTCGACCTCGCAGGCCAGGCACCAGGCTTGATCCTGTGGCCATACCAGGTGCGGTGCCGTTCCGCCGCCCGCTACAGAGCCGAACCAAGCCAGAGTTGGTGCGTCTCTGAGTGCTTCGACCGGGCCGGTGAACAGCAGCATCGCCCGGTTGGGAATGTCTACGCGCGGCGCCCGCGGAGCCGGTGGCCCGCTCACCCAGCCCTCCCAGATAGCCGTATACCCCTGGTCAGGTGTGGCCGTGAAGGAACCGAGGGTGGCGAGTGCTGCGCGAACGGGATCGGCTGGTACCTTACCTGGCGGGTTGCCGGGATCCGGCTCGGGATATTGGGGAAGTGCGATACGCACATAGGCATCAAGGCCTGGCGGGCCATACCGGACCAGATCCCACCAATCAACATCGGATCGCAGCAACCATCGTGCTGGGTACGCGTTGGCGGCGGGCCGGATCTCCGTCACGCTCATCAGTGTGCTGCAGCGCACCCGCCAGGCCAATTGCATTTTCATGGTCACACGACGAAGGCCCTGGGCGGCAACGGAAGCTTCGGGAGGAGCACCAGGACGAACCACTCATGCCGCCGCGCTCGCCACCTCTACCGCGCCCCAACAACCAACTGAGCCAAGGACCGCAGGCGCCTTGACGAACATATGAGCGTCAGCCGCTCCGAGGCTGGCTCGCGGCCAGGCAACCCACTATTCTTTGCATGCCCTGCGTTCGTTAGCAGAGGAGCCGGTGATGGCAGAACCGCAAAACCACATGCCAGCTGCTGCGGGCCGCGGTCAGCTCCGGGCCTCCCATGCTGACCGCGAGCAGGTGATCGGCACCCTCAAGGTCGCGTTCGTGCAGGGCATGCTGGCCAAGGACGAATTCGACCTGCGGGTGGGCCAGACGTTCGCGGCGCGGACCTACGCGGATCTGGCCGCCGTCACTGCTGACCTCCCAGCCGGGCTGACGCCAGCCCAGCAATCCCAGCCCGCCCGGGCGCACGGCCAGCGGCCAGTTCTGCGGCGGCCCGGTGCGCTGATTATGGCGGCCACGGTGCTTTACGCAGGCATGTGGCGGCTCGCGTTCCTTTTGCCTAAGGGGGTCGGCGACGATCCAAGTGGGGCAAGCGCGCTGATTTTCTCGGCCTCTTTGGTCTACCTGCTCGTTTTGATCATGATTGTGGGGAATGTGCTCGCCTTGCAGCGGGCGAAGCGCTCCGGTGGGCAGCCACAGCGGCGCCGCGCACCTGGCGTCGGCGATCAGCCATCCCGACGGCTGCCATCAGTCGGCCCGGGCGGAGACCTCCCGCCAGCCGATCAGGGACACCGGCGCACCGCCGAAGCAGGACGCAGGCATCTCGCCTGGCCGCCATGGCTGGTTCGTGGTCCCCGCGCCGCTGGCGCCCTTGCGGCAGGAACGGTCCCGGTAAGCCGGTGAGTGCGGCCCAGGCCCGTCCGACACCACGGATCCATGTGGCGGCACCCAAGATCACATGCCATTAACGTGCCATAGCAGGGGTCGCCAGCGGTATCGCACGGCTAGCCACGGACAACTGCCTGCCCAGGTCAGCGTGGCCACAACGGGCGAATACGTCGCTTTGCAAACAGGGGGTCAGGGTTCGAGTCCCCTTAGCTCTGGACGTCGGCCAGCAGACAGCGACTGCCGGACGGGCTGGACAGTCCGCCCACGCCTGCAGACCTCAAGATCGTCCAGTCTGGCACTGCGGCGGCTCCCGACCACCAAAAGCTGACGCAACAGGATCCGACGAGATCAAGCAGGCCACCCGGTCACTGCCCAGGCACCGCGCGAGTTCCGTCCTCCCCGGCCGCCAGCTGTCTGGTTGGTGTCCCCTCGGCCGCGGGCTGTCCCACGAGCATGATGTCCTTGGCACCGGTGTCCTTGCCTATCCCCACGATCAGGCTCCAGGCGCTTGCAACCTCATTGGCGATAAGCAGCAGTGCCCCGAACGCCAGGAGGTACAGCCCGCCTCCATTCCCGATAAGCAGGCTGATCCCCGCCCCGATGCCGAGCAGCAAGCCTGTCACCCCGGCTATCCACCGGACGACCAGATCGACTGAGAACACAGCCAGCCGAATCAGCCGCGGGAGACACCAGCCGCAGAGGTAAGCCATGCTGACTACTGACACGATGAGGATCTCAGCCGCCACGGCGGCACGCGACTGGCCCGGCATGAGGATGAACGCCGAATAGACCACGATCACGACCAGGAGCACAAGCAGATAAGCTGCCCGCGTCCTGATCACCACGCTGAGCTGCAGATCCCGCACGCGCAGCGAGAAGGCGACGAAAAACAGCCCCGTGAGCGTGGCCGCGACGGTACCGGTCAGCACGAAGAACGTGCTCCACGAGCCCGGGTTGTACGCCGGGGCAAGGGCTACGGTCGCCGAGGTCATCCGATACCCCCTGTGGTGCAGCAGCTGTAGCACGCCCTTGGTCTGCGCCGCTTCGATGGCCATCGCCGCTGCCGCGGCCCTTGCCGAGCAGCTTCTCCGCGCTCAGGCGCGAGGAGTGGCCGGCCAAGATCGGCTGGGCCGGCAGGCCATCGATAATCTTCGCATACTGGTCAGTTACGTCGCCGGTTCCCTTGTTGGCGACGCTGTCCTGCTGGATTTCCCGGCACGGCACGGTGTGCTGGCAGAGATCGAGGCGCTCGGCCTGGACCTGCTCGAGATCCGAAAGCTCACCCGGGACCGCCCATCACCATAACCCGGCCACCACACGCTCACAGTGAGGGCGCTGCAGCGCTAACCTCACGGGCACCACGATCAGAACGGCAGCTCAACGAGCCGGGCACTAGGCAGCCAACGAGTGGACCACACATAGAGCGCACCGACGCACAGGCCATCGAGTTGTCCGCTGGGACGATTCGACCTACACCGACCGGTAGTGATGGGCCCGTGCTGGTGCTGTTGCGCGGCTGATGATGGACGCCTCGAAATCTCGGCGCCCTCCGGCCGCGCCCGCGCACAATCACCGGAACCAGGTGACCGCCCCGGGCTTGTTTTGCGCTTTGGCGCGCCGCCTGCGACGCGGGTGCCTGGCTGGGCAGAGTCAGATCGCGGTCCAGCCGCCGTCGATGACCAGGACCTGTCCGGTCATGTAGCTAGACGCGGCGGTGGCCAGGAACAGCAGAGGGCCGTCGATCTCCTCCAGCGCCGGGGTGCGGCCAAGGAGGGTGCGCTCACGGATGAAGCGGGCGAAGTCGGCGTCAGCCAGGTGGCCGGTCAGCTCGGTCGGGAAGTAGCCAGGCGCCAAGGCGTTGACCCGCACCCCGCGTCCGCCCCACTGGGCGGCCAGCTGGCGGGTGAGGTTGACCAGGGCCCCCTTGGTGGCGTTGTAGCCAGCCATCGGGCCACGCGAGGAGACGATGCCGTACATGGATGCGACATTGATCACGCTGGCGGCGGGGGCAGCGTACAGCAGCGGAGCGGTCAGCCGGCACATGTCCAAGACGCTGATCAGATTGACCTCGATGACCTGGCGCAGGTCCTCCAAGGACTCCTCCTCGATTGGCCCTTCATCGCAGATCCCGGCGTTGTTCACCAGCACATCGAGGCGTCCGTGCGAGGCCAGTCGGGCGGCCAGCGCCTGCCGGTGCGCGGCGTCGGTGATGTCGCCGGGCATCATCTCGATCCGTTCGCCGCACTCGCGGGCGAGCTCGCCGAGCAGATCGGCGCGGCGGGCGGTCACCAGGACCTGCGCGCCCGCCTGATGCAGCACCCGGGCGGACCGCGCGCCCAGGCCCGTGGAGGCGCCGGTCACCAGCGCGATCCGGCCATCGAGGCGCCACAGGTCGCCGCCGACGGCATGACTTGCCGTCCGCTCCGGCAAACTCATCCGCACCCCCGGGTGAACTCGGCTGGGTGAGCCCAGCAAGCGCTGCACAGTCAATGCGAAGCCCACTATGCGACATACCAGGGCAGTCAGGCCAGGCCCGCTACCATCAACGCACACCGCCAGCCCAGGCAGACCGCAATCCCCGCGGCTGACGGGCACGCATTCCCGCCGCTTGGGCGGCCCACAAGATGGCAGAAGACCACGCGCATCGGCAACATCGGCGGGCCTGGTCACCGTGCACCGTCAGCGGCATGAGGATGCGCGCCTTGACGCGCGACTGATGCACTTCCGGCATGGAGCCGCGTCCCCGGCGCATGGGCGCATCTCCGATGATGGGCGCATGCACTGGATTTTCACCGGCGAGGTGATCGAGTGGCGTGGACCGGCGCCATACCTGTTTGTGGCCATGACGCCGGAGGAAAGTGAGGATCTCAGGGAGGAAGCCCGCGGCTTGATCTACTGGGGCCAGGTGCCGGTCCGCGTCACCATCGGCGGCACCGAGTTCACCACTGCGCTGTTCCCCAAGGACGGGCGCTATCTGGTGCCTCTCAAGGTGGCAGTGCAGCGAGCGGAGGCGATCGGGGAGGGCGCGATCGTCGAGGTTGTCTTGCGTCTCAACGCCACGCGCCGGGAATGACAGGCGGATGGTTCTGACGACCAGGTCGTCGCGTTTGAGTGCGGAATTGGCTGGGATTTCAAAGAGCGGGTGGGGCCAGACGTTGCCGCGCGGGTAGGCGTTCGCTGAACTCGCATGCTGCTGCTAGGCATGAGCCCGGCGGAGGCGTTCGGCTGCTTGTGCGCGGAGCGCATCGTCGGACAACGGCGTGTCGCCGTGCAGTGCCTCCCAAACGTTGTACACCGCCATCCACAAGCTGGCCGCCCACGCGATCTCCTGCTCCACGGCCGTGAACAAGCGGCCCCGGATGTCCTGATAAGCCACGAGGAACGCCTCGGAGCTCTCGATCGGCGCCAGGGTGGGCGGCCCGGCGCTGGCGAACGCTCCACTCGCGGCTCCCACCAGCGCCGCCTCCGGTTGCCATGCCAGGCTGTCCCAGTCGTGCACCGCCCACACCTCCCGGCCGTGCCAGCGGAGGTTCTGCGCCTCGAAGTCGGCGTGGCCCAGCACGCACGGCAGGTCGGCGGCCAGGAGCCGCCCCCGGGCCCGCATAGCCGTGTCCACGAGGTAGGCGGGCACGGCGCTGTGGTCCGGTTTAGCGTGGCATCCGATCACTGGCCACACCCCGGAATCGGAGTGGTCCCAGCGCACCCAAGGCGGATTCGGCAGCGGCGGCGCGACAGTCACGTCTGCCAGTTCGGCCATCAGCCGGGCGAACACCTCCGCGTAGCGGGCGGCCACGTCCGGTGAGTCCCCGTGCAACACCTCGCCGCCGGGCCGGAACTCCTCGGCATGCACAGCCAGCGAACCGACACCGACCACCGGCGTGAGCGGCCGGGCACACGGAAACCCCCGCCCGGCCAGCCGCGCCTGCACCGCGACACACGACACGGCCCGGCCGTCGTCGGCGCGCGCCTTGACGACCACGTCCGTGCCGCCGGCCAGCCGCAGACCGAACACCATGGAGACCTGCTGCAGCTGGAACAGGAGGCCGGCGGGCTCGCCACCCAGATGATCCGCACACCAAGCCGACAACCAGCTCGGCAGATCCTCCACTGGCACAGCCACGACTGTGCCATAGGCGCCGAACGTACTAGAAGCACCGCGGCTCAGAGCCCATAGCGCATGGCGGTTAGCAGGCGAGCAGTGGCACGAGCGGTTACGGTGATCAAGTGGCATGTCGCATAACCGAATTGGTTCTGGACACACGTGATCCCGAACTGCTGGCGCGGTTCTGGTGCGAGGTACTGGGCTACGTCGAGCTGGAACGCGATGAGACAAGCATAGAGATCGGGCCGCCGGGCGTCGGTTTCGGCGGCCCGCAGCCCACGATCGTGTTCAGCCAGACTGACGAGCCCAAGGCCGGCAAGTTGCGTCTGCACATCGATGTGAATGCCACCGACCGGGAACAAGACGATGAGCTGGAGCGGTTGCTCGCGGCTGGCGCACGTACGGCTGATATTGGGCAGACCGGCGCCGAGTCATGGCATGTGCTCGCTGACCCCGAAGGTAACGAATTCTGCCTACTGAGACGACGGGTATCAAAGGTGTAGTCGATCAACCACCGTGAGGCCTGCTCACTGGTCAGATCGTCGGCCTGGAGACGGAGCACCCCCGGCGGCGTTGAGGGTGATCGTCCTGGACGTCACGAGATCGGCGGGCAAATCCGTTCTTGATCTGGCCGTGACTCTGTGAGACTCGGGTACATGCCGACTCCGCAGCCCGATGCCGCAACTCCGCACCACCTCCGGACTGCTCGGGTGATACGTACCGGCGAACATGCCTGTGAAGTCTGGAGCAACGGCGAAGTCAGCTCGGCCGGGTTCGCCCCCATGTTCCCCTCCCCGCGGGCCGAGCGGGTGTCACCCGGCCACCTGGTCGCGATTGCTACCGGGACGGACGGTACCGGTGTCGTGGTGTGGAGATGGTACGACGCAGTCGTGCTGGGCACGGAGGACGACGGTTCGGTCCGGCTGTGGGAGCCGGCGCACGGGGAGGTCATCGCCCGGGCACGGGCGTCGTACCAGCAGCAGGATCCGGGGTCGCGAGCGTATGCGTCTGCGGGGCTTCCAGGAGCCGGGTGGTGGGTCGCTAGCAGTGCCTGCGGCGCCCCGCAAAGTGCGGGCGTTGAACTGGCCGATGTCGACGCCCTGTACACCGAGAACGGCCTTTGGCCAGCGGTGTTCGACTCGAATACGTGAGCTGGCTGTCGCTGACGCGAACTCGGGATGTCACGTCCGCTCATCGGCACGACATGATGTTCGTCGGCAGTCCTGCGGCGGCCGGCAGTCGCAGCGTCGAACCACTTGCCGAGGAGGACTTCTGATGCGCAGCGTCACCTATTCGATGGGCGTCTCACTTGACGGCTACATCGCCGGGCCGGGCGGCGACATCACTGCGCCGCCGCCCGACGAGGAGGTCTTCCGCTTCGTCACCGACGAGATCCGGCAGGTCGGCGTCCACCTGCTGGGACGAAAGCTGTACCAGACGATGCTCTACTGGGAGACCGCCGACCAGGATCGATCGCTCGACGACTCAGAGCTCGAGTGGGCCGCGATCTGGAAGCCGCTCCCTAAGGTGGTGTTCTCGACCACGCTGTCGGAGGTGCAGGGCAATGCCCGCCTGGCCTCCGGTGGCCTGGCGGAGGAGATCGAGCGGTTGCGAGCCGAGCCGGCTGAGGGCGGCATCGCCATCGGCGGCGCGACCCTCGCCGCCGAGGCGGCCGCGCTGGGCCTGATCGACGAGTACCGTGCCAGGGTCTATCCAGTGCTGGTTGGAGGTGGCATTCCGTTCTTCCCTCAGCGTCAGCGCCGGGGGGATCTCGAACTCGTCGAGACCCGCACCTTCAGCTCGCGAGTGGTCTACCTCCGCTACCGCGTGGCGCGCTAGCCGGCTCGTCCGCCGAGCCCCGGGAAGAATGGGCCAGCCAGCGGCCTGACCTCAATCACCGGCCCAGTTCTCGCAGCGAGCGTGACCCGTCACAGATGTGCCACCTGGGTGGGCTGCGGAACCGGGCCCGGGTGAGAGGCGGTCAGCCCACCTCACGCCGCGCTGGCGCGAGGTGGGCGGTAGCAGGTCATCAACTGGCCGGGAACCGTGCCGGGGGCCTGGGGCCGGCATCGTCGGCAGGGTCCTCTTCTGCGACGCCGTAGTTCGACAGGCCGAGCAGGTAGGCAAACCCTCCCACGGCGAGGATCACCAGGAACGTCCACCACCAGGTGGCCTTGACCGCAACCCCGGCCGCTACCCCGATGAAGGCAGCGACCATGGCGAAATTCCAGCCCAGGGCCCGCGACCGCACGCTGAGCAGCTGTTGGCGCTCGTCGGCGCGGGATCCGGCCAGCGCACCCTCGTCATTGTCTTCCCCGGCCCGCACGTAGGTGGTCACCGCGGTGACGAGCACGGTCACCTCAATGGCGACCGAGAGCCACCATGCATGGCCGCCGCGGAGAGCCCACGCGGCGGCAAACACCGTCCCGGCCAGGGCGACCCCCAGCGGCTTGCGCAGCCGTGGGCGGATGAATGCCATCATGCGCCTGCCTCCTCCTCGTCTGGGTCGAACATCTTGTCGACCGTCAGGCCGAAGAACCGCGCGATCGTGAACGCCAGCGGCAGCGACGGCAGGTAGCGGCCGCTCTCGATGGAGATCACCGTCTGGCGCGACACGCCCAGCGCAGTCGCTAGCTCGGCTTGCGACATCTCCCGCTGGGTGCGCTGCTCCCGGACCCGGTTCCGCATGATGTCAAGGTACCTTTACGTCGCCCAGATGTCAAGCACCCTTTACAGGACGGTGCGTGTGGCACTAGGCAGCGTCATGCCGGATGCGACCCCGGCGCTCGTGCCTGGCATTTGGTCCCGGGAGGCCGGGGATGGTGGCGGGCCAGCTACCCATCAAGGCGGCGCGCTACGGCACCCACGACCGCTCGGGTAAGCAGGCCGGACGTGCCCGGCGGGTGGGATACTGCTTGGCGGCTCGCTGGGCTAGCTGAGGGGATGGCATGCGGGACACGGGCATATGATCCTCGCTGCGGCTGCTGCCGAGGCGTCGGCCGGGACGTTCACCGAACTGATGGATCACGTTGCCCAGGGTTTCGAGGCTCTGGCAGCTGCGATCCTGATTGTGGGCGTGATCTGGTCGTTTGTGCTCGCGGGAATGGCCGCGCGGCGGTTCGGCTGGTCGGCAAGGACTTACCTGGTATTGCGCCAGTCCTTTGGCGGGACCCTGCTGCTCGGGGTGGAGGTCCTGGTCGCCGCCGACCTGATTCGCACCGTCGCGGTCGCGCCGACCCTCGACAATGTCCTCGTGCTGGGGCTGATCGTGGTGATCAGGACCTTCCTGAGCTTCTCGCTGGAAACTGAGATCGAGGGGGTTGTGCCGTGGCGGCGGGCCGCGATGGGCGGCGCGGGGACCATCCGCCGGGCGGCTGCTAACGCGCTGGAGCCCAAGCCGCCGCCACCGTGATACCCCGGTGCTCACCCGAGGCTTACCAGACTGTTCCGCGCCGGACGGGCCGGCGTTCTCCCCCGTGCCGACGGCGCTGGCCGCTGTCAGCGACGTAGCAGGCATTTGCATCATCTGCAGGGAAGCCGTTGGACGGCGTCAGGCGTGCGCTGACATGGTTGGATGTCATGCGCCAAGATGGCATCTGGGATCAGGAGGCCGCCCAGCGGTATGACACGCCGGGCACGGGCATGTTTGCCCCGGAGGTGCTCGGGCCAGCCGTGGACCGCCTCGCCGGACTCGCTGGTGATGGCCGGGCGCTGGAGTTCGCCATCGGTACCGGCCGGGTCGCTATTCCGCTGGCAGGGCGGGGTGTGCCGGTCACTGGTATCGAGCTGTCCGATCCGATGATCGAGCAGCTGCGCACCAAGGTCGGCCAGGCGATCCCGGTGGTTGCCGGGGACATGGCCACCACCCGGGCCCCCGGCAGCTACACACTCGTCTACCTCGTCTACAACACGATCTCCAACCTGCTGACCCAGGCGGAGCAGGTGGCGTGCTTCCGCAACGCAGCCGCCCACCTGGTGCCCGGTGGCCGGTTCGTCATCGAATTGTGGGTGCCGGAGCTGCGCAAACTGCCACCAGGGCAGCACGCCACCGTATTTACCTCCGAACCGGGCTACATCGGCCTGGACACCTATGACGTGCTGCACCAGCGCATCGTCTCGCACCACTTCACCTTCGGCGCCGGCAAGCAGGCACGGCTCACCCGCAGCCCGCATCGCTACATCTGGCCCTCCGAACTGGACCTGATGGCGCAGCTCGCCGGCTTCGAGCTCGAGGCGCGGGACGCCGATTGGGCCGGGGCCGAATTCACCGCCGAGTCCCGCTCCCACGTGTCGGTCTACCGGCTGCCGGCGGTGTCCTAGTGCCGCCTCCGGCAACGTTTGCCCGGTGAACACCCCCAACGGTGATGCTAATTCAGTTGTCCGCTCGCAACGTCCCACCGAGGATCTGTCCTGCGAGGAGGCTGGGCAGCAGCAGCGCGGCGAAGTCAGGTCGACTCGGAGGCGGGTATGCGGATCGTGGCCATGACCACGCAGTACGCCGTGGCCATGACCGCTTGGCGTTACCCGCCCCCCTATGACTGCTACGACATGACAGGCGCCGACCCTGATTTCCTGGCTGACCCGGCCAGCGGCTTCTTTGCACTGCTCGACCGTGACGATCTCATCGGCTTCCGCTCGTTCGGGACGGACGGCCAGGTGCCGGGCTGGGACTACGACAACACCGCGCTCGACACCGGGGGCGGCCTGCGCCCCGATCTCACGGGGATCGGGCTCGGGAGGCTGGCGATCCAGACCGGGCTGGACTTCGGACGCAGCCAGTTCTGCCCGCCTGCGTTCCGGGTCACCATTGCCAGCTTCAACCAGCGGGCCCAGCGTGTGGTCAAGGCCCTGGGTTTCCAGAAAGCGGGATGCTTCCAGGGATTCGCAGATGGCCGGGACTACGACGTCCTGGTCCGGCAGGAGACCGCCTGACAGTGGCCACGTCGCATGGCACCAACTGCCCGGCCTGGCCGTCGCGGCGGAGGCGTCCCGCGGGTTCCTGGGCAGGTGAGCTGGCTGGCACGGTGGCGTGCCGGAGGGCTTCGTCAGCGGGCGCCGCCGGTCAGTTGCGCACCCGGTAGAGATGCCACAGGCCGGGGACGCCTTTCAGTTCGTGCTCGCCGGCATCCTCGAACTGCAGCCCTGAGCCCGCGGTGAGGTCTTTGACCGTGGAGCTGACCATGATCTCCCCGGCGCTGGCGAGCGCGCCGACCCGGGCGCCGATATGGACCGCCAGGCCGCGGACGTGGTCACCGGCGAGTTCGATCTCCCCGGTATGGCACCCGGCGCGGATGTCCAGGCCGAGCTCGCGGAGCGCCGCGCCCAGCGCCTGGGCGCAGCGGACGGCCCGGGCGGGCCCGTCGAAGGTGGCGAGCAGGCCGTCCCCGGTGGAGTCGATGTAGCGGCCCCGGTGCCGTTCGATCTCCCGGCGGGCGAGATCGTCATGGCGGGCGAGGAGATCGGACCAGCGTGCGTCGCCCACTTCGGCCAGCCGCGTGGTCGACCCGACGATGTCGGTGAACAAGACGGTGGAAAGGATGCGGTCCAGGCCCGGCTGGTGCCGCTGGCCGGTGAGGAACGCCTCCACCTCGTCCACGATCGCATCCACATCACTGGTGTAAGGGGAATCGTCGCGGCCCGGGACAGCTACCGCCGTTGCAGCGCTGATCTGGGCCGTCACGTAGGCCGCAATCTCCGGCGGTGTGATCCCAGCCAGGGGGCGGTGCAGCACCAGCGTGGGGACGTGGATCGCCGGAAGCACCGCCCTGATGTCGGTCTCCATGTCGAGCCGTTCGACCGCTTCGGCCGTCGCCGGGTTTGCCGACAGCTGGAACATCGCCAGCGCCCAGTTCTCGAAAGTCAACGACGTGGCGTCTGGCGCGAACCTCGCGTTGTGCTGCTTAACCCATTCACGGATGCCCCAGCCCTGGTGGAGGTCGGTGAGGTAGCTCTCCCATTCGCTGCGGGTCCAGGCGTGCGGCCAGCCGGGCTTGGCCAGCGGGCACGGGTCGAGGTTGAAGGTCACCAGTTGCGTGACCCGGCCGGGGTAGGTCGCTGCCAGCAGGGCCGCGTGTGTGGCACCGCTTTGCCACCCGAACACTGCCGCCCGTCCGATGCCCGCCTCATCCATGACGGTGACCACATCGTCCATCACCACCTCCAGAGGCGGAAGGTCTTCGGGGTAGAGCCGGTCGGACAGGCCGACACCGCGCCGGTCCAAGATCACAACCCGGGCAAACGAGCCCAGCCCGGTGAGCATCCTGCTGAACTCGGGCAGCTCCCAGTTCCAGTAGAGATTCGAGACAAAGCCCGGGACGCACACCAGATTGATCGGCCCCTCCCCGAAGACCTGATAGGCGATCGCGACGGCGCCGTTGTGCGCATAGCACACATCGGGCCGATCTTTCACCGTGAACTCACTGTCTGTCCGGCTCCCCCGGCCGCCAGGACGGGCTCCCTGATCATCTTCGCATCGGCCCGCCCCTGTCGAGAGCGCGAACCCTGGCGTACCCACCCGACGGTTAGCGCCGTCGCGGTGTGGTGGTGCCTGGGCCCTGCTCGAGGGTGACGCCCGGCCCTGCGATGTACTCCGGTCACGCCCGCCGATGACGGCAGGTTGCCGCCCACGTAAGCTGGCCGTGGCCCGCCGATCGAGCCGTCTGCTCTCGGTTTCCCGTTGGGCCGATCATGAGGTTTCCACCCTGCCAAGCGCATCCAGCTGACTGCGGACTTTCTGCCTGCCCACCCCGACACGAAATCTGCTCGAGAGGACATTGCCGTGCCGTCATACGTTCTCACCGGTGCTCCCGGTGCCGGGAAGACGGCCATCCTGCGCTTGCTGGAAATCAGCGGGTATCGGGTCGTTGAGGAAGCCGCGACAGACGTCATTGCTCTCGGTAACGCCCTGGGCCGTGCCGAGCCGTGGCATGACCTTGCCTTCATCGATAAGGTCGTCGCCCTGCAGCGGCAGCGGCGGGACGCGGCCCGGGCGGCCGGGGGCGCCACCGTCTTCTTCGATCGGTCGCCGGTATGCACCCTGGCCCTGAGCCGCTATCTGAGATTCACCGCATCGTGCCTGCTCAACGAAGAGATCAGCCGGGTTGTCGCGGATGGAACATACGAGCCGGTGGTCTTCTTCATCCGCAACCAGGGCTTCGTGCAACCCACCGCGGCCCGGCAGATCAGTTTTGACGACTCGCTCATCTTCGAGCGACTCCACGAGCAGGTATACCGCGACCTTGGCTTCCAGCTAGTCGAGGTGCCAGCAGGTCCGCTGGCTGACCGCGTCGCCCTGATCCGGCAGACGGTCCGCCAGCAGCAGGCCGGCTGACCGCCGGGGCCGGCCCCCAGCCAGCAGCATCGTGACATTCCCCCCGAGGCGGTGGATCACCGGGAGGTTTTCGTAGGGCTACGCCTACCCGGGAAGTGGGCGCTGGCCCATCGCGCGCCGGCCGCGGTAGGGGGCATGGTGGCAGTGCGTGCGGGTTGCTGCTGGCTGGCGGGAAGGTGCTGACGGACATGGGTGCTGTGGACTTGGGCGCCGACCGTGCGGAGCTGTGCTGGCCCCTCACCATGCCGGACGCCGCCAGCGAAGCTGGCGACGAGAGCGGTGAGATCTGCCTCAGAGCCGGCGGCGCTGCTGACGCTGGCGGGCGCCGAGCGCGTCTACCTGGCCGTCCGCCACGGCTGCTAATGATGCAATAGGCCCGGAGCACGGAGGGACCAGACATGATCACGGTTTTCCAGCTGGTGCTGGCCGGGACGTTTGTGGCAGGCGTGGTGGCGATCTGGGTCAGGTCCGGAACCAGCAAGCCCCCGAAGACCCTGCGGGGGCGTCTTTGGGAGTCCTGCTGGCGTACGACGCTGCTGGCAGTTTTCATCCTGGCGATCGGCTCGTTCTGGCCGTGGCGGGGACTCGGCCCGGGCAGCTGGATCCTGGTCGTAATACTGGCGATTGGGCTGCTGGCCCTTCTGCTGCGCCGCCCGGCGACGTGGATCATCGCAGCGGCGCTCATTCCGCTGGGGTTCTACGGCTTCGTGATGGCGCGGGACGGCGGTTTCTGGACCGCGCCAGCGAAGCTCTTCCCGGCAGTTCAGCAATACGGCCCGCTGCACTTCGGCAACTATTCCATGCAGTACTACCTTGTCCTGCCGCTGGCCTACGCACTCCTGCTGCTGGGCGGCTGGCTATTGTGGCGCGGGCTGAACTTCGGTTCGCCCATTACCCGGCTGGTGCTTGGCCCGGTGGCGGACCCGGCGAGCAGAACGCTGCTGTGGAGCCTGCTGCTGTTCCCCGTTGTGTTCATGGCCGCCGCGTTGCTCAGCCCGAATCTTTGGTTCGGCGCGGGCGTGACCGCGGCGGTGTGGACCATGGCGCTGCTGGCCGGCACGACCATGCTGGTCAGGCGGTCACCACGGCTGGCCGCGAGCGTCGCGACCGGCGGGCTGATCCTGCTGGGCGTGGTCGGGCTGTTCGTGACCAGCACCTGGGGCTACGGGCTCGGGCTGCCAGAAACTCCGAATCAGTACGAGCTCTACGGAGCCATTGCTGTATCCAGCCAGACGATGGCCTCGGCAGCGCGCGTGCAGGGCCTGATCTTCATCGGCTTCGGACTGTGGCTGGCGCCGCGGACCATCCCGCAAGTGCACCAGCTGCTCGGCTGGGCGTCTGATGGCGAGCTGATCAAGCGCGTGCAGCGGCTGACCGAGAGCCGCGCCACGGCCGTGGACACCGCGGCCGCCGACCTGCGAAGGCTGGAGCGGAACCTGCATGACGGGGCGCAGGCCCGGCTGGTTGCGCTGGGCATGAACCTGCGGGCCGTGGAGCGGCTCATCCCGACCAGCCCGGAGGCCGCGCTCGCGCTGGTGGCCGAGGCGCGGGAGACATCAGCGCGGGCGCTGACCGAGCTGCGCGAGCTGGTCCGCGGCGTGCACCCGCCGGTGCTGGCCGACCGCGGACTCGGTGACGCGATTCGCGCGCTGGCACTGGACACGCCGATGAATGTCGAGGCCGAGATAGACCTGCAAGGCAGGCTGGCCGACCCGGTGGAGACTGCTTGCTACTTCGCGGCCGCGGAGATCCTTACCAATGCGGTCAAGCACTCCGGAGCGCGGGACGCTCGCGTCACGGTGTCGCACACAGACGGGCTGCTGCGGATCGCAATCACGGATTTCGGTGTGGGCGGCGCCGATCCTGCCCACGGCACCGGCCTGGCTGGAGTGGAGAAGCGGCTCGCGACCTTTGATGGGATCCTGGCTGTTAGCAGCCCGGTCGGCGGTCCGACCATGGTCGTCATGGAGGTGCCGTGCGCGTTGTCGTCGCCGAAGATCTCTTCCTGCTGAGGGAGGGCCTGGTGCGCCTGCTGCAAGCGCACGGGCTCGAGATCGCCGCTGCTGTCGACAGCGCACCAGGGTTGCTGGAGGCCATGCTTGAGTGCAGGCCGGACGTCGCGATTGTGGATGTGCGGCTGCCGCCGACCTTTACCGACGACGGGCTGCGGGCAGCGCTGGCGGCGAGGCAGCAGATTCCCGGCCTGCCGGTACTCGTGCTGTCACAGTACGTGGAGCAGCTGTACGCGAGAGAGCTGCTGGCTGATGACGCGGGCGGGGTCGGCTACCTGCTCAAGGACCGGGTTTTCAACGACGACCAGTTCATCGACGCGGTCCGTACGGTCGCGGCCGGCGGCACCATGATGGATCCCGACGTGGTGGCCAAGCTTCTCGGCCGCCGCGCCAAGGACGAGCCGCTGGCCAGACTCTCCGCCAGGGAGCGTGAAGTGCTCGAGCTAATGGCTGAGGGACGATCCAACAGCGCCATCGCGCAGCGCCTGTTCGTTACCGAAAAGGCGGTCAGCAAGCACAGCACGAGCATCTTCGCGAAGCTGGACCTCGTCCCGTCAGATGATGACAACAGGCGCGTGCTCGCCGTGCTGGCCTACCTCAACTCCTGACGCCGGGCCCTGTCCCACGCGCAGCGGAGGGGGTCGTGCGATCTGGCGCTAGCCTCAGCGGAGCCCCACCCGCGATAATGAAGGAACCACGGAGCATGCCAGCCACCACCCCCAGGGGCGGCTATGACTAACCTGACCGGGGTTATCCGGCGCAGATGGGCTCTCACCGAAGCCAGCAGCAGGGAACCGGCCGCCATCAGAGATGACGCAGCCCGGGTGCCACGCGCGGAGCGCGCCAGGAAGGACCGCAGGAATCGGGCCGCGCGGGGCTGGGCGTTCGGCCTGCTGATCGCCCTGCTCGTCCAGTTCGGCCTGGGAATGTATGTGAACCTGTTCGCGTCCATCCCGCTTAACCACCCCGGGCATGGCGCGAACAACTTCTTCGCCGGCTCGTACCACAGCGTGGCCTGGGCTGAGACGTCCCCACACTCCCCCGTGATACTGGCCGTCCACGCCGGACTTGGCCTGCTCCTTGTGCTTGGCTCGCTGTGGCTGGCGGTCCTGGCCATCCGCGGCCGCAGGGCGGGGTTCGTGTGGGCCGCCGTCCTGGGCGCGCTGTTCATCCTCGGCGCGGGGTTCAACGGCGCCAGCTTTCTCAACTACAACGAGGACGCGAACTCCTATGTGATGGCGCTGCTCTTCGCCCTCGCCGTCCTGTGCTACATCGTGCTCTTGGCGCTGCCCAGCAGCAGCGAACGCAAAGCGCCAGCGGCCTGACGCATTCCCTGGTCAACTGGCATATCGGTGGCATCGGCAGCGACCCGCCAGGCTCCGAGCGGGCAGCAACCACCGCCACGTCTACAATCCCGGCTATGTCCCGCTCTGGCGGCGTCGGGCACCTGATTGACCACCACCCCGCGACGGCCATCGACCGGAACTGGACCGCGCTGGCGGTCCACCGGCTGGAGGCCGATGCGCGCCGGAGCGCAGATACCCACCTGGTAAAGCTGCCGCTAGCGGGACCCGTGGACCTCTACCTCAAGGATGAGTCCACCCATCCCACCGGGTCGCTGAAGCACCGGCTAGCCCGGTCCCTGTTTCTGTACGCGCTCTGCAACGGGTGGATCGGGCCCACCACGACGGTGGTCGAGGCGTCTAGCGGATCCACCGCAGTATCCGAGGCCTACTTCGCGCAGCTGATCGGGGTGCCGTTCCTCGCCGTGATGGCGCGCTCGACCAGCCCGGCCAAGATTGCGCTCATCGAGCGGGAGGGCGGCACCTGCCATCTCATCGACGATCCCGCGGCCGTATCCGAGGTCGCGGCCCAGCTGGCGCGCGAGCTGGACGGGCACTTTCTCGACCAGTTCACCTTTGCCGAGCGCGCCACCGACTGGCGCGGGAACAACAACATCGCCGAGTCGACGCTCGCCCAGATGGCACTCGAACCGCACCCCATACCCGCCTGGATCGTCGTCGGTGCCGGGACCGGGGGCACCGCCGCCACGTTCGGCCGGTACCTGCGGCTGCGCGGCACCTCCACCCGGCTGTGCGTCGTGGACCCAGACGGCTCGGCCTTCCTGCCGTCGTACCAGGGGCAGGTCGCGGACGGCAGTCCGTCGCGTATCGAGGGCATCGGCCGGCCGCGGGTGGAGCCGTCCTTCGTCCCGACCGTCATCGACCGGATGCTGGGCGTCCCCGACGGCGCCTCGGTAGCCACCATGCGTTTCCTCGGCCGCCGTCTGGGAATCGCCGCCGGCCCCTCGACCGGCACCAACGTCTTCGGCGCACTGCGGATCGCCTGCGAGATGTGCGCGGACCAGGCGGCCGGATCGATCGTGACGCTCATGTGCGACAGTGGCGCCCGGTACACCACCAGCTACCACGACGACGGCTGGCTTGTGGAACAGGGAATCGACATCGGCCCCTACCTGCCTGTGCTCGAACGGGCCTGGGACGACAAGATCTGGGATTTGCCCTAGCCGGTACGGCCGCTCACACCCGCGCGACCACGACGTATTCGTCTGCGGCCTCGCCGAAGTCGGTGCTGACTTCCCGCAATCGCGCGAGCTCGAGCCGTTCGCGCAGTTCGGCGAGCGTGATGGGAAGGAGTGAGATCCGGTACTCATGCGGCTCGATCCGGTCGCCGTCCTCGAACAGGAACACGATGTGGGCGATGTGCTCCTGATCCAGGTGAACCGGCACCTCCCAGGCGTACAGCAGGACGCACCTGCGTC
>Ga0306920_100003478_pt1 | contig 19992 bp, 20 predicted proteins | sample flu12Cox44000170_FD_204666 | JGI IMG/M metagenome (GOLD analysis project Ga0306920, IMG submission 204666) | Lab enrichment of tropical soil microbial communities from Luquillo Experimental Forest, Puerto Rico - flux4day.12C.oxic.44.000.170 (v2)... | ecosystem: Environmental > Terrestrial >... | reverse complement strand
TGGGGGTTGCGGCTGGCGCTGCTGAACTTCGACGCGGGGGACATGGCGGCCGGCGAGCGCGGCCTGGCCGGCGATCCTGGCCGCCGGGAGCGGCTGCGCGCCAGCGTGCCGGACGCGCTGGCGATCGCCCGGGCGTGCGGCTGCCCCCGGCTCAACCTGCTGCTCGGGCTGCGGCAGGAACGCTACTCACTCGGCCAGCAGCTGGCCTGCGCCGCCGACAACGTGGCCTGGGCGGCCGACCTGGCCGCCCAGGCCGGCTGTGAGGTGATGCTCGAGGCCATCAACCCGACGGACAACGGGCCGTGCCTGCTCACCACCACGGCGGCCGCGGCCAGCTTCGCCGCGCGGGTGGCCCGCGACAACGTGCGGTTGCAGTACGACGTGTACCACATGCAGCGGATGGAGGGTGACCTCGTCGCCACCCTGGACGCGTACTGGCCGCTGATCGGGCATATCCAGATCGCCGACGTGCCCGGCCGGCACGAGCCGGGCACCGGAGAGATCAACTATCCGTTCGTGCTCGACCACATCGAGCGACGGGGCTACCAGGGCGCGGTCGGCCTGGAATACCACCCGTCCACCGGGCGGGCCGAGGATTCCTTCGGCTGGCTGGCGCAATATCGTGCTGCCCGCGATCACCGTTCGTGACCCGAGCCGCCGCCGGCCCGTTATGGAAGAGCATTTACAGTGGACCGGCGTTCCGGGTCTACTAGCGCTATGGAACAGCAGTCCAACACGGCCGCGGCGGCGTCACAGCTGGACCGGGCGCTGGACATCCTGGAGCTGCTCGCCGGGTCTTCGGGGCCGCAGGGCCTGACCGACATCGCGGAGCAGGTTCACGGCCCGAAGGCCACCGTGCACCGGCTGCTGGCCACGCTGCAGGCCCGCGGCTATGCCACCCAGGATTCCCGGACCGGCCGGTACGCCGCGGGGATCCGCTGTTTCGAACTGGGCAGCCTGTGGGCCAGCCGGCTCGACCTGCGCGCGGTCGCGGCGCCGCACGCGGCGAGGCTGAACGAGCTCAGCGGCGAGACGGTCCACCTGGCGGTCTACGACCACGGGGACGTCGTCTACATCGACAAGATCGAGAGCTGTCACCCGGTCGTGGCGAAGTCGCAGGTGGGAGGGCGATGCCCGGCCTCGTGCGTGGCGACCGGCCGGGCGCTGCTCGCCTACCAGCCGCGGGCGGAGATCGAGGAAGTCCTGGGCGGCCCGCTGCCCGCGCACAGCCCGCAGTCGATCACGCGGCCCGCCGAGCTCGGTGCCCTGCTGGACCAGGTCCGGCGCGACGGCTACGCCGTCAACCACGGCGGCTACCGGGAGGGAGTGGGCGGCGTGGCGGCCCCGGTCCGGGACTACACCGGCACCGTCGTGGCGTCGCTGGGGCTGTGCATCCCCGAGCAGCGCTTCGGGCCGGACCGGTTCGGCGCGCTGCGCGACTGGACCGTCGAGGCGGCCGCCGCGATCTCGGCCGAGCTGGGCGGCCCGGCGACCCCCGTGCGGGCCGGATAGGACACCGATGGGAACCAGGCACCGGATCGAGCTGACCGTCAACGGCGTGCCGCGCGCGTGCGAGACCGCGGGTCGCACCAGCCTGGCCGACCTGTTACGTGACGAGCTGCACCTGACCGGCACTCACCTCGGCTGCGAGCACGGGGTCTGCGGGTGCTGCACCGTCCTGCTCGACGGCGAGCCGGCCCGGTCCTGCCTCATCCTCGCCGCGCAGGCCGACGGCCATAGCGTCACCACGATCGAAGGGGCCGGCGGGCCGGACGGCGGGCTCAGCCCGGTGCAGGAGGCGTTCTGCCAGGCTCACGCGCTGCAGTGCGGGTACTGCACGCCGGGCATGGTGCTGGCCGCCCAGGCCCTGCTCGACGCGAACCCCGCGCCCGGCCGCACGGACATCGACGAGACCCTGGGCGGGAACATCTGCCGGTGCACCGGGTACGTCCAGGTCCGCGAGGCGGTGGAGCTGGCCGCCCGGCGGTCCCCCGGTCCCCGGGACCGGATGTCCCGGCCGCACCCGGTCCGCGAGGACCGCCGCTTCGTCACCGGGCACGGCCGGTACGTCGCGGACATCACGCCGCCGGGAACGCTGCACGCCGGACTGGTCACCAGCCCGCACGCGCACGCCAGGATCGTCTCGATCGACGCGGCGGACGCCCTCAAGCTCGACGGCGTGGCCGCCGTGGTGACCGGCGCAACGCTGGCGGAATCCACCGAGCCGCTGCGCCAGTACCTCAGGCTCCCCGCGGTGCAGTGGCGGCCGCTGGCGACCGGTGAGGCCCGCTACGCCGGCGAGTGGGTGGCGGTGGTCGTAGCCGCCTCGCGCGCCCTCGCCGAGGACGCGGCGGAACTGGTCCGCGTGGACTACGACCCGCTGCCGGCCGTGCTGGACCCGGAGGCCGCGATCCGCGACGACGCCCCGCTCGTGCACGCCGCCCTGGGCAGCAACGTGCTGGCCCGCCGGGAGTTCGCCTGGGGGGACGTGGCCGGGGACTTCGCGCGGGCGGCGGAGATCAGCCGCGTGCGGGTGCGCTGGAACCGCAGCTCCACGGTCCCGCTGGAGACGTTCGGCGTGGTCGCCAGCTGGGACGCCGACCGCGGGCTGCTCGACGTCTGGGCCTCGGTGCAGATGCCGCAGTTTCCCGACCAGGTCGCACACGCGCTGCTCCTGCCTACCAACCGGGTGCGGGTGCACTTCGACGTCGACGTGGGCGGGAGCTACGGCGTCAAGCGCGGCATCAAGCACGCCGTGCTCGCCGGATACCTCTCCACCCGGCTGCGCGCGCCGGTGAAGCTGATCGAGGACCGGGCGGAGAACATGCACGGCGGAGACTTCCACGGCCCCGACCGGATCTTCGACGTCGAGCTGGCCTGCACCCGCGAGGGCGACTTCACCAGCATCCGGATCGCGGTCATCGACGACGAGGGAGCGTTCCCCGGACGCTCGCCGCTCCAGCTGGCCAAGCCCATCGGGGCCATCGTGGGGCCGTACCGCATCGGCTCGGCCGCGTACGCCGCCACCGCGGTCACCACCAACAAGACCGGACAGGTCGCGGTGCGGGGCTTCGGCCAGGCGCCGACCAACTACGCGATCGAATCCGCCGTGGACGCGGCCGCGCGGCGCCTCGGCCTGGACCGGCTGGCCATCCGCCGGCGCAACTTCATCCGGCCCGACGAGTTCCCCTACCGCATCCCCAGCGGCACCGAGTACGACTCCGGTGACTACCCGGCGGTGCTGGACCAGGCCGTCGCCCTGGCGTCCGCGCCGGGCCAGCCCGGGGTGGCGGGACTGGCCGCGCTGGAACGCCGGCGCGACGAGCTGCGCGCGGCCGGAAAGCTGGCCGGGATCGGCGTGGCCACCTGCCTGGAGCCCAGCGGCGGCAACGCGATCTTCGAGAACATCATGAACCCGGCCAACGACAAGACCACCTTCCCCGAGGGCTGCCGCCTGCGGGTGGACGCCGACGGCGAGGTGACCGTGATCATCTCGATCTCCTCGGCCGGGCAGGGCCACGAGACCATGGTCGCCGCGCTGGCCGCCGCGGAGCTGGGGCGCGACCCGGACTCGGTGACGGTGGTCCGGGCCGACTCGCTGACCGGGATGCCCTCGCAGAGCCCGGTGGGCAGCCGGATGGCGATCGTGCTGGGCGAGGCGGTGCGCGGCGCGGCCGCGGAGCTGAAGCGCAAGCTGTGCCGGATCGGCGCGCACCGCCTCGGCGTGGGGCCCGGCCAGGTGGAGTTCGCCGGCGGCGCCGTGCGGGACCGCGCGGGCCGGTCCGTGGGCTGGGCGGAGCTGGCCGCGATCGCGCTGCGCCAGCAGCACCTGATGCCCCCGGGTGAGCAGCCCGGGCTCGAGGTCGTGCACGTGGCGCACACGCCGCGCTCGGGCGCGCTGGCCGGGCCCGACGCCGTCGTGCAGATCTACCCGTGTTATTCCTTCGAGGCGCACCTGGTGCTGGCCGGGGTCGACCCGGAGACCGGCCTGGTGAACCTCGACCGCTACTACCTGGCCCACGACTGCGGGACGGTGATCAACCCGGACATGGTCCGGGGGATGGTCTTCGGCGGCACCGCGCACGGCATCGGCGTCGCCCTGTACGAGCAGTTCGCCTACTCCGACGAGGGCCAGCCGCTGACCCAGTCTTTCCTGGATTACCTGCTGCCGAGCGCGCACGAGGTGCCAGAGATCATCGACGGCGAGCACTGCACCCCCTCGCCGTTCACCACGCTGGGCCAGAAGGGAGCCGGCGAGGCCGGGTACATGGGCGCGCCGGCCGCCGTGGCCAGCGCGGTCAACGATGCCCTGGCCGGGTGCGGGGCCGGCCCCGTCCTCTCGCTGCCCATCAAGCCCGCCGACGTGCTGCAGGCCCTTCAGCGCGCAACGGGAGACAGGTCATGAGTGAGCCGGATGGCGTGCTAGACATTCACGCCCACGTCGCCCCCGCCGGCCTGATCACGGACCTGGCCGCGGGCCGGGTCCGGTTCCTGCACGTCGACGTCCGGCGGCGCGACGGCAGCTATACGGTGGCGTTCCGGGGCGGCCCGCCGACCCGCCCGCTGGCGGCCGGGCTCACCGATCCCGGCCTGCGGGCGGCCTGGCTGACCGAGCAGGGCATCACCCGCCAGGTGGTGAGTGGCTGGCTGGACATCTTCGGGTACGAGCTGCCGGCCGGGGAGGGCGCGGACTGGTCGGTCGCGCTCACCGAGGCCATCGCGGCGCTCACCGCGGCCGACGGCCGGCTGATCCCGCTCGGTACGGTGCCGCTCCAGGACCCGGAGCGCGCCGCGGCCGCCCTGCACCAGCGGCCGGTGGCCCAGATCCCGGGGGTCATGATCGGCACGCGCGCGGGCGGCCGTGAGCTGGACGACCCGGCCTTCACCCCGTTCTGGGAGGCGGCCGACGCGGCCGGCGCCGTCGTCTACCTGCATCCGGGGTCGGCCGGGGCCACGCCGCGCTACGCCGACTTCGGGCTGGTCAACGGGCTGGCCCGGCTCGAGGACAGCACCGTGACCCTGGCCCGGCTGTTGTACGCCGGGGTGCCCGCGCGTTATCCGGGCGCCAAGCTGGTCGTCGCGCACGGCGGCGGCGCGCTGCCGTACGTGCTCGGGCGGCTGGTCCGCAATCACCTGATCGATCCCGGCGGCACGGCGGACCCGGTCGAGTCCTTCGCCCGCCTGCACTTCGACAGCGTCGTGTTCGACCCCGCCGTGCTGGAGTTCCTGGTCGCCAAGGCGGGCCCGGACCGGGTCATGCTCGGCTCCGACTACCCGTTCCCGATCGGCGACCTGGCCCCCCGGTCGGTGGTCGAGCGTGCCGCCCTGCCGGACGCGCACCGCGGCCAGATCCTCGGCGGTAACGCGGCGCGCCTGTTCGGGGCCGCGGCCGTGGCTCCCGCCGCCCACCCCGGTCCCCCGCCGCCCAGAGAGACGGCCCGGTGAAGCCGGTCGACTTCGACCTGCACCAGCCCGCCACCCTGGACGCGGCGCTGGCCCTGCTGGCCGGCCACGGCGACGAGGCCAGGGTGCTGGCCGGGGGGCAGAGCCTGGTGCCGCTGCTGAACTTCCGGCTCGCCCGCCCGGGCCATGTCGTGGACATCGGGCGCGTGGCCGGGCTCGGCGGACTGCGGGACACGCCGGACGGGCTCGTGATCGGCGCCATGGTCCGCCAGGCTGACGCGGAGCGGGCTCCGGCGGTGGCCGCGCGCTGCCCGCTGCTGGCCGCGGCCCTGCCGTGGATCGCCCACCCGCCCGTCCGCGCCCGGGGCACGATCTGCGGCAGCCTGGCGCACGCCGACCCCGCGGCCGAGCTGCCGTCGGTGGCGGTCGCGCTGGACGCCACGTTCGTGGCCGTGAGCGCCAGCGGCCGCCGGGAGATCCCGGCGGCCGGCTTCTACCAGGCGTACCTGACCACTGCGCTGCGGCCCGACGAGCTCCTGGCCGCGGTCCGCTTCCCGGCCGCCGCGCCCGGCACCGGGGCCGCGTTCGCCGAAGTGAGCCGGCGCCGCGGCGACTTCGCCATGGCCGGCGTCGCCGCCCAGGTGACACTGCAGGACGGCGCGATCGCCGACGCCCGGATCTGCCTCAGCGGGGTGGCCGGCGTGCCGCTGCGGTGCGCCGGGTCCGAGCAGGCCCTGCTGGGCTCGGCCGGGGACCCGGGCGATCTGCGTCGGGCCGCGGGCGCCGCGCTCGACACCCTGGACCCGTCCGGCGACCTGCACGCCACCGCGGGTTACCGCAAGCACGTGGCGGGCGTTCTGCTGTGCCGGGCCGTGACCGAGGCGTACGGCCGGGCCGCTACGGGGAATCCAGGCCGGGGATGAGCGCTTCCGCGTTGTCCGCGTAGACCTGTTGCAGGGCGTCGTCGGGAAGGTCGAGGGCCGAGATCGGCCACCGCCCGGAGCCCGGCGGGTCGTCGGGAGAATACGAAAAGCACTCGTCCGCCGTCTCCATGAACCGGAAGTAGATCTGGTACACGGCCCGGTTGGGCGGGATCTCGTCGGTGCCGAAGAGCACCCGGCCGGGGTGACTGAGGATCAGGGACTGGGTGGCCCGGGGCTGCCGCCCGAGTTCCGCGATGCGGGCCGCGATGTCGATGTGGAAGTTCGGGTACTTCTCCATCATCGCGCCCACCCAGGCGAGGTCTTCCGCGTAACAGCCTGCGTGCACGGCGATGAACGTGGTCCCGGGGTGCGCGGCCACGATGGCCTCGAGCGCTTCCATCAGGCGGTCGAACCGCGGGTACTCAGGATCGCAGAAGGACCAGTCGGGGCGGGCCAGCAGTTCCTCGAGGCGCTCGTTGCGCTGGTCGACCGGGTCGAAGAAGGCCGGGACGCTGGCGTGCGTCACGGTCGTCTGCGGCAGCCTCAGGCGGCAATAAGGGCGGTAATCCGCCAGCGGTAGCGCGGACAGCGGGCCCTGGTCGGCAACCGGCATCGACGTCTCCTGCACTGGCGGCAACGCGCCTGCTCATCCCGGACTGGCTTCCTGCAATATCCCAGGCCCCGGACCGGGTCGCTAGCTCCCCCCGCCCGCCCTCGTGCTGCGGGCCGGCCGGGCTTGGCATACTGACGGCGGGTGAAGCCGATGCGCGTGCTGCTCTTCGATGTCTTCGGAACGGTGGTGGACTGGCGATCCAGCCTGATCGGCATCGCCGAGTCGGTCGCGGCTCAGGGCGGCCTGCAGGCTGACTGGGCGGGTGTCGTCGACGACTGGCGCCGCGCCTATCAGCCCGCCCTGGACCTGGCCCGGCAGGACGCCGGCTGGCGCGACCTCGATTCCCTGCAACGCGAGACGCTGAGCGACGTCCTCACCCGACACGGCGTCGCGCTGCCCGCGCCCGGCGCCGAAACGCTGGTCAGGGGCTGGCGGCAGCTGCGGCCCTGGCCCGACAGCCGGGCAGGGCTCAACCGGCTGCGCCGCAAGCACGTCACCGCCACGTTGTCCAACGGCCATCTCGCGCTGCTCGCCGACCTGCTCAAGTTCGGTGACCTCCGGGTGGATGCCCTGCTGTCGGCGCAACTGGCCGCCAGCTACAAGCCCGACCCCGCCGTATACCTGACCGCGCTCCGCCTGCTCGACTGCCCGCCCGAGGACGCCGGCATGGTCGCCGCGCACGCGGCGGACCTGCGCGCCGCGGCGGCGCTGGGCCTTCGCCCGGTGTTTGTCCGCCGGCCCCTCGAATGGGGACCCGGCGCGCCCGCCGAAGACCCGCCCGCGCTAGACGGCCTGATCGACGCCGACGGCCTCACCCACCTCGCCGACCTGCTGGGCTGCTGACCCCGCCATCACGGAACCGGAGGCGGCCACGGCGACGGCCGCTGGCGGCCGGGTGCCGTGGGGCACCGTGGCTGGCGCCGGGGCGGCGCCGTGCAGTTCGTGGACGTACCGGCGGCCGCGCAGCAGGGACGCCATGGCCGCGATCAGGCAGGCCGCGATGGCAAAGTCGAAGGCGATGGCCAGGCCGTGCTGGAACGGCGCGGAGATCAGCGACGGGAAGAAGGTGTGACCGGTCAGGTAGGCGGCGTGGCTGGCGGGCAGCTGGCTGAGGGCGGGCCCCAGCAGGGTCTGCACCGGGTTGTAGCCGAGCAGCGCGGCGAACATGATCGAGACCGGCGGCAGCGCGGCGATCCGGGCCGCGTCCGCCCGGGGCACGCCCTGCGCGATCAGGCCGTGGCTGAGCGCGGCCGGGAGCGAGGCGGCCAGGCCGAGGATGATCAGCGTGAAGAACACGCCGATCGAGAGCACCATGGCCGAGTTCTGGAACGTCGCGCTCATGCCCGCGCCGACGCCGCGGCGCTCGGGCGGCAGGCTGTTCATGATCCCGGCGCGGTTGGGCGAGGCGAACAGGCCCATGCCTATGCCGTTGAGCAGCAGGATGGCCGCGAACTGCCAGTAGGCGAAGTCGACCGGCAGCAGTTCGAGCAGCCCGAGCGAGGCGGCGGCCAGCAGCATGCCGCCGGTGGCGAACGGCCGGGCGCCGTAGCGGTCGGACAGCCAGCCGGAAACCGGGCCGGCGATCAGGAACCCGATGGTCAACGGGAGCATGGCGATGCCGGCCCACAGCGGGGTCTGGCTGAAGCCGTAGCCGTGGATCGGCAGGTAGATGCCCTGCAGCCAGATGATCAGGGTGAACATCAGGCCGCATCGGTGAGGATCGCGCTGGAGTTGGCCATCAGCATGGCCCCGCCGACCCCCTGGCCGAGCCGCATCCCGATCAGCCACCAGGCCGCGGCGGTGCCGTGCATCCAGGTCAGCGACAGCAGGATGGAGAACGCGGCGAACAGAGCGAAGCCGAGGTTGAACATCCGGACCCGGCCGAACATGTCACCCAGCCGCCCGAAGCTCACCACCAGTACCGCGGTGACTACCAGGTATCCCATGATCAGCCACAACAGCAGGCTGGTGTTGCCGGGCTGCAGCGGGTTGACGCCGATGCCGCGGAAGATGTCCGGCAGCGCGATCAGCATGATGGAGGCGTTGATCGTGGCCATCAGCATGCCGAGCGTGGTGTTTGACAGGGCGACCCACTTGTAATGGCTTCGGTGGGTGCGGGCGGCATGAGCATCCCTCCGTAACCTGGGCAAAGTAGTTGCTATATGCGAACTAACTAAACTGGCTGACTACCTATTCCCCCGGCGGCCGGATACCGGCGGAAACTCGCCCGGGCGGGCCGTCGGCGGGTAGAACGGGTGGGTGCCAGAGCTTCCCGAGGTGGAGACCGCCCGCCGCCTGATCGCCGATCATGCCCTGTACCGGCGCATCGCGGACGTCGACGACGCCGACGCGTTCGTTTGCCGGCCGCATTCTCCCGGCCAGCTGCGCGACGCACTGACCGGGCGCACGCTCACGGCCGCGTGCCGGCGCGGGAAGACGATATGGTGCCCGACCTCGGGGCTCGGCCGCTCGGCCGCGCCCGGCCCCGACCTGGGTATCCACCTGGGCATGGGGGGCCGCATCGTCGTCACGTCCCCGGACGGCCAGGTGTTCGCGGGCGGCGAGCCGCGCCGGCGCGACGCCCAGCCGCGCAAGGCGGAATGGACCCGCTTCATGCTCGAGTTCGCTGACGGCGGCAGCCTGGCCCTGTTCGACAAGCGCCGGCTGGGGCGTGTCCGGCTCGACCCTGACCTCGACGCGCTCGGGCCGGACGCGCAGCAGGTCACCCGGGCGGAATTCCGGAACCTGATCATGAAGGGAACGGTGGCCGTCAAGGCCCGGCTGCTCGACCAGCCCAAGATCGCCGGAGTCGGGAACCTGCTGGCCGACGAGGCCCTCTGGCAGGCGAAGGTGTCGCCCGCGGCGCGCGTGGACAGCCTGCGGCGCCAGGACGTCGACCGGCTCTACCGCGCGCTGCAGTCCGCGTTGCAGTCCGCCATCGCTCAGGGCGGTGTGCACACCGGTGAGGTCATCGCGGCCCGGCACCCGGGCGGCACGTGCCCGCGCTGCGGCGCCGAGATGCAGCACGGGACGGTCGGCGGACGGTCGACCTGGTGGTGTTCGCGCGAGCAGGCCCTCCGGGCGCCACTTACCGGCGTCACATGAGATAACACAGATTTGTGTTATCTCAGTTCTGACTGTAATCTCTTACGCATGCCGACTGATGCTGAGATCACGTTCGCCGACCACGCCGGCCGTCTCTACGCCCGCCGCTACGGCATGGCACCGATGGTGGGCCGGCTGCTGGGCTACCTGGCGATCTGTGACCCGCGCCAGCAAAGCATCGCGGAGCTGGCCGAGGCGTTGCTGGCCAGCCGCAGCGCGATCGCTAACGCGGTCAACACGCTGGACACCCTCGGCCTGATCCGCCGCTCGCGGGCCGCGGGGGAGCGGATGGACCGCATCTGGATCGACATGACCGCGCCCCGGTCGACGGGCTTCGACGTGACCGAGTACCAGGAGCAGGCCGACCTGGCGCGCGAGGGCCTGGCGCTGCTGGCCGATGCCCCGCCCGAGCGGAAGGCCGTGCTGCTGCAGATGGCAGCGTTCGCGGACTTCCTGGTGGCGCGGCTGCCAGAGCTGGAGAAGGACTGGAAAGCCCACCGTGAGGCGCTGCGGGCCGCCGGTGAACTCCCCGACACCCCACAGAACCGCTGAAAGCGAGGAAACCCGTGACGATCAACACCTCCGCGCCGGCGATCAGCGCGCGAGCGGTGCGCAAGTCCTTCGGCGAGCATGTCGTGCTCGACGGGGTTGACCTCACGGTTACCGAAGGCACGATCTTCGCCCTGCTCGGGCCCAACGGAGCCGGGAAGACCACGATGGTGCGCATCCTGTCGACCCTGATCGCGGCCGACGCCGGAGATATCCAGGTCGGCGGGCATGACGTGTCCGGCGACCCGCGCGCCGTGCGCGCCCTGATCGGGGTCACCGGCCAGTTCTCCGCGGTGGACAACCTGCTCACCGGCGAGGAGAACCTGCGCCTGATGGCCGACCTTCGCCACCTTGGCCGCCAGGCCGGGCGCCGCCGGATCGCCGAGCTGCTCGAGCGGTTCGACCTGACCGGCGCCGCGCGCAAGCCGTTGTCCACCTACTCCGGCGGGATGCGGCGCAGGCTGGACCTGGCGATGACCCTGGTGGGCGACCCCGCGGTGATCTTTCTCGACGAGCCCACCACCGGGCTGGACCCGCGCAGCCGCCGCACCATGTGGCAGATCATCCGGGAACTGGTCACCGGCGGCGTGACGATCTTCCTCACCACCCAGTACCTCGACGAGGCCGACCAGCTCGCCGACCGGGTCGCGGTACTGGATCACGGGCGGATCGTCGCCGAGGGCACCCCCGCCGAGCTGAAGCGCCGCATCCCCGGCGGGCACGTCCAGCTCCAGTTTGCCGAGCCCGACGCCCTGCACGCCGCGGCCGCCATGATCCCGGGCGCCACCCCGGACGACGATCAGCTGACTCTGCAGGTCCCCGGCGACGGCAGCGTGGCCTCGCTGCGTCGACTGCTCAACGAGCTCGATGACACCAGCATCGACGTCGAGCACCTGTCGATCCACAGCCCCGACCTCGACGACGTGTTCTTCGCCGTCACCGGCCACGCCACCACCGAACCGGCCACCCGCCAGGAAGAGAAAGTGCTCCAGCCATGACGTCCTTCGCCTACACCTTCGCCGATTCGGCGACGATGCTGCGCCGCAACCTCAAACACCAGCTGCGCTACCCGTCGCTGACGCTGATGCTGGCTGGCTTCCCGATCGTGTTCTTGCTGCTGTTCGTCTACGTCTTCGGTGGCCAGCTCGGCACCGGCCTCGGCGGGCACGGCGCCGGCGGCCGCGGCGCCTACCTCACCTACGTCGTTCCCGGCATCTTGATCATCACCGTGGCCTCCGCCGCCCTCGGCACCGCGATCTCCGTCGCCACCGACATGACCGGCGGCATCATCGACCGATTCCGCACCATGGCCATTTCGCGGGGCGCCGTACTCACCGGCCACGTGATCGGCAGCCTGCTGCAAACCCTCGCCGTCCTCGCGCTCGTGACCGGCGTTTCCCTGGCCCTCGGCTTCCGGCCCGACGCCAGCGCCCTGGAATGGCTGGCCGCCGCCGGCATGCTCGCGCTGTTCGCGTTCGCGCTCATCTGGCTGTCCGCGGCGCTCGGACTGGCCGCCAAGAGCGTCGAAACCGCCAGCAACACCCCCATGTTCCTCACCCTGCTGCCGTTCCTGTCCAGCGCATTCGTCGCCACGGCCACCATGCCGGCCGGGCTGCGCCAGTTCGCTGAATACGAACCCTTCACCCCGGTCACCCAAACCGTCCGCGGCCTGCTCACCGGCGGGCCCATCGGCACCCAGGCGATCGCCGCGAACGCCTGGAGCGTCGGCATCGCCCTGGCCAGTTACCTGTGGGCCGTCCGCCTCTACAACCGCCGCCGGGCAGCCACCCAGAACTAACCTGGCCGCCGCGGATGCGCCGGCCGGAAGAATCGCGGGCGCGCACCCGGCCACGTGTATTTAACCGGCCGCTCGCGTGTCCTATTAGGTGTGCGCCGCCCAAAGGAGACCGCCATGATCACATCCGCGCTGGCCGACCCAGCATCGCCAGGCCGCTCCGCCGGCGCTTCGCCGCGGGCGTGCCATCACTTCCCCCGGTGTCCCGCCGCGACCGCTCCCGGCCGTGACGCCGCGCGCACCGTGGCCGCTCACCCCGAGCAGGGCTGGAGCCTGCTGTGCAACGGGGTCATCCTGTTCGACGACACCGGTGAGCTCCTGCCCGGCGGCCGCGCGCTCCCGCCCCGGCCCTGCCGGGTCAGCCGCTGGTCCCTGCCGGCCGGGCCGGCCGATCCGGTCTCGGCCTGTTACCGGCAGGCTTGCTGACGGCGCTGGCGCCTGGTCCCTACTGCGGAGTGCGCGGCAGGGGAGGAAGCGGGGGCACGTCCGGAGGGGCGGACATGTCGGCGTGGACGGTGGCCAGGGTTTCCTTCTCGGCGCGATCCCACTCCTCGACGTTACGGAGCAATTTGTCCAGGTAGGCGTGCAGGTGGGCCCGGTACACGTCGCTGAACGTGCGCAGGTACGCCAGCTTGGCCTCAAGGTCGCCGCGTTCCGGGCCCTCCTGGGCGGTCGAGCCGTCCGGCCCGGCCCCGGCCGCGAGACCCGGTTGGCCGTGGGCCTCCTCGAGCACCAGCGCCGCGCGCGACCTGGCCTCGGCCAGTATCTCCTCCCCGAGGCGCGTGGCATCGTCCGTCAGCTGCCTGCAGTAATCCTGGGCGTCGGCCACGTAGCGGTCGGCGGCCTGCTGCGCCCGGGACAGGATGGCCACTGCCTCGACGTGTGCGTCCTCCGGCCGGACGCCGGAACCGGGGCCGGCCAGCACCCGCTGTCGCAGCCGCTGTACCTCGTCGGCCAGCGAGGTTCTCTCGTTAAGCAGCCTCACGACTTCCCGTTCGGCCAGGCGGCAGAACTCCCAGACGTGCCCCTCCTCCAGCCCCCGCCGGCCGAATCGGGCCGACGGGAAGTTGTACGACCGGATGGCGTCGGGGGTCAGCCTGCCGTCGGCTACTGAGAACGCGGTCATGGCTCGCTCCAACCGAAGTCTTCGACGTGAATCTGTTCCCCGGGAACGCCCTGTGCGGTCAGCCTGGCGGCCGTGCCCTCCACCATCGGCGTCGGCCCGGCCAGGTAGGCATCCCGGCCGGTCCAAGACCCGGACCGCGCCACGACGTCCGGCAGCGGCCCGCACTCTCCCTGGTAGTCCGGGTCGTTGGATACGCAGGGCGTGACCGTCAGGCACGGCGCCTGGGCGGCGAGTTTCTCCAGGTCCGGCAGGTCATACAGGCCCTCGATGCGACGCGCGCCCAGGTACAGGCGCACGTCAGGCGGGTCGGCAAGCCTGGCGATCTGCATCACGATCGCCTTCAGCGGGGCCAGGCCCGTGCTCCCGGCCACGAGCAGCACGTCGCGACCGGAGGCCGTGTCGAGCGTCAGGGTCCCGACCGGCGGGCCCAGCCGTAGCCGCGCGCCCACGGCGAGCCGGCGGGTCAGCGCCATGCTCAGCTCGCCTCCGCCGATCACGCGGACGTGGAAATCCAGGGTCGCGTCCTCGCGGGGCGCGTTGGCGATCGAGTAGTAGCGCCATATCCGGGGCCGCAGCTCGGACTCGATCGCCACCGACTGGCCTGGCAGGTAACTGAGCCTGTCCAGCGTGGCGACGCGGATCACCGCGGTGTCCAGCGTCCGCATCTCGTGGGAGATGACGGTGGCTTCCCAGAAGGGCGGGTGCACCTTCTCGTCCGCGGCCGCTGCCTCGATCATGATCTGGGAGACCAGGCCGTAGGCTTCCTCCCAGTCGGCGGCCAGCTGTGGCGTCCAGTTCCTCCCGCTGAAGTAGGCCAGGGTCGCCAGCAGGCTGGCCCGGAGGGGCTGGTAGTGGGCCGACAGGATGCCGAACTTCCTGTGATCACGGCCCAGTTCCCGCAGGTAGGGCGTGAGCCGGTCCAGGTGGCCGACGTCGGAGACGATCCTGGCGATCGCCCGCACCAGGTGATCACGCTGCCCCGCCATCGCGACCGGGAACATCTGTCTGAGCTCCGGGTGCCGCAGGAACAGGTCCGAGTAGAAGAACAGCGCCACCTCATCGCCGTGCATGGCGACCTGCGCGAAATTCTCCTTCAGGCGCTCAGTATCCAAGGCACCCCCCTGGACCAGGGCAAGATCGCGCAGCCGCCGCATCCCGGAAGCCGACAGGACAGGTGGCGGTCCGGGCCCACAGCGCCCTGGCCGTAAGCTGACCTTGAGATATCCCCCTACCGGCTAACCGGCGCGTCCCGCAGGGCTGCAACGCTGTGCGGTCCGCCGCCGGACACCACACCTTCGAGGCGTTGTGAGGCATATTCTCACCCTGTCACGCTCTGCGGTCATCGTCCGGCATTGGTTCGAGATCGACCTAACCGACTGCTCCATGGAGCACGGTGCCCGGATCGAACTCCGGGAGCTACCGGTCCAGGCGCACCGGGGCAGCGAGTCGGCCGCGCAGGTCATCATGCTGGACCGCCCGCTGTGGCGGGCCGACCTGTTTGACCGCCTGCGGGACGAGGCCGGCACCTTCGGCGTGGCCCACTACCATCCGTGGTTCAGCGGCGACGAGCCCTGCGACCGGGCCTGGGATCCGGCCCTGACCGCCGACCCCTGGCGCTGGCTGGGCGATCAGTTCGCCAGCCTGGGCACGGCGGCGGGCCAGGACCCGTGGCCGCTCGACCCCGACGATGCCCGGGAACTGGCCGGCCTGGCGGACCAGGTGGTGACCCTGGCCCAGCAGTTCTCGCCGCAGCGCTGCGGGTCGGCCGCGGAGTGCTTCCGGCTGACCCGGGACGTCCGGGAGTCGGTTCAGCTCATGATCGACGGCCTGGACCAGCCGGAGCGGCTCGACGTGGCCTGGGTATCACCGTGGATGGCCAGCCCTAACGCCCCGGCCTGACGGCCAGCCCGGTTCAGGCGGTCTCGGGCCAGGTGTGGACCGGCTCGTTGGTGTGCATGTGCTCGATGTAGCGCTCGGTCATCAGCCGCAGCGCCTCCGGGCGCTCGGCTCCGCCGTGCTCGGTGAACGCCGCGACCGTGGCTATCTGCCAGGCCGCGCCGGTCCGGCCGGTCAGGCAGCGCTGCTCGATGATGCCCAGCATGCGGTCGGCTTGCGCCGGGTCGACACCCCAGCGGCTCAGGCCCTCCTGGGCCAGCGGCAGCAGGCGGCGCAGCACGAGCTCGGCCACCGGCGCCTCGCCAAACCCCGGCCAGTACAGGTGCGCGCCCAGCCCGTGGCGCGCGGCCTCGTAGAGGTTATCGGCCGCGGTCGTGAAGGACATCTGCGTCCAGATGGGGCGCTCCGACTCGGCCAGGGCCCGCACCAGCCCGTAGTAGAACACCGCATTCGCGACCACGTCCGCCACGGACGGGCCGGCCGGCAGCACCCGGTTCTCCACCCGCAGATGCGGCTGGCCGTTGACCACCGCGTAGACGGGGCGGTTCCAGCGGTAGATCGTCCCGTTGTGCAGGCTCATCTCGGCCAGCTGCGGAGACCCGCCGCCTTCCAGCACCGTCAGCGGATCCTCCTGTTCGCAGATCGGCAGCAGCGCCGGGAAGTACCGGATGTTCTCCTCGAACAAGTCGAACACCGAGGTAATCCAGCGCTCGCCGAACCACACGCGAGGCCGCACGCCCTGCTCCTTCAGCTCGGCCGGCCGGGTGTCGGTGGCCTGCTCGAACAGCGTGATCCGGGTCTCGTGCCACAGCTGCCTGCCGAACAGGAACGGGGAGTTGGCGGCCAGCGCGACCTGCACGCCCGCGATCGCCTGGGCCGCGTTCCAGTAGCTCGCGAAACTGTCCGGGCTGACCTGAACGTGAAGCTGCGCGCTCGTGCACGCGGCTTCGGGGGTGATGCTGTCCGAGTACGTGAGCAGGTGCTCGGCGCCGTCGATCGCGATGCGCATGTCTTCCCCGCGCGCCGCGAAGATCTGCTCGTTCAGCACCCTGTAGCGCTCGTTGGCCGACAGGGTCTCCTCGCTCAGGTCCTTTTTCTGCAGCGTCGGCAGGATGCCGATCATGACGAGGCGGTTGCCGATGCCGCGGGCGTTGGTGTCCGCGGCGTTGAGGCTGGCCCGGACCTCTCGCTCCAGGCCGGCCACGGAGTCGCCGGTCAGCTGGTGCGGCGGCACGTTGATCTCGAGATTGAACTGTCCGAGCTCGGTCGCCCAGGCCGGGTCCGCGATCGCGTCGAGGACGTCGGCGTTGCGCATGGACGGCATCCCGCGCTCGTCGACGAGGTTCAGCTCGATCTCCAGGCCCACCTGCGCCGGGTTGGCCTCGAACATGCGTTCCTGCAGCATCTTGGCGAACACTTCGAGCGAGCGCCACACCCGGTCGCGGTAGACGCGCCGGTCCTCGCCGCTGATCTTGATCGGCTGGATGTCACGACCCATGAGGCCTCGCTCAACGAGGTAGAAAGACCAGGTACCCGGCTCAGCACCCGGATATATACCTTGGCACGCCACCGGGGGATGACGCCAGCACGGCCCTGCCGGGCGGAGCCGGCCTCATGCGGTCCGCAGGCGGGCGGTCTCGTCGCTCACCCACAGGCTGAGCAGGCCTCGCAGGTGCCCGATGAACTGGTCGTGCTCGTGGGCGGGGTAGACCGAGCGCACCGTCTCGACCAGCAGCTGATCGAAGTCAGGCCCGGCCACCCAGTCCAGCACGATCTCGTCGATGTGCGGGAGGCTGCTCGCGCAAAAGTCGCCGTAACGATCGGACTCGAAGTAGGCGTCGGCGAGGTTCCAGTAGGCACCCAGCTTCTCGGCGTAGGACGCGCCGGAGTCGTCGGCGATCTCGAAGTACCGGTCCGTTTCCAGGTCGAGCGCGGGCCGCCGGCCGACGGCGAGCGCGAACACGCACCACTTGACCAGGGCCTTGATCGCCCAGGGGAAGTAGTAGTGCAGGCTGGTCAGCGACAGGTCCGGGCAGGCGTTGGCGTAGTCGATGGGGTAGACCGCACCGTCCTTCACCAGGGTCTCGCAGGAGTTGAGCTCCCACCGGAAGAACGCGTTGACCAGCCGCCCGATCGCCACCACCTGCCCGCCGGCCTCCGGCGACAGGAAGTCATGATCGACGGCGTAGCGCAGGTGCATGGGCTGGTCCGGCTGGAACCGCATGACCATCGTCTCGGCGCCGATCGACAGCGACCGGGCGAAGGCGTCGTAGTTGTCGATGGCCTTCTGCAGGTGCATGAGCATCTCGCCGCTCTGGTCGTAGGCGGCGTGCAACTCGGCCGGGTTGTTGATGCGCGAAACGCCCCGCCACGCGCCGCCGTCGTAGGGCTTCATGTACAGCGGGTAGCCGATCCGCCGGGCGATGGCGTCGAGGTCGAACGGCTGGTTGTACCGGGACGCGGTATACGCGTACCGGGAGTTGTCCACCGGGTTCTTGTACGGCACGAGCACCGTGTCCGGCACGTTGAGGCCCAGCCGGAGCATCGCGCAGTAGGCCGCGTGCTTCTCCATGGACTGGAACGTGAACGGGCTGTTCAGCAGGTACACCCCGTCCATCAGCGCGATCTTCTTCAGCCATTCCCGCGGGTGGTAGTACCAGTAGGCGAGCCGGTCGATGACCAGGTCGTAGCGGGGCCGGTCGCGCAGGTCGAAGGGCTCGATGGTGATCCGCTCGCAGTCGAAGGAGTACCGGGTGCCGCCGGGGCCCGGCACCGGGCCCAGCCGGCGCAAGATCTCCTCGAACGCCCGGGGCCAGTCGTCCTCGGTGCCGAGCAGCAGCCCGATCAGGTGCTGTGAAGACGTCAACGCACGCTCCCGTTGTTAGCAGAACCGCGGCATGTGGTGGGCCACCTGGACGCACCAGGAAGGCCAGTCGTGAGGCACGTCGTGGCCCCACAAGTCAAGTTCATGCCGGATGCCTTTACCGGCCAGCAGCCCGGCAAAACGCTTGGTGCTCAGCAACGCTCCCGTCGTGTCCTCCCACTGGCCCTGGCCACAGACCAGCAGCAGGTTGAGGCGGCGGCGCAGCCAGTCGAGGTGGTCGCCCGCCAAGTGCTCCACGTAGTCCATGGGGTTGTTGAAGTACGCGGCCATGGCCCGCTCACCCCAGCCGTGCCAGGACGCGGGGTCGTAGTTACCGGAAAAGCACATCGCCAGCGGGAACAGGTCGGCCCGCTTGAGCGCGAAGTTGGCCGCGTGGAAGGCGCCCATGCTGCACCCGAGCGTGGCCACCTCGGTCGGGCCGCCGCAGTCCTGGTAGATCCACGGCATGACGTCGTCGACGATCCACGACTCGTAGCGGCCATGCCCGCGCGCCCGCTCTTCGAGCGGGATGTCCCGGTTGGACCAGGAACCCGCGTCGTAGCTGTCGACGCAGTAGACCTGCAGCCGCCCGGCTTCGACCAGGCCGCCCACGGCCCCGAGCATGCCGTTGTTCTCGAAGTCGGAGGCCCGGCCCCGCTCGGTCGGGAACACGAGGACCGCACGCCCCCAGTGGCCGTAGCGGATGACCGTGCCCGCCGCGCCGATGGCGTCCGACCATAGCTCGGCGACCTCGCGGCTCATGCGCGCGTCTGCCCGAGCGGCTGGACGCCTGCCCCGCGCGCCCCTCCCGGTACGCCGATCACCTGCCCATGGTGCCCACTTCGCGCCGCGTTGACAACGGACGATCGGCGCGCCGGACCTGCGGCTGCGCCCTAGATCTCGCCGCGCTCGCGCAGCAGATCCCGGAAATCGCTGAGGGCCTGCTCCTGGTCTGGTCCAAGGTCGCCGACCACCACGAGTTCGGTGCCGGCCCAGTAAGCCCCGGCGTACTGACCGCCGGAGTCCGGGCCGACCAGCAGCGGGCTGTGGGCAATCTTGATGTGATCGTGCACCTCAGCCGTGGAGACGCCGGGCGGCACCAGGCCGATGGTCGGCGGCTCACTGTCGTCGTAGACCAGGTCGTCCAGCATCCGTGCTCCCGTCCTCCACGCGCGGCTGCGCCCGCCCCGGCGCCGCCCGCTACGCCGGCAGCCCGGCGCGCGGGACATATGTTCAGCGCCGCTCAATACCGTTACCATGCGGGCAATCACGCCTAAGCAGAGGGGCGGGCCGCAGGTGACCGAAACCAAGCGCACGACCGCCGTCATCGAAGCCGAGGTACGCGAGGGCACTTACGGCGACAAGGTCGCCGCGGTGGAGCCCGGCGGGGCGGAGTTCATCCCGCTGCACGAACGGCATGGGCAGCCGTACCAGCAGTTCTGGACCTGGGTGTCGCCGAACATGGAGTTCGCGACCATCTTCGTCGGCATCATCGGCGTCTGGTTCTTCGGCCAGTCGTTCTGGATGGCCACGCTCGCGATCGTGATCGGCACCGCGCTCGGCTCCCTGTCGATGGGCGCGCTGGCCGCCCGGGGACCGTTGTTCGGCGTGCCCCAGATGGTGCTGTCCCGGATCGGCTTCGGCTTCCTCGGCAACATCCTGCCCGCCGGCATCAACGCGGTCGTCGCGGGCATCGGCTGGTTCGCGGTCAACAGCGTG
>Ga0306920_100003477_pt1 | contig 19998 bp, 24 predicted proteins | sample flu12Cox44000170_FD_204666 | JGI IMG/M metagenome (GOLD analysis project Ga0306920, IMG submission 204666) | Lab enrichment of tropical soil microbial communities from Luquillo Experimental Forest, Puerto Rico - flux4day.12C.oxic.44.000.170 (v2)... | ecosystem: Environmental > Terrestrial >... | reverse complement strand
TTGCGCCTTCCCGCTTCTCGCGGATCGGTTTCCAATATCGTTCCAATGCTCCCCAAACTGGTTTCCAATATTGCGCCGTCGATTCCATGACGACTTCTTCGGCCTCTTGCTCGACGAGCCATGCCGCCAGCGATCGCAGTTGTTCGGGGTTGCTGCCAAACATCTTCCGCTCAAACTGGTATTCGCTTTCGATTTCGACGTCGGACACAACCACCGCCAGCATCTTTTTGTGGACATCAATTCCCGCTATCCTATAGGACATTACCTTCCTCCTAGCTGGGAGCGGAGAGCGTGCTGCGGTTACCTTAACCAGAGTCGCGGGCTATCGCTGCTCCCCCCAGGGGGAAGACAACGACGCCCAATTATCCGCTCAAACACGCACGCTCCGGATCAGACAGGCTCGCGGCTTCGACTTCTCCACTGCGTTCTCGACCTCGCCGCCCCGGGCCGTTACGATCTTATCTCGGAGTAATTTTCATCCGCTTTCGCGGGCCGCAGGCCCTAAAGGACAGGCTCGAAAAACCAGGCTAACTCGTTGAAAAGACGTCATCGTCTGACGTGGCTTTTCATCTGCTTTCGCGGGCCGAGGGCCCTAAAGGACAGGGTCGAAAACCGTACCGAGATCGCGGTCATGCTGTGATGGCCGATTGTCGCAGCGCTGGCACCCACTTCGGCAATGACCTGCTGCGCTGAGTCCACGCCCAGCCCGGGCACCTCCGCCAGTCGCTTGACCTGATCCTCGTGCGGACGAGACCTGGGTGGATCGGCGCATCAGCCTCCTCGGGAACGACCGAGATTGTAAAGCCGTGATCACGGTCAATCGCGGTGATTTTGAGTTCAATTCTCATTCCCGCTTTGACATGGACTGCCGAGGGGGAAAATTCGTACTTTTTCGCGGTTATCGGGATGACCTGCACATCTTGATCTTCTGTTTGCGCGGCGCTCTTCCGCCCCTCTCCTAGTTGCAGGGCTGAGAACAGGACCATCAAAACACACAGGTAGCGGATGAGATTTGATCCCATGAGCTTCTCCTCTTTCTATTTCGCCGTATTCGGTGGTTACCGATGGCGTTTGCGACTGGACCCCCGGAATCCCGTTGGTGTCGCCCCAACCATGCGACTAAACGCACTCGTGAAGTGGCTTTGGCTGTCGAATCCTACAGCTAAGCTGATGTCCACGAGGCTCGCCCTCGCGGTGCGTAACATCCCTTTGGCGCGCTCAACACGCCGTTCCAGAACGTACCTGTAGGGCGCCATGCCTATGGTTCGTTTGAACACTGACATTGACCGAGTTGGCGCGAATCGCAGACTTGAGCCTGCACCACTTCGCGCGCATGTTGGCCGTCGAGATTCGATTCGATGTAATCAAGCACACGTCGTGCCTGGTGACGGGTCAAACCTCCCGGCGGTAGAATCCTATCGGCCTGCGAAGTGGTCGAGTGATGGCGCAGCAGCAACATAGAATCGCTCGGGCATGCGGTTAAGAGTGAGTTTCTGGTAGAGATGTCGGCAGATCGCTTCCATTTCCGAATTCCGGAAAACGTAGCGATCGATAACGTCGAGTTTGCGACCGTCGCCAAACACGTCCGGATAGACGATGACATCCAACCGGTCGCAGGCGCTATTCCATGACCACTGGCTCGGCACCCCGCGCGGCATGAGGATCATTTCACCGTGCAGCATATCGCTTACAAAAGAACGTCCTTCGCGAGTCTGCCGGAGCCCCTGAACGGGCGAGATGTTGAACATCAACACGCTCCCCGGGGCGCCGTCGAGACTAATCCGCCCGTGAGGCTCTCCGATCGTGGCTTGCACGATGCCGCTAGGCACTTCGACAACGCTCAGAGCCTTTGGGCGGCCTACACCCTGATTTTCCAGGAGTGCCAACCATTGTTCCCGATGGTTGGGCGTCGAATTTGAAATTCGCTTGTGCATCCTGGCTACAAGATAACGCAAGGTCGCCAGATCGGTCTTTCAAATTCTTGCTGCGGAGCTCGCTATAGCGGGGGTGGACTCGCCGGTGGCGCTCAGGGCTCTTGGAATGTGGGACTCATTTGTCGGTTTGCAAATTATGCGACCGCATTGTGGTCGTCCATTTAATCACAGGGTGAAACTCTTTCCAAAAGAAAAGATAAAGAAAGGCGACGTCGGCGTAGCGTCAAGAATCAAACAAAACAGGGAAAGGAAAGCACAAAAACGGCAAGCATAACGATCACACAACCTTCAAACAGTTTCTGGTCGTGGCGTCGAAACGCATTCCCATAGCCAGATTCAGGGGATGCGGCTACACCGCTATGGCTGACGGGGGCGTAGCCCTGAGCGTAGCCCAAGGTCAGACCGCACCGAGGGATGGTAGCTCGCTCGGGTTTCTTGTCGCCCCCGCGGGAATTAGGGAACACACCCGAGGAATTGGTAAAAGTTCAGTGGGTGACAAGCGCTGCAACGATCACTTCATCGTCAGCCTGATGGTTCAGTTCCAGCAGCTTTCTTTCGATGGGGCTCTTGCGGAACTCTCGTCCGCGCGTGTCTCCTGCAACCCAAACCTGCTCCAGGAAATACTGATCCCCGTAATGATGGCTCGTCGCTCTTTCTGTAGCGCTCTTTCTATTCTTGAATTTTTCACGAAGGCTTGTTTCATAAACTGAGCTCCTTTATTTCCCTTCGAAAACCTCCCCACTGAACGAAGACGCAGCAACCACCAGGCAAGTTGTGCCGACCCTGTCAGACTTCGGTAGGAAGTGAACTTACAACTGGCTCACAGCTCGCGCGTCATCGCGATGCGCGATTTATTGTTGCGGTGGAACCAGCCCACGCGCTTCGCACGATTCTTGATGGAATGGCGTTCCTGGTATCTCTCCATCCCCATTGCTAGGTGCTGAAACAGGAACAGAGGGATGGATATCAGGATCCTATTAAAACCGGGCGACCCAAAGATCTGCAGACATATCCAGCACTCCGATCTTGGCTCAGTTTACTTGCACGAAGGCCTCTCCCGCAGTCATGGCGATCGATTTCTGTTGGGAGTCGCGCGCATTCGTCTGCAAAATTTTCAGGGCGGACTTCCCGGGTGCCACTCCGCGAAGGACAATTCCAAGGAGCGTTCCGTTGCCATTGACGCCGGAAGTATGGGGCTGGCGTGTGGCCGAGATAATCGCCAGGCCTTTTTCCCGGTCCACCTGCTGGACAATAGCGATCTCTTGTGAGCCTGCTGAGAGGAATCCACCATTAGCAACTTCTTCTATCTGAACCACGGCGGGATCGTATTGCAGAAGGAGAGGAATCGAGAACAGTTCGCTCGCGCCAGAGACGGCTAGTGCAATGTTGGCGGTTTCACCGGCATGCAGGGTCACTGCGGCCGGATCGAAATGGAGCTCGGTGGTGGCGGGTGAAACAGCAGAAACGGGCGTCGGTATGCTGCCTGCAGGTAGTGAGGTTGAGGAGGTTGCCGGGATAGGATCCTCATTGCCTGGAGGGAACTTAGGCTAGCTACGGTATGAAGCGATCTCTCATTTGCATTGTCGCGCTCGGACTGGCGATCGCGGGCCCTAGGCCGGTCTTGCTATGCGCGCTCGCATCGGCTTTGGCGACGGACTGTGCAAGCGCGTTCATCCCGAAGTCTCCGCTGCGGGGCTCGATCCAGATCCGAAAGCGCTGGCCCGAGCCAAAAAGAAGGCAGCGTGAATTGCGTGCCCTCATTGAAGATTACGTAAAGGGCGCTGTCCGGCCGGTAGTTATACCGGAGATTTCAGACCAGAATCGAACTTGATCACATCCGGGCCGCCCGCCATGGGGAGGAAGGTGATGGCCTGATGATCGCCGCGCCCCCGTCGCAGGCGCGCCCGAACCCGTGCCAGGAGCTCCGGGAAGGCAAAGGGCTTCACAAGGTAGTCGTCAGTACCGCTATCCAGACCTTGCACGCGGTCCTCGATGGCGTCGCGGGCCGTGAGGATTAGAACGGGTGTGTCCAGTCCACGTTTTCGAAGTGTGGACAGCACCTCAAGACCATCGCGGCCCGGAAGCATCAGGTCCAAGGTCACGACGTCGAATTCCTGGGCATTAACAAGAAAGAAGCCTTCTTCTCCCGTGGGGGCGACGACGACCTCGTATTTCTCGCGCTCGAGCCCCTCACGAAGGGCGCGTGCGACTTTCGTTTCGTCTTCAACGACAAGAATCCGCGAGGGAAGCCTTCCTCCCCGCATCGTATGCTGGTATCCATAGCCTAGCTACTTAAGTTTTCCTGACAAAAGAGTCAGGATCGGCCGGAAGCCAGCAACTAAGGGCAGAATCATCCCCAGGTCTCGGTGAGGGAAACAAATCGGTCACGCATTTTCCGTGCCGACAGTCACCCAGGGTTGCCCAGATGAACACCTACCGTGAGCAGAAAGCGCCAGGCCCTAACAATCGTTGGTTAAGAAGGAGAAGGTCAAGCAGCGCAGCGCGCAGCCAAACTCGACCCTCAGATGATGTTGGTTCTTGCCTGCACCAACGCCTTGCCAGTGATCAAAAGCCTCACCCCGTAGCGTGCGCTCCGTCACACCGTTAGATGACGTAGGGCACAGAAGTGCGTGAGCGGCTCCGTTAACTGTATCTCATGCAATTCTGATTTTCCCTCTGAGCGTTTGGTTAGCTTATGGTGACCAGCCAAACGAAGGGGGACGGATTCTCCGGGTCTTCGGGCCGGCACTTCCATGATTACCGTAAAGGATGCGGCACACCTGATTCGGCTTGCGGCGGCGTTCATCGCTGGGATGGTTGTATTCCTCGCTTTGCGCGGTTTGTTGGTGCCGAAGAGTTTTGGCGAATTTGGTCACTACCGTGGTGCGGCTTTGGGAGAGATCGCTGCCCAGCCAGTTTCTTATGCAGGCCACCAAGTGTGCCAGGATTGTCACGATGATATTTTGCAAATGAAGAGGCTCGGACGCCACGGTCGGGTGGCATGCGAAACGTGCCACGGTCCTCAAGCCAGACACGCCGAAGATCCCGGAAGCATCGTCCCGCCTAAACTGGACACCGCAGTGCTGTGTGCCCGATGCCACGAAGCAAGCTATTCCAAGCCGATGGATTTTCCTCAAGTGCATCCCGTCGAACATTCCTCTGGGATTGCGTGTGACACCTGCCATGAGCCGCACAGTCCAAGAATTGAAGCGAAAGGCAAGAAATGAGCCTCACGAGAAGGAAACTTCTGGTTCTGTTGCCGGCTGCTGCGGTCGCTTGGGAATACGTGATGGCCGACACGCCGGAGAGCTCTCCCAACTACAAAACCACAGATCACTGGTGGGGGATGCTGCTGGATATAACCAAGTGCATAGGATGTGGGAATTGCGTGCGCGCATGCCAATTGGAAAATCACGTTCCGGATGGCTATTACCGAACTTGGGTGGAACGCTACGTAGTGCAGGATTGGGGTTTCGAGAATCTTAGGGTGGATTCTCCCGACGGTGGCAAAAACGGTTTTCCGGTCCTGGCTGACAGCGGGGGCAGATCGTTTTTCGTGCCGAAGTTATGCAACCACTGCGCCGATTCGCCGTGCACACAGGTGTGTCCTGTCGGTGCGACCTTTATCAGCCCCGATGGGGTAGTCTTGGTAGATAAGAAGTATTGCCTCGGCTGCCGCTACTGCATTCAGGCTTGCCCCTACGGTTGCCGCTTTCTGAATCCGGAAACCAAAACTGCCGAGAAATGCAGTTTGTGTTACCACCGCATCACAAAGGGACTGACGACGGCGTGCTGCGAAGTGTGCCCGACAGGCGCAAGGCAACTTGCGGATCTGAAAGATCCGGCGGATCCCGTGCATGAATTCCTTAAGACGCACAGTGTGCAGGTGTTGAAGCCGCATTTGGCCACGGGTGCGAAGACATTTTATAACGGGCTGGATGGGTCGGTCCGGTAGACAAGACAGGTCCTTCTCAACATGCACTTCGATGGATTCATGTATCCGAACGAAATAGAGCTTCAGTGGAGCGTTCTGATCGTGCTGTACCCCTTCCTGACTGGACTGGTGGCAGGTGCGTTCATTCTGGCTTCACTCGAAAGGGTGTTCCTGGTCGAAGCCGTCAAGCCCACTTATCGGCTTGCGCTTCTCACTGCACTCGCATTTCTAGTGGTTGCGCCCCTCCCGCTGCAACTTCATCTGGGGCATCCCGAACGGTCGCTGGAGATGTACCTCACACCGCATCGGTCCTCTGCGATGGCCATGTTTGGATTCGTGTACCTGTGGTACCTGATGGCTGTGCTGGTTATGGAAATATGGCTGGACTACCGCAAGGACATCGTGTTGATGATGCAGTCGTCCAGGGGCCTCAAAAAATGGCTCTATCGGGCAATGTCGTTAGGTGCAACCAATATTTCCGATGGAGCACTCAGAGTCGACAGCCGTGCAGGCTGGGTGATCACCGTGATCGGTATTCCCTCTGCGTTCCTGTTACACGGTTATGTTGGGTTCATTTTCGGATCCGTAAAGGCCAATCCCTGGTGGTCCACACCGTTGATGCCGGTTGTATTCCTTTTTTCAGCAATGGTCTCCGGGATCGCCGCGGTAATACTACTTTATATGGCTCTGACGGTGATTCGCCGCCGAGAAATCGACATGCGCTGTGTCGATACGATTGCCCGGTATCTCTTCTACGCGTTTTTGGTCGATTTCAGCCTCGAAATGCTGGACCTTATTCACCGGATCTATGAGGCCGATGAATCGTTCCGGAGCTTAGATTTCATGGTGCACAGCAGGCTGTACATCTCCCAAGTGGTGATTCAGATTGCGGCGGGCACCGTGGTCCCCATTGTGCTGTTGGCGTTCACGCAGGTTTTTTCGCTCAACCCGAGAGCGCGGAAAAGCATTTATACAATCGCGGGCTCTTTGACACTGATTGGCATCTTTGCAATGCGTTGGAACGTGGTCATCGGCGGGCAGCTTTTTTCCAAGAGCTTCCTCGGATACACAACATACAAAATGGGATTTGTCGCCCGCGAGGGGCTTTTGACGGCCATTGTTTTGACCCTACTACCCCTAGTCATACTTTGGGTTCTGGTTAAGATGCTTCCGCCTTGGCCTGATAAAGATATCCTCGTGACTTCAACTTCGAGTCCGGAATAACCGGTCGGTTAAACAAGTTCGCCTGTTTGCGAAGCGGGAGGGTTTATGGACCATGTTGCCGACCGACACTCGTCAGAACTTGAGCGACTTGCCGCGCGAGTAACGGAACTGGAACGTCGCCTCTCGGCGCTTGAAATTGGGAAAACAACGGTCGTCCCCGAAGTCATTTCTCTTGCGGCACCGCTCGCCGCAGCGACAGGTCAACAAACAGATAACAAAGCCTCAACGCCCATAAGTCTGGTCGCGATCGTTGGGAGATCTCTTCTGGGGTTGGCTGGCGCTTACATGCTCAGAGCGGCGTTTGAATTGGGAGTAGCTCCTGGACTCGTGATTGTGGCGATAGCTCTTTTGTTTGCCTGGGCGTGGCTGATCCTCTCCGTGCGCGCGGCAAAACGTTCGGAGATGGCCGGAACGCTCTATGGAATCACATCTTCTCTGATTATTTTCCCGATGCTTTGGGAGAATGCGGTGCGGTTCAAGTTTCTATCCGCGATTGTGACAGCAGCGGTCCTGGTCGCGTGGCACTTCTCTGCGTTGTTTCTGGTGAGAAGGCCGGTTCCTGCGATGACCCTCTGGGTCACGACACTTTTCGTGGCTGGTAGTGGATTGGGGCTTTTTGTTGCGACGCGCGATCCATTTCCGTTTACGTTGGCGCTCATCGTAAGTGCTGCATTGACGGAATATGTGGCCCGCCATGAGCGGAAGCCCCACCTCCGGATAGCCGTGGAGGTGGTACTCGACCTAGTTCTTTGCGTATTGGCGTATCTCGCGAGCAGGCCGGGAGGATTCCCCGTGGAGTACAACGCTATCAGCATTCCGGTGATGCTGGTTCTGTTTATGGCGCCACTGCTGATCAGCGCTAGCAGCATCGCGTATCGAACTATTCTCCTGCACAGCCGGAGTGGGCTTTGGGACATCACACAGAGTTGCACCACTTTTGCACTGGCGTGCTGGGCAGTGCTTCACTTAGGCGGGAGTGCGGGGGCGAGGATTTTCGGTTTACTTGGATTCCTAACGGCGGTGATTTGTTACCTTGAAGGGTTTTTGAACAGTAGAATCCGCACTAATTCATGGAATTTCCGCTTTTACACAATGTGGGCGGGGACACTCTTTCTGGTTAGCACCTATTTGGTGCTCCCTGCTTCGGTGGTCACGCTGTGGCTATGCCTGAGCGCTATCATGGCGGCCGCGCTTGCACTGCGCACGACTTGCATAATCTTAGGGATTCACGGACTCATCTGGTTAGTGGTAGTGGAAAGCACTTCTGGGCTGCTGGTCTATTCAGGGCACCTACTCGCTGGGAGCTATCCTCACTTCGCACCTCACATGCTCTGGGCGGGCGTGATGAGTTCAGTCGTATTCGCTTTGATTCTTTTGCTCCCAGAAATTGATGGTCGGGGCATTGCGCTTCTCCGGTGCTTTTCGGTCGCGAACGCCGCTTTGCTCGTTGGAGCCTTCGGCGTTGCCGCTGTGATAATGGCTACACCTGGCGGAACCTCGGCAAGTGCGCCTCGGCTCGGCGTGATCCGAACCGTGGTGATCTGCCTCGTCACTCTCACCCTCGCCCTAGCTGGCTCTCGCAGGAGTCGCAGGGAACTCATTTGGGTGGCCTACCTCACGATCGGGCTGGGCACCCTTAAGCTGTTACTCGAAGATCTGCGGCAGGGCAGTTCCGTCTCCTTCGCGGTGTCGCTTCTGGCCTTCGGCATGCTACTTGCCATAATCCCGAAGCTGATGCGCTCTGAAGGGCCGAAGAACGCACTGGCGCGCTCCAGATTAGGAATCCACAAAAGGCGTGCTGATTTCGATGCATGACACCATCTTCATTGGGCTCGCCGTTCTTCTCGGCCTGGCTCTTGCGTATGTCGGCGTATACCTGGCAGCCGCTTGGCGGACAAGCATCCCAAGCGAATAGTAGTTGTTCTTTGTTTTCTGTTTTCTGCTATTGCGCTTCTGGTAGCCATTTACGTCTCTTCACGAAGCCAGTAAGCATACTCGAGACGAAAGGCACGGCTGGTCGCTGGAAGTTCCGCAGTGGGTTTAGGTGGAATCGATTTGAGCTGGCTCGCACGCAATGGCGCGATTCGTGCCGCGCCTGATATTCGGCACCAAGCCGCAACCTGCCGTGAGTAGGCCTGATAGGAATCGTCAAATTGCGCGTGCATCCAAGTTTCTTCCAGCTTGCTTCCTGCGGCGCAGCAACCCAAACATCGTGCTGGTGACCGTCATCACCGCGCACCGTGCCTGCGGCGGGTCAGTCTAATCCGGGATGTCTTTGGAAAGGAAATTCAAATTCATGTTCATCGGGACAGCGATTGCGGCGCTGGCTGGGCTGACGATTTACGTGCTATAGAGGTCCACGCCTCGGCTGGGGAACGTGCCCGGAAACTTGCTGGAGATGAACTGATTCCGAGTCCGATTGGGATAATCAACCACGCCATCACCATTCATCGTTCTCCTGCCGATGTTTGGCCGTGGCTCGCCCAGAGGGGCGCGAGTCGCGCTGGGTGGTATTCCTACGACTTCATCGACAACGGGGGGCGCCACAGCGCCGAGCGGATTCTGCCTGAATTTCAAAACATCACTGTTGGAAGCGTGTTCCCGGCGCTTCCCGGAGCAAAGGATGTCTTCGTCGTAGCGCAATATGAACCGGAAAGCAGCCTCGTACTGTCTTGGCGACTGCAGGAGGGACTTTACCAGACCACTTGGGCATTCGTGCTCGAACAGCCGCAGCCGGGTCAAACGCGGCTCCTTGTGCGGGCCGCGTAGCGTCCGGCTATCGTCCTTAGGTCTGCCGCAATGGGTGGCTGTGCTTCTCGGACGCCCGGCTCATTTCATCATGCAACGGAAACAGCTATTGAGCATCCGCGACCGTGCGAAGACCCACGGTCAAAGCTGATGGCTTTCGTTTGGGGGCACAGCTCGTTACCACAAGCATCGCGTTTCCAGCTTGGATGCCTTTCTAGAATTCCACGGCTAGAGGGAGCGCAGTTATCGATGGGATCGTGCCCAGGCCTGACGCAGACTTGGGGGAGGAACGACGATTGCTGTACATAGCCATGACGCGCGCGAAAGAATTCCTCTTTGGGACCTGGGCCGGCCAACGGCGCGGACCAACAGCGCGAGCTGGTCGGGCGCGCGTCCGCCTGCGTCGCCAACACTGCCGCTTCTTTGCCGGTGGCCCCGTGCGATCGGAAGGCGGTAGGAGTTATTTGCGAAACAAATGACACGCAGCGCGCCACGTTTGCCTGAGGGACGCAGTTGACGCATGGCCGTTGGTCAGCCCGTTTGTATCAGAGCAATCCTCTGATTCGTCGGCGGGGCGAGCAATTCAGGCCTCCGCAAAAATCTAAGTGACTGTGGCACCGAGCCTTAGCTTAGATTTTTCCTCGTTCGCAATGAGGAGGCCGGGGGTTCGAATCCCCCCTCGTCCACCACATTCCAAAGGACTTGCACGATAAATCGAAAGTAGCTAACCCTCGTTTTGGGCATAAAACGAGCGTGTCGGCGAACCAAGTGATTGCGGCAGTGCACCTTACCTTATGAGCGCCTCGTTGGCCACGAGGAGCTCCACCAGAAACCTGGTCACGGAGAATTGTTTTCACGAACGTCCAAGCCCCACCGGTCTTGTTGCGCAATCAACGAATCGCTGAATGTCCTCCGATGTGATCATTATCATCGCCTTGCCTCAACCGCTCAAGGAAGCGCCGGAATGTCTGAGTTTTTTGAGAAGGATTATTGCCCACACGCAGACGCTTGCTGATCCAACTGTCGTCAGCAGAAAAACTGGTTGTGTTATCAGGTGAGCGCCTTGTTCAAGCATGCGCGCAATGTGAGCTAAGGTCAGGAGGCCAAATGCCGCCCCAGTCGTCACGATGTAAGCCCTCATGAGAATCCTCTATTGCGGGTTCACGCTGCTGAACCTCTCCCTCGGCGTTACGGTTTCGGCGCAGGTGGTGCCGGCGGAGGCAGATCGCGGGCGTGGACTTCGTCTATGAACCCGACGACCTTGTGGGTACCGTCACAGAAGGGCTTGTTGGCGGAGTGGCCGCAACGGCAAAGCGAGATTTTCGTCCGGCTGGCGAGCCCGAAGGGTTTTCCTCCGGGATCGACGATCTCGAAGTCACCTTCGACCCGCAGCGGACCGTTGTGCGAGGGAGTGATTTTCGTTGCTGCCATGGCTGCCTCCGTCAGGAATTCTCGGGCGGTGCCCCGTCGAACAAGTCTCTACGATACGTAGGGACTCGCACAAACTCAACCCGCGTTTTCTTCGCGCTCACCGTCGCCTGTAGTTCTAAAAGAGTGCACCGGAGACGGATGCAACTCTACTGAACAACCGCTTGTTCGGCGGTCGCCATCCATGCAAAAATCGGCAGATTTTTGAACAGGATTGCGCGCCCCCGAGGCGGGCCGCTACCCCAGCGCGGATGATCATCAGCATTCACAGTGATCGCGGTCACTGAGACCACACTCCGTTACTGCCACAGTGGCATACGCAATGGAACAATCCTCTCAGAAGCGAACGGCGGGAGAACGCACCGCAGCAAACGCCACCCGCATGTTCTTCGCCTTTTGGTACTTGATCGGATGCTTTGCGCACCTGCACTTCGCTTTCACCAACACTCAGGTCTACGAAGCATTCGGCCGGACCGCTCTTTTCCCATCATTTAAGGAAATCTGGGTCACCATTGTCATGCCGCACATCTTCTTCTTCACACTGCTACTTGCCGCTTTTGAGATGACCACAGGCCTCTTCATCCTTAGCAAACGTTCTTACGTGAAAGTGGGCTTAGCGGCAAGCGTGTCCTTCAATCTGTTCTTGCTGCAATTGGGCCTGGCGCGGGTCACGTCGACTTGGGGAGCCGACCTACTCGCCAACCGCTTGCCCGACCTACTTATGGCCTTGCTTCAAGTTCCACTCTTCTGGATTCGCTTTGAAAAGACCGTTCCAGAACTTCTGCGCGATCGTCTGCATCAGCTGATACCGGGTCGCAGATCAGGCGCCACGGTCTCGCTGAATCGGTAAGTATCAGCAACTGCGTATGAACCGCTTTGAGAATTCCCCGACGACCAGCATGAAAAGGCAAATAGCCGCATACCTACCCGCTACTTTGCTTGGCTTTGGAGTGTGTCTCGTATCCTCGCAGCAGGTAATACAAGGCCCTGTCAAAGAAATCGCCAACGAGATAGTTAAGCTCTTGAATACTGTAGAGCTCCAGAGGAGCCAGCTCACCAGTGGCAATTCGGTCGCCTGAGAACACGACTGACCAGTGTTCGCGGATGTACCGCCGGAGGTGTTTTTTTGTCAGGATCAGACAGTATGCAAGTTCACTCGGCGGAATTCCCTGCTCTCGGCGAATGCTTCCCCACTTTTCGTATTCGCTGCGGATCGCATCGTCTTTTGGATCGCCGATCCAATTGCCGAGGTTCCTGTAAAGCGAGCAAATCCGCGACCCAAGCTCCTCTTTCGGAATCCGTTTCTGCGAGGGAGTGTGTTCGTTGGTTAGCAGATCTTCGATGACCTCATGGGTCAAAGATTCTGCGTGGGCCTCAATCAGTTTTGATCAGGTGTATGGAAAGCATTTTAGCCTCCTCAGAGCAGGTGGCGTACGACTAAGACCGAGCACGTTGCATGTCGGACCACCGATTCAGCGACGCTGCCGAGCAGGAGACGCTCCCATCCCTTGTGGCCGTGGGAACCAATCACAATTAGGTCAGCCCCCCACTGCGCTGCGGAGTCGACAATGGTTGAACGAGCGTCACCGTTTTCGAGGGCGGTATCTACTACAAAGCCAGCGGCGCGAAGTTTCGTGGAATAGCAATCCAGCAAGGTGCGCGCTTCTTTCTCTCGCTGCCCCATTTCGGGTTCATAAAAGCGTGACATCTGAGGAGGAATCGAATGATAGGTCGGAACGAGAGCAGTTAGCAGCATAACTTCTGTTGTCTGTGGATTGAACAGGTCAGCAACGTTTTGAACTGCCCCTTGGGAAAACTCCGAGTCATCGACAGCAATTAGGACTTTCATATCGTCTCCCATACGAAACAGGCGTCTCTGCCCCGAGCTTCTTGATGACTCATCCTCGAACTGTCAGGACTGGACAAGTCGCTTTACAGACCACCCTATGGGCCGTTGGACGAGCTAAGTGCGTTGCAAGACCCAGCCGGCCCGAAGCCGGGCGCACGCCCAGCACGATTAGATCGCAACCGGAATCCTTTGCAGCTTTGAGAATCTCGTCCGACGGAATGCCTTGGTCCACTTCATAGTTCATTTGGCAATGCTCGCTCATGCCCTTCGGTACCTGATGCTGAAGCATGCGTACCGTGGAATCGATATAGCGCTGAGGGTCAACGAGATCTTCCGCTGAGGGCCTTTCCAATATATTGAGGAGAGTCAATCGGGCGTGCCGCTCCCATGCTAGGGAGAAGGCGAGCGGTGCAGAGGCCAAAGACGTCGGCGTAAAATCGGTGGCCCATAGAATGTTCTTCATTTCCCACTCGCGGGGAGGTCCCTTCGAGACGTTTGGACCGATAGTGAGAACCGGGCAATCAGCTTGCCGGAAAATCACTTCAGCAACCGAGCCAAGCATAAACTTCTCCACTCCAGTTCTCCCTTGCGTACCAACTACGACCAGATCGATCTCCCGCTCGTCGATAGCCTTCGCAACAAAGTCCCATACTTCTCCCTCGCCAACCATGCATTCGTGCTCCACGGCTGCGAGCTTACTGTCGAGCGCACCGATGAGCTCCGGAATGGAATCTTCGGTTGATTCCGTTTGATAGGGGAAAGAAAGAGGTGGTATCAACGCGACAGCATCCGGTGTGCGAACGTGAACCGCTGTCACACGAGATCCGAACATTTTGGCGACATCGATGACAAACGGCAGGGCCGATTCGGCTGCCGTCGAAAAATCGGTCGGATAAAGTATGTTCTTGATTGAAAGAGCAGGGGCGATTTCCAAGGTTTGCATCGGCGTCCTTTGGCGAATGGCTCGAAATGAAATGGTCTTCGAGAGACCACGCCGCTTTACTTCAAATGCAATCGGATTACCGACAAGGCTTCGATTTGTGATCCTGATCTTGGGTCGTGTTCAACTCTTTTCTTGCAACATCTTAGTGTCATGTTCCTGCTTCTGAAAAGAGACTCGTCCCTGCGATGTCTTCGGCTGGCGTCAAGGGTTTTGAACTTTTTGCGTCGAGCTGTTCAGGTTTTTGAACTCAAGCTGAGCATCGAACATAGATCCGGACGCGCAACTCTACTTAATGCAACAGCTTATGAATTCCACGCAGATCGGCACGATAGATGCACCTGAACGCTTGGCGCACTGCGCCGACTCTTGAAACGACACCAGGGGGATATTGTCGCTATGATTCTGGAGACTCTAGAGCAACAGGTTCGACATCCATATATCCTGGTTGTTTTCCCTTACAACGAGAATCTGGATGGCTTGCTAAAGGCAATTGCTGAGGCAGGAAGGGTACCTGTGGTTTCCCACTCCTTCGAAGAAGCTCAGGAGGTCATGAAGCACGAGCACATCCAAGTCATCATCTGTGAAGACCATTTGCCGGACGGCGCGCTAGAAGCGATCCTAAGGCTCGCAAAGCACCGAAGGAGACCCATTCCCGTGATTATCACCTCGCGCACGGGTGAGTGGGAGGAGTTTCTGATGGCTCTGCGGCAGGGGGCCTTTGATTATCTAGTCTTACCGCCACGACGCGAAGAAGTGAGCAGAGTTCTTGAGCTTGCCTTGGCTGATTCACGTCACGGAGGAAGAGACGCTGGATCTGTCGAGTCTCAAAAATGCTGCACAAGGGAATTTGTTTCAGGCTTGGGCGAAGCCAAGTTTACGTACAGCGCCTTTGGGGGAGCCCAAGCGTGGGGAACGCTCGGACCCGGGCGCTCCAACAACATGTCGTGGAGGTGAAAGATGTTTTCCGAATGCGCAAATCCGGCATGCCGCGTCAATTTCGATTATCGCCAGGGGGCAATCTTCCGCTTTCCTAGGCAACAGCTGAAAGCCGGACAGCCTGCCCATACCCATTCTCTTCGCCACCTCTGGCTCTGCGGCAGCTGCGCCAGGATTTATCGCCTCGAATACGAGCCAAATAGGGGAATATTACTTAGACCTTTTGTCGGGAGCGATGCGCAGCCCGCGCTGCCACACTTGGTCGCCGTAGCCTGACAATCGAGACAAGTTCTCAGAACCACACTGACTCCAGCTAGTGCGCAAACGACGAGGTCCTGTGTGACGCACGACATGTCGGGCGCGCCGGGAATGTGAGGCAGTGCTGGAAGGAAGTGCAAGCCTAGCAGAGGAACATGGCGATTGGCGTCAACGAACCACCGGACACGGCGATTACCTCTTTTCGTCAACAGACAGGCATCTTCAGTATTCTCAACCTGTTTGTCATTGCAGGACTCCTGTTTGCGCATGCGCTGTTGACGCCGTACTGGGGGCGTCTATCCTCCGTGTTACTTGTCGCTCTCGGTGTAGGTTTCTTTTTCCATGCAGCTGTGTTCATGTGGATTCAGGCGCGGCCGGCCCAGATTACGCGGACCCTGGTTGTGTGGCTGACCGTTTTTTCCATCGTGGTTAATTCCGTGCTGACATTTGCTGCCGCAGCGACCAATCACGAAGACAGCCAGTACTTCGCATTGATGATCATCCCTATCCTCGAGGCAGCTTTCCGATTTTCCCTCTTTGCCACGCTTTTAGTTGTGGGGGTCGCCGATGCCCTCAATTTCTACTGGGTCTGGGAGTACTATCGAATTCACCCGTCCCCGCAATTCAATGAATACATCGAAGCCGGCACTATCTCCTTGATCTTCACGCTCGTCGGAGTGATTGTGTGGTTGCTCGTGAGGCGGCTTAAGCAGAAAGAGCTCAGTTTGGCTCGCAACGCTGAGGAACTCGCAAAGACAAGGAAGCACCTTCTGGAGGAGGAGAAGCTGGCCGCCGTGGGCCGTTTGTCGAGCGCCATCGCGCATGAGATCCGCAATCCGGTCGCGATGATATTGAGTTCCCTGAGCATCGCGGATGAAAACGGAGTCACCGAGGCAGGACGGAAAGAAATGCTCGAAATCGCGACGAAGGAAGCAAAGCGGCTGGAGCGGTTGACGGGTGATTTCCTGGAGTATGCCAGACCGCAACTGTTGGAACCAGTAGATGGTTCAGCTTTTGACACGCTCCTTTACGTGGCCAGTGCATGCAAGGCCTATGCGTCTGAAACGGGGGTCCGTTTGACCGTGGATGTTCCGCCGGATCTGAACGTTCTCATGGACGCCGGCAAGGTTCAGCAGGCTTTGATAAATCTCGCGAAAAACGCCATTGAGGCTTCGGAATCGGAGCAAACCGTGACCTTGCGAGGCCTGCTGACGGATAAAGGAACCGTCTGGCTCGAGGTTCACAACGCTGGGCCTTGCATACCCAAGGAAACGTTGCGCTTAATTTTCGAGCCATTTTTTACTACGAAGAGCCACGGCACGGGGCTGGGACTGGCCATCGCCCGAAACATCGCACGGGCACACGGAGGTGACCTGTTTTTGCGGGTGAACGAACCCGGCCGTGTCTGCTTCACGCTCGAGTTGCCGGCGACGGTTCAGTCAAAGGAAGAGGATAAGGAACGGATATGGGCCGGATCCTGATTGTCGATGATGAGCCGCATATGCGAAGGGTTCTGGGGTCCGCTCTTGCGCTCGATCGCCACGTGACATCAGAGGCGAGTGGTGTCACGGAGGCAAAGGCACAGCTCAGTGCCGGAGACTTCGATGCCGTGTTCACCGACCAGAAGATGACAGACGGGGAAGGGCTCGACCTGCTCGCCGCGATCCGCGAGCTTGACCCTACTCTGTCCGTGGTACTCATAACGGCCTTCGCCACGATCGAACTTGCGGTCGAAAGCATGCGGCAAGGAGCCTTCGATTTCGTTACGAAACCGTTTCAACCGCAGGTGGTTCGGGCAACGGCCAAACGTGCGTGCGAGCGAACCGCCCTGTTGCGCGAGAACGACAAGTTGCGAGAGACAGTGGACCGGTTGGAAGGGTCCTCAGAAATCTACGGCAGTTCTGAAGCAATCAAAACCGTGCGTGAACTCATCGCTCGCGTCGCCCCAACAAACGCGCCCGTGTTGATTTTTGGCGAAACGGGAACAGGAAAGGAACTCGTTGCCAGGGCTATCCATCGAAGCAGCCCGCGCTCGGAAAAGCCGTTTGTGGCAGTCAATTGCGCGGCGTTGCCACCGACGTTGCTCGAAAGCGAGCTGTTCGGCCACGAGCGGGGAGCTTTCACGGGCGCGGACAGGAGCCGCGGCGGGCTGTTCGAAGCCGCACATGAAGGTACCCTGTTTCTTGATGAAATTGGCGAGATGCCGCTGGAGGCGCAGGCGAAACTGTTGCGTGTTCTTACAGACGGCCAAGTCGTGCGCATCGGCTCGACGAAACCGCGTCAGGTCGACGTCCGAGTAATCGCCGCCACACATCGCGAACTCACGCAGCATATCCGAGATCGCTTATTCCGCGAGGATTTGTACTACCGGCTGGCTGTGGTCCCGATTCCGATACCGCCCTTAAGGGAACGCCGCGAAGATCTGCCCGTTCTTTGCCAACTTTTCCTCCAACAGGCGTCCCGGGAGCTAAAGGTGTCAAAACACGAACTCAGCCGCGACGCCCTGGAGCGGTTGATGAAGTACTCGTTTCCCGGAAATATTCGCGAGTTGCGCAATTTGATTGAGCGAGCATGCATTCTGTCGGGGTCTGCGATGATTGGGACAGAAAGCTTTCCTATTGCGGGGGACGCAGAAGCTGTGCAGAGCGGAACCTCACAAAACTGGATCGATCTTGTTCCTGATACCCTGAATCTTCGTGAATTTCTTTCTGGGGCAGAAAAGACACTTATCGAGCGAACGTTAAAGGAAACGGAAGGCGCCCAGGCTGAAACGGCACGTCGCCTTGGCATCTCCCGTAGTCACCTTGCCTACAAGATTTCCAAATACGGATTGAAGCCAACGCCAGAAGACTAGCACCGCCATTCAGCGTTCACTCTCTGCTTGCTCCGGGCTAGCTGCTGCAGGATTTGCATTATTGATTGCTTCATTTGTTGGAGCGAGTACGGCGTGGACACCAAACTCGTGCACCAACCGTCCGCCATTGTGCGCTGTGTTTACAAGAACCACGGTTCCGGCAGCGTAGAAGAGCAGAAACGCAAGCGGCAGAAGTCGCGCTGCTGCCGTAGTCGTCTCCCGTCTCAGGAAACGCGGCACAAATAGGATACTTGCGAAGATCGCACTCAGCAGACCGAAGATGTCACGAGTGGTCTCCGCCAGTTCCTGATGACGCTCAAGAGCCGCGGACATTGCTGCTGTACGGTGGGCCACTTCCGCAGCTGCTTCGCCGGTGAGGACCGCGACCACACTGCCTACGGTTCCGAGGACCATCAGTGATAGCGCGGCCACGAGGAAGGGCCTTCCCTTCGAAGGATTCATAACGATCCCGGCAATTACGAAAAGCGGAGCGATCAGGAGCAACGCGATCGGGAAATGAATAACGAGCGGATGGAGCTCGGTCCAGTTTGGGATCGGCGGTACAGCTTGCATGGCAATTAGTTCTATCATTTCGATTCTTCTCTCCAGGACTCAAGCCGAGGCTGCTCACTTATGGGCGAGCAGCCTCCTTCGTGTTTGGGCATTAGCTGACCGACTTGTAGCGATCCTTCGGTTGCAGGCAATTCAGGCATTTTTCAAAATTAAGGTCGGTTGTCGTGTAACCGCACACGGTGCAAACGTAGTAGGTTCGTGGACCGGAACCCTTCAGCTCGTCAAGATCATGAAGAGCTTCCTCAAACAACTTGGCGTGCTCCTCTTCGGTTCTCATGGCCTGTCCAAACGTCACAATCGCTGGAACCAGTCGGTCCTGCCGAGCCTGACGAACGAAATCCGGATACATACTCTTACATTCATGAGACTCGCCAGCGATCGCAGCTTCTAGATTTTCGCGAGTCGAATTCACGGCGGGCGTTTCCATCTTTACGTCTGGACGGCCGCCCAGTTTACGCATGGCCTTCTCGTGGTTGTTGCCGTGGACATCCTCGGCGGCAGCCGCGGCACGGAACAAACTCGCGACGGAGCCATAACCCTCTTCGTCCGCTTTCTTGGCAAACTCCAAATACCGTTCGTGGGCATTCCTTTCCCCATTCAAGGCGGTATTCAGGTCCTTCATCGTTTGCGTGGACTCCGCATCTGCCGATCGTGCCGGCAGAGCCCAACTGCTTAGGCCGACAGTTAGGGCGAGGGCGAGCACTTGTCTACTCGTTTGGTAGAGCATCGTACGAAGACTTGGCATTTCACGTTCCTCCGATTATTTTTTGATCTTCTTCAGACCTTGCCCCGGTCACTGCAAGCGCGATGCCATCGCTCCATGCTGCATAAGCGTTTGAACTGAGGGATTTTAGTTCGATGATCCTCGCTTCGACAGACAAGATGTCCAAATCTTTGAACGTAGTGCTGGCGTTTTGTTCAAAGATGTCGAGGACTTGAGGACTGATCTGCAGGGACACGACGCTCTTAGGGAACTTAGTTTGAATTGCGACGATGCGGAGGACTGGCAAACGAAAAGCGCTCGATTGGAAGTTCGACAACCCACGCTCCCCGACGAACTTCTTCTCGAAGAAATCCAAATAAAGCCATAGCAGCCGAAAGGATGACAGGCCCAAGAAATATGCCCGATGTACCGAACGCCTGCAAACCGCCAATCAGCGAGAAAAACACGAAAAGAGTGGATAGTTTAGTTCGCTCCCCGATCAGATACGGACGCAGCACATTATCGATCGGGTGGACGAAGGCGATTCCCCAGGTGAGAAGAATCACAGCTTTGATCCAGTGTCCACTGAACAAGAGCATGGCGATCGCCGGAGC
>Ga0306920_100003476_pt1 | contig 19999 bp, 20 predicted proteins | sample flu12Cox44000170_FD_204666 | JGI IMG/M metagenome (GOLD analysis project Ga0306920, IMG submission 204666) | Lab enrichment of tropical soil microbial communities from Luquillo Experimental Forest, Puerto Rico - flux4day.12C.oxic.44.000.170 (v2)... | ecosystem: Environmental > Terrestrial >... | reverse complement strand
GAAGGAGACCGTCGACTACCTGGTGGCGAAGATCCCGATGGGCCGCGTCGGACGTCCGGAGGAGGTGGCGGCGCTCGTCGCCTGGCTCGCCTCCGACGAGTGCTCGTTCTCGACCGGCGCCGTCTATGATCTCTCGGGCGGCCGCGCCACGTACTGAAGCAAGGTCAGCTTGGAGACCGACTCGGTGATGTCGCCCTCGATCGCCATGCGGACGGCCTCCTCGAGCGGGACCACCCGCCGCTCGATGAACTCGTCCTCGTCGGTGGGCAAGGGATCCGGCGTGAGACCGTAGGCCGCGTAGCAGTGCGCGATCTCGTCCAGGTAGGCGTTCGACGGGTAGAAGCTCGTCAGGAGCTCGAGCCGCTCGGCGCGGTAGCCGCCTTCCTCGCGCAGCTCGCGCTGCGCGGCCGCCATGGGGTCCTCGCCGGGCTGGGCGCCCCCGCCGGGCAGCTCCCACGAGACCTTGCCGACGAGGTGACGATACTGGCCCACGAGAAGCACCCGGGCCGGCTCGACGAACGGGAGCACGCCGACGGTCACGCCGACGGCCACCACCGGATAGACGACCTGCTGGCCGTCCGGCAGCCGCCAGGCGTCCTCTCGAAGCGTGAGCTTGCCCCGCGTGTAGAGCGCCGCCGACGACAGGCGGGTCCAGGCCGCTTGCACCGCCCTATGATATCGTAGGGACGCGATGGCTCGAGACCGGCAGGTCGACGCGCTCCTGAAGAAGCTCCTGCAGACGATCGAAGCCTCGCTCTCCGCCGCCGATGCGGCCCGCGACGCCGTCCAGGAAATCCTCCGGCGAGGCGCCGATACCGGCATCTTCTTCGCCGGCAGCAAGAAAGGCGTGACGGTCTCGTCCGAGCTGACGACCCAGGACAAAGAGTTCCTCCGGGCGGTGTCGATCAAGCCCGACCGCTGAGTCGTTATGCGGCTTCTTCCGATCCTGCTGTTCCTGATCGTGGCCATCGTGTTGCTGCTCCCGCTGGTGACCCGATACCGGCTGTCCGCTGCCCGCGCCCGGCGCACCCTGCCCGACGAGCTCGTCAAGGACCCGGTGTGCCAGACCTACATCGTCAAGTCGCGTGCGGTCCGACGCTCGGCCGCCGGCGGGATCCGCTACTTCTGCAGCGAGCAGTGCGCCCGGCTCGACACCGGCGCCTGACCCGCCTCGCGTGAGCCGTCCCGACTCCAAGAGCGCGGCGGTCGCGGGCCCGCGTGCGGGCATCGCCGCTTCGCACCCGGATCCGTGGCGACACGCCGACGGGCAGACCAACGTCGACGAGATGGCGAAGAGCCTGGAGGCGCGCGGCCGGACACCGGCGCAGGCGCGTCTGCGGCGTCGCTTCCTGAAGTTCGTCCCCGTCAAGCCCGGCGAGCGCGTGCTCGAGGTCGGCTGCGGCACCGGCGTGGTCGTGCGGGATCTCGCCGTGCTGGTCGGGCGTCGCGGCGAGGTGGTCGGCGTGGACGCGAGCCGGCGCCTGCTCGAGCGGGCCCGTGCCCTCTGTCGCCGGGCGGCGGAAGGCACGCGCATCAGCCTGCGCGTCGCCGACGGCGCGAGCCTCCCCTTCGCCGCGGGCCGCTTCGACGCCGCGCTCGCCGTCACCGTCATCCTCCACGTGGCCGATCCCTTGCGGGTCGTGCGCGAGATGGCGCGGGTCACGCGTCCAGGCGGGCGGGTCGGACTTCAAGATCAGGATTTCGGCGTGGTCGCCCTCACGCATCCGGATCGCGCGCTCACCGAGCGGATCATGCGTGGGGTGGCCGAGCGTGTCTACGAGGAGCCCCATAGCGGCCGCCGGCTTCCCGGGCTGCTCCGTGCGGCGGGTCTCGAGGACGTGCGCCTGCTGACCGACGTCTATCAGGACACGACGCTCGAGCCGTGGACGAAGACGTTTCTCGAGCGCCGCGCCGAGCGGGCGCTCCGCTTCGGGATCGTGGACGCGCCGACCGCCGAGCGCTGGCTCGACGGCTTTACCGAGGTCGTCGCCGCCGATTCGTTCGTGCTGACCGTGAACTACTACGGCGCCGTCGGAGTCAAGCCGCGGTGAGACGGCTGCGGGTCGGGCTGCCGCTCGCCGCGATCGTGCTGCTGGCCTGGCTCTGCCCGCTGCGCGCGCAGGACACGCGCCTGCCACCGGTGTTCGACGGTGCGGCCGCGCTGCGGCACGTCGAGCGGCTCGTCGCCATCGGGCCGCGGCCGGCCGGATCACAAGGCGCGACCCGGGCGCGCACGTACATCGTCGACGAGCTGCGCAAGGCTGGTGTCGCGGTCCGCGTCGACGCGTTCGACTCCGCGACGCCGCACGGACGCCTGCCGATGGCCAATATCATCGCGACCGTGCCGGGCCGCCGCAAGGACGTGATCCTGATCGGCGGCCACTACGACACCAAGTGGTTCAAGGAGATCGCGTTCGTCGGCGCGAACGACGGCGGCTCGAGCGCGGCGCTCCTGATCGAGCTGGCGCGCCGTCTGCACGCGCGGCCGCGCGAGTACACGTACTGGGTGGTCTGGTTCGACGGCGAGGAGGCCCGGGAAACGTGGACGGCAACCGATAGCCTCTACGGCTCGCGGCGCATGGCGGCCGAGCTCGGCCGGTCGCGGCAGCTGCCGAGCGCCGTGATCGTGGCCGACATGATCGGCGACCGGAATCTCGGCATCCGGCGGGAGGCCGCGTCGACGGCGTGGATGAACGACGTCATCTGGGCGAGCGCGACCCGGCTGGGATACGGAGCGCAATTCCCGGACGACTCGATGGCCGTCGAGGACGACCACGCGCCGTTCATGCGCCTCGGGGTTCCCGCGGCGCTGCTGATCGACTTCGAATTTCCGCCCTGGCACACGGCCGAGGACACGCTCGACAAGGTGTCGGCGCAGAGTCTCGAGATCGTGGGCAAGGTGCTCCTCGACTCGCTCCCCGGGATCGAGGAGGGTCTGAGCCGCTCGCGCGGAGGCCGTCCCTGAGGCGGCGGATTGTATAATCGCCCCATGCCACGTGTGAGAGAGATCGAGGATCCCGGAGACGACCCGCTTCTCAAGGAAACGTTCGCGAAAGAGACTGACACGTTCGGTTTCGTTCTGAACACGACGAAGATCCAGGCGCACACGCCCGGGATCATGAAGGCCGCCAAGCAGCTCTCGGCGGCCGTCGAGCGCTCCGGGCTTCTGCCGCCGCAGCTCCTGGCGCTGGTTTACCTGCGCGTCGCCCTGATCAACGGCTGCCCGTTCTGAATCGACATCAACGCATCCCGGGGGATGCGAGTGGGCGCGACGGAAGCGAAGATCGCCGAGGTCCCCACCGCGCTGACCAGCGATCTCTTCGACGAGGTCGAGAAGGCGGCGCTCGAGTACGCCGAAGCGATGACGTTCACCGACCGGAAGGTCGGCGAGGAGCTGTTCGCGCGGGTGCGCGCGCATTTCAGCGAGGCCCAGGTCGTCGAGCTGACCGCCGCGGTGGCGCTCGAGAACTTCCGCTCGAAATTCAACGTCGCCCTCGGCATCGAGGCGCAGGGGTTCTGTCTCATCAAGTAGCTGCTCGCATTCCCACCGGCCCTGGCCCGCGACGTCGAAGGACGCGAGATGCGCCGCGGCGTACAGTGCGTCAGAACGATCCGAACGCCGAGCCCACGGCAATGACCGCCACCAGGGCGATCGTCGCCCCGACGATCGCCACCATGACGATATCGAGATAGCTTTCGCGATGGGTCGTTCCACACACGGCGAACAATGTCACCACGGCGCCATTGTGCGGAAGCGTATCGAGGGTGCCGGAGCTGATCACCGCCACGCGGTGCAACAGCGCCGGGGCGATGCCATGCTGCGAGGCGAGAGTCATGTACGCACCCCCAAGCGCATCGAGCGCGATCGCCATGCCGCCCGAGGCCGAGCCGGTCAGCGCCGACAGCACGTTCATGGCAACGGCGAGCGAAACGAGCGGCCCGGCCGCCCCGGCCAGGAGCAGGGCGTCGCGAACCGCCGCGAATGCCGGCAGGCTTGCAATCACCGCCCCGAACCCGACGAGGCTCGCAACCGTCAGCGCCGGGAGGACCGCCGCGTTGGCGCCGGCGTCCATGCTCTCGCGCACCGTGGGCAGCCGGCGATGGTTGACGACGATGACCGTCACGATGGCGGCCGCGAGCGCGACGATGACCGCCCAGATGCCGGCCACCGCCGAAAGCGAAGTGCCGCCCCACGCCTCCTGTGACAGGAACGAGACATCGAGGCGCGGCAGCACGACGAGCGACATCGTGAGATTCACGACCACGACGATCGCAAGCGGCAACGCCGCCAACGTGATCGGCGGCCGGCTGGCGCCGCGGCGGCCGTGCTCGATCTCGGCGGGATCGAATTCACGCGCGGTCGTTGCACGCGCGCGGACTGTTTCATCCCGCGCAGCTTCCCTGGCGGCGGTGTCGGAGCCGTCGCCGAAGCCCTCGCCGGATCGGCGCGCGCGACCTTCCGCGCGGCCGAGCCACCATAGGCCGAACGCAAGCATGACCGCCGAAGCAAGGATGCCGAGTCCGGGCGCGGCGAAGGGCGTCGTGCCGAAGAACGGCATCGGGATGGCGTTCTGAATCGCGGGCGTTCCCGGCAGCGCCGTCATCGTGAACGTCATCGTGCCCAGTCCGATCGCCCCCGGCATCAGCCGGCGCGGGATATTGGCTTTGCGGAACAGCGCCTGTGCCATCGGCGCCAGCACGAAAAAGGCGACAAAGACACTGACACCGCCGTATGTCACGAGCGCACCAGCCAGGACGACCGCGAGCATGGCACGATGCGTGCCGAGCCACTCGATCATGAAATGCGCGATCGTCTCGACCGAGCCGCTGTCATCCATGAGCTTGCCGAACAGCGCGCCGAGCAGGAACAGCGGAAAGAACTGGGCAAGGAAATGCGCGCCGCTCGTCATGAAGGTTTGCGTCCAATGGGCGAGAATTGGCTCGCCTGCGATGGCCGCCGCCAGAATGGCTGCGACCGGCGCTAGAAGGAGAACGCTCCAGCCGCGATACGCGAGCCAGATCAGCAGCGCGAGCGCGAGCAAGGTGCCAGCAAGGCTCATCGAGTCAGACCTGTTCGAGCGTGGGTAAGCGCGGGACGCACCATCCGCGCGACGGTGCGTCCGCGCTCTCAGTACCGCTTCGGCGGATCCTCGGGCGACTTCTTGGGCGAACCCTCGGGCGCCCCCGGGGCCGGCTCGCTCTGTCCCAGCGAGATCCGGGTCAGGATCTTGTCGCCGTTCTCCTCGCGGTACATCGCGACGATGAGCATCCCCTCGTTGAGGAGCCCCGGCCGGAACCGTGAGCCCGGCGGCGTCAGCAGCTTCGTGCCGTCCTTGAGCGTGAGCTCGGTTCCCGAATCGTCGACGCTCTGCACCTGACCCACGAGCATCCGTTCTTCTCCTTGCACCGGCGGCGACCCGCCCTCGCGGTTCGTCTGAGCGAGCGCCAGCGTCGGGGCGAAGCCCATGGTCGCGACCAGACCAACCAGCAGCAACTTCTTCACCGCACCCTCCTTCGCCGCACGACGCGGCCTCGTTGATGTCTGGCCCCATTTGATGACCGACGCCTCGCGTCGAACCAGACGGGCATTCCTTCAAGTCGCGATCAGGGTTTTCCTTTTCTCATCGTTGTGGCCGCGCGTGTAAGGCTGCCTCGGTACTCTCTTCAGCCTTCCAGCGCCGCCGTCGTGGTGAGCGCCTCCTCTTCCATGTCGTGCCGGCATGGCAGATCGCTTGCTGAGACGTCGACTGTCCGATTTCATCGCCATCGGGAGGACCTCGATGAAGAACCCGATCGTCGCCGGAATGGGCAGGGTGCGACCCGGAAGTGCAACATGGGCGGACAGCTCTCCGCGCAGGACGGCGATCTGGCGCGGACTCGCGCCAGGTCGACGTGCCGAGTTTCTTGCGTCCGGTTCGGCGATCTGCCACGATTTGGCTCCGTGCGCCTGACCGGGCTAGAGCTTCTTCCCGTCACGATGTTCTGCCTGGTCGTGTCACGCGTCGTCCAGCACGCGGCTGGCTCGGCGATCGGCGTGATCAACGCGGCACGGATCGGCGCCGGCTTCATCGGCCCGGTGGCGGCGACCAGCCTGCTGGCGTGGACGTCACCGGCCGTCGTCTACCTCCTGCTGGCGTCGATCGGGCTGGCCTGTGTGCCATGCCTACGGATTCGAGAGCCCGGAGCGCGGACGTGAGCGTGACCGAGCGGCCGCTGGTCGACATTCGTCTGGACGAGCTCGATACGCGGGGCGGCGTGCCGCCGGGGGTCCACGGGGTCACGCAGCACGTCCGCTACGGCGAGTTCTTCACGTTCCTGGGCCCGCCGAAGTCGGGCAAGTCCGACGTCCTGCGCGCGATCGCCGGGTTCTTGCCGGTCACTCGCGGCCGGGTGCTCGTCGACGGTCGCGACATCTCGGCGGTGCCGCCGCGTCTGCGCGGCGTCGGCTACGTCTTTCAGGACGGCGCGCTGTGGCCGCACATGCGGGTCGGCGAGCACGTCGCCTTCGGCCTGCGACAGCAGGGCCTATCCGTCGACGAGATCGCGCGCCGGGTGGCGACCGTGCTGGGCCGGCTGGGCCTGGCGAGCGTCGAGACGCAGAAGCCCCCGGAGCTCAACCTCGAGCAGCGCCGCCGTCTCGCGCTGGCGCGCGCGCTGGCCGTCGAGCCGCAGGTGCTGCTCCTGGACGAGCCGCTCGCGAACCTCGATCCGACGGCGCGCAAGGCGCTTCGGCTCGAGCTGACGAAGCTGCATCGCGATCTCGCGGTGACGACGGTGCACGCCACGCGCAACGCCGCGGACGCGCTGGCCCTGTCGGATCGGCTTGCGGTCATCGACGGCGGACGCGTCCTGCAGGTGGGCGATCCTGCCGAGCTCTATCACCGGCCCCGGAGCCGCGCGGTCGCGGAAGCGCTGGGTCCCGCCAATTTCCTGCCGGTCCGGGTCATCGAGCTGCGCGACCTCGGCGTCGTCGTGGAGACGGCGCGGGGCGATCGCGTGCCGGTGGCCGGCATGGGCACCCATCGCATCGGCGATAGCGGGCTCCTGGTGCTGAGGCCCGAGACCCTCTCGATGACCGAGGCCGCGATGTCGCGTGGCCCAAGCATCCCCGGGCAGATCACGCTCCGCGTGTTCGAGGGCTCGCGCCACCTCTACGAGATCGAGATCGGCGCCCAAGCCCCGGTGCAGGTCGAGCTCCCCGCCGCCGGCGAAACCCGAATCTTCCGCCTCGGCGACCAGGTCCGGGTCGAAATCTCCAGCGAAACCGTCGTCTTCATCCCCACGCCCTAACCCCCGGAAATTCCACCCACCCCGCAGGCCAGCAGACCAAGACACATGCTTCGGCCGCGCCTCGAATCCACTCCGCGCTATCGCGATGCTCGGAGCCATGAGAAGCGGAGAGCGGACTCGCGCCGAAGCGATCCCGAGGATGATCGGAGCCGGGCTTCAGTCTTTGCGCTGTGCGGCGGTGGCCCGGGCGGCGGCGAGGGGGCGGGGGCTGTCCTCCGCGACCTGTGTAGTCAGGATTATCCCGAAGCAGAACTGCCGAGAAGAGTACGAATCGGGCAGCGGCAACCAGGTCGCGGAGGGCAGCCCCCGCCCCCTCGCCGCCAGCCCGCCGCCACGCCCGCGCAAACGCTAGAGAGTGTAAGTCCGATCCTGCTCGAGAATCGAAATGCGCCGAGAGTCGATACGCGCCAGCTCCTCGCCAATTTCTTCGTGGAACTGCGGCTTGACATGAAATATCCACACCGGCAGGTCGGGCGGCAGCTTGTCGAGCTCGCGGCGGATCAAGGCCGGCGTCATGTGCTTGGCGACCTGCGCCAGCGGGCCGAGGCGATTCGGGAACGCGCACTCGAGGATGACCGCGCGGATGCCGCGCAGGGTCCGCGCCGTGTGCCATATCGCTTCGGTCGGACCGGTATCGCCCGAGTAGATCACGCCGGTGGAGCCGTCGTGGATGACGAACCCGGACGCGGGGACGGAATGGCTCACCGCCACCGGCGTCACCCACAGATCGGAGACGCGCTGCTCCACGTCTTCGATCAGGGTCCGGAACTTCACGACCGGGACATCCGGGTGGGGAATCTTGCTGAAGTCGGGCCAGAGCACGTTGTTGAAGACGCCGCCGCGCAGGGCGCTGATCACCGGATCGATGCTGCTGATCGTCACCGCCGCACCGACCTCGCAGAACGCGAGCGTCTCGGTGAGGTACACGAGCCCCGCGACGTGATCGAGATGCGCGTGCGATACGATCGCGTGCTCGATCGCCAGCTGCTGCGGGACGGTCAAGGCGCCGGTAACGGAGCCGCCGTCGACGAGGATCTTGTCGTTGATCAGGAAGGACGACGGGCGATGCCCCAGCCCTTCGCCTCCGAAGGCGCCGAGTACCCGAATTTTCATCGCCTCGATGATACTAACACACCGGAATCGTTGTAAGATGACGCGTAGCTGATGGGCGACGAAACGTTCGATTATCCGACGATGGCGCGCGCCCTGATCGTGGGCGACAAGGACACGGTGGCCAGGAAAACGCGCGAGGGCCTCGACCTTTCGCTCGATCCGAAGGTGCTCATCTTCAAGGGGCTCATTCCCGGGATGGACGTCGTCGGCGAGAAGTTCCGGCGCAACGAGTACTACGTCCCCCAGGTGCTGCTCTCGGCGCGCGCGATGTACGCCGGCCTCGATCTACTGAAGCCGCTCATCACGGCGTCCGCCCGCGGCTCGGACTACCTGGGAATCGTCGTGATCGGCACCGCGCAGGGCGACCTGCACGACATCGGCAAGAACCTCGTCGCGATGATGCTCGAGGGGGCCGGGTTCAAGGTGGTGAACCTCGGCCGCGACGTGGCGCCGGAGGTGTTCGTGTCCGCCGTCGGCGAGCACGGCGCCAATCTGGTAGGTATCTCGGCGCTGATGACGACGACCATGCCCGCGATGAAACGCACGATCGATGCGCTGATCAAGGCCGGGCTCCGCGATCGCGTGAAGGTGATGATCGGCGGCGCGCCGGTGAGCCAGGCGTTCGCCGACGAGATCGGCGCCGATGGCTACGCCAAGGACTCGACCCTGGCCGTCGTCAAGGCCAAGGCCCTCGTCGGCGCGACGGCGCAGATCGCGCCGTGAAGGCGCGGGGGTGGCAGGTCGTCGAGCGGGTGCGCGCCGGTGAGGCGCTCGTGTTCGACGGCGGCTACGGGACGATGCTCTTCGCCGCTGGGCTCGCGAACGGCGCGTGCCCGGAGCTGTGGAACGACACGCACGCCGATGTCGTGCGCGGCATCCACGCCGGATACTTCGGCGCCGGCAGCCACATCGTGGAGACGAACACGTTCGGCGGCACCCGCCTGAAGCTCAACGAATACAAGATCGGCGACCGGACGCGCGAGCTGAACGAGAAGGGCGCGCGCCTCGCACGAGCGACCGCGCCCGCGCAGGGCTACGTCGCCGGGTCGATCGGGCCGACCAGCCGCCTGCCAATCGACTACGCGCTCGACGAGGGCGTCACCGACGAGGAATACGTCGAGACGTTCCGCGAGCAGGCCGAGGCGCTGGCCGACGGCGGCGTCGATCTCTTCGCCGTCGAGACGATGATGTTCCCGCAAGAGGCGACGGCGGCAATCCGCGCGTGCAAGGCCGCGGCCGATCTGCCCGTCATGGCCACCATGTTCTTCCAGTACGAGGAGACTCACGACCGCGATCGGACCATGTGGGGCGAGAGTCCCGGCGAGGTCGCCAAGAACCTCCTGGCCGCGGGCGCCGACGTCATCGGGATGAACTGCGGCCGCGGCCCGGACCGGGCGATCGTGATCATCCGCGAGATGCGGCGGGTCACCGACGCGCCGCTCGTCGCCTATCCGAACGCCGGGCTGCCCGTCACGACGGGCGACACGGTCACCTACGAGCTCGGGCCCGAGGAGATGGCGCGCGAGTACCCGGCGCTCCTGGACGCCGGCTGCAACATCGTCGGCGCCTGCTGCGGCTCCAATCCCGACCACATCCGTCGGATCGCCGAGGTCGTGCGAGCTCATCCGAAGCACCGGTAGTGGCTCAGCCGTTTTCCACCGGCCCGAGAGTCCTCACTGCCCTCCCGCTCGCGATCGATCCTGACGAGGTTCTGCGCTTCCAGGGCTACAAGAAATCCGTCGACCAGCCCGGCCCTGAGGTGCGGGCACTCTTCGACGAGGCACTCGCGCTCGGCCGCACGCTGATCAGGCCGCGGGCCGTCGTCCATTGGCTTCACGTGTCGCGCCTCGACGGCGACACGGTCGAGGCCGGAGGCGTCGTGCTGACGATTCCGGGCGTCGATCGCCTCTGGGGGCCCGCCGAGTGGCTGGCGGCCGCCGTGTGCACGATCGGTGACGAGCTGGAGCGGCGGGTCGCCGAGCTGTGGGAGGCGCGCGAGCTGCCGCTAGCGGCCATGCTCGACAGCGTCGGCTCCGGCGCCGTCGAGAGCCTGGCGGAGTACGTCAACGATCTGCTCTGTCAGGAGGCAATCCCGCTCGGGCTTCCCGTGACGAACCGGGTGAGTCCCGGCTATGGGAGCTGGGACGTGGCCCAGCAGAAGGCGCTCTTTGCCATCTGTCCCGGCGAGCCGGTCGGCGTCAGCCTCAACGAGGCGTGCTTCATGACGCCCGTGAAATCCATCTCGCTCGTGGCCGCCGCCGGCGCGCGCGCGAAGCTCGATCACTACTTCAGCCAGTGCGCCCGCTGCTGGATGCGCGAGTGCGCCTACCGTCGCACGCCGGCGCGCGCGAGCGTCCACCGCTGAGCCCCGGGTGCGCCCGCCGCCAACCCACATGACCGCCGGCGCAAGGGCGATCTGGTACGATGCGGGGATGCGGCGGGATAACGTGATTCTCGTGGGATTCATGGGCGCCGGCAAGTCGGTCTGCGGGCGTCTGCTCGCGCGTCGTCTCGGCCGCTGCTTCGTCGAGACCGACGAGATGATCGCGGCCGTGGAGGGCCGCTCGATCCCCGAGATCTTCCGCGACGCGGGCGAGACGCGGTTCCGCCAGCTGGAAGCCGATACGCTCGAGAGCCTCAAGCTCAAATCCGGTGACGTGATCGCCACGGGCGGCGGCACGCCGTGCCGCGAGGGCCGTATGGAGCTCTTGCGCGAACTCGGCACCGTCGTGTGGCTCGACGGTGACGTGCGGGAGCTGCACGCGCGGGCCAGCCGGGTCGGCAACCGCCCGATGCTCGACGGGCGCACGCTGGCGGAGATCGAGGAGCTCTATCGATCGCGGCAGCCGTATTACCGGCGGGCGCACATCACGATCGACACGACCGGGATCGGCGCCGACCAGGTCGTCGCGCGCATCTTGAGCGCGCTGCGGGAGGCGCATGCCGTACGAGCTTAGCCGTCGCCTCGCCGCGGGGCCGCTCCTGTGCGACGGCGCGATGGGCACCTTGCTCTACGCGCGCGGCGTCTCGCTCGACGCCTGCTTCGACGTGCTCAACCTGAACAATCCCCGGGTCGTCCAGTCGATCCACGCCGACTACATCGCCGCCGGCGCCGACTGCATCGAGACCAACACCTTCGGTGCCAACCGCTTCAAGCTGGCGGTGCACGGCCTGGAGCGGCAGGTGCGCGAGATCAACCGGCGCGGCGTCGCGCTCGCGCGCGACGTGCGTGAGAGCTCGGGCCGGGACGTCTTCGTGCTCGGCTCGATCGGGCCGCTCGGGAAATATCTCGCGCCGCTCGGCACGGTCACACCCGACGAGGCGCGGGCGGCCTTCCAGGAGCAGGCCGAGGCGCTCCTCGAGGGCGGCGTCGACGCGTTCGTGATCGAGACGTTCTCCGACCTGGACGAGGTCGCGCTGGCCGTGGCGGCAATCCGCGCGATCACGGACGTGCCGATCATCGCCCAGATGGCCTTCACCGACGACGGCACGACCTTCACGGGGCGTCCGGCCGCCGAGGTGGCCCGCGCGCTGCGCGCGCTTCCGATCCAGGCGCTCGGCGCGAACTGCTCGGTCGGGTCCAGCACGCTCTACGAGGTGCTCGAGCACATGCGCCCGGAAGCCGGGGATCTGCCGCTGTGCATCCAGCCCAACGCCGGCCTGCCGAGCCGGATCGGCGAGCGCCTCATCTACCTCTCCTCGCCCGTCTACATGGCGGAGTACGCCGAGCGCATGGTCGGCGCCGGCGCGCATCTCGTCGGCGGTTGCTGCGGCACGACGCCCCAGCACATCGCCGCGATGCGCGAAGTCCTCGATCGCCGGCGCCCGGCCCGTGCCGAGTCGCGCTCCGCTCCCGTCACGGTCAGCCCCGTGACGGCGGGAGTGTCGCCGGGGCTCCACGTCGCCCGGCCCCCGACCTTGCTCGGCCGCAAGCTCGCGGCGCGCGAGTTCGTCGTGACCGTCGAGCTCGACCCGCCGCGCGGCCACACGGTCGAGAAGCTGGTGCAGGGGGCCAAGCTCCTGCGCGAGCGGGGCGTCGACATCGTCGACATCAACGACGGCTCGCTCGGGCGGGTCCGGATGGCGGTGCTGCCGACGGCACTCCTGGTGCGCGAGGCGACCGGCCTCGACATCAACATGCACTTCACCTGTCGCGACCGGAATCTCATGGGGATCCAGGGCGACCTGCTCGGCGCGCACGCGCTGGACGTCCGCAACATCCTGGCGATGACGGGCGATCCGCCGCGCGCGGGCGACTACGCCAACGCGACGGCGGTCTTCGACGTCGACGGCGTGGGGCTCATGGAGATCCTGCGCCGGATGAACGAGGGCCAGGATGCCACCGGGAGCAGCATCGGCGAGCCCACGTCGTTCTACGTGGGCGCCGCGCTGAACCCGGCCGCCGGCGACGTCGCGCGCGAGATCGAGCGCTTCCATCGAAAGGTCCGAGCCGGCGCCCGCTGGATCCAGACGCAGCCCGTGTACGACCTGGCGGCGCTCGATCGCTTTCTGGAGCGCGCGGGCGGCTCGCCGGTGCCGGTCCTGGTCGGGATCCTGCCGCTTCACAGCGCCCGCCACGCCGAGTTTCTTCACAACGAGGTCCCGGGCATCACGATTCCCGACGACGTGCGGCGCCGGCTCCGCGCGGCCGGCGACGGCGCCCTCCGCGTCGGGATCGAGATGGCCCAGGAGCTGGTCCGCGCCGTGCGCGGCCACTACGCGGGCGCCTACCTGATGCCCTCGTTCGGCCGCTTCGAGGTCATCGCGGAGGTGCTCGATGCGATCCACTGAGCCCGCCGCGCTCGGCGTGCGCGAGGCGGCGGCCGCGGTGCGCGCGGGTACCGTGAGCCCGGTGGAGCTGGTCGAGGCGAGTCTGGCGCAGATCGCCGCCCTCGACGGCCAGCTCCTGGCGTGGGCGCACGTCGACGCCGCGGGGGCACGCGCGATCGCGCGCGAGCGGGAATCGGAGGCGCGGGGCGGACGGCTTCGCGGGCCGCTCCACGGCGTTCCGGTCGGCGTGAAGGATATCTTCGACGTCGCCGGGATGCCGACCACGGGCGGCGCCCGGGCGTTCGCCCACACGCGGCCGACCGCGGACGCCGCGGCCGTGGCGCGGATCCGGGCGGCGGGCGCGATCGTCCTCGGCAAGACCGTGACGACCGAGTTCGCGTACCGCGACCCCGCGCCCACGCGAAATCCGTGGAACCACGGCCACACGCCCGGAGGGTCGTCGGCGGGCTCCGCGGCCGCCGTCGCGGCGCGCATGGCACCGCTGGCGCTCGGCTCGCAGACGGTCGGCTCGGTGCTGCGGCCCGCCGCGTACTGCGGCGTCGTCGGGTTCAAGGGCGCGCACGGTCTGGTGCCGGTCGGGGGGGTGATTCCGCTCGCGTGGTCGCTCGACCACGTCGGCGTTCTCACGCGCTCCGTCGCCGACGCCGCGCTGGCGATGTCGGTCCTGGCCGCCCGTGATCTGGAGCCCTGGGCGCTGAGCGCGCCGCGCCTGGCGCTGGCGCCCGAGCTGCTCGCCCGCGCGACGCCGGAGGTCGCGGCGCACGTCGAAGCCGTGGCCGATGCCTTCGCCCGCGCCGGCGCCACCGTGTCGAAGGTCGATCTGCCGCCCTCGTTTCACGAGCTCTCCGCGGCGGGGCTGACGGTGCTCGAGGCGGAGGCCGCGGCGTATCACCAGCGCTGGTTCGCCGGACACGCCGACGAGTACAGCCCGGAGATGCGGAGCCTGGTCCAGGCCGGCCTCGGCCTGCCCGCGACCGCGTACGTCGCGGCCAACCGGCAGCGGCTCGCGTTCCGGGACGACGTGATGCCGCTGCTGTCGGCACACGATGCGCTGCTCGGACCCACGGCACCGGCGCCCGCCCCGTCCGGTCTCGGCTCGACCGGCGACGGCTCGCTGTGCGCGCCCTGGAGTAACGCGGGCGTTCCCGCGATCACCTTGCCGAGCGGTCTGTCCTCCTCGGGTCTTCCGCACGCCATCCAGCTCGTCCAGGCGGCCGGCGCCTCGGGCCGACTGCTGGGTGTTGCGGCCTGGTGCGAACGGGTCCTCGGGTTCACGCAGGCCCCACGTGTCTAGCCCACGCGCCCGTGCTTGATCTGAAGATCGAGGGCGCCGAGGTCATCGACGGCACCGGACGTCCCGGAAGCCGCGCGGACGTCGGGATCAACGACGACAAGATCACAGCCATCGGCGATCTGCATCGTGAGCCCGCCGGCCGGAACCTGCACGCGTCGGGCAAGGTCCTGGCGCCCGGCTTCATCGACATGCACTCGCACTCGGATTGGCGCCTCTGGGACAACCGCCGGGCCGAGTCGAAGGTGCGGCAGGGCGTGACCACCGAGGTCGTCGGTAACTGCGGCTTCTCGCCGGCGCCCGTGTCGACGGAATTCCTCGAGGATCTTCGAGGATTCGCCCTCTATGTCCCCGCCGCGATGGACTTTCGCTGGCGCTCGGTCGGCGACTACCTGCGCGCGTTCGACTCAAGCGGCACCGCCCTCAACGTGATCCAGCTGATCGGCCACGGCACCGTGCGGATCGCGGCGATGGGCTTCGCGCGCCGCCCCCCCACGGCGACCGAGCTCAGCCGGATGCAGCGCTCCATCGCTGACGGTATCGAGGACGGCGCCTGGGGCCTCTCGACCGGACTCATTTATGCGCCGGGCTCGTTCGCGACGACCGACGAGGTGGTCACGCTCGCGGCCACCGCGGCACGTCATCGCGGCTTCTACGCAAGCCACATTCGCGGCGAGGGCGCCGCCCTGCTCGACGCGGTCCGCGAGGCGATCCACATCGGGCGCGAGGCCGATCTCCCGGTCCAGATCAGCCACGTGAAGGCGGCGGGCCGTCCCAACTGGGGGAAGGTGGCCGAGGCCCTCGCGCTGATCGATGCGGCACGCGCGGAGGGGCTCGACGTGATGGCCGACGTCTACCCGTACACGGCCTCGAGCACGACGCTCCGGACGCTCGTACCGGACTGGGCGCTCGAGGGCGGAATCGACGCGATGCTCAAGCGGCTTGCCGACCCCGAGGAGCGTGCACGAATCCGCCGGGACGTCGAGACGCCGGCGGCCGGCCAGGGCCTGCTCGACCGGATCGGGTGGGAGAACGTGATGGTCGCCTCCTGCACCCGCCGCAAGGACGCCGAGGGCAAGCGCATCTCGGAGATCGGGGCCGAACGCGGGACGAATCCGCTCGACGCCGCGCTCGAGCTGATTGTCGACGAGGGCGGCAAGGGGTATATGATTCTTTTCCAGCTCGACGAGCGCGATCTGCGCCGTGCGCTGACGCACCCGGCGGTCATGATCGGGTCCGACGGCTCGGCGCTCGCGCCGTACGGCGAGCTGGCGGTTGGCAAGCCACATCCCAGGAGCTATGGAACATTTCCACGCGTTCTGGGGGAGTACGCACGCGAGCAGCGCGTGCTCACGTTGCCGCAGGCGATCCAGAAGATGACGCAGATGCCGGCGCGGCGGCTGGGGCTCAAGGATCGGGGCGTCGTCGCGGTGGGCGCGCGCGCCGACCTCGTCGTCTTCGACGCGCGTCGTGTCGCCGACCGCGCGACCTACCAGGAGCCTCACCAGTACCCGGCGGGCATCGAGCACGTGCTCGTGAACGGGCGCTTCGTCATCAAGGACGGTCAGCATACGGGCAGCCTGCCGGGCCGCCTGCTGACGCCGCCGTGACGACGTGAAGACCGAGCGAGGGCTTCGCGACCTGGTGACGCCGATCCTCTCGGCTCCCACGACGGCCGAGGGCCTCGCCGCGACCCTGCGCCGCGTCGTGGATCTGGCGGGCGCGACCGCCGGGGCGCTCGCGCTCCGCACGCCGTGCGAAGAGCCGATCATCGTCACCGCCGGGGCCCGTCGCGCACCGGCGGCGCTCCGCGAGTGGCTGACGACCCTCGCCGCCACGCCGGCCGCGCGGCCCCAGCTCACGCGCATCGTCCCGCCGGGCGCTCCGGCCGGCGGAGCGGCGGCGCTCTTGCGGACGCCGCTCGGCGCCACCGGTCGCCGCGTGGGCGAGCTGGTCCTGCTCGGGCGGGTGGGAGGGCTCAAGACCTCGACATTGCCGGCGGATCTTCCGCGCGAGCTCGGGCTGGCCCTCGACCATCTCTGCGAGCGGGAGCAGCAGGCGCGCCGTGCGGCTGCCGTCGGCGCGGTCACGCGCGTGCTCACCGCACGGCATACCCTCGACGAGGTGTTCGCGGCCTTCGTGGCGGGTACGGCGAGCCTCGTGAGGTTCGACCTTCTCACCGTCGCGCTGCTCGACGCGGAGCGCCGCGAGTTCGAGCTCGTCAACGTGACGCCGCGCACGCCCGCCACGCCGCGGCCGCGCGAGCGGTGGATGCCGCTCGAAGGCACCCTGCTCGCTCGCGTCGTCTCCCGCGGCGCGCCGGTACGCGTCGACGACGCGGAGCGCGAGGAGGTTCCCGAGGTGAGCCGGCGGATTCTCGCGGCCGGCGCTTTCCGATCGGTCGTGCTGGTCCCGCTGGCCTCGAGCGGCCAGATCCTGGGCGCGGTGGTGCTCGCCGCCAACCAGCCGCGCGCCTTCGGCGATGCGGACGTCGACGCACTCGGCGAGCTCGCGCGCCCGCTGGCGCTGGGGGTCGCCCAGTGGCGCCTGGCCGAAGAGAGCCGCCGTCGGGCCGACGAGCTGGCGGCGCTCCACGCGACCAGCCAGCTCATCACGGCGCGCCTGGACGTTACGTCGGTCCTCGACCGCATCAGCCTCTCCGTGCCGGCGCTCATCGGCGCCGGGGGCTGCGCGATCGGGCTCTTCAACAGCGAGCGCACACACGTCGTCCACGCGGCTGCCCACGGCTTCCACGGCGACGAATGGCGCGCCCTGTCGATCCCGGTCGGCGAAGGAATCATCGGGCGCGTCGCGGCCGAGGGCGTGGCGATCCGGGTCGGCGACGTGCAGACCGATCCGCGCGCGGCGCCGCGCGAGGTGGACGAGCGCGAAGGGATCCGGGCGATGCTTTGCGTGCCGCTGAAGGTCGTGGGCGTGGTGATCGGCGTGATCTCGGCGTTCTCGACGCGCCCGCGCAGCTTCATGCTGCACCATCAGCGCCTGCTGGAGGCCTTCGCCGAGCAGGCGGGCATCGCGATCCACGGCGCCAGGCTCTTCGACGAGAGTGCCCGCGGCGCGCGTGAGACCCGCGCGCTCCTCGAGGCGGGCCGGGCCGTCACCGCGAGCCTCGACGTCGGTCGAACCATGCGCGTGATCCTGGAGGAGGCGCGGGGAGTCCTGGGCGTCGACTCGTGCAGCGTGTCGACGTTCGATGCCGCGACCGACGAGCTGGTGATGGTCGCGAGCCTCGACGTCCCCCAGGACATGGTGTCGACGGTCCGGCTGCCTCTCGGTGTCGGATTGACGGGACGCGCGGTGCTGCTGCGGCGCCCGGTGCAGAGCAGCGATCTCTCGTCGGACGCGCACGGCCAGTATCGCCACCTGGCGCGCGGCGCAGGATTTCGCTCGATGCTCGTGGTCCCGCTCTGTGTCGGTGAGCGGGCCATCGGGGCGATCAGCGTCCTGCGACGCGACACCCACGAGTTCTCGGCGCACGAGGAGGAGCTCCTGGTGGCGCTGGCCGACCAGGCGTCGATCGCGCTGGACCACGCGCGGCTCTACACCGAGCTCGAGGCCATGGTCGCCGACCGCACGCGGGAGCTCGATACCCAGAAGCGGTTCGTCGAAGTGATCCTGGAGACGCTCCCGCTCGGCGTGTTCGTGCTGGATAGCGATCTGAACGTCGTCCGGGCCAATCCCGCCGGCGGCCGCGCCCTGGCGTGCGACGCGGGTGTCCGCGGACCGCTGGCCCGCCTGCTTCCGAGCGCCAAGGCCGCGCCGGTGGAGACGCTGCTCCGCGACGCGTTCCGGACCCAGCGGGTGGGCTCGATCGAGGAAGAGATGGTCATCGGGGGCGACGCCAAGATCTTTCGCCTGACGGCGGCGCCGGTCGAGTCGGCGAGCGAGCACGGCGCGCACGCGGTGCTCCTGGTCGAGGACGTCACCCTCGCCAAGCGGCTCGAGCGGCAGATGCTCCTGACCGAGCGGCTCACGACGGCCGGGCGCCTGGCCGCCGGGGTCGCGCACGAGATCAACAACCCCCTCGCGACCATCGCCGGATGCGCCGAATCGCTGCGCGGCCGGCTGGACGAGGGCGACCCGCCCGGGCTGTCCGAGCCGGCCGACTTCCGGCAGTACCTGCGGCTCATCGAGGAAGAGGCGTACCGCTGCAAGGAGATCACCAGCAGCCTGCTGCAGTTGGTCGGCGATCCCGGGAGCCAGCGCACCGTGACCGATCTGAACGGCGTCGTGCTGAAGGCCGCCGAGCTTCTGTCACACCAGTCCCGCTTCGCGCGGAGCCGTGTAGTGACCGAGCTCGACCCCGAGCTCCCGACCGTCGCAGTGAACGAGGGCCAGCTCCGTCAGGTGTGTCTCGGGCTGGCGTCGAACGCGCTCGAAGCCATGGAGGGCCGCGGCACCTTGATCATCCGATCGCGTCGGGCACGGGGCGAGGTCGAGATCGAGCTCGAGGACGAGGGACCGGGGATCCCGGCGCAGAATCTCAGCCGGATCTTCGATCCGTTCTTCACGACCAAGCCCCCCGGGCAGGGTACCGGGCTCGGGCTCGCCATCGCCCAGGGCATCGTGAACGATCACGGCGGGCGCATCGAGGTGAGCTCGGTGGCCGGCAAGGGGAGTGTCTTCCGCGTGGTGCTGCCGCTGTGAGCCGCCAGATCCGCGTGCTGGTGGCCGACGACGAGCGCAACCTGCGCGAGCTCATCGTGCGCGAGCTCGCGCGGCGGGGTCACGACGTCGAGGGCGCCGAGGACGGCGTGGTCGCGCTCGAGCGCATCCGCGAGACACCATTCGACGTGGTGGTGCTCGACATGCGGATGCCGAAGAAGGAAGGGCTCGACGTCCTGCGCGAGCTCGCGACGGTCCCCGAGGCGCCTCAAGTCATCATGCTGACGGGCTTCCAGGAGGTCTCCACCGCGGTCGAGGCGATGAAGCTCGGCGCCTACGACTACCTGACCAAGCCGACGAAGATCGAGGAGCTCGACGTCGTCGTGCGCAAGGCGGCAGAGAAGGCGCAGCTGCTCCGGGAGAACATCGCGCTGCGCGCCCACGCCCCCGGCGCGGCGCCGTTCGGCGGCCTGCTCACGCAGAGCTCGCGGATGCACGACGTGCTACGGATGATCGAGCGGGTGGCCCCGACCGACTCGGCGGTGCTGGTCCTCGGCGAGAGCGGCACCGGCAAGGAGCTCGTCGCGCGGGCGATCCACGAAGGCTCGACGCGCTCGGCGCGGGCGTTCGTGCCGATCCACTGCGGCGCGCTGCCGCGGGAAGTCTTCGAGTCCGAGCTGTTCGGGCACGAGAAGGGGGCGTTCACCGGGGCCGTCGGGACCAAGCCCGGTCTCGTCGAGCTCGCGGACGGGGGTACCCTCTTCCTCGACGAGATCGGCGAGATGGCCGCCGACAGCCAGGTGAAGCTCCTGCGCGCGATCGAGACCGGCACGTTCTTCCGCGTGGGGGGCACACGGCCGCGGCGAGTCGACGTGCGGCTGGTCGCCGCCA
>Ga0306920_100003475_pt1 | contig 20002 bp, 19 predicted proteins | sample flu12Cox44000170_FD_204666 | JGI IMG/M metagenome (GOLD analysis project Ga0306920, IMG submission 204666) | Lab enrichment of tropical soil microbial communities from Luquillo Experimental Forest, Puerto Rico - flux4day.12C.oxic.44.000.170 (v2)... | ecosystem: Environmental > Terrestrial >... | reverse complement strand
ACCCGTGAAGCCTATTCGCACGAGGTCAGCAGCGCCGGGTTCTGGCCCGGCAACGAGGCTTTTCCTCAAGCGGCCTTCTATTCCTATGCCTATCCCGAGCCGGCGGGTTTCCGCGACAGCTCGGTGACACCGGGCGCCCGCTACGACGGAGTGCTGAGCGAATTCATCCTGCCGTACGACACGGTCCGTAATGCCGGAGAGCCCGACGCTTTGCTGCTTGACTTCCTGTCTGCGACCTACGCGGCAGCAGCGGACACCGGCGGCTGGGATCGAGCCGCGCTCGAATGCCCGATTGGAGTCCCGGGGAGAGTGCGGCAGGTGTAACATCGCCGATCGTTGGCGCTACGGGGACGACGAGGTCATGCAGGCTCCCAGTCTCATAACTCCGCCGGCTCCTCGAGGCCGGCGCCGCGCACCGCGGCGACCGCCTCATGGAGAGTCGCGAAGACCCGCGTCTCGCCGATCGCCGCGGTGATGCCGTGCCGGTCCATGTCGGAGCGCAAATAAGGACTGACCCGTGCAAAGATCATGACGACCCGCTGGCGCGCTAGATCATCGAGCAGCTCGCGGATCGATCGGGCAGCGGAGTAATCGATGGCGGTGATCGCCCCGGCATCGACGATAAACCACCGAACTGGTGTCGGGGCGTGCTCCACGAGGGTGTGAACGTCATCGGCAAAGCGGTTGTGATTGGCATAAAACAGGTCGGCGCCGAAGCGGTACACGATGAGCCCGGGTTCAGTTTGCTTTCCCGGCGCCACCGGGACCGGCAGCCAGCGCCCTGCCGCGTCGGGAGCGAGCATCATCGTATGCGGGCGGTAACTGTGGCGCACATGCCTGAAGAGCGATAGAGCGATCGCCAGCAGGATGCCTGCTTCGACGCCGACCACGACGACTGCCGCCGCAGTAATGACGGCAAGATCGAACTCGCCGGGGCTTTCGCGGCGGATATCGCGCAGACCTCTCAAATCGATCATCCCGATCGCGATTGTGAAAACGATCGCCGCCAATACGCAGCGCGGCAGGTATTGGAGTGGCCCGGTCAAAAACAACAGAACCAGCAGCACGACACCGGCGAAAACCAATTGCGCGAGCTGACTGCGCGCACCCGCGCGCTCGGCCATGGCGGTCTGCGTCGGGCTGCCGTTGACGACAAATGTACCGCTCGCCGCGGCTGCCAGATTGGCGGCCGAGAGCCCGAGGATATCGGCGTCCTCGTCGACCCGTTCGCGATAACGCAATGCGAACACCCGCGACGTCGCCGCACTCTGCGTGATGATCATCACCGCGCAGGAGGCGGCCACCGGCAACAGCGCAATCGTCTCGCTCCAGGTCACATCCGGCAGCCCGATCGACGGCAGTCCGCCGGGGACGGGGCCGATTACCGCGATGCCTCGCCCGGCGAAGCCGAACGCGGCGCTCGCCGTGATCGACCCGACTACCGCGATAAGCGCGAACGGCCAACGCGGGGCAACCCGATTGCCTAGCAGGACGCCGACCGCCACCAGCGCCGACAACGCCAATGTCAGAAGATTGGTCTGCGGCAGACCGCGCAAGATCTCCCACAGTTGAGCAAGGGTGCCAGGTGAGTGGACCGCAACCGTAAGCATGTCGCCCAGCATCGCGATGCCGACCTGACACCCCACGCCAGTGAGAAACCCGACCAGAACCGTGCGCGATAGAAAATCGGCGAGGAAGCCGAGCTTGAAGAGCCGCGCCAGCAGCAGCAGTCCGGCGGTCAGCAGCGCCACCATGCCGACCAGCGCCATATACTCTTGGCTGGCGGGTACCGCCATATGCGAAAGCGAACCAGAAAGGATGGCGGCCGTCGCCGAGTCGGCGGCGACGACGAGATGGCGGGACGAAGCGAAAGCCGCAAACCCGACGAGCGGCAGCAGCACCGTGTAGAGGCCGGTGACGACGGGCGTGCCGGCGATGCGGGTATAGCCCAGCACTTGCGGGATGTTCATCGAGGCGAGGGTCAGCCCCGCCAGCGCGTCGCGCAACGTCGCGCTCGGGCTGAAGGGGCGAAGACCCGCGAAGAACGAAAGCCGCATCACCGGCACAAAAAATTTGCGCATCGGGATGCTTTCGTGCGAGCGGTCCGGCGCCTTCCGCTGCCGGGTCAGCGGTCGTATTCGAGCGAGACGTCTTTGCCGGTGTAGTCGGGCATCGATGCCGCCGACACCAGGCTCACCACCGCGCAGATGGCGATGTAGACGGAGATCGCATAGACGGTTTGAAAGCGCGCGAACAGCGCAGTAGCGATCAGCGGCGCCGGCCCGCCGGCAATGATCGATGCCAGCTGGTAGCCGAGCGAAGAACCGCTGTAGCGTAGTCGCGGCGTGAACGCCTCGGCGATCAATGCCGCTTGGGGGCCGTATTGCATGTCGTGTGGGATCAGCGACAGGACGATTGCAATGAACACTGCCCACGGGATCGCAGTATCCACCAACGCAAAATAGAGGAAGCCGAACCAGCCGACCGTCGCCGCGCCGATCAGATACATCCTTCTGCGCCCGATGCGGTCGGAGATGTGACCGGACAGCGGAATGCTGACAAACGAAACACACGACGCCACGAGCACCGCCGCCAGGATCAGATCGCGCGACATATGCAGGGTGCCGACAGCGTAGGCAAAGATGAAGGCAGTGAAGATGTAGAACGGTGCCTGCTCGGCCATTCTCAACAGCGCCGAGAGGGTAATTTCCTTCGGTTGTTTCTTGAGGACTTCGACAATCGGCGCTCGCTCGATGCGATCGTTGCTCAGCAGCTGCCGAAACACCGGTGTCTCGAGGATGCCGAGCCGGATCCACAGCCCCACCCCGACCAGGATGATCGAGAGCGCGAACGGGATGCGCCAGCCCCAGATCGCGAACTGGTCACCCGACCAGGTGCTGAACGCCAGTATCACGAGGTTCGACAGGAACAGACCGGCCGGGACACCGAATTGCGGCCACGACGCCACCAGACCGCGCTGGCCGTGGTGACGAGCCCATTCCATCGCCAGCAGCACCGACCCGCCCCACTCGCCGCCGACGCCGATTCCCTGGACCATCCGCAAAACGGTCAAGATCACTGCACCCCAGATGCCGATCGACTGGTAGGTCGGCACAAACGCGATCAGGAAGGTCGCAATGCCCATGCACAGCAGGGTGGCGATCAGTGTCGCCTTGCGGCCGATGCGGTCGCCATAATGGCCGAATATCGCAGCGCCGATCGGGCGCCCGATGAAGCCGATGAAGAAGGTGCCAAAGGCTGCCAGGGTCGCGGTCAGTGGCGCCTCGTTCGGAAAGTAGAGCGTGCCGAAGATCAGACCGGCAGCGGTGCCGTAAATGAAGAAGTCGTACCATTCGATGGTGGTGCCGATGGTCGCCGCGATCACCACTTTGCGCAGATGCGCGCTGTGCTCGGCCGCTGACAGCGCCTCGTATGTGCTCGTAGTCACGGGATTCTCCTCCAGCCGTTGCTCTCCCTTGGGACAGACTGCGCTGTCTTCCACAGAGACAATTTAGCTGGAACAGTCGAAAATCGCCAACCGACGCTTCAGCCGACCCGGTTCTCAAGCCATTCTTTCAACGCAACGGCGTTGTTGTGGGTCTCGTCGCGGGCGGCGTAGAGCAGCGTGACTGGCCCATCGGCCAGTTGCTCGATCAGCACATTGAGAGCCGACTGCGGCGGCGCTTCTTCCAGCTCGGCGTAGTAAGCGGTCTTGAAGTGGCTCCAAGCCGAGGGATCCCGGTGCAACCGGCGGCGCAAAGTGTCGCTCGGTGCAATTTCCTTCAGCCAGAGATCGATCTTTGCGCGCTCTCGCGACAGACCACGAGGCCACAGCCGATCCACCAGTATGCGGGTGCCGTCGGCCGCATCGAGCGGCTGGTAGACCCGCTTGATGCGCAGGTTTCGGCAGGTCATTTGACGGCGGCCACGACCAAACCGCCGGGCGAATGTCGCGTTTTACGCGAGCGCCTATTGCCGGGCTACTTTGACCGGGATCTTGTAGAGGTTGACCGCATTGTCGAAGACCAGCTGGTCGAGCGCGGCTTTCCCGAGCGCCGCCTCCGCCGGGGCATGGCCCATCGCCTTGGAATCCGGCCACGGGCTGTCGAGACCCGGGAAGTCGCTGGCCCACAGGAAATTGCGCAAGCCGATCTCGGGCACCCGCCGAAACCCGCCTTCTTCCTCGACCTCGAAGGTGAAGAAAACCTGGCGTTTGACGAACTCGGTCGGCTTCTCAGAGAGTGCCACATCGGGCTTGAAGACGCGGGTCGACGGCCCGCCGAAATCGTACTCCCGGTCGAAGCGCCAAAACAGGAACGGGACCCACCCGACTCCGGCCTCCTCGAGCACAAAGCGAACCCCGGGATGGCGATCGCAGATCCCGGAGAAAACCACCGCGCTCATCAGCTCGGCCATCGCCCCCATCGGGAAGTTGGCAACCCTCATCAAGGCCTGGTTGCGCGGGTCCGCGCCTGTGACGCCGACCCCGATCTGGCGCGATCCGCCACTCGGGTTGGCGTGCAGATTGACCGGCAGACTGGTCTCGGCGGCCGCCGCCCACAGCGGCTCCCACATCTGGTGCAATACCGGCTCGGGAGCGCCGACCCAGTCGAAGATGACCCCCGTCGGCATCCCGAACGCCGCCACCCGCAGCAATTCCGCGACGGCCTCCTCGGGGGTCTGCGAGGGTAGCGGCAGCAGCATGATGAACCGGCCGTTCGATTCCTCATAGAGCTCGCGCGCCCAGTCGTTGACGGCACGGACGACCGCGACCCGCAGTTCCGGGTTCTTGATCGCCGATATCTGCTCGTAGGGGCCGTTGACGAGTTCGGCATCGACCCCGTCCCGGTCCATGTCCTGGCAGCGATATTTGGCGTTGGCCGCACGGAAGACGCCGGGCTCCGGCTCCTCCGCCAAGCCCGCCCGCGTGTAGCAGTTGACGGGTCCTCTGCCCACACCCGCCCAGCCGACCCCGCTCCACGGCCGGCCCTCGACAACCCATTGCCGGGTGCCGTCCGATCCTGTTACGACCCGCGGCTCGTCATCCCGGAACTTGCTTGGCAGGCGTTTTGACCACAGGTCGAAAGGCAGGTGCATGACTCGGCAATGCCCATCGGCGGACACCACGCCAAATCGCTTTTCCATCGCGCGTTTCCCCTTGCAGCGGGTCGACCGAGCAACCCTTGTTCAAGGGAGCGATGATAAACCCGCAAGGGAAATCGCGCGAACGCTTCCGCTCAGGCGGCAGCCGCCACCCTTTGGAGCAGCCTGTCCCAGCTGGTCGCCTGCATGCTGGGGCGCGCTTCGATGCGTGCCAGCCAACCTCGCAGGTTTTCGTGCCCTTGCAATATCTGCGCACCCTCCGGCGCCTGCGCGAACATCGACAGATGCGGCGCCAGCAACAGATCGGCGAGGCTCAGCGCCTTGCCCGCCATCCATGTGTGGCCATCCAGCAGTCTGCTGATCTCGGCCAGACAGTGCCTCGCGTCGGGGATCGCTTTGACGACGGCGTCCTCGTCGACTGGCAGGTTGAAGCGCGGCTTGACGACGCGATTGGCGGTGATCGTCCGCGAAACCTGCGGCATCAAATACCAATCGGTGATGCCTATCACCTGGTTCATGCGCGCCGCCGCGCGCGGCTCCTCGGGCTGCAGGCGCGGACCCGGGACGACCGCATCGACATAACGCATGATGGCCTGTGTCTCATACAGCATCCAGCCGTCGTGCTCGAAGGCCGGGATGCGGCCAAACGGATGACGCGACAGATGCGGTTCTTGTTTCAAAGTGCCTGGCCCCATCGCCGCCAACTCGTATTCGGCACCCTTTTCCTCCAAGGTCAATAGGGCGGCGCGCACATAAGGACTGCCGGGAACGCCGTGAACGATCATTTTTGTTGCCATGAAAGCCTCCTCTCCTCAGGTTGCGTTGGAATTGGCATACTCGACAAAATCGTGCTCGAAGATGGTGCCCCACCCGCGGTCATAGGCTTCGCGCCGACGTGCCGCGGCATCGCCGAGCTTGTCCCAGCCCGAATGCGTCAGCTCGACCCTGGTGCCGCGATCCTCGGCCGTAAAGCGGATCTCGACCAGTTGCTCCTGCTCGGGCGACAGCTGTACGAGCCAGGAAAAAGCGAGGCGATGCGGCGGATCGTAGGCCAGCACAGTTCCCCACGGCGTCTCGCGCCCGTCGGCTGCACGTTCGAAAACGCGCCCGCCGACCCGCGGCTCGATCGCGCAGTCCACCGGGTCGAGACCGGTGTGGACCCGCGCCAGCGGCCACCAGCGGCCGAAATCGCCGGCAAACAGCGCGAACGCCCGCGCTGGCGCGACGTGAACCATCACTGTCTTGACGATCGGTGGGACCGGGAACTGGGCGATTGTCATGGCTGCTGTTCCTCGTCGAGCACCTCGGCCATGCTGCCGAGCGCCTCGTGCCACATCGCCTCGATGGCGGCGCGGAGCTCGCCGAGTGCCTGCGGATTGGCTGTGTAGAGGCGTCGCGTGCCGTTGCGCCGTTCGGTGATCAGCCCGGCCTCTCGCAACACCTTCAGGTGTTGCGAGACCGCCGGACGGCTGACCGGCAAGCCCTCGGCGATCGCCGCGACCGGGCGGGGTGCCGCGAGGATGCGCTCGAAGACCATTCGCCGCGTCGGATCGGACAGCGCAGCCAGAGCCATTTCGTAAGCCATGACTTACGTTAGCGACTGCTTACCGTGGCTGTCAACCCCTTATATCGTCATTCGCCGATAAGGCACAAAAGGGACCGTTGACCGACTGGGCTCGAGAGACGGGCCGCGCGAACCGCGACTCATCCAAGTTGCACACGAAACTCCTCGCGGAAGACGCGCTGCCCCTTGGGGGTGATCGTGACGGCGCGGGTACCATCGTTGCGGCGGATCCAGCCGGTCGCCAAGCTATGGGCGCATAGGGCCGCCCCGATCGTCCCGGCGATATGAGGGCGCCGCTCGCTCCAATCGAGACAAGGCCGACACAGAACGCGCGCCGAGCGCCCGGCGCTGCAGGTTATGACGCGATCGAGATCGATGCCGATCTGGTTGAAGAACGCGATCCCTGCGTCCGTAATCACTCCCCCATCCCTCCCCAGCTCGATCTGACCGCCCTCGGCCAAAGCGTCCGCCAGCGCCACCCCGAGACGGCCGGCGAGATGGTCATAGCAGGTCCGTGCCGCTCGCAATGCCGCGTCTCGCGGACCGACGACGAGCGGTGGCCGCTTTGCACCCAAACCCGATGCCACTTGCATGATGCCTTCCACCATTTGGGCCACCGCTGGCGAGGCCAGCCGGTGATAACGGTGCCGGCCTTGCCTTTCGACCGACAGAAGGCCTGCCGTGACCAAACGCGCGAGATGGCCGCTTGCGGTCTGCGGCGTTATGCCGGCGCCCCGCGCCAGCTCCGACGCGGTCAGCGCACGGCCGTCCATCAGCGCGTGCAGCATTCCGGCACGAGCGGGATCTCCCGCCAGCGCGGCGACTTCAGTAAATGCGGACTGGCTGGTCATCGATCACTCCTTGTCGGGGCAACCCCAATCTACGCTGTTTCGCGATGCCGATGCTTCGGCCACTACCGTAACATTTTCCGCCACCGTGGAGCAGGCTCCCGTAATCGAAAGGACAAGCTGAGATAGGAAATACGATGAGCCTCGCGCGGCAGAGCGGCATCTTCTTTGGCTGGCGTGTCTGCGGCGCCGCGTTCGTATTAGCAGTGTTGGGGTGGGGAACCGGTTTTTACGGCCCGCCGATCTACCTACAGGCGATTCAAGAGAATAAGGGTTGGCCGGTAGCGTTGATCTCGACAGCCGTGACAATGCATTTCGTTGTCGGCGCGATCGTCGTTGCCAATCTACCGACAATTCACGCGCGCTTTGGCATTCCCAATACGACCAAGGTGGGTGCAGTGCTTTTGGCGGTCGGCGTTTTCGGCTGGGCGTGCGCGGCTGCCCCTTGGCAACTCTTCGTGGTCACGCTGCTCAGCGGCGCGGGTTGGGCGGCGATGGGCGGAGCTGCAGTCAACGCCATAATTTCCCCCTGGTTTGTGCGCACCCGCCCTGCTGCACTCTCCATGGCGTATAACGGGGCGAGCATCGGAGGGGTTGTTTTCTCACCGCTCTGGGCAGGCGGCATCGCCCTATTGGGCTTCCCGATCGCAGCTGCAGCGATTGGGATCGTCATGGCGCTTACGATGCGGGTACTCGGAGACCGACTCCTTTCTCAGACGCCTCAGCAGATGGGCTTGCAGCCCGACAATGACGTTCAGCGCCCACCTCCGGTGGCGGCTCCCGCACCCGTTGCGCGGCCTCGACTGGGGTCGACGCTTTGGCGCGATCCGAAATTTCTGACGCTATCTGCTGGCATGGCTTTGGGACTGTTCGCGCAGATCGGTTTAATCACGCATCTGTTCTCACTGCTGGCGCGTGCCCTCGGTCCTCAGCCGGCGGCGTTGGCTATGGGGGTGGCCACCGCTTCGGCCATTGCAGGCCGTACCATCGTAGGCTGGGTGATGCACCCCCAGTCGGATCGGCGAATCGTGGCCTGTGCCAGCTATGCCGGACAAGTTGCCGGCTCGATCGCATTCATTACCGCGGCGGGCACGAATACACAGTTACTCCTGCTCGGAGTCGTATTCTTTGGCGCCGGCATCGGCAACGCGACATCGCTGCCGCCGTTGATCGCCCAAGCCGAATTTCTCGAGAACCGCGTAGCGCAGGTGGTCGCTCTGACGGTAGCCGTCTCGCAAGCTGCCTATGCCTTTGCCCCCGTCACCTTTGGTCTGGTCAGGGAATTTGCCCCGTACGCAGCCGATCCGGCCTCAGCCAAGGCTCCCGGTTTCTTCGCCGCCGCAGCGTTTGTGCAAGGACTGGCGATTTGTGCGCTGTTGCTCGGCCGAGGCCCTCGGCAGCGAGCGGCTAACTTGGCGGCGCAGGCGCCAGCGCCACTGCAGCCTCGGCCGTCAGCATCAGAAAGGTGAAGGTTTCCTCCAAGTAGAGACGCACCGCGGTGTCGGTATGGCTCGAATAGCCGATCGAAAAATCCTGGCCGAGATGCAGGTCGAAATCGCCGCCGCGGGTGCTCAGCACAAACGCTCCGGCAATCGCCGGCGCCCAGATGATCTCGCCGTCGACGATGCGTCTGAGGTGCTCCAGTACCGGGTAGCCGTAGTCTCTGGCTTCGGCGACCGCGGTATAAGCCTCGGCACCCAACAGCACCGAATATGGACCATTGACGCCAACCAGACGCAGCATGCTGATGGAATGGGCGATGGCCTCGGGATAATTGCGCACGTCGGCGGGCAAGGGTTCGATCGGGTTGCTGGTCCCTTGACGGATACCTTGAATGCCGCCCGCGGAATACCCGATGAAGATCGCGCTGTCCTCGGCAAAGGCAATCGTCTTTGCCGCCTCCTTCGCCGGTTCCCAATCCGAGTCGTTGGAACCACGCTTGACATCGTCGATCATCTGGCGGTCGAGCTCGAACGGCACGCGTAATTCGACCAATGGTCTGACCTGCCGCTGTCGGGCAATGATTCCGTCTCCCGGCGCCGCGATATTCTGCAAATGGCCGGTGCCGATGGCAGACAGCGCCGGACCGGCCGGTCCGTGCAGATCGACGACCCGGCGACCGGCGAGATAGCGCTTGAGCGTGCGCGAGGTCTCCTCCTCGATCTGCGCCCACGCGGCATCGGAAATCGGCGCGAGCTCGCGGTGCAGATTGTTCATGATCGGGGTTTTCCTTTGAGCGAGCCGATGCCGAGAGAGCCATCGGGAACCGGCGGGGTGGATTGCGGGGGTTCGAGTGGCGGCACCGCAGCGGCGAGCTCTGCGCTCGGCGGGGCGTCGGGAACGACCTCGTCGAGAAAGGTCGCCGAGGGTGCGAAGAACAGGTTGCCGGTGACTGCCCGGCTGAAGTCGAGGATCCGGTCGTAGTTGCCTGGCGGCCTGCCGACAAACATGTTTTCCAGCATTTGCTCGATGGTGCGCGGCGACCGGCTGTAGCCGATAAAATAGGTGCCGAATTCACCTTCCCCAGCGTGACCAAAAGCCATGTTATGACGGACTATTTTGATCTCGCTGCCGTCCTCGACAATCTTGGTCAGTGAATTGTGAGCCGAGCTCGGTCTGATCGATTCATCGATCTCGATGTCGGACAATTTCATCCGGCCAATGATGTGTTCCTGTGCCTCGACGGGCAACGCATTCCATCCCTTGAGGTCGTGGAGATACTTCTGCACGATGACATAGCTGCCGCCGGCAAAAGCAGCATCCTCTTGTCCGATTACAGTGGCCTCGATCGCCTCTTGACCGGTCGGGTTCTCTGTCCCGTCGACAAACCCCAAAAGGTCGCGGCGGTCGAAGTAGCGGAAGCCTTGGACCTCGTCGACCGGCGAAACCGCACTCCCGAGTCGCGCCATGATCTGGGCCGCCAATTCGAAGCAGAGACCCATGGGTTCGGCTCGGATGTGGAAGAACACGTCGCCCGGCGTCGCGACGGCGTGACGCGTCCCCGCGCGGATCTCGCGAAACGGATGCAGCTCGGCCGGCCGGGGCTCGCCAAAGAGACGATCCCACGCCGCGGAGCCGAAACCCATGACGCAAGAAAGGTTTTCGTCGGCTTCGCGAAACCCCACGGCGCGCAAGAGTGCCGCAAGGTCGGCGCACAGCGATCGCACCGCTGCGTCATTGTCGGCGCCGGGGTTGATGGTCACGACCAGAAAGATCGCCGCGCGCGTCAGCGGCGCAGCGACCGGCTGATGGGAGATGGGCATTTGCCGTTTCGTCGAGTGCGTCGTTAGCGAAGCACGCTAACGTCATCGGGATTGACGAGGTCGGGTACCGTCCAGCCCCCGAGGTCGTACTCGGCCATACAGGAATCGGCGAGCGCCTTCCAGCGGTCGGTCTGGCCCGAGGCGAGCGCGCCGAACAGCGCGTAGCGGCGGATCTCCTCATGGCTGCCGGCATAATTGATCTCGTAGAGTTCGTGACGACCGCCAAACTCGCTGCCGACCGCGTCCCATAACAGCTTCATCAGCTTGACCCGCTTGACTGCCGGCACGCCGCCCGAGCCGCGGACAAAGCGGTCGAGATAGGGACGGAGTTCCGGCGCAGCAAAATCGCTGGCGTGCGAATTGAGGTAGATCAGGCTGCTGGCGACCGTCTTGTGGATCAGGTTCTTGACCTGGGCATAGCCCTCCGGCGCCAGCACCTGATAGGCGGACGCTGCTTCCGCGTTGGGCAGCACAAAGCCGCCGGTCCACGGGTCCGGGCTCTTCGCCATCGCGTCCGACAAAGCCCACATCGTGTTGCGCCAAGTGATGACCTCGCCGAGATTGGCCTCGACCCCGCGGTAACCGCGCGTGCCGGCGGTTTCGGTCGCCTTGATAAACAGCCCGGCGATAAATTCGAGCTTGACCGCCAGCCTCGTGCAGGCCTGCAGAAAGGCCCGCGGGACAAATCCGGTGCGTGGAAAGAAATTGTTTGCAGCGTCGATATCGCCACAAATGAAAACATTTTCCCAGGGAATGAACACGTCGTCCATGATGAAGATCGCATCGTTCTCGTCGAGCCGGCTCGATAGCGGATAGTCGAACGGGCTGCCGAGCACTGCGGCACGCTGCTCGTTGGAAATGCGGCAGATGAACTTGATCCCCGGCGCATTGCTCGGCACCAGAAAGACGATCGCGTATTTCTTGTCCTGCACCGGGATCAGGCCATGATGGGCGACAAAGGTGAAATGCGTCAGCGCCGAACCGGTGGCGACGACCTTGGCGCCGGTAACGTAAATGCCGGCATCGGTCTTGCGTGTCACGTGGGCGTAAATGTCGGTCGGCCCATCGGGCGCGCCCGGTGCCCGATCGCGGTCGACCGGCGGATGGATGATCGCGTGATTGACGAACGGCACCCGCTCCTGGCTGTAGCGGTACCAGCGCTTCGCATTTTCCTGGTAGGGCGCATAAAACTCGGCATTGGCGCCCAGCGTCGCCAGAAAGGCTGCCTTGTAATCGGGCGAGCGGCCGAGCCAGCCATAGGTGATGCGCGCCCAGGCAGCGATCGCCTCGCGGCATGCGACCAGGTCCTCGGCCGAGCGCGGTGCGACAAAGTATTTGTGGGTAAACCCGCCCCACTCGGTGGGGCAGGTCAGCACCTGCTTCCCTTCCGCGTGGTCGCGATGCAGCGCGTCGTAGAGCCGGGCCACCATCCGCGCCGTGTTGCGAAACGCCGGATGCTCGGCGATGTTCTTGATGCGCTCGCCGTAGATCCAGACCTCTCGGCCGTCATCGAGGCTGTCGAGAAATTCCCGGCCAGTGTAGGGAAGCTGCGTCGCCATATTCACGGTCTCCCCGTAAACGCGAGGTTCCGGGCGAGATTGCTTCGTCGCGTTGCTCCTCGCAATGACGAAGGTTGTCATTGCCAGCGGAGCGACGCAATCTCGCGCTAAAATCGCGAAAAACCGAGGGTGAGAAAATGGCACGGCTGATGGGCAAGGTGGCGCTGATCACCGGTGCCGCGGGCGGGCAAGGCACGGCCGAGGCGGAGCTCTTTCTGCGCGAAGACGCGGCGGTGGTTCTGACCGACGTCGATGCCGCAGCCGGCGAGAGCCTGACGCAGCGACTGGGCGGCAAGGTCCTGTTTCTGCGCCAAGACGTCGCCGACGAGTCCTCCTGGCAGGAGGTCGTCGCGGCGGCAATGGCGCGTTTCGGCGAGCTGCATATCCTGGTCAACAACGCCGGGACGATCGCCCGTCAAGGCATCGTCGACACCACCCTCGAGGCGTGGAACCGTACCGTCGCGGTCAACCTGACCGGTGCCATGCTCGGCATGAAGCACTGCGCGCCGGCGATCCGCGACAGCGGCGGCGGCTCGATCATCAACATCTCGTCCACCGCCGGACTGACCGCGCATGACGATGCCGCCTACACCGCCAGCAAATGGGGACTGCGCGGTCTGACCAAGACCGCAGTGCTGCAGTTCTCGCAATGGAACATCCGGGTCAATTCGATCCATCCCGGGCAGATCGCCGACACTGGTTTCTTCCGCAGCGGCGGCGAGGCCTTTGCCCACGCCGCGCGCGTCGCGATACCGCTGCACCGCCAGGGGACGCCGCAGGAATGCGCAGATCTTGTGCTGTTCCTTGCCTCGGACGAGTCGAGCTTTATCAGCGGCGCCGAGATCGCCATCGATGGCGGTTACATCGCCGCCGGCACCGCGAGCCTGCGCAACCGCGTGCGCGACGATTTCGCCGCCGGCCGCAACTGAGTCCCGACGCGGGACCTCGAGCTCAAAGCTCCAAAACGCGCCGCACGCCCTCTTCGATCAGCCGTAGGTCGTCGATCGAGAGGCGTCCCGAGCTGCGCATCAGACGTCGCTTATCTACCGCCCGCAATTGATCGCACACCGCGACAGAATTCGGCCCGGCCGATGGCGTAGAGACGACAATGGGCGGTCGCGGCGCCGGTCCGGTGGAGAGCGGCACGATGACGACGGTCCGGCGGGCGCGGTTAAGCGCGTCTGCCGTAATCACGACGGCAGGCCGGGTCTTGCCGATCTCGCTGCCTTGAGTTGGATCCAGGTTCATCCACCAGATATCTCCGCGGCGAAGTGGAGTTCGGGCGGTGGCGAGCGCCATACCCCTCTCACCGGGGTTTCTTTAGGGGTTCGCTGGCCCCCAGCCCATCAGCGATAGTGGCAGCTTCCCACTCGGCCATTTCATCCGCCAATGTCTCGTCTTCCTCTACGGCCAATGCCGCTTGGTATAGCGGGTCGTCGTCCCGATCCTCAGGAGGCAACGCGTCTTCCAGCAGCCGCTGTATAAACCGGCTGCGCTGTCGTACCGAGACATGGCGTTTGAAACGCCTGAGCAGCCCATCCGGAAGATGGACCAGCAATTGTGTGGTAGCCACCGGAACAGATCCCTCGTTCATATCAATATCGATATTGATATCTTGGGATTCCTTCGGCGCCTTGTCAACGTTACCGCACTCCATTCTGCCGCTGTGCTATGATCGGCGCGGCGGGGAGAGGCTATGAAACAGCCGGTAGAACGCCGTCTCGCCGCGATCTTCGCCGCCGATGTGGCGGGCTATTCGCGGCTGATGGGCGCGGACGAGGAAGGCACGCTCGAACGCCTCAAGGCGCATCGCCGCGAACTCATCGACCCCAAGATCAGCGAGCATCGCGGCCGTATCGTCAAAACCACCGGCGACGGCACACTGGCCGAATTCCAAAGCGTCGTCGATGCGGTCCGCTGTGCCGTCGAGGTACAGCGGGCCATGGTCGGCCGCAATGTCGACTTGCCCGAGGACAACCGCATTACCTTCCGGGTTGGGATCAACCTCGGTGACATCATCCTCGACGGCAACGATATCTACGGCGACGGTGTCAACGTCGCTGCACGGCTCGAAGGGTTAGCCGAACCGGGCGGCATTTGCATCTCGCGCGTGGTGCGCGACCAGATCCGCGACAAGCTCCCCTATCCTTTCGAGGATATGGGAGAGCAGACAGTCAAGAATATCGCCCGGCCAATGCGCGCCTATGCGCTGAGCGCCGACGCCATAAAGGAATTGCCCGCGGTCGCAGTTGCCGAAGCGCCGGCGAAGGCGGTGCGCAGCCGGATCAATCGCCGGTTGCTTGGCGCCGCAGCGGCCGCGGCGGTTGTGATCGCGGTCGCCGCCGCTGGCTGGTGGGTGTGGTCCGGCGGCGCCGAGCGGGCGCGCGCGCCTGCAACCGCCAACGCATCGAAGCCTGCGCCCCAATTGTCGATCGTCGTATTACCGTTCGAGAACCTCTCGAAAGATCCCGATCAGGAATATTTCGCCGACGGCGTCACCGACGATCTGACTACCGATCTGTCGCGGATTGCCGGCAACTTTGTGATCGCGCGCACGACCGCCTTTACCTACAAGGGCAAGGCCGTTGATGTCAGGCAAATCGGCCGTGACCTCGGTGTTCGCTATGTGCTCGAAGGCAGCGTACGGCGGTCGGGCAACCGGGTGCACGTCAACGTGCAACTGATCGATACAGCGAGCGGATCGCATGTCTGGGCCGATCAGTTCGATACCGACCGCGCTGACCTCGCGCAGACGCAAAGCGAGATTACCACCCGCCTCGCGACCACATTGAATCGAGCGCTGGTGAGCGATGCCAGCCGCCGCATCGAGGAGGCTAAGGCACTGAATCCTGGGGCGGTGGACCTCGTCATGCGCGGCTGGAACTGGATGAATAACCCAGCACCAGAGGGCCAACAGCAAGCTGAGTGGGCTTTCGCGCAGGCCCTGCAGATCGACCCGCGCTCGATCGACGCGAGGATCGGGCTCGCAGCGGCAATAATGAGGAGGTGGGCAGCTGTCTCGGATAAGACCCGCCCGTCGCAACAAGAATATGCAAGCGTCGCGGAGCTGCTCCGCGAAGCGCTCGATCGCCATCCGAATCGCGCGGACGCGCATACCCGCATGGGACAGCTCCTTTACTCGCAGGCTCGTTACGCCGAAGCGCGGATCGAGTTCGAAACGGCGCTCCAGCTCGACCCGAACCAGGTGTTCGCGACGCGCATGCTCGGGTGGGCGCTGTTTTTTCTGGGGCAACCGGCCGCCGCGATCATCCAGGGCGAAAAGTCGCTCCGGCTGGATCCGCACAACCCTTACCTATGGGGCACACAAATGCTGCTCGGGGCGTCCCACCTCGATTTGGGTCAGGCGGACGACGCGATCGAGTTGCTTACCAGGGCGCGGAACGCCAGTCCGCGCGGCAACGGGTTTATCTACTTTAATCTCGCCTCTGCGCTAGCGCTCAAGGGCGACATCGATGCAGGAAAAGCGGCGCTTGACGAGGGGCTGAAGCTTCTGCCGGAAGTGAATTCGTTGGCTGCCTGGCGTAGGCACAACGCCTGGGACCCCCCAGCACTACTCGAATTGCATGAGAAAACGGTGTTCGTGGGTCTGCGCCGGCTCGGCTTCCCCGAAAAATGAAGTCCCGGTTACGCGGCCGGGTGCATCTCGAACCCGGCAGGCCGGCCGGCGCGGCGAGCGGCTTCAGCGGGCGCCAATGCCGCGTCCCACAGATTGGCGTCGAACCGCCAACCATTGACGCTGTCGGCCTCGCGCGAGACGACATAAAGCAGCGGCGGCACCATCTCGTCGGGCTCGACGAGACGCGCGGCGCGACCTTCCCGGCTCATCCTCCGCATCTCCTCGGCCATGCCTGGGGTATTGGCGCCCGCACCCGGGTTGACGATGTTGATCGTCAGCCCGGTTTCCTCGACCTCTTTGGCCCACACCTCGGTCGCCATTTCGAGTGCCGCCTTCGAGGCCCCGTAGGGCGAGGTGTGCGGCCGGTTCATCGTGTCGAGCTTGGTGGTCACATTGACGATGCGGCCCCAGCCCGCTTCGACCATTCCGGGTGCCACGCGGCGGGCCATCTGGTCGCCGGCGATGTAGTTGGTTTCGATGACGGCTTGCACGATGTCGTCCGGCACCTGCCAGAATTTCTGCGGCTCGGGGCGGCGGAAGCGCGCCGGGTCGATCGTCGTGAAGGTCAGCCCGGCATTGTTGACGAGGATCTGCGGTGCGCCCAACCGCTCTTGCGCCGTCGCCACGACCCGGTCGCATTCGGCCGGCCGCCGCAGATCGGCGGTGAGAGGCAGGATCTGCCCCGAAAAATTGGCGCCCGTAGTCGCCGCTTCGATTTCGGCGACATCGGAGTCGATGTGGCCGACCGCGAGCACTAAATGCCCTTCGCGGGCCAGGCCGAACGCCATCGCCCGGCCAAGACCGCGCAACCCGCCGGTGACGATCGCGACCCGTCGCTCCATCGCTCCCTCCTCGTGCTTTGGACCAAGATCCCGAGTGTAGCGCTGATTCAGGCGAAATTCGCTCGCATCCTCGATCGCCGCTGCTCGAGAAAGCGGCGCACTGCCACGTCCGGCTCGAGCAGGATCGCTTGCGCATAGGCTGCGTCGGCACTAGCCCGCCGGCCGAGGCGCGCCAGCAGATCGGCGCGCGCCGCCCAATACGGCTGATACGCGGAGAGACGCGAATCCTGCGAGAGCTCGTCCAGCGCCGCGATCCCGGCCGCCGGCCCGGCCGTCTCAGTCAAGGCGACTGCGCGATTGACCGCAACGACCGGCGAACGGGTCAGCTCCAGCAGCCCGTCATAGAGCTCGATGATGGCACCCCAGTCGGTTCGGCCGTTGATCCGCCGCGCGGCATGCACCGACTGCACCGCCGCCTCCAGTTGAAACCGCCCGATCCGGCCCAGGCGGTTCGCCCGTTGCAACAGGCGCTCGGCTTCGTCCATCGCCGCGGCGTCCCACAGTGCCGTGTCCTGCTCGGACAACGGCACGTAGTCGCCGTCGACGCTGCGCCGTGCCGCCCGCCGCGCGCCCGCGTAGAGCATCAGCGCGAGCAGACCGAGACCCTCCGGCTGCTCGGGCAGCAACTCGACCACCACCCGGCCGAGCCAGAGCGCCTCGTCGAGGAGTCCCTGCCGCCGCGCATCGAGCCCGCCCGGATCCGGCCAGCCGGCGCCAAAGGCGGAATAGATCGCTTCAAGCACTGCGTCGAGCCGTTCCGGCAGGTCGCCGCGATTGGGCAGGCGGAACGGAATGCCGGTGTCGCGGATCCGCCGCTTGGCGCGCACCAGACGCTGACCCATCGCCTTGGGTGCGGTCAGAAGGGCCGCCGCGATGGCTCCGGCGTCGAGCCCGAGCACCGTCTGCAACATCAACGGCCCGCGGATCGCCGCATCGATCGCCGGATGGGCGCAGGCGAACATCAGACGCAGCCGCCAGTCGGGTACGTCCGCCGGGTCCATTTCCGATGCCGCTTCATCAGCCGACAGCTGCAGCCGGTCGGCGGCCGCTTCGCTGGTGCGCCGGCGCCGCGCTATGTCGATCATCCGCCGGCGGGCCGCGGCCAAGAGCCAAGCTTCGGGTGCCTGCGGGACACCGCCGGTCGGCCAGCTGGCGAGGGCTGCGGCAAACGCGTCGGCGAGTGCATCCTCGGCTGTCGCGAGATCGCCGGTGCGCGCGGCGAGGTAGGCTACGAGCTTGCCGTAGCTCTGCCGCGCCGCGCGCTCGGCCGCGCGATGTGTCGGTGTCGCGTCGGTCACATCACCCAGATCGGCCGCACCTCGACGGTGCCGTAACGGGCAGCAGGGCACCGTTTTGCCCAGTCGAGCGCGGCATCGAGATCGGACACATCGATCAGGTAATAGCCGCCGAGCTGCTCCTTGGTCTCGGCAAACGGCCCGTCGAGTACCTTGGTCTGGCCGTCGACGGTGCGCACCGTGGTCGCCGCCGAGGTCGGCCGCAGCCGGTTTGAGCCGACCAGCACCTTGGCGTCCTGCAAGGCCTTGGTATAGGCCATGTAGGCGTTGACAATCTCGGTCATCTGCTCGCGCGGCGTGCTCTCGGCTGTCCGCTCGTCACCGTATATCGCCAGCATGTATTGCATCGCTATCGCTCCTCCATGATCGGGCGCCCTGTGCCGGACGCCTACCATGATGACGTTTGGGCCGGGCCGATTTCGACAGCCCGCCTCGCCCCCTTAGTGATCGGTCACTTTGTCGCGAAGCGCGGCAACCCGTCGGTGATGGTGAACCATGCAGCCTTGAAGTCGACGAAGATGTGACGCTGTGGCCGAAGTCCGGGATCGTCGTCGAGTGTCCCTGCAGGGATGCGGATCACGCCCCGGTCCACCGTAGGCACCGGTCCACCGCATATCCCGCAGAATGTCCGGCGATATCCCGGCGGCTTCACGCGTACTGGTTGGTGCCTCGTAGATCTTGACGACCGATGCCCCGCTGATCCACTCGAATTGTGCGGCTTCGAAAACCAGTTCGGCAATGAATGCCGAGCCACTGGACTCCCGGCAACGCGAGCAATGACAGAGATCAAAGGCGGTCGGAGTACCCCTCACCTCGTACCGCACTGCGCCACATAGGCAGGTCCCCTTCATGGTCCGTCGCCTCCTTCACACTCTCGTCTCAATCAATTTATATCTGCGGCGAGGCGGTTTCGTGGCGCAATGTGAGCCACTTTGTTACGATAATCATGATCATAAAATTGCCTTGTTAGCATGCCATGCTTCGAACCGGTAGCGCTCTCGGAGCGTTCGGCGGTGATTCGATGAAAGGGGTTAAATCTCGGTCGCGGGCCGGTCTCCGGCCTGTGGCGCTTCCACCGACCCACTGCAACCTATGGAGGAGCTTTTGCTGCAGACTTGCTGCAAATGCAGCGGTGCGAAACAATCAACTCAATTTATGATTGTCGATTTCGGTGATGCCCGACCGGCTATTCCGCCGGCTCCCGGAAAACCGTAGAAAGGCGGGCAGGAGGGACGGGGGAAAAATGGACTACCACAGCTGCCGCAGCCTGCCGGCGATGTTTTTCGAGCAGGCCGAGCGTCTCGGCGACAAACCGTTTCTCTGGGCCAAGCAGGCCGGACGCTATCAGGCGATCGGCTGGGCCGCGGCGGCGCGCGACGTGCGCCGGCTGGCGCTCGGTCTCCGATCGCTCGGGATCGGCCGCGGCGAGCGGGTCGGGCTGGTCAGCGAGAACCGGCCCGAATGGGTCATCGCCGATCTGGCGGTCATGAGCGCCGGGGCGATCACCGTCCCCGCTTATGTGACCCACACGATCGACGACCATCGCCACGTTTTTTCGAACAGCGGCGCGCGTGCGGTCATCGTCTCCAGGCCGCCGCTCTCCGCCCGCGTGCTCGCCGCGGCGAACCAGGTTTCGACGATACACACCGTGGTGACGATCGAGCCCGCGGCGGGCCAGGCGAGTGCCGTCGACATCCGGACCTGGGACGAGATGCTGGCACGCGGCGGCGATATGGCCGACGACACCGCCGCGCTCGTCGCCGGGATCGAACCCGACGACATCGCTTGCCTGATGCACACCTCGGGGACCGGCGGCGTCCCCAAGGGGGTGATGACCAGCCACCGCAACATCCTCGCCAATTGCCGTGGCGCTTATCACCTGCTGCGGACG
>Ga0306920_100003473_pt1 | contig 20003 bp, 20 predicted proteins | sample flu12Cox44000170_FD_204666 | JGI IMG/M metagenome (GOLD analysis project Ga0306920, IMG submission 204666) | Lab enrichment of tropical soil microbial communities from Luquillo Experimental Forest, Puerto Rico - flux4day.12C.oxic.44.000.170 (v2)... | ecosystem: Environmental > Terrestrial >... | reverse complement strand
ATAGATCACGAAATTGATGGCAAGACGGTCGCGCAATGCCGCGGCCTCGAGCTGATGTTGCGACCAGTCAGCCCAGGATGGGTTATTTGTCAGGACGTCCAGAAGGACGTTGGTGTCGATGAGGATCACCGCTCAATCATCGCCGCGCGTGAGCGCCATGATCTCTTCCGTTGTCATGCGAATCGTTGCCGCACCGCGGATTCGAGCAAAGGCGCTCCGGCCACGGGCTCGCTTCCCGCCAGCCTTGACGAGTACCACCCGGCCGTCGGCGGCAAGCTCGAATTCGACGGAGCTGCCGTTTGATGTTCAGGCGATCGCGAACCCGCTTCGGGATGGTCACCTGCGCTTTGCGTGTAACCTTCGTGCTCATGCGAAGTAACGCTTTATCTTATCTTGCGAGATAATATCTCGGCCTGGGCAGGACTGTCCGGCACTTCCCCACCGCGTGCGAAACTTGTCCATCGCGGGAACGATGCGATGGCTGCGCTTTGGGTATCGCCTCGAATCGCAGCCGAGTGCCAAGAACGACCAAAGTGGGGTGCGAAAAAGGATCTATTTGATCACTCTGTTTGCGCGAACCAGCAGGCTCACGGGGATGGGTAGGCCAATATCGTCTGCGGTGCGGTTATTGACGACCAGTTCGAAAGTGGTGGGCTGCTCGATCGGCAGTTCGGCAGGGGGTGTCCCATGCAGGAGCTTTGGGACGAATCGGGCCAGCTGTCGATAGACTTCATCGATGTTCGGTCCATAGGACATTAGACCGCCAGCCTCAACGTATTCTCCTGCGTCAAATACCGCGGGGAGCCGATACTTCCGCGACAGACCTGCAATGAGATCGAGGTAGGTCACGACGGTTGGATTGCGAAACGTAATGATGCCGCCAATGTTTTGCGTCGATGTCGCGTCGAATGCCGCTCTGATGTCGTCCGCCGTCTCGACATTCAACGCAACCAGTTGGAGTCGAAGTTGATGAGCCGCCAATTCAGCATTCTGCCAATCACGCGTCGCGATTGTTACGCTTGGAAAGTCCTGGCGCATCAAGATACCGACCCGCTCGATCTGTGGGACTGCTTCCTTCAAAAGTGACAGTCGCTTCGGATTCATTTCCTCAGTCATTGTATAGATCCCGGTGACATTGCCACCCGGCCGCGCCAGTGACTGGGCCATGCCATTGTTGACAGGATCATCGACCATTCGGCCGATCACCGGCACAGTTTTCGTTACGCGCCAGGCCGCGGCAATCGAAGGCTGGCTGGTCGCAACTATGATGGCCACGCCCGAGTCGATCAGCTCGGCTGCCAAACTTGGCAGCCGACTCTCGTCCCCGCCGGCATAGCGCTCGTCGAGCACGAAGTCGCGTTGCTCGACCAGTCCAAGCGCTTTCATGCCTGCGCGGAAGGCCTTGAGCTGATCGGGTGTGTGTTGCCGACCTTGAATCTTAAGCCAGCCAATCTTTGGAATTGGGGGCGCTGGCTGCGCGCGCGCCGCAAAAGGCCACGCCGTCGCTGCGCCCAGAAGGGTGATCAAATCGCGACGTTTCATCTCCGATTACCTAAGAGCCTCGGCGCTGTCCGCGCGTCCCGCCAACGGGGCAGCCTCTGGATGGATCGGGATAGCTATTCTTTCACCCCATCACCCCATCCAGCGCTACGAAGTCGTTTGGCGAAGCTTTCGCCAACTTTTCTGATGGCCTCGTCCGCAGCACGCCGCAGTGGGAATGCCACTGAAGCTGGGAAGTTTCCATCCGCGACCAGTTGCCGCACGAGTAGGAATTGGGCCGCGCAGCGAAGCTCGGTGACGAGCATCAGAAATCTCTACCAGCCCGGGATGCCGCCTGGTCGAGTGTGTCCTTTAGGACAGTCCTGAATTTAGAGCAAAGCCGATCGATTCGGTTAATGACTGCAACGCGTCAGGTTCTGCAATGTCGCCCACGTCCGCGTGAGGTAAGAACTCGGCCTGGTCTGCAAGCCTGTCAATCAGTCTCGCGCCCTGCTTCGGAACAGCTCTGCTGAACTGCCGTGTAGAGGTATAGCCGGGTGGGGTAGCGGCGTGCGCAATCTTACTCATATCGACGCCCCGTGAAGGCGTAACGCATACGGTTTGGGGCTTCCATCCAATTACTCGCAAGTAGCAACCAGGGCGAGTTTGAAACCTGGTTTGAAACCCGCCCCTGCCTCCTCACGAGCGGAGCAACCAGAACCCATGCGGTGCAGCAACGCATCCTCATTCGATCACGCTGTCAGCTTGGGCGAGCACCGTAGGCGGTAGCTCAAGGCCGAGCGCCTTGGCGGTTTTCATATTAATTGCCAGGTGAAACTTCACCGGTGCCTGTACCGGCAGATCGGCTGGCTTCTCGCCCTTCAAGATGCGATCGAGGTAGGCTCCTGCGCGGTGGTATTGGTCGGCCAGATCGGGGCCATACGAAATCAGGCCGCCGGCAGTGACAAACAGCGCTTCGTAGTAGACAGCCGGAAGTCTGTGCCGAGCTGCAAGGCTGATAATCAGGTCGCGATGGGTCGTCGCCAAGGCACTCCCGGTCACGATCAGGCCACCATGCGCAGACCGGGCGAACGTCGCAAGCGTGCGCTCAATCTCGGCGGAGTCGCGCATGTTGACCGGGACGACCTCAACCCCGAGCGACGGCGCCACAGCCTGGATCGCAGACCACTGACCGATCCCGGCGCTGATGGCGGGATCGCGAATAACGGCCACGCGCGTGACGGCAGGCGCGATCTGTTTGAGCAATTCCAGCCATTTCGCACTCGTTGCATATTCATGCAGCATGAAACCCGTGGCATTGCCGCCCGGTCTGCTCAGGCTGTCGACAAAACCTGCACCAACCGGATCAGGGACATGCACGAACACGATCGGGATGTCGCGGGTCGCCTGTAGCATTGGTCCCAGACCCGCGCTCCCAGGGGCCAGGATGACATCCGGCGCAAGCGCAACCAATTCTGCTGCGTACCGGTGGGCGCGGGCGGCATCGCCTGCGCCCCATCGATACTCGATTTGCATGCTGCGGTCGGTCCAGCCCGCTTCCTGCAGCCCCCGCAGGAACGCTTCAGTCCAAGCCTTCTGTTGAGGATCGTCCTCGGCAAGGAGCATCATTGCGGCGACGCGCCGCATGCGCGCAGTAAGCTGCGCGCGCGCCGCGCGCGGCCATGTCGCAGCCGCGGCGCCGATGAGCGTAATGAAGTGGCGCCGTTGCGTCGTCTTTCCCAAGGCTTGCGACTACGCGAATTCAGCGTATTACTTGGGCCATCAAAGCAGGAAATGACGGTCAACGAAATAGCAGCCAACCGGCAATTTGCACTGCACAATCCCGAACGCCAAAGTTTCGGATGGGTCGGCTGCTGGCGGCAATCACGGCGAGCTGGGCGGAACAAAGCTGAAAATCTTCAACCCTGAATGTCGTCGCGCCCCGCGACTGCCATCAGCGTCGCAGACATCGTCGCGATCAATCTGCTGCCGCCACCATCCTCGGCGAACGCGCGTCCTTCTGAAAAGGTCAAGTTCCTGCCGGACTTTACTACTTCAGCAATGGCCCGAAACATCTGCCCTGCAGCAGGAGCGATCAGAGTCGTCTTGAACTCCACAGTAAGCACGGCCACGTTCTCATCCATCAGGGAAAAGGCTGAGTAGCCACATGCAGAATCGAGAAGGGTTGTGATGGCTCCGGCATGCATGAAACCATGCTGCTGAGTAAAATTTGCCTGGAAGGGCATTTGCAACACGACCCTGCCTGCAGCAAGCTCGACTATCTCGGCACGCAGGTTCTTCATGATGGCCTGTCTGCCAAAGCTGTCGCGCACCCTGGCCTCGAAATTCTGACTTCTAGGCTGGTGCATGGTGGCGATCATCCAGATGCACGGCAGATGTGCGGGATGTTTGGCGTATGCGCCCGTCTGCTTTCCGTGGCGCGCGCCCGCCTTGCGGCTCCGTGGTCGTCCCGAGGAACCCAATGGTCGGCCGCTTGGCCGGCTGCTGCGCGCGCGCCGCCAGCGGCCACGCTACCGCGCCGCTCAGAAGCGTGACGAGCTCGCGCCGTTTCATGTCGCCTGGAAGCAGAGGACCACACCTGCTCGCACCCGGTAAGGGTGAACAGGATGCATCAAACTCACTCCGGCTTGATGCCGGCCGCTTTGATGATGGGCCACCACTTGTCTATCTCCGACTGGTGAAACGCGCGGATTGCTTCCGGCATCCGTTGATCTGCCGAGGGCATGTCAAGACCAAGGTCGGAGAGCCGCTGGCTTATCACCGGTTCAGCCAGGGCACTCACAACGGCGCCGTTCAGCTTGGCGATAACCTCCCGGGGTGTTCCTTTGGGAGCCCACAAGCCCTGCCACCAAGGAATGTAGAGATCGGGGACACCGACCTCTTCCATGGTCGGAACAGTGGGAGCCGCAAACCAGCGGGTTTTTGCCATCACGCCGTATGCTTTGATCTTGCCTTCCCGCACAAGCGGCAGCGTTGCCGAAGCTTCGGCGCACATGAGATCGACGTGCCCCGCGAGCAAATCCTGATATGCCAGGCCGCCGCCGCGATAGAAGACGAATTGAAGCTGTGTCCCGGTGATGTTCTGAAAATGAATACCGCAGACATGAGCTGCGCTGCCGGTACCGACGCTTGCGGCGGATGCTTGATTGGGGTGCGCCTTCAACCATGCGATCAACTCCGCGGCGTCCTTCGGTGGGAAGGCACTTTTTCCAACCAGCCAGAGTCGAGAAATGCTGGTCAATGAGATTGGCTCGAAGTCTTTGACGACATCGTATTGCACAGGATAGAAGGCGCTCGCAGCCATGTGGCTGTTCCAATTGCCCAGGAGCAGTGTGTACCCATCCGGCTTGGCCCGCGCGACACGGGTGGTTCCGATCGTGCCGTTCGCGCCGCCGGCGTTTTCGATGATGATCGGCTGGCCCAGCAAGCCCCGCATCGGCTCAGACAAGAGACGCGCAATGGTGTCACCGGGGCCGCCAGCCGGAGCGGGCACCACGAGCGTGATCGGACGCAACGGATAGCTCCGCTCCTGCGCGCTCGCCGTTCCCGCAACCAGAATCGCCGCGAGGGGCAAGAGGCGGTGTCTCAAATTCACGACCATCCCAATACTATCGGATTGCCGACACGGGGCCGTCTCACTCGATGATCTCGTCGGCGCGCGCAGACAAGCCCGGCGGCACTTCAATACCGATCTGCCTTGCGGTTTTCAGATTGATGATGAATTCGAACTTGCTCGCCTGCATCACCGGGAGCTCGGCAGGATTTTCGCCTTTGAGGATGCGAGCGGCATACTCCCCGGCTTGCCTGAATGCCTCTGCAAGGAGTGTTCCGTAGCTCATCAGTCCACCGGCTTCTGCGAATTGCCTCCATTCATAGATCGCGGGCAGCCGAAGCTGTATCGCCGGATCGATGACAAGAGCACGCCGGCTGGTGAAATACAGGTCGGCACCAACGAGCAGTGCCCCGGCATGCAATTGTGCGAAGGTGTTGAAGGCGTTGGCGATCTCTGCTTTCATCGCCCGCGCTTTCGACATGGATTTTCAAGTCGAGCGAGCGAGACGCTTCGTTCACATCCTGCACTTGATTATTGAAAAAGGGATTTTTCGGGTTGAGAAGGACCGCAATCAGACCGGCCTTTGGAGCGAACTCATGCAGGAGCCCCAATCGCTTGCTCTCCATCTGATTGGTAAAGAAGCTTATCCCGGTGAGATTGTTGCCGGGACGATTCAGCCTTTCCACCAGACCGGATTTGACGGGATCAGCGCCAATCCCGAACACGATCGGCACCGTTGATGTGGCGGCTTTTGCCGCCAGTGCAGCGGCTGTCGTTCCGGCGACTATGACCGCAACCTTGCCGCGGAGGAGCTCGGTCGCAAGCGCCGGCAGTCGGCTGACGTTGCCTTCCGCAAACCGGAATTCAATGCTGACATTGCGTCCCTCCTCAAAGCCCGACTCTTTTAAGCCCTTGCCAAAGGAGGAGATCATCTCGGCTTCGCCGTTTGGCGAGGTAAGCCCGAGATAGCCAATCACCGGCTTAAATGCCTGCTGCGTGCGTGCCACAACCGGCCACGCAGTCGCGCCACCGATAAGGGTCATGAACTCGCGGCGCTTCAATTGATCGAACTGCATCCGGTCATCGCCCACTGGGTACGATCGCAGGATAAATGGATTTCGTGCGGGGTGCAGCAAAAAAGGCGTGGGCGCTTGGCGTTGTCGCCAACACTGCGCGCAGCATAGCAGGCCGGATGCTCGAAGCATGATCGCTCTGGACAGGTCCCGGTCCGAGAGCCTCCGCGAGCAAAGCCGCAAAACCGCAAATCCGTGATCACCGTCGCGCGGGCCGGAGTTTCGGCACGCGGCCAGAACACGACATGATCGCTCGATGCGTCGTCCTCAAAAAATCGTGCGTTTTGATTTGCTGATGAATATATCATTCTTCCACGACGGGCCTTGGCGAGGCAAGCAAGGTGAGCAGTCGTCTAGTCACCGTGTTTGGAGGGACCGGGTTTCTCGGTCGCCGCATCGTGCGCCATTTGCTTGCGCACCAGTTCACGGTGCGTCACGTGTCGCGACACCCTGATCGCGGCCGAGAGCTGTTCGGCAGCGAAAACGGCAGGCTCGAATCGGTGCTATCCGACATTCGCGACGACCACTCGGTCGCGCAGGCTTGCGACGGTGCTTACGGTGTGGTCAATGCGGTGAGTCTCTACGTGGAGCATGGAGGCGAGACGTTCCGCTCCGTGCACGTGCAGGCGGCGCAACGCCTGGCACGCGAGGCGCAGCGGGCGGGAGTCAAGCGATTTGTCCATGTGTCGGGTATCGGCGCCGATCCCGCCTCTTCGTCCCGCTACATTCGCAGCCGCGGTGAGGGTGAGGCAGCCGTCCGCAACAGCTTTGCGGATGCCGTCATTGTTCGCCCGGCGGTGATGTTTGGGCCAGACGATCGCTTTCTGACTACGCTGTTGAATCTTCTGCGACGGCTTCCGGCCTATCCGATGTTTGGCCGCGGCCAAACACGACTGCAACCCGTCTTTGTGGAGGACGCTGGGGAAGCGGTTGCGCGCTGTATGGATGAGACGGTGGCGGGTACCTTCGAATGCGCCGGTCCTCTCGTCTATACCTACGCCGCGCTGCTCGAAGCCATCGCGCATGAGGCAGGCTTGCGACCCATTCTTGTGCCCATGCCTCTGTTCGTGTGGCACGGACTAGCTGCCGTCGGCGAGCTGCTGCCGAGCCCGCCGATCACTCGCAATCAAGTGGAGCTGATGGAAGTCGACACTGCCGCTTCCCCGCATAGTCCCGGCTTGAGCGATCTCGGCATCTCGCCCCAGTCGATCATGCCGGTGTTGCAAGCCATGCTGTGAACGAGGTGGCGATGGCCTTTGCGTCCCTTGCGCATCATTCGATCTTCACGTTAGCTGCCTTGATGACCTCGCCCCATTTGGCCGACTCCTTGCGTAGATAGTCGGCAAAGGCATCGAGCGGCCCTGGGACCGGCTGCACCGCAAAGGGCTCGAGATACGTCTTCTGGAATTCGGGATCCCCGACGATCTTTTGCACGTCGGCATTGACTTTCTTGACGATGTCGGCAGGCGTACCCGCTGCGGCAAACAGCCCAAAGGATACGCTCGCCTCGTATCCCGGAACGGTCTCGGCGATGGTCGGCACGTGAGGAAACTGCGGCACCCGTCTCTCGCTGCCGAAGGCGAGCATCTTGAGCTTTCCAGCCTCCACCGAGCTTAGCGCCACGGATGGGCCCATAATCACCATGTTGATGTGCCCGGCAATGACATCACTTAACGCGGGAGCTGCGCCGCGATAATGTACCGCCGTCATCTTGATGCCCGTGAGATTCTCAAGCTCCAGCCCGGCGATATGCAGCGCGGTGCCGACGCCGGCTGTGCCGAATGTCACGGCGCCAGGCTTTTTTTTGGCGAGCGCGATCACGTCGATCACCGACATCACGGGCACGGAAGGATTCACCAGGAGCGCAGTCGGAATGGTGCCATAGCCGGCGACAGGAACGAAGTCCTTCTCCGCGTCATAGGCCAGCTTGCCTTCAGCATAGAGGTGCGGTTGGGTCGTGTAGAAGCCGGTCTCCGAAGCGAGCAGGGTGTAGCCGTCGTGCTCGGCCCGCATCACCCACTGGGCTGCGATCGAGTATCCAGCGCCGCCGCGGTTTTCGACAATCACGTTCTGCTTCCACATCTCGGATAGCCGCTGTGCAACGGCGCGGGTGAGCGTGTCGGTCAGGGCGCCAGCGGCCGAGGTCACCACGATGGTGACGTTGCGGTCGGGGTAGGTCTGACCCAGGGCGGCGGGGCTGGCGAGCGTGCAGGCGAGCAGAAAGAAACGGCTGAGCTTCGCAGTCATCGCTCCCTCCGCCTTCCGGGTTATTGTCGTTTCGTTGCGCCCGTCGTTGCCGCTACATTGTGATCCGAGCAAGGGCCTCCTGCAACTCATCGCCGGTCAGCTTGGAGGCGCCCTTCGGTCGGGATCAGGTTGAGCGTGTGAAAATATTTCGGTTCGCGAAGGTTGAATGAGGTGCGGATGCAGAAGAAAATTCGCCGTGTGGTTACCGGGCACAATGCCGAAGGCAAGTCGATCTTCATCATGGACGGCCCCTCGCCGCATGTGTGTCGATCTTCATCATGGACGGCCCCTCGCCGCATGTGTTTAGCCGCGGGACTGGAAGCGTGACGGTGACGGAGCTCTGGGAGACACGCGGGACGCCAGCCGACAATCGCGGCCATGAGGATTCCATAAGCCGCTCTTTCCGCTTACCGCCGCCGAAGAACGGAAGTGTGCTGCGCATCATCGAATATCCGCCAGACAAGCAACGCGTTCCCGCGCTCGCGCATGAGCGCGATGCTGCGGCCGACGACTCTGGTCGGCATGAGGCTCTGGATCGCGGAAACCCCCGTCATCCAGGGTTCCACAAGACCAGCTCGATCGACTATGCGATCGTGCTGTCAGGCGAGATCGTTGCGCTGATGGATGAAGGCGAAGCCATACTCAAGGCTGGCGACGTACTGATCCAGCGCGGCACCAATCATGCCTGGAGCAATCGGACCGACGAACCGGCCTGCCTGGCTTTCGTGCTCATTGACGCCGAGACGGTTGGCAACAGCGGTTAAAGCAAGCTTCAGGTCTGACGCCGCAACGCGCCATAACAAACCGCATTCATTTGACGCGGTTTATCAGAAGCGGAACTTTATTGCTCATGAGATGTTCAATTTTCGACAGCAATTGGACGGAGTTCCGTCATGAACCGTTTCATGCTGATCGCGGCTGCTGCATTGGGTTTTGCGGCGCTACCGATGTTGTCTGCCGCCGCGATGCGCCGATAACCCCCGCACTCACGCAAGTAAACAACGACATCATTGTCGTTAGAAGGGGTGGCCGCGGTCATCATTATGGGTGGAACCGCAGCCACGGATTGCACCTGGGGTTTGCGCGTGGTCGGCATCTCGGCTGGCGCTAGTAACGTTGCCGGGACCCATTTACCGAATCGATCACGCTGCGATTTTCACGCTTGTCACCTGCGGTGTTGCGCGAAACGCGATCGCCGCCCGGTTCCAAGCGTTGATCGCGATCACCGCAGCGGTAAGATCGACAAGTTCCTTCTCCGAAAAATGCCGGCGCGCCTCGTCGTAGATCTCATCCGGCACATGCCGATCGCCGATCTTCGTCACCGCATCAGTCCAGCCCAGGGCGGCGCGCTCGCGTGCGCTGAAAACAGGCGCCTCGTGCCAAGCGTTGAGCAGATGCATCCACTCATCGCTTTCACCATGCTTGCGCGCATCGTTCGTATGCATAACGATGCAGTAGGCACATCCGTTGATCTGCGAGGCACGGATTTTCACGAGATCGAGTAGCTTTCGCTCCAAGCCGCTGTTATCAACATAGTTCTGCAAGCCGGCCATCGCTTTGTACAGGTCGGGGTTCACTTTCCTTACATCCAATCGAGGTTGTGTGGACTTGTCTGGCATATTTGTCCTCCTGTCCCTCCCATTGTGTGAATATGGCAACGGGACATTGCCACCGGCCAGAGCAGAGGCGACATCATGTTTCAAAAGATTGCGATCTGTGGGGGCAGGGAACCTCAGTTCGTCCGGGACAGGGCAAGGAGTTCTAACGGCGCAGACAGGAGGAAACTGATGCGATGCATCGGACGCAAAGCTGCCTTGATCGGTTTCGGTGCCGCCCTTTTGCTGCGGCCCGCTCTGGCCGGGGCACCGAAATTCGAGGTCGATCCCAGCTGGCCGCAGGCGCTGCCAGGCAACTGGATCATCGGCACGATCGGCGGGATCACCGTCGATGCCCAGGATCATGTCTGGATCAACCAGCGCCCGAGCTCGCTTGATGCCCGCGAGAAGCGTGCCGCAACGGCACCGAACGTGAAGTGTTGCGTGCCGGCACCGCCGGTGATCGAGTTCGACCAGGCCGGCAAGGTGGTGCAGGGCTGGGGCGGGGACGGCCCCGACTTCAAGTGGGGCAATGACGGCCACGGCATCCACGTCGACGACAGCAATTTCGTCTGGGTCGGCGACAACAACCCCGACACCGGCGGGCACATCTACAAATTCACCCGCGACGGCAAGTTCGTCATGCGTATCGGCAAGCCCGGCAAGGCGACCGGCTCGAACGACACCGAGCATCTCGGACGCCCCGCCGACATGGTGGTCGACCCCGCGACCAACGAGCTGTTCGTCGCCGACGGCTATGGCAACAAGCGAGTTATCGTGTTCGATGCCACAACCGGCATCTACAAGCGGCACTGGGGAGCCTATGGCAAGATTCCGAGCGACGAGACGGTCGAATGGGATCCGAAAGGGCCGCCGCCGGCGCAGTTCACCAATCCCGTGCATTGCATCACTTTGACCAACGACGGGCTCGTACTGGTATGCGACCGCCAGCACAACCGCATGCAGATGTTCCGCAAGGACGGTACCTTCGTGCGTGAGATTTTCGTGCTCAAAGACAGCTACCCCGGGACCATCGGTTCGATTGTGAAATGGCCGGATCCAGCGCAGACCTATCTTCTGGTGGTGGACGACCCCAACGGCCAGTTTCACGTCGTCAACCGCGCTGACGGCAGGCTAGTCGGCTCGTTCGGTCGCGTCGGCCACCAGCTCGGCGAGTTCTACAACCTGCATTTCATCGGCATCGACAGCAGGGGCAACGTCTATTCCGGCGAGGTGCAGGGCAAGCGCGTGCAGAAATTCCGCAATCTCAGCGGGCTGTGATCGGATCCCAGACCTTCGCGGGACGCCTGGCCGCTGTCCGTGCAATGCGCCCCACAGGTGTAGGGGCGAGGCATGCCTCGCCCTACGCGACACGGAAGAGTGTGCCGCCTAGCTTCTGTAGTCCTTTCTCCGATCTTGCAACCTGGCCTCGCGGGCCCACGGTGAGCTAGGGGCCCCAGCGGAAGCCGCCGCGAAGCCCGCCGAAAAGAAGCGAGATCAGGAATAGAACGATGAAGATGACGAATATAATCTTGGCAATGCCTGCAGCAGCCCCGGCAATGCCGCCAAATCCGAGCGCCGCTGCAATCAGGGCTATTACCAGCAGTGATATGACAAGGCCCAACATTGGTCTTTTCTCCTTAATCCCAAAACTCAACTCGGAAAGCGCCGCAGGGTTCCGGCGATAAGGCCAATCGGGGCGAATTAGATTTGATCAGGATCGTCTTTCGGCGGGAATGCAAAGAAGCTTGCAACCACAATGATGGCAAGGATCGCATAAATCTTCAGTTCCGAGTTTTGAATTGCAGTTGCGATCTGCTGACAGAGCTGGTCGAGCTGATCGAGAAAGATCGGTGTATTCATTAACTGGGCCCTCACGGCTTTGGCCGTGCCTCTGCGCTTGCATCGCGAAAAGGGCCTAACGCCCCCTCAGGTGAGTTCCCAATAAGCGAGAAAGTACGCTTCGGCAACTAACCTTCTCTTCCCTCACCTCGTCGCACCGAGGGAATCAAGCCATGCCGCGCATCCGGGGGGCAATTTAAGGGACTCCGCGGGGTGGATGTGCGCCGCGGCCCTATGCACAATGACCGGGGTCTCCAAGGGTTCGTGGTGTAAGATCATGACCACGCCGAACGAAGCACTTCGCACGATCCTGCCGATGGCAGGTTGGGATGATAAGCAGGCAACGGATGTCACGTTCACAGGCGGTGCCGATCCCGTGCTGCCGACCCCGTTCCGCATCGGCACAGCCGGTGCGGCTACTCTCGCTGCAAGCGGGCTCGCGGCCACCGAACTCTGGCAGGTTCGTACCGGGCAGCGCCAGCGTGTCACAGTCGATCTTCGCCAGGCAACGGCAGCGTTGCGCAGCGGCCACTACCTTCAGCTCGCCGGCACGGACGTTTCATCTGAGCGAAACACCATCATGGGACTCTACCCGACCCGCGACGGGCGCTGGTCCTATCTCCACTGCAATTTTCCCAATCATCGCGCGGCGGCGCTCAGCGTGCTCGGCGTGGCGGAGGATCGTGAGGCCGTGGCGCGCGCGGTGGCGACCTGGAACGCGGCCGAGCTTGAGGAGGCGATCATTGCTGCCAAGGGCGCCGGCGGCATGGCGCGAACCCAGGCCGAATGGGTGAGACATCCGCAAGGCGCTGCGGTCGCGGCGTTGCCGCTCATGGAGATCATGCGCATCGGCGACAGCGCCCCCGAGCCGCTTCCAGCCGGCGATCGGCCGCTCTCGGGCATCCGCGTCCTCGACCTCACCCGCGTGCTCGCCGGACCGACTTGTGCCCGCACGCTCGCCGAACATGGCGCCGACGTCTTGCGGATCACCGGCGCACATCTGCCCAGCCTCGGGTACCAGGAACTGGATACCGGGCACGGCAAGCTGTCGGCGGAGCTCGACCTGCGCGGTCGGGACCATGTCGAGATTCTGCGCGGGCTGGTGCGCAAGGCAGATGTGTTCTCGCAAGGATATCGCCCGGGCACCTTGGCCAGCCGCGGCTTGTCGCCGGAGGAGCTGGCTGCGATCCGACCTGGGCTCGTCTATGTCTCGCTCTGTGCCTTCAGTCACGCCGGCCCGTGGGCATCACGGCGCGGCTTCGACACGGTGGTGCAAACCGTGAGCGGCATGACGATACGGCAGGCGGAGTGCGTCCCGGGGAAGTCTCCGGCGCCGCAATTCTACCCGGTCTCAGCCATCGATTATTGCACGGGTTACTTGATGGCGTTTGGCGCGATGGTGGCACTGGCGCGGCGGACGCGGGAAGGCGGCAGCTGGCTGGTACGGCTCTCTCTCGCTCAAGTCGGCAAGTGGATCCTTGATCTCGGCGAAGTGCCGCCCGCGGCGCTCAAGGGGATAGCAGCCGAGTTCACCGCCAACGAGCTGGAACGCTGGTCGACGGTGACCGAGACGCCGTCGGGCCGGCTCCGCCATCTCAAGCCAGCCGTGCAGTTGTCCGAAACCCCGCCGTACTGGGCGCGGCCCTCGGTTCCGCCTGGTTATCACCGCCCCGTGTGGCCGTGAAAGCTGAAACCCGGATGATCTGCAGTCACCAACAAAGAACGGCATTGTCATGGACCTTCCCCGCCGGCGATTTTTCCAACTGGCGGCGGGTGCCTTTGCCGCGGCGGCCACTGCTCGCCATGCCGTGGCGGACGCCTATCCGAGCCGGCCGGTGCGTTTGCTCGTCGGTTTCACGCCTGCCGGCGGCAACGACATCATTGCGCGCCTGATGGGGCAGTGGCTCACGGAGCGGCTGGGCCAGACGGTCGTCATCGAGAATCACCCCGGCGCGGGCACCAACATCGCGGCCGAACTGGTGATCAATTCAGTTCCCGACGGCTACACGCTGTTCGTCACCAATCTCTCGAATGCGATCAACGCCACGCTGTACGAAAAACTCAACTTCAACTTCATGCGCGACATGCTGCCGGTCGCCGGCATTGCCCAGGCGCCGGCGGTGTTCGCGATCAACTTTTCGGTTCCGGCCAAGACGGTCCCCGAGTTCATTGCCTACGCCAAGGCCAATCCGGGCCGGATCAACATGGGGTCGGCGGGCATCGGCAGCACGGGCCATCTCGCCGGCGAGCTGTTCAAGATGATGGCCGGCGTCGATCTGATCCACGTGCCATATCGCGGCAACGCGCCGGCGCTGACCGACCTGATCGCGGGACAGATTGAGGTGCTGTTTCCTTCGCTCGGCTCGTCGATCGAATATGTGAAGAGCGGTAAGCTGCGTGCGCTTGCGGTGACAGGGGCGAGCCGCTCCGACGCGGTGCCTGACCTGCCGACCGTCGCCGAGACGCTCCGGGGCTATGAGGCCGCTTCGTTTTATGGGATCGGCGCGCCCCGCAATACGCCGGCCGAGGTTGTCGAGGTTCTGAACAAAGCGGTCAACGACGGGCTTGCCGATCCCAAGTTGAAGGGCCGTCTCGCCGACCTCGGCAGCGTGCCGCTGCCGGGTCCGCCGGCCACGTTCGGCAAGCTGATCGCCGACGAGACCGAGAAATGGGGGAGCGTGATCAGGTTCGCCGGCATCAAGCCACAGTGACTATCGGCCCTTACCCGAGGTCCCCCGTCTCGGTGAATCTTGGGGGCCTCGCGATGCGGCCGTCCCCGTTCGGCAGCACAGGAATCCTTATTCAATCACTTCATCGGCGCGCAGCAGGATCCCCGTCGGGATCGTCACGCCGAGCGCTTTCGCGGCTTTGAGATTCACGACCATCTCGAACGCGGTCGCCTGCTGGACAGGCAGATCGGCAGGCATTTCGCCTTTGAGAATTCGCCCTGCGTAGATGGCGATCTGATGATAGGCGGCGCGTAGGCTCGTTCCGTAGCTCATCAGGCCGCCGGCCGTCGCGAACTCACGCCACGGAAAGATTGTCGGGATGGCGTGCCGGGTGGTGAGCAGTACAAGTTGATCGCGACGAACGGTGAAGAACTGGTCGGCTTGCACGATGAGCCCGCCGATTCGCTGCTCAACGATGGCGGCGAAGGCCGCATCGATCTCGCCATCGCTGCTCACGTTGAAGACGTGCACCCGCTGCCCGAGCGTGCCGGCGGCGGCCTCTACGTTGCGCAGTTCGGACTCGGTCTGTGCAGCGGTCGAAGTCACCAGCATGGCAACCAGCGGCGCCTTGGGGACTAGTTCGTGCAGCAGCTCCTGCCGCTTCGGGGTCAGTACTTCCGCGAAGACGTTGAGCCCTGTCACATTGCCGCTCGGACGGCGAAAGTTGGTGACAAGGCCAAGGTCGATGGGATCGGTGCCGGCTATGAATACGATGGGAATTGTTGCACTCGCTGCTTTGGCGGCGAGCGCCGCTGGGGGACCGAACGCGGCAATGACAGCGACCTGGCGGCGAGCCAGATCGGTCGCTAGTCCGGGCAGCCGATCGTTGTCGCCCTGTGCCCAACGGAAATCGATTGTGACGTTCCTGCCGTCAACGTAGCCGGCTTCGCTCAATCCTTCCTTGAAAGCCGCCACGAGATGGGCCCATTCGGCGGCGGACCCGCTGTTGAGGAAGCCAATAACCGGCAGCGCCGCCTGCTGCGCAAGCGCCGCGAGCGGCGAACTTGCCACCACAGCGCCGAGCAGAGTGATGAACCCGCGTCGCCGCATATGGGCTCTCAAGCTGAGGACATGGCATTCTATGCCTTGAAACCGAAACTTTGATAGAGGCTGCAACCTGCTGCAGTGTAGCCAATGCGCCGGTTTTTTGGCCTTGTGCCAGCTCTGCTTCGGACATGCCGTCGCATGAACCTCTCTGCGCGATAGATCGTTTACTGCGAGGGGAAAGCCGGATTCGTCCCATGTCCGATGTTTTGCGTGCATTCGGGAAAGGAATTTGGTTCGCTGATGGGGCAACTGTATCGTACTACGGCTTCGATTACCCCACTCGCATGGTGCTCATCCAATTATCGGAAGGGCAGCTGTTCGTTTGGTCGCCGATCGCACTCTCCGGCAAGCTGCAGCGCGATATAGCTGCTCTCGGAACAGTGAGCTTTCTTGTCTCGCCCAATCGACTGCATCACCTGTTCCTGCAAGAGTGGAAGGCCGCCTATCCTCGAGCGCTGGCTTATGCCTCACCGGGACTGCGGAACAAGCGTCCGGACATCGTTTTTGATGGCGAGCTGGGCGACTTGCCCGAGTCGGCATGGGCACCAGACATTGATCAAGTCGTTGTTGGCGGCAGTCCATTGACCGAAGTCGAGTTTTTTCATCATCCAAGTCGGACGGTGATCTTCGCTGATCTCATTCAAAACTTTCAGCCCGACTGGTTTAAGGGATGGCGTGCCATTGTCGCTCGTCTGGACGGCATTTGCGCTCCCAATCCAGGCGCTCCTCGCGAATGGCGGCTACTGTTCTATAACCGGCGGATTGCTCGTTCCGCCATGAGGCGGATTCTGACGTGGCCGATTGAACGCGTGTTGGTTGCGCACGGCGAACCGATTCTGCTCGACGGCAAAACGTTTTTGCGCCGTGCTTTCAAGTGGCTTCTTGGGCCAGAAACGGGTTCCAGAACCCCTAACGCTGGGGGTCAGGTCCGTCATGGGCCGCTTGCTAACTGCCGGCGTGACTTTGACCGGTAATATCGTGATGCAACGCCGTGCTATGCGGAGCTGTTGGCGTTTTGGTACCCGTACTTGCCCCATAGGCAATGATGCCAGCCATAATCACGATGGCAGTAATGGTGGCAATCACGCTGCCAGTACCCCATTCCCTGTGCCAGGGGTCATTCGGATTTCTCACTGACGCATTGTCGGACTCTCGGTGTGTCATGACGGACCTCCTGCCATTCCGTCCTTAAGAATCGAATGCCGCTTGTCAATTTGGGTTCCTGCGACCGACGACCGCGGCCACGCCGGATTATGGGAATGGTCAGATGAACCGCACATGAACCGGTTATTGCTGTTGCGCTGCGACAACACGCGTGCGTTGCAGAACTCCCGCACCTGCACTCGGGGATTCTTGCACCGAGGACCCCGATAGCCGGCAGCTTCCCCGTTTCCTGCGCCTGCGCCTTCGCTGCAGCAAAAGCTTATTGCCGGCGCCCTGATCATCTTTATCGAAATCGACTGCTCGGTTACGGCTCCAGCGATCCCACCCAGGCGGAAATCGCGACGATGTCGTCATTGGTGAGATTCTCGACCACGCCCTTCATCAGCACGGCCGAGGTGCCGGCACGCTCGCCGGTTGCGAAGAGATAGAGCTGCCGCGCGACATTCATGGGTGATTGACCGGCTATGCCCGGCACCTCGCCCGCTCCCTTGAGCGTGGGACCGTGACAGACGGTACATGCCATTGTCTTTCCATCGCTTCCCCTCGCAACCAGAAGCCCGCCCTTCACGAGGCTGCCGGGTGGCACATAGGCGATGAATCCCGAATTGGGATCACGCAGCTCTACCCGCGCGGGATCTTCGGGGATTTCGATGATCCGCGCGCCGATCGGCTCGATCCCGCCTGCCGGAAGCGGCATGCGTCGCGTGCCCAGGAAGTAAGTCTTGGGCACGCTGTCGGTTTCGACGACCTGCGTCCAGCGTTTGACCGGGAGCGCAGCAAAATAGTCCGCCGCAATCTTCATCTCGTCCGCAGTCATGGCTTGTGTGAACGTGAGCATGTTGGCTCCGCCCCTGCGCGCGCCGCTCTTGAAGTCGGCGAGCTGGCGCGCGAGATAGCCTGCAGGCGCACCCGCGAGACGGGAGTTTTCCGGGTGGCCGATGCCCGTCGAGAGATGGCAACTGATGCAGGCGCGCACCTGCGATCCTTTTCCATGTGCAACGATTGCAGGCATGGGAGGATGCTCGTCCGGGAACCAGTCCGGTGGATCATTGAAGGAATCGATCTGGGATTGTGTATAGGCTCGCGTGCTGCCGGGCACTCGCTTGAGCTCGCCGGAATCGGGCTGTCTGGGAGCCCCGGTCACGTCGGGCGGAGGAAATGCCCAATCCGGCCGCTCGGCAGCACGGGCGGCGGCAGGCAGCAGAGCCACAACGATGAAGCTCAGGGCATGCCTGAGGATCCGTTTACGGGTGAGCCAAAATACGAGCAGAGCGGGTCTGTCACCGTCGCGGCACATCAGTCGAGCTGGATGTTCGCGGTCCGGATGACTTGCGCCCACTTCGCTCTTTCCTTTTGCATATAGTCCACCATTTCCTGCGGCGAGCTTTGCAGCACTTCGGTGCCTGCATCGACCAGCTTCTGGCGGACGATCGGGTCTGCGGCGGCGCCGACATAAGTATCGTGCAGCTTGCCGATCACCGCATCAGGGGTCCGGGCGGGAACCACGAAACCCTGCCAGGGCCAAGCCTCGAAGCCGGCGAGGCCCGGGGCATCCGCGACCGGCGGCACGCCTGGAAGCTCCGGCCGCGGCGCGAGCGCAGCCACCCCAAGCGCCTTCAGCGCTCCGGACGCAATGTGCGAGCGTGCGGTGGCATAGTCGACGAACATGATAGGCACCTCGCCGCCGAGGAGGCCCTGAATTGCCGGGCCGGCGCCGCGATAGGGTACCTCGTTGAGCTTGATGCCGGCTGCCTGCTGGAACAGCACGGCGGCGAGGTGAAACGGGTTGCCGACGCCAGCATGCGCGATATCGATCTTGCCCGGCTCCTGCTTTGCCCGCTCGATCAGCGCGGCCACCGAATCGACATTGATCTTGGCGGGATTGGCGACAAGCACGCTCACGAAACGCGCCGTGAGCGTAACGGGAGCGAAGTCCCTGGCCGGGTCGAACGGAAGCTTCTTGTAGAGGCTTGGATTGGCGGCATAGGTCGCCACATCGCCCAGCAGCATGGTGTAGCCATCAGGCGCAGCCTTGGCGACGAAGTCGGCTCCGAGATTGGTTGCCGCTCCCGGCTTGTTCTCCACCACGATGGGCTGACCGATCAGCTCGGACATTTTCTGACCAACGAGGCGGGCGAAAAAATCCGTACCGCCGCCGGCCGGATACGGCACGATCAAATGAATGGGCTTGCTCGGATAGCTCTGCGCGGGCGCACTTCGCACGGCGGCGAACGTGCTGAGTGCAAGAATTGCGGCCGCTGCCGCCGCTCGGAACACTCGCATTAGTCCACCTTTGTTGTTTGCGCAGTTTGCAGTGTAGGTTGGGTCGAGCTTGCGAGACCCAACGTTGGGCATTCGGGGTAGGTGTTGGGTCTCGTGAAGAACTCGACCCAACCTACGGCTCACCTTTGTTGTTTGCACAGCTGTCATTTCAGATTCGAGAGCGCGCGCTCGTAATAGGAGAGATCCAGATATTTCTCCGGCGTGGAGCTCGTATCGACACCTTCGAACTCGCCGCGCAGCCACAAAGTGTTTCTGAAACCATCCATGTCGAACCGCGCATCGCGGGCGAGGCCGCCGTTCGCCCCGACCGCAGCCTCGACCGATCTTGCAGCGACGTCGCCATCGAGGTTGAGATGCCTGGCGACGATCGCTGTCACCTCAGCGCGGTTTGCCGCCTCCGCGCCCCAGCGGTAGCCTTCGATGACGGACTGCAGGTATTTCACCAGCGTGTCCGCGTTGTTGCTCGCCCACGATCGCATCACCCAGATGCCGTCCGCCTGGTACGCGCCGATCACGTCGGTCGCACGCCCGAAGCTGCGATAGCCCTCGTTTGCGGCCAGCAGGTTGCACGGAGGGTTCATCATGGCGGCAACGCGGGCGTTCTCCTCGCGCATGGCCTTGAGCCGCTGGGTGCAACCGCCGGCCGGCAACACCGCGTAGTCGGGCCGCTGCACGCCATTCATCGCCAGCATCTTGTAAAGCAGGAATGCATAGGCGGTGTTCGGGGCATCGACGACAACCGTTTTCCCGCGAATGTCCCCGTAGGACGTGATCTCGGGCCGAACAATGAGCTCGTTCATTCCGTTGCCTCCGCCGGCAACGATGACGACCGGTTGCTTTGCGACCTCGACCAGCGCCACCGCGTTGTCGACCCCCGCCTGGGCAATCTCGAAAGCGCCCTTGACGAGACCCTCGCGTTGCGCCTGCGAAGTCGGCGTAAACGCAATCTCGACCGCCAGCCCGTGCTTGG
>Ga0306920_100003472_pt1 | contig 20003 bp, 20 predicted proteins | sample flu12Cox44000170_FD_204666 | JGI IMG/M metagenome (GOLD analysis project Ga0306920, IMG submission 204666) | Lab enrichment of tropical soil microbial communities from Luquillo Experimental Forest, Puerto Rico - flux4day.12C.oxic.44.000.170 (v2)... | ecosystem: Environmental > Terrestrial >... | reverse complement strand
TGGTCCGCCTGAGCCTGTTGGTCCGCCCGAGCCTTGCGAGGAATTCGGGCAACGCTTATTCTTGAGCGACAAGCGACGGTGCGTCGCGGCCTATCGATAGACCGCAGCGGAGGAGGGCGACCTCATGGCAACCCACGACACCAATAACCAGAACTCGTACGTCTATTTGGGCTTGGCCGGTGAAACCGGGCGCGGTCGGCTGGTGCAGTCCGGTCTATTCCGGATGTCCGACGGGAGCGAAGAATGGGAGCGAGTCGAGCGCGGCTTGCCGGAGGCGCCGGCGGTGCGTGCCTTGGCGATACACCCGCGCCAGCCCGAGATCATCTACGCCGGTACGCAATCCGGACCCTATAGGAGTGCTGACCGCGGCGAGCATTGGGAAAAGGTCGATGTGCCCGATCACGGCTTGCCGGTCTGGTCGATCCTGTTCCACCCGCACGACCCCGACGTCATCTTTGTCGGTTACGAGAACTGTGAGATCTATCGCAGTGACGATGCCGGTGATCGCTGGACGCGTTTGCCGGTCAGTGTGCGCTTTCCCGAGATTACCACCGCGCCGCGCGCCAATCCGGCAAAGCGGGTCTTGATGATGGACGCCAGCGCTGGCGAGCCCGAGCTGCTGTACGGCGCGATCGAGGTCGGCGGCACGATCCGCTCGAGCGACGGCGGTGAGCATTGGGAGAATTTGAGCCACGGCCAGTACCTCAACGATGACGCCGTCGACATGCATGGCGTACTGGTCAGCCGTTGGCGCCCCGGCGCGGTTTACGGCATTGGCCGAGCGGGTATGTTCCACAGCGCCGACGGTGGCGATCATTGGCGGCACGTGCCACTGGAGCCCCTCAATGACAAGGGTCAGATTTACTGCCGCGACATTCGCGAGGTACCGGGCACTCCTCGTAAGCTGTGGGTGGCGGCCGGAGGCGGCTTCCAAAGCGACGTTGGTGTGCTGCTGCGCAGTGTCGACGGTGGCGACAGCTGGACTCGCGTCGATATGGGTCAACGACCGGCGCACACCATGTTCGCCCTGGCCTTTGACGAGCGCTGCCCGGAACGAATGTCTTGCGCAACCAATGGCGGAGAGGTGTACAGCAGTGTTGATGGCGGCGAGACCTGGGTCATGCATCCGCCGCCGGGCGGCACTCAGATCTACGCCCTGGCGCGAGGCTGAGGTACCAGTCCGCCTATCTAGAATTAGGCCTGTCCGCTTGATCCTCGAGCGAGGAAAGCCGATTCAGCATGCCCTCGACCTCGGAGCGTTGCGCTCGGATGTACTGGGAATATAGCCGCTCCATCCGGCGGTATGGTGTGCCCCGAACGCTCGCGAGGCTGTCGTGCCATTCGTCGTGGCTTGCGAGGATCGCGTCATATTTCTCGTGAAAATGACGGAGGTTTGCGCCCAGATTGACGAAATGAGCGTCGGACAGCAAATCGATCGCACGCTGCGTCTTGCCCATCCTGAACGGCGACTGAAGTGCGAAGAGCCGAAACGTCGTGTCGTAAAGATCGTTCGGCTCGTGCACTGGCAATGTCTTTAGCAATGCGCCGTGCCGGGTCGGCAGCCAGTGAAATTCATGAAGCGCGTCGCGCTCGGGCGCATCTCGCTGTATTTCCCGGTAGTCTTCAAGATTCCCCTCGGTACTGAGCTCGGCGAGGTTGACGAATTCGTTTGCCGGTACCGCGAGGTTGAAGATCTGGCGGAATTTTATCGCCCGTACCGACAGCGGCGACCATATGTTAGCGGCCGCTAAAGCATTGCGCAACGTATGAGCGCAGTTGTCAGCCCAGACATCCCAATTATAATTCGCTTCTCCTTCGAAGTACTCCCGATTCTTGTCGTTCAGAAAGGCGATTATTTCATCCAACATCGGTTCGGTGATCGGAACCCGCGCGCAAAACACCGACCGCGCGAATTGCAGCGCAAGATCGGTGCCAATGCCCTCCTGTGCTATAAAGTCTTCGAGATTTGGGTTAGCACCGACGCTGGGGGAAGCGTGAAACTTGACGCCTTTGTAGACGCCCTTGCTGATCGCATCGTGCACCGTGGCCTCGAAATGTGCTTGGTTTAAAGGTTCGCCGAATTTTAGATTACCTTGATAAAAGAGGTCGTAGCCCGGAATCGCCACCCAATTGACGTTCTGGAACCAGCGGCCGACGCTCACCCCTGCACCATGCTCGGGGTCGTAAAGGTCAGTCGCGGCGACATGGCATCGCCGCAGCTGAGGAAATGACGCTTGCTCGTCCTTGCAGGCTCCTTTGATATACATGACTGCGTGGCCAGCAAGTCCGCCCTCGCCCTTTAGCTTGGATCGGAACTGGCTAGTTGCACAAAGTTCAACATAATACGGAAAAAGCTGGTCATAGGCCGGGTCAGGTCGCCGTTCGACGATGATACGGTCCGGCTTCAGCATGAATCGGGAAATTATGCCGTCGTCGCAGCCGCCGAGCGGGAGTGTCATTGTGACGAGAGAAAGGGTACAGATACCCCACCTTGCCCCGATCCCGCGTGCAAGAAGTAGCGCTGTTAGCCTCATACCGGAACCCACATACGTGTCTCGTGATGAAAGGCTCTTTGGCCACTTCCGCTGTCAACCAGATTTTGTTTGACAGGTCCAGACAGCTAATCAGAATCTTGTGCTGCTCCAATTTCTTCGATCATCGTGCCGCGCCGATCATTGTGCCAGGGAACGAGGCTCGCGCGCCCGCCGCAAAAGATAGTCAGGGGTCTGCCGGGAGGCTTGCAGTGCGAAAACACAGTCTTCTGCCGGTTTTGCTGGTCCTGACCGTCGTCGCAGGTCTCCTGGTCTCGTGCAAGCCCTCCGAGGAACCGGCGGCTCAGCAGCCGCGCCCAGTTCGCGTCGTCACCGTCGCGCACCAGCAAGCGAGCGAGGCAGTCTCGTTGACCGGTCAAATCGAGGCAGAGACCGAGGTGAACCTGTCATTCCGTGTCGGCGGGCGGATGATCGCGCGCTCCGTGAATGTCGGCGATCGTGTCAAGTCGGGTCAAGTGATCGCGCGGCTCGAGCCGGAACCGGCAGAGAATGCCTTGCGTGTCGCCCGCGCCAACCTCGCCAGTGCATTGAGCCTGCTGACGAAGACGCGCAACGATTTCAATCGCCAAGACGAGCTGTTGCGGGGCGGTTGGACAACCCGCGTCCGGCACGACCAGGCGGTGCAAGCGTTCCAAGCGGCACAGGCGCAAGTGGACGCCGCACGGGCATCGGAGGCCACCGCCGAAGACAATCTGGCTTACACCGAACTCATCGCTGACGCTCCAGGCCACGTCACCACCGTCGGGGCCGAACCAGGAGAGGTCGTGCAGCCGGGGCGAATGATCGTGCAGCTGGCGCGCGAGGGCGGTCGCGATGCGGTATTTGACGTTCCGGCACGTGTCATCCAGGGCGCGCCGTACGATCCGGTTGTCGCGGTGACCCTAACCAGCGATCCATCGGTGCGAGCCAGCGGTCGAGTGCGCGAGGTTGCGCCGCAGGCCGACCCGGTAACCCGCACGTTTCGTGTCAGGGTCGGTCTCGACAATCCGCCGGAGGCGATGCGGCTCGGCTCTACGGTAACCGGTAGCATCGCGGTCGAAGGTGCCGGGGGGATCTCGATCCCAGCATCGGCCCTGACGCGTGCACAAGGCCAACCTGCCGTATGGATTGTCGATCCTACAGCCAGCACAGTATCTCTGCATCCGATCGATGTCGAACGCTTCGATCTCGCGCGGGTGATTGTCGCTCAGGGGCTGGAGCCGGGTGATGTTATAGTGACCGCCGGCGTGCAGGCCTTGCGCCCGGGTGAAAAGGTGAGGCTGCTCGGCACCGCATCGTGAACGGCTTCAATCTCTCCGAGTGGTCGATCCGCAACCGCTCGGTCGTCATCTATTTGATGATCATGATTATCGTTGCCGGCGCGCTTAGCTTCGTGCACCTCGGTCGCGCTGAAGATCCCGTATTTACGATCCGCACAATGGTGGTGCAGGCGCAGTGGCCCGGCGCGACGCTCGAAGAAACGCTGCTGCAGGTAACCGAGCGGCTCGAGCGCAGGCTGCAAGAGGTACCGAACCTCGACGTGCTGCGGAGCTACACGAATGCCGGACGGACGGTGATCTTTGTCGACCTCCTCGGCAGCACACACGGGCGCATGGTGGATGACACTTGGGACGATGTACGCAAGAAGATCGGCGATATCCGCCAGACCTTACCGCAGGGCATTGTGGGCCCCTTCTTTAACGACGAGTTCGGCGACACCTACGGCACCATTTACGGTTTTACCGAAGATGGGTTCACGTTCCGCGAGCTGCGCGATAATGTGGAGAATATTCGCTCCGAACTTCTGAACATCCCTGACGTGTCGAAGATCGACGTTCTCGGCGCGCAGGATGAGGTGATTTTTGTCGACTTCTCGAATGAGAAATTAGCCGGACTGGGCATCGATCCCGGCATATTGGTCGCGGCGCTCCAAGCGCAAAATATTGTCCGCCCGTCGGGTGTACTGCGCACGGGCGATGAGGCGATTTCGCTGCAGGTGTCGGGTGCTTTTACCTCCGAGCAAGATCTTTTAGACGTCAATTTCGCGGCCGGTGGTAGAATTCTTCGGCTGCGTGATGTCGCAGAGGTTCGGCGCGGCTTCGCCGATCCACCGCAGCCGATGTTTCGCGTCAATGGGAAGCCGGCGATCGGCCTCGCCGTCGCGATGCGCGACGGCGGCGACATTCTGGCTTTGGGACGTAACATCAAAGCCGCGATGAAACGCATAACCGCTGACCTGCCGGTCGGCATCCAGCCGACCTTGGTCGCCGACCAGGCCCAGATTGTTGACCATGCGATTACCGACTTCACCAGCTCGCTGTGGCAAGCGATCATCATCGTCCTTGCCGTGAGCTTTATTGCTCTCGGCGTGCGCGCCGGCTCCGTCGTCGCGATCGCCATCCCGTTGACATTGGCCATAGTTTTTCCGGTCATGTCGATGGTCGGCATCGACCTGCAGCGCATCTCGCTTGGCGCGCTGATTATCGCCTTGACCTTGCTCGTCGACGACGCGATGACGACGATCGATGCGATGACGCGGCGGCTCGCCGCTGGCGACTCGATGGAGGTTGCGGCGGTCTACGCCTATAAGGCGCTGGCCTTCGCGATGCTGGCAGGCACACTGGTTACTATCGCGGGCTTCGTGCCGATCGGCTTTGCGCAAAGTTCGGCCGGAGAATATACCTTCTCGATCTTCGCGGTGGTGGCGATCGCGCTTATTGCCTCCTGGTTCGTTGCCGTGATATTCGCACCTCTACTTGGTACAATACTTCTAAAGGCCCCGAGGCGAGACCGGGACCCCGCGCCGGGCCGGGTGCTGCGCGGCTACCGGGGGTTTCTTGGTTGGGCGATTCGTGCCCGATGGGTGACCTTCGCGGTCACCGTTGGCGCTTTCGCCTTGGCCGTCGGCGGTCTCGGCTGGGTACCGCGTCAGTTCTTCCCGCCGTCCGATCGCGTCGAGCTGCTCGTCGACCTCGACCTTCCACAGAACGCCTCGATCCATGCGACCGAGAGTGTCGTGCAGCGGTTTGAACAGCACCTCGCCGGAGATCCAGACATCGATTATTTCAGCAGCTATGTTGGCCGTGGGGCTCCCCGCTTCTACCTTCCATTGAACGTCCAATTGGCGAACCCATTTTTTGGCCAGCTGGTGATCGTTACCAAAGACATCGCTGCACGCCAGCGCCTTCAGCCGCGGCTCGAGCAGCTGCTGGCCGACGAGTTCCCGAGCGTCGTCGGCCGGGTTTCCCCGCTCGAACTTGGCCCTCCGGTCGGCTGGCCGCTGCAGTACCGCGTATTAGGGCCGGATCTGGAGAAGGTACGGGACATCGCACTGAGGCTGGCTCAGGTAATGGCCACGGCGCCGGACACGCGCCGCATAAACTTCGATTGGATGGAGCCCCAGCGCCAGCTGCGCGTGAAAGTGGATCAGGACGAAGCGCGCCGCCTCGGGTTGAGTTCGGCAGCTGTCGCTACCGTTCTAAACACCGCCATCTCGGGTACTACGGTCACACAGGTTCGCGACGACATCTACCTGGTCAACGTCGTGGTGCGCCAGGAGGGCGGACAGACCTTGTCGGTCGATACGCTGCGCACATTGCAGCTGCCCCTGCCGAACGGACGCAGCGTGCCACTCAACCAGCTCGCGACCTTCGACTACACCCAAGAATATCCTCTCGTCTGGCGTCGCAACCGTGTTCCGATGCTGACCGTGCAGGCGGACGTTGCCCCGGGCGTATTGCCAGAGACGGTGATCGCTCAACTTCGGCCAGATATTGCGAAACTTTCGGCTGAGCTCTCGCCGGGCTACCGCATCGAGCTTGGCGGAATCGCTGAGGAAAGCGCGCAATCCCAGGCCTCGGTCTTCGCCGTGGTTCCCTACATGCTGCTGCTGGTGCTGACCGTGCTGATGTTCCAACTGAGGAGCTTCCAGCGGCTAGCCATTGTTTTGAGCGTAGTGCCGCTGGGTCTGATCGGCGTCGTTGCGGCGCTCCTCGTTTCGCGCCAACCGCTCGGGTTCGTCGCAATCCTGGGTATACTCGCGCTCGTCGGCATGATCGCTAAGAACGCTGTCATTTTGATCGAGCAGATCGAAGCAGAGCGACGGGCGGGCCGAGAAGTGCGTGAAGCGGTGGTCGAAGCGTCGAGCTCGCGTTTCCGCCCAATTATGCTTACCGCGTCTTCGACCGTTTTGGGGCTAATCCCGATTGCGCCGACGGTGTTCTGGGGCGCGATGGCCTTTGCCATCATGGGTGGTCTCTTGGTAGCTTCGCTACTGACGCTCGTGTTTCTGCCAACGCTCTACGTAACCTGGTTCGAGCGCCGAAGGGCATCGCGATCGCCTGTGGCAGCCGGGCAGCCGGCGGACACTGCTTGATGCCGATGATCGGCATCACCGCGCTGACGCGCGCAGCGGTGTTGCGAGCGCTCGGATTTGCTGTTCTCTGGATCCTGCTCACCGGTGGCAACGCTGCTGATCTTATGGCCGGAGCTGTGGCGGCTTTGGCAGCGACCTCGGCAAGCTTGCGCTTGCTGCCGCCAGGCAGAAGCCACGTGCAGCCCATTGCAGTCGCACAGCTTGCACTGCGCTTTCTGCGTCAGTCGCTGATTGCCGGAGTTGACGTCGCGCGGCGAGCGCTTGATCCGCGGCTGCCCTTGCGCCCCGGATTCGTACTTTACCCTATGGGTCTGCCACCAAGTCCCGCACGCAACATGTTCACTACGCTGATGAGCTTGCTGCCGGGCACTGTGCCGACCGGCTCGGACGCCGGAGGTGGACTTCTGATCCATTGCCTCGATGTCGAGCAGCCAATAACGGCGCAGCTGGCTACGGAGGAAGCGGTGTTTGCCCAGGTCATCGGAGCGGCCCGCAGCGATGGCTGACTTCCTCCTTGCCGCGGCCGGTTTTGTGCTGGCGACCGTGGCGCTGGGTTTGGTCCGTATTTTGCGGGGCCCTAACGACGCTGACCGGATGATGGCGGCGCAGCTGCTCGGCACCGGTGGAATTGCGGTGTTGCTATTGCTGGCGCGGGCGATGGGTATGCCCGCCGCGGTGGATGTCGCGCTGATCTTGGCGTTGCTCGCGGCCTTCGTCTCGGCCGCCTTCGTCAAAGGGGTCGACCGCTCAGAGATGGACGGGGCATGAGCTTCGCGCTCGATGTCTTGACCATTCTGGCGGTTTTGACCGGCTCCTTCTTCTTCCTGGCAGGGACAGTCGGGCTGCTTCGATTCCCTGACTCCCTCAGTCGGCTGCACGCGCTGACCAAGGCGGACAACCTTGGGCTAGGGTTCGTGATCCTCGGCCTGCTATTTCAAGCGGAAGGGCTGTTCGCGGCACTGAAGCTGGTCGGGATCTGGCTCTTCGCCCTTTTGGCCGGCGCCACCGTCGCTCAACTGATCGCGCGCACCGCCCGAATGAGCGGGTCGACCATGTGAGGGATTGCCTTGGCTTTCGATATCGGCCTCGCCACCCTGGTCCTCGGCGTAGCCGCCTGGACCATTGCCGCGCGCGACACGTTCGCCGCGGTTATCGGGTTTGTCGCCTTTGGGTTGCTGCTCGCGCTGGTCTGGGTACGCGTTGCGGCACCGGATGTGGCGCTGGCCGAGGCCGCGCTCGGTAGCGGATTAACCGGGGGACTACTGCTCAGCGCGAGCAGCCGCTTGGCACACACTAACGGGTCTGCGGTCATCGAGAAGCCCAGCGCAATTATGCGGCTTGCAGCCGCCCTGTTTTGCACCCTGATGTCGGCGGCGCTTGCGGCGATCGTGCTGCTGCTCCCCGAGCCCGCGCCGACATTGGCGCCGCAAGCGGCAGCAAACCTGGCGGCCACCGGCCTCGGCAATCCCGTCACTGCCGTCCTGATGGCGTACCGGGCGATCGACACACTACTAGAAGTAGTAGTGCTATTGCTTGCACTTGCCGGTACGTGGTCGCTCGCGCCAGACCACTTGTGGGGCGGCTTGCCGGGCCGGGGCGATCCTGTTGACCGGGGCGGCGTTCTGACTTTTGACGCTCAACTGCTGGTGCCAATCGGAATACTCGTGGGCATCCACATCTTCTGGGTTGGCTCGGTCGCTCCCGGGGGCGAATTCCAGGGTGCGACGATCCTCGCCGCGATGTGGATCCTCGCAATGATGACCGGGCTGGTGGACGCGCCGGGGGTGAGTGGGCGATGGTTGCGGCTCGCGCTGGTCGTAGGACCGGCAGTGTTCCTCGCAATCGGGCTTGCCGGGTTCGCGCTGGCGGGTGCTTTCCTAGCGTACCCGGAGTCTCATGCCAAACTGGTGATCCTGACGATCGAGGTGCCCGTGACTCTTTCGATAGCGGCGACGCTCGCCCTGCTAGTGGCCGGCCCGCCGAATCGGGCGTTAAAGTGATGAGCGACGCGACACTGTACGGGGTGTTGGGCGCGGTGCTGGTAGGCCTGGGCCTGTTCGGCCTAATCGTGCATCCCCAGCCTCTCCGCAAGATCCTCGCGTTCAATCTGATCGGCGGTGGCGTTTTTTTGCTGTTCGGGGTGGTCGCCCGCAGAGGTGCCTCGGCCGGACTCGGCGGCGACCCGGTACCACAGGCGTTGGTCATCACCGGCCTCGTCGTGGCTTTTGCAGCGACGGCGCTGGCGGTGGCGTTGCTGCTGCGGCTGTTTCAGGAGACTGGACGCGCGACCCTGCGGTCGGACGATAGCCCACCCTGATGCCGAATTCGACGACGGCGGGCGGTTTCCTTTTGGTTCTGGCGATCGTCCTGCCCGTCGTGGGGGTCCTTTTGTCACTGCCGCTTGGGGGACGGTACGCGCAGCGCGTTGCCCTCATTCTGATGCCGGCCGGGCTTGCCGTCGCGGTGGCAATCGCCGTCGGCGTCTGGCGCACCAACGATGTGCTGCAGTACTTTGTCGGCAACTGGGACCCGCCGCTCGGCGTGGCTTTTCGGGCGGATGGGCTTTCCGCAGTGATGATCGTGACCGCAGCACTGCTCATTTGCGGCATCGGGTTGTTCGCGCGAGCGCAATTCCCTACGCCGCACGGTGCGGAAGCGCGTGCACCGCTGGTATTCTGGACATTGCTGCTGGCGGTTTGGGGCGCGCTCAACGCCGTCTTTATCGGCGGTGACCTGTTCAACCTATATGTCGCCCTCGAGCTACTGACATTCGCCGCTGTCCCGCTAGTGTCTCTGGATGGCCGCGCGGAGACGCTTGCGGCCGCATTGCGCTACCTCCTTTTTGCATTGCTCGGTTCAATTCTTTATTTGCTCGGCGCCGTGCTGCTGTACGGCACGTACGGCACCCTCGACATTGTCCTGTTGTCCGGCCGCATTCAGGCGGGGCCAGCAGCGTGGGGTGCGATCTCGCTAATGACGGTGGGCCTGCTGGCCAAAGCTGCTCTTTATCCGTTCCACCTATGGCTGCCGCCAGCCCATGCCGGCGCGCCGGCCCCGGCCAGCGCCATATTGTCGGGGCTGGTCGTCAAGGCGCCGTTCTTTCTCGTCGTCCGACTGTGGTTCGACGTCACGCCCAAGATGCCGGAGCGGATAGCGGCACAGGTGCTCGGCATCCTGGGCGCTGCAGCGATCCTCGTCGGCAGCGTCGTGGCACTTCGCCAGGCACGGCTCAAACTGCTGATCGCTTATTCGACGGTGGCGCAGATCGGCTACCTGTTCCTGATGTTTCCACTCGCGATCGAGCCAGAGACGGGTCATGCCTGGGCCAGTACAGCATGGACCGCGGGCATGCTTCAGGCGATCTCCCACGCGTTCGCCAAGGCCGCCATGTTTATGGCCGCGGGACTGATCGCCGAGGCCCTTGGGCACGACCGCATCGCGAGGCTTTCCGGCATCGGCCGCGCGCTTCCGATCACCGTCCTCGCCTTTGGTCTCGGCGGCCTGTCCCTCATGGGATTGCCGCCCAGCGGCGGCTTTGTGGCGAAAGCGATGTTGCTGACGGCGGCGGTCGCAGAGGGTCAATGGTGGTGGGCCGTGGTTGTCTTGACGGGCGGGCTGCTCGCGGGTGGTTACGTGTTTCTTGTGTTGGCCCGAGCATTGGCTGATGCGAGTGAACCAGTAACGCTCCGCTCAACCATATCTCCGGGCCGGCAGGCGGTGGTAGTGGCGCTGGCGCTGTGCGCCGTGCTGCTAGGCTTTGTGCCGTTGCGGCCACTCGAACTGTTGCAGATCGGACGCCCCGACATAGCCATAGGGGGACTCAGGTGAATCCCGACCCGAAGGCCAGATCTCCAGATTGTCGGCGATGACCATCGCAGAGACATTGCTATTGGCGTCCGTGGCCGGACCGTTGGCCATGCTGTTGGCCTGTGTGTCTCGACCCATGAGAGACCGCATGCCCTCCCTGCTGGCGCTGGCACCGGCGCCCGCCCTAGTCGCGGCACTCCTGGCCCCTGCGGGTACGGGCTTGGTCCTGCCCGAGCCGCCGTTTCGCATGACCTTGGCTCTCGACGTGCCCGGGGCGATACTGCTTGGGACCGCGGCGCTGCTGTGGATCGTCGCGGGCGCTTACGCCTCGACCTATCTGCGTGATGATCCTAATGCCGCGCGCTTCGCCGAGTGGTGGCTGCTGACGCTGACCGGCAATCTCGGCGTCTTCATCGTGGCTGACCTGGTAAGCTTTTATTTGATGTTCTCCGTGGTCAGCTTGGCGGCCTATGGGCTGATCGTGCATGACGATACCCGGGGAAGCTTGCGAGCCGGCATCATCTATGTCGCACTAGCCGTGCTCGGCGAGGCCTTCTTGCTGATGGCTTTCGTGTTCATGGCGGAAGCCACCCCCGATGGCAGCCTGCTGATACGCGATGCCGTAAAGGCACTGCCGACGTCGCCTTGGCGGGATGCCTCGCTGGTGCTGCTGATCCTGGGCTTTGGTTTGAAGATCGGGTTGGTGCCGGGGCATATGTGGATGCCGCTCGCCTATACCGCGGCACCGATCCCCGCCGCGGCGGCGCTTAGTGGTGCCGCGGTCAAAGCCGGGGTGATCGGGTTCATCCGCTTTCTGCCGCTCGGCGTTGCGATGCCCGGATGGGGTGAGCTGCTGGCTGGGGCGGGAATTTTCTCGGCCTTCTACGGCGTTCTGGTCGGCGTCACGCAGCAAAACCCGAAGACGGTCTTGGCCTATTCCAGCGTCAGCCAAATGGGCTTGCTCGCCGCGGCGCTCGGCATGGGATTGGCTGCGGGGGACTCGGGTGTGGCGCTGGGTACCAGTTTCTTTGCGGCGCATCACGTATTGGTTAAGGGTGGGCTGTTCCTCGCGGTCGGCGCGTCAGCCGCCGCCGGCCCCCGCCTGTGGCCGGTGCTGATCCCGGCAGCAGCACTGGCATTGGGCCTCGGTGGGCTGCCCCTTACCGGCGGCATGCTGGCGAAGCTCGCGGTGAAGACTCAATTCGGGGAAGGCATAGTCGGGACGCTCGCGGCATGGTCGGCGGTCGGCAGTACATTGCTGATGCTCCACTTCCTGCGCTGTCTGAGGCAGACCACGCCACGGGATCCCTCGCCGACCGCACTTATGCGGCCCTGGTTGATCATGGCTTTCGCGGCCGTAGCAGTTCCTTGGGTCCTCTATCTGGCGGTCGAGAGCGGAACCCTGTTCGAGGCACTCTCCCTAGGGGCGTTCTGGGCTGGGTTTTGGCCGGTTCTGATCGGCGGAGTGCTGGCCTTCGGGCTGTGGCGTTGGGGGGACCGTCTGCCCTCCGTGCCGGAGGGGGATATCGTGGTGGTCGGCGAGAGGGCGGTGCGCGCAAGCATCACCTGGAGCGATGCGCTCGAACGAGCCGACGGCTATTTGCGGCAATGGCCAGTGGCGAGCCTGTTGTTGCTGATCTTGGCTATCATTCTAGGCGCCGCGATGCTGCCCTGGGGCTGAGCTCCGACAGGCCGCGGCCGCCTATGCTGCTCGGACGGGGCGCGCCCCTTCGCCTTGCAGGATCGGCCGGCGGGTCTGGAAGTATCGCAGAATTGCGAAGCACGCACCCGCCGCAGCGAGGTGCTTGAGGGTGTGTCCGCTCAACAGGTTTCCGGCCGAATAAATTGCCTCGTCGGTAAATTCAAAAACTTTCGCAAGCGCATAGAGTAAACCGGCAACGACCCAGTAAAATGTGCCGCTGTACTTCGGCGGATATAACAAGAACAGCAATACCACTGCGAGACCGGGAAAGAACTGGACCCAAAAGTAAAGCCGCAGATCGTCGGTCCAGCGCCACAGCAACAGGCTGAACAATCCGGTTGCGAGAGCCGGCCACAGCAGAAGGGCACCGGCTCTCTCACTCGCCCGCTCTTTGACGACGAGGGCGAGGATCGCCCCAAAGCTCAAGGTCATCGGCAGGCGATCCCAGAATAGAGTGTCGTCGTTCGGATTCCAGTGGTAGTAGGATGAGCCGATACCGGTCAGGAAAACCCCGAGGAAGAAAACGACTGTGGCCGGATCGGAACGAAATCGCCGCAGTCCCGCCGCACCGACCGCGAGAAACGGAAGATTCGAGACGACGTTCCAGAAGTTCGGAACACCGAGTATGGTGCGCTGGTCGGCGAATTGGTGGTAGCTTGGATCTTGCGGGATCGGCGGCAGCAGCAACACTCCTCCGAGTGAGGCCGCCATCAGGCCAAAGAACACCAGAACCGGAAGATTTGGCTTGATGCGGTCGCCATCCATGTTGGAAATATACCCCAAGCCCGGCGCGGGGAAGGAACGTCCCATGACACGCAAACTCTCGATCGTCCTTGCGATTGTACTAGCCATGTTTGCTACCTCGCCCAATCTCGGCAACGCCCAAGGTCGCGGAGGCGGCTGGCACGGCGGTGGCTGGAGCGGTGGTGGTTGGCGCGGCGGTGGCTGGAGCGGTGGTGGTTGGCGCGGCGGCGGTTGGGGCTGGGGTCCCGGCTGGGGATGGGGCTGGGGCTGGCCGGTTGGATGGTGGGGCTGGGGTCCTGGTTGGGGCTGGGGTTCCGGCTGGGGCGGGGGTCCCGGCTGGGGCTGGGGCGGCGGCTGGGTTTGGGTCCCCGGATGGGGCTGGACCTGGCGCTAGAGCCGCTGTGCTTCCTACATTTACCAGCATAAGGTTCCAAAACGGCGTGGAGTAAACACAAATGGCCGATCTCGTAGAAATCACGTTCCCGTCCGAGGAAAAAGCGGAGGAGGTTCGCCAGAAGCTGCTCGATATGCAGAAGGAATACCTGATCGAGCTGGGTGACGCGGTTATCGCGGTGAAGCAGCCCAATGGCCGGGTCAAACTCAACCAGCTGTTCAACCCAACCGCGAGCGGCGCCGTCTCCGGAACCTTCTGGGGTGCCTTGATCGGTATGATCTTTCTGATGCCGTTGGCTGGTGCCGCTATCGGTGCGGCCTCCGGCGCTCTCGGCGGCGCGCTCGCCGATGTCGGCATCAACGATCGGTTCATGCGGGATGCCGCGCAAAGCCTGCAATCCGGCAACGCCGCGCTTTTTCTGCTGGTCCGCAAGATGACAACCGACAAGGTCCTCGCGGCCCTCCAGGGCGAAGGCGGCACGGTGATCCGCACCTCCTTCGACGAGAGCAAGGAAGAGGCGTTGCGCACCGCGCTGGCGGGGGCCACCCCACCCGCCGCGGCGCCTGCAAGCTGAGCCTCGAGACTGGAGCCCTTCTGTCACCCGGGCCCGAACGGAAAAGTCGTGCGCCGCATTGCAAACATTGGTGACGGACACTCGCAGACAGCGGGAAGTCGAAGGTTGGACATATCCGTGACGTGCTATCCTGTCTCAAATACGCTGGTATGCGGCGAGGCATGTGGAAGATTACCCGGTCAGGCTACCATCCGGTTCCAGGTAGTGCGCTATAGCCGCTCGAGATGATCTCGATGCCAATGCACAGCAGAACGAAAGCCGATAACCGAACCAATACGGTGGTGCCGCGTTCGCCGAGCGTCGCTACGATAAGCTCGGCAAAACGGTAGCAGACACAGATCGTGGCGCTCATGGCGAGTAGGGCGGCGATCGCGGCTCCGCCGAGAATTATGAGATCTAGAGATTCGCTGCCCTCGGTCGCTGAGTGCCGAGAGCGATCGCAACCGAGATCGCCCCTGGCCCAACGGTGAGCGGCAGGGTGAACGGATAAAAGGCGTCCTGCGGTCCGGGTGGCCTGCCGGTCGTGGCGACCTCGTGGCTGTCGACGCCTTCGGGGCCGGCTTGGAGGAGCTTCCAGCCGAACGCAGTCACCACCAGGCCTCCGGCGATGTGCACGATGGGCAGTGTGATGCCGAAAAACTCGAGCACATGCGAACCGACAATCAGTGAGCCCAGCATCAGAAAAAACCCGTTGATCGCCACCCGGCGGGCGAGAGAATGCCGCTCTTCGTCGGTACAATGCCGCGTTAGACCCAGAAATATCGGGGCGCCTCCAATCGGGTTGATAATTGGGAACAGGCCCATATAGACCAAGAAAAAGGCGCTTACCTTGTCGTTCACCTTCAAACCCGGACGAATTCGGCGGCGCTTAAGCGTCCATGGAAGCCACGCTCGTCACCCGGGTCCGAACGGAATTCCAAGCAGTTCCCAGCCGAGGAACAAGAGGATCCAGACGACGGAGATTGCGACGCAATAAGGCAGCATCATTGCCACGACAGTTCCGACACCGGCATCCTTCTGGTAGCGCTGTGCGAATACGACGATCAGTGCAAAATAAGGCATCAGTGGCGACATGCCGTTGGGCGGAGAATCGCCGACCCGATAAGCTGCCAGCACCGCCTCGGGGACGATCCCCAGCTTCATGAACAGCGGCACGAAAATCGGCGCGAATATCGCCCATTTCGGAATAGCGCCGACAATCAAGACGCCGACAGCACCGGTAATCGTGATAAATCCCAACAATAATGGAATTGAACCGAGATTCGCGTGTTCGAGCGCGTCGCCCAAATCGACAGCGACGATCGTCGCGATATTGCTGTAGTTGAAATAGGCGAGGAACTGACTGATCACAAACAACAGAAAAATCAGGCCGGCAAGGCCGGCAAAGGTTTTGGTAACCGCGCTTATGCCGTCTACCATGCTGGTGATCGTCTTTGCGCCGACGCCGTAACCGATCCCTACCACCAGAAACACCAGCATGATCAGTACAATCAGGCTGTTCATAAAAGGCGAGTCGCCCATGATCGCGCCGGTCTTCGGATCTCGCAGCGGGGCGGCGGCCGGAAACGTCAGCAACGCAATGACGATGACGATCGCCACCAGTGCGTACAGTGCGAACCTAAGTCCTCTCGCCTCGTCCGCAGATATCTCCCCCCCGCTGTCGGCGGAAACCTCGCCTCGATACTCACCGAGCCGAGGCTCGACGACCCTCTCCGTGACTAGGCTGCATACGACGATTAGCACGAGGCTCGAAACGACTGCGAAATAGAAATTTGCGGTCAGGGCGATCGAGCGCGTCGGGTCGAGCAGATGGATCGCGTCGTTGGTGATTTCCGTCAGGATGCCATCGAGCGGCACGATCAAAAAGTTGACCCCGAACGCGCCGGCAACGCCGGCGAAAGCTGCGGCCAACCCGGCTAATGGATGTCGTCCGAGGCTGAGAAAGGCGGCAGCTCCGAGCGGGATCAAGACAAGGTACCCGGCGTCGGCGGCAATGCTCGCCATCACTCCCACTGTAACGATAATCCAGGTCACCGCCCTGCGGGGCGTCACCTGGACGATCTTTTTGATGAGCGCGGTCATCAGACCCGCCTGTTCGGCGAGGCCGACACCAACCATGACCACGAAGATGATGCTAACCGGGCCGAAATTCGCAAAATTCCGCACCATCGAGGTCAGCATAAAGCGTATCCCAGCGGCGCTCAGCAGGCTGTTTACCGTCGCTGTCGCTGTTTCGACCTTGTGTGTTTGGGGGTTGACGACATCATAAGTGACAGTATTTCCCATTAAATACAATAAATGTGACAGCAGAATCACTAGACCAATTAAAATGAAGAAAATAATAGCCGGATCAGGAACTTTGTTTCCTACCCGTTCGATACCGTCGAGCAGTTTTTGTAGTAAGGTCTTTGACTCTGCCATTGTCTCGACTATCGAGACAATGCGCTTCTGCTCACTCATGGCCCGAATCCTTCTAATGCTCGGTCGCCGCTGCGATCTGCGCCGATCCCGCGCGGTCCACGAAGCCAGCTAATCCCTGCCCCGAGCATGATGGTCGACCAAGACCTGCGCGATGACGACCGAAACGCGCTTGCCGGTCGGAATGTGCAGGAATTCATTGGGACCATGCGCGTTCGAATGCGGACCGAGGACGCCGGTGACGACAAACTGCGCGTGCGGAAACTTCTCCCCGAGCATGGCCATGAACGGGATCGTGCCGCCTTCGCCCATGTAGGCCGGCGGCGCGCCGAAGGTGGTCTCGGACGCGCGAGCCAGCGACTGTTCGAGCCAAGGCGACAAAGCCGGGGCGTGCCATCCGACGGCATCCGACTCCGGCTCGTAGGCCACCCGCGCCCCGTAGGGCGGATCTTTCTCCAGTAGCTTGCGGACGATATCCCCGGCTTTCGCTGAGTCCAGGGTCGGCGGAAGCCGCAGGCTGAGCTTTGCGACTGTCGAGGGCAGCAGCACATTGCCGGCATCGGTCGGGGCGGGCAGCCCGTCGATGCCGGTGACCGCCAATTGCGGCCTCCAGGTGCGGTTGAGCACCAGCTCCGTCAGATCCTCGCTCATCGGCGACATGCCGGCCTTTAGCGGGAACTTGGTGTAGACTGCGTTTCCCAGGGCGGCTGAGGCGCTCTTGGCTTGCGCCACCCGCTCGGGCGGCACTTGAACGTAGAGCTCTGGGGGGCGGACGGCCCCGGTTTCCTCGTCCTCGAGACGCGACAACAGTTGGCGCAGAATCCGGAAGCTCGAAGGAACAACGCCGGAGGCATCACCCGAATGGACACCTTCGTCGAGCACCTCGACGGTCAAGGTGCCCGACGCCATGCCGCGGAGTGAAGTGGTCATCCAGAGTTGATCGTAATTGCCGCATCCGGAATCGAGACACACCACCAATGATGGGCTGCCGATCCGGCTGGCGAGGTGATCGACGTAATGTGGCAGATCGTAGCTGCCGGATTCCTCGCATGCCTCGATCAGGATGACGCACGGCGCGTGCGCCACCCCTTGCTCCTTTAGCGCCATCAGCGCGCTTAGCGCGCCGAACATCGCGTATCCGTCATCGGCGCCACCGCGACCATAGAGCTTGTCGCCTTCGAGACGAGGGATCCACGGGCCGTACCCCTCGGTCCACCCGACCATTTCCGGCTGCTTGTCGAGATGGCCATAGAGTAGAACCTTGTCTTCACCCTCGCCGGGAACACCGATGACAATGACCGGGGTGCGGCCCGGCAGCCTGACGACTTCGAGAGTTGACCCCGGAAGCGAAGGGAGCTTTGCCCGCGCCCAGCGCTCGAACAGCGCCACCGCCTCATCCATATAGCCATGTGCCGCCCAGTTCGGGTCAAACGCCGGCGATTTGTTGGGGATCTTAATGTATTCGACCAAAGTCGGGACGATTTCGTCAGCCCAGCATTGATCGATGAATTTTTTCGCCTTCCCGACATCCAACATTTGACTATTCCCTGCTACGAACCTTGAGGCCAGACGGTTCAGGTGCCCTATTCGTCGTCCCCTTGATAGGGACAACCCTCGGCCGGGCAGTCCGCGCTGCTGGCGAGGATGGTGACGATGTTCACGCCACGCTCGCGGATCGCATCGGTTCCGATGATCGCGACGCGACCGTCCACGCCAGCCGTGTACTCGTGAACGACATCGCCGAACGCGTTGCGCTGGATGGCGACCTTCTGGCCCTTCTTCACCTCGTCATTCAGCTTCACCAGAAGCTCGACAAAGCCGCCGGTGACGCTGGGGATGTCCTCAAGGTCGTTGCCACGAAACACGTTCCGGTCTTTTGCTGTCTGCCCGACCGGTCGGTCCGTCATCTTGTAGTGCGCGAGCAGGTTCTCGGCTCCCTCGACCCCGATGCGAATCATCTCCGCATCAAAGCCTCTGGGCCCTCCCAGCTCGACCGTCAGCGCGGGAATGCCGGCTTGGACGAGCGCGTACTCCAACGTGCCCGGCAGTCCAGGGTCGGCCATGATCTGGTCGACTGGAAACAACTCCGCCATGCGTAGCGATTCCGCGTCCTTCGCGTAAGCAAAGACGAACAGGGCGAAGTCGCTTCCGGTCCCACCGGTATGGTAGTCCACGCCGACGTCGACGTTACCCTTGATCAGCCGGTTCGTGATCAGCCAGCACTGCCGCTGCACTGTGTTTCCGGACTCCTCGCCCGGCCAGGTGCGGTTCGGGTTGATCAGATTAGTGCCGAGGTTGCTCGTCGGCCATTTGCGCGTGACCCACTCCACTCCGGGCCGGTTCGGGCCGAGGATGCCGATCACATTGCCAGACAGTGTCCAGGCATCCAGTTTTGCGAAAACCTGTTGCACGGCCGCCACCGAATTCAGCTCGTCTCCATGTACCCCCGACACCAGCAGGACCCGCTTTCCTGGCTTCGCTCTTTTGCGACGATGACGGGCACATACCAAAACTCGCCGCTCCCCATCTCGACGCCTTGGAACATGAACCGCTGGGTCTTGCCCGGCTCGAGGTCATTGACATCGAGCTGCGTGATGACCGGAAGGCCCTGGATCTTGTCCCCAGTGAAAGCAGTTGCGGCCTGGGCGGTGAGAGCCCACAGCATGATCAGCAGAGCGGTCAGCACGCCGATCGTGGCCACGTCCAGGCGAAGCTTGGCGGGTGTGCGGCCGTTCATGATCTGCTCCCCAAGTAATAGTGGCCGGGCGAGTCGCAACCGACGCGGCCGCTTCAGCCGCCGCTCGCCTGTCGAGCGGCTCTGCCCTGACGAGTAGGGCAGCGTTCACTCTCAAAGGTCAGGCTGACCGTGTATTCCGAAAACTTCCCGATGAGTTTCGAAGCCGGCGCGCGCCTACTGCCCACCAATCTTTCCGGCGTCGTTCCCGAGAAGCTCCCATCCGGCAACAGCACCAGATTCTGTATCGGCACGGTCGCTAGGCCTTGCGACACCTCGCCGAACAATTGGCCCCGTGAACTGGTCAAGTGAACGAGCCACTCGCCGCAGCGGCGAGAACCAGGAATTCGTGTTCCTTGCACTGTCCAAGTCCCATCGGCGAGCCGGATCGTTTGTGCCGGTACTGGTTGCGCAACCGGCATCGACGAGGCAGGCTCGGCCTCATCGAGCCGCGCCACTCTCTCGAACTGCAAATGGTTGTCCTCCGGCGACAGGCGCTGCCCCCCGCACAACGGGTTGACGTGGGCCTGCACCGCCGCGGGCAGGAGACTGAAGACCGCGACGGCAGCCGACAAGCTGCGTCGTGATCGGGGTCGCATATATCTCCTCTGCCATTGCAGTGACATCAATCCGCTGCTTCAGCCGCCGAGCGCGCGGCGAGTGGCCGTGCCTTGGCGGGGGGCACAGCGTTCGCTGTCGAAGGTCAGGTTGACGGTGTCCCCCG
>Ga0306920_100003470_pt1 | contig 20007 bp, 13 predicted proteins | sample flu12Cox44000170_FD_204666 | JGI IMG/M metagenome (GOLD analysis project Ga0306920, IMG submission 204666) | Lab enrichment of tropical soil microbial communities from Luquillo Experimental Forest, Puerto Rico - flux4day.12C.oxic.44.000.170 (v2)... | ecosystem: Environmental > Terrestrial >... | reverse complement strand
TCCACTGATGAACTTTCTGCAAAACATCGGGGCGCCGCTGCCGCCGGCTTTAGAAACCACGCGTGAATACGTGTTGCACGAAGACATTCGACGCCGACTTGAAGCGTACCCGATTGACTTCGATCAACTCAAGGCGTTGATTCAAGATGCTCAAACCCGTAACGGCCGAGTTCTGGACGCCAGCCTTAGTTTCGTCGTCAAGAACCGAATGGAGCACATGATTCAGGATTTGGTCGCTAATCCTGCTGAAATCGAGCGAATCCAGGCACTGGACCGTTTGGCACACCTGGTCATGCCGCTGCCCATGGGGCTTAACCTATGGAAAGTGCAGAATGGCTACTGGGAGTTGTTGCAGCAGTTGGCCAGTCTTCCACCGGGAAATGATGCAGAAGCTGCCCGGGCCAGAACCCGCGCGTTTTTAGAGTTGGGTAGCACGCTTGGGTTCGCGCCCAATTCCTTGCGCACATCCGATCCGGTAAAGATAGCTGCCTGATTCAACCGCGCGCTTGTCTGAGTTGGGAAATCCGCGTCAACCTAATATGACGGACCGAGGACAGAATGCTGGCCCATTCACACCCACGGCATCTCTTTTCCGGGTACCTCTGGCCACGTACCGACTGCAATTGAATCGTGAATTCACCTTTCGTCAGGCCGATGAATTGATTGATTACTTGCATGAACTCGGGATCTCCGACTGCTACGCCTCACCAATCTACAGAGCGCGCTCCGGAAGTGGCCACGGTTACGACGTCTGCGATTGCACCATGCTCAATCCGGAGTTGGGCTCAAGCGAGGAATTTGCGAGGTGGACAGATCGGCTCCGTGCACAGGGTATGGGATTGTTGCTCGATGTTGTTCCGAACCATATGGCCGCCGATTCCTCCAATCCGTGGTGGTGGGATGTTTTGGAAAACGGACTGAGTTCGACCTATGCAGGCTGGTTCGACATCGATTGGCATTCTCCGCATGCCCAATGCGAAAGTCGCGTCATCCTGCCCATCCTCGAAGATCATTATTTTAGAGAACTGGAATCAGGCAAGCTGCGCGTTGTTCTCGAGACTGACGGCTTTTCTTTGGTATACCAACAGCACCGGTTCCCGCTTTCGCCGGTATCGCGCCGCTTTTTGCAGGATGCTATCCTTCACCTTTCCTCAGTTTGCGAGCAAATTGAACCTCTTCTTTTGCAAATCAACAGAGCGACCAGGACCGCAAAGATCGATCGACGAGTGCCTGTCGGGGCCGGAATCGATCGATGGGAAGAACGGTCTAAAGAGCGGGATGGCATCGCCGGGGCGCGGGCTGAAGTGGAAAGGGCGCTTGCCCGGTTCAACGGTGAACCCGGCGTGGCTTCGACTTTCGACCTGCTGCATTCCCTGCTTCAGCAGCAACATTACCGGCTGGCTTACTGGCGCCTGGCTGGACAACAAATCAACTATCGCCGCTTTTTCGACGTTTCTGGTCTCGTCTCGATGCGCATGGAATTGCCTGAGGTTTTCGAGGCAACCCATCGTTTGACCCTGGAACTGCTTCGCGAACGTCGAGTAACCGGGCTGCGAATCGATCACACTGACGGGCTTTGGAATCCGAAACAGTATTTTGATCGATTGCAGCAAGTTTTTTCCAGCGAGGACGATTTATCGCCGAACCCGACCCAACAGCAACATACCGCTGCGAAGGCCGGCCGCCATAGCAGGAAAGCCGCCTACGGAGCTCTTTACGTAGTCGCAGAGAAGATCCTCGGCAAAGACGAGGATTTGCCTTCGAATTGGCGTGTCGTCGGCACTACTGGGTACGATTTCCTGAACCAGTTAAATGGCCTGTTTATCAACGGTGACAATGGACCTGCACTCGAGGCGTTGTATCGCGAGGTCACTGGTCAGGATTTAACCTTCGAAGAAGCGGCGTACGCTGGAAAAAAGAAGATTTTACAAACTCTCATGAGCGGGGATGTCCACGCTCTGGCGGTGCAATTGAAATCTCTCGCCCGCCAGACACGCTACGGAATGGATTTCAGCCTAACCGAGCTGCAGGAGGCGTTAACAGCGATTGTCGCGGCGTTCCCTGTGTATCGAACTTACATGACCGAGGAAAGCGCTGCTCCAACTCCTGCGGAGGCGGGGCAGATTCGGCAGGCTCTCGAATCATCCAGTGTTAAAAGCGAAATTACTGACCCGGAGGTTTTGTCCTTCCTTGGCGGATTGCTTAACTTAACGAGTCCGCCGGATCTGGACACCAATGGCCGAGCTTTGTGCCGCAAGTTCGTGATGCGGTTTCAACAACTCACGGGACCGGTAATGGCCAAGGGGGTTGAGGATACCGCATTTTACAACTTCAACCCGTTTATCTCTTTGAATGAGGTAGGAGGTGATCCTGGCTGTTTTGGAACGAGCTTGCACGCGTTTCATGATCAGAACATACGGCGCGCCCAGCGATGGCCGCACTCCCTTCTGGCCACTGCCACACATGACACAAAACGAGGAGAAGATCTGCGAGCGCGGCTCAATGTGCTTTCAGAAATCCCGGATGAATGGGGACGCGCGGTGATGAAGTGGCGAGGGCTGAACGCCGGGAAAAAAACCAAGACAAATGGCAAACTAGCCCCAAGCTCGAATGACGAGTATTTGCTCTACCAGACACTGATAGGAGCTTGGGGAACAGGAGCGGAAAGGGAAGAAGGACGGGATCGTTTTCGCGAACGCGTGTCCGAATACATGTTGAAGGCTGTTCGAGAGGCCAAATCCGAAACCCAATGGACCGAGCCCGATCGGTCTTACGAAGAAGCCTTAAAGAGATTCATCGGAGATTTGCTTTGTGATTCTGAATCAAACTCGTTTCTCGACGACTTCATGCTCTTTCAACGGAAGGTCGCTTTTTTCGGTCTTTTCAACTCGCTTGCCCAGATAGTCCTCAAACTGACTGCTCCCGGTGTTCCTGATATTTATCAAGGCACGGAATTGTGGGATTATCACCTGGTGGACCCGGACAATCGTCGTCCTGTGAATTACCGGGCGCGTCGGAAACTTCTGCAGGAAATGCGCCAGAAACTAAGCCAGGATAGCGTGGATCTGGTCGTTTTCCTCACAGGCCTGCTCCAAAACCATCAGAACGGGCAGATCAAAATGTATCTTATCTGGAGAATTCTGCGGCTCCGAGCTCAACGTAAAGTTCTGTTTGAAAAGGGCGGTTACGCCCCCCTCCTGGCGGTCGGAGCAAAGAAAGACCACATTTGCGCTTTCATGCGCAGCTCAGGAAATGAATCGGTGATTACGGTTGCCGCGCGGCTTGTTTTGACATTGGCACAGGGCGCGCATCGTGGGGCGCTGGACCCAGCTATCTGGCAGGACACCGCATTGCCTGTGGCTTCAGGAGAGGCGCAAGAACAGTACCACGACATATTGACCCAGCGTATGATTACCGTGCGCCCTAATGGTGGCGGGCTTGCTGTCCGCGATGTGCTAGGGTTGCTCCCAGTGGCCGTACTGGAACGCGTGAAGTAGGCCTCACGCTGAAACTGTGGGGAAATCGCCGTAGTAGATATCAGCTTGCTGTCTTAACCCAGGCGCGGAGCACCTCGGCAACGCTCCAAGCCTGGGCGATGCAACCGCGAGGCGTGTATGGAGGCTCGGCATCGAAGATCTCGTTTATCGAACCGATACATCCCTCATTGAGGTGGGGAATGAACCCCTTAAGGAAGCCCCTGGCTCCGGCGGGATCCTCCGGGTGGACTTTCAACCACGCGTCGATGAACGGCCCCATCAACCACGCCCAAACAGTCCCCTGGTGGTATGCCGCATCGCGCGCGCGCAAATCTCCAAAGTATTTGGCTTTGTAATCGGGACTTTCGCGGCTCAGCGACCGCAATCCGAGCGGTGTCACTAACCGATCGCGAACAACCTCCAGGACCGAGTTCCAGCGGGTTTGATCCAAAACAGGATGCGCGAGTGAGAAACTAAGCAACTGATTTGGCCGGCATGAGGCGTCATCGCCATTTTCTCCGTCCACCACGTCATAAAGGTAATTGCCCTTGGCATACCAAAACCTGGTATTGAAAGAAGCCTTTGTCCGTTCGGCATGTTGGCCGATCTGTTTGGCAGAGTCTTCCTGTTTTTCCTCCCGCAGCCAGCGTTCGAGCAGGCGCAAGGCATTATACCAAAGTCCGTTTATCTCAACAGCTTTGCCTCGTCGTGGTGTGACAACCCAGTCATCAACTTTGGCATCCATCCAGGTGAGTTGGTAACCGATCGCGGATTCCAACAGTAAGCCGTCGGCCGGATCCACTTTGATACCGAAGTCAGTGCCGCGCAGATGGTGGTCTACGATAGCGCGAAGCTTTGGCAGGATGAGTAACAGGGTGGCACGGTCACCGGTCACCTCGAGATAACGGCTAAGGGCATGAAAGAACCACAAGGTTGCGTCCGCAGTGTGGTACAGACCTTCATTTTTTCCTTCTGGAAACAAATTTGGCAGCAGGCCCTTTCGGATATAGTGGGCGAAGGTTCGCAGGATCCATCCTGCCTCGGTAAATCGGCGGGTCGTCAGAGTTAAACCCTCGAGGCTTATCATCGTGTCGCGTCCCCAATCGGTGAACCAGTGGTAACCGGCAATAACGGTTCGGATCTCATCCCCTGCAGCGTGGGCTCGCGCCGAATCCTGAATGCGCCCTGCAGGGGTAATAATGAATTGATCGGCAGCAAACACGAGGTCAGAAGCGGGCGAGTCCTGCGCAGCGGGAAGACTGGAGGAGATTAGTCTACGATGGCGTGTATGGTAGAAGCCGAGAGCTTCCTCAGGAGTGAGTGCCAGCATAGTGCTCCACCATTCCGTGGACGCAATCAGAGTTGCGTCACGATGGGGGCGCAGAGTGACGCTGAAATGGCCGGGGCTCCAGAGCCAGCCACGGGGTGGGCAGCCTCGCTCGGCTTCTTTAGGATAATAAATCTCGCGGCGTGTGCCGCCGTCATAGGTCAAAGAGGATCGATCACCAATAAGAACCATGCGGAGCCTTGGCAGCAAGTCGGGAAGTGTAATCTCGCACTGGTCGCCTTCCACCGAGAGTCGATAGCCCGACGCAAGCCGATGGTCGACGGGATCTTCGTGGCCGCGAAAGTGCATCGAAGGCCGCAACTGCAGTACGACTTCGTTTTGGCTGGAAAGCAGGCGATAGTTAATATGAACCGTATTTTGGCCGTACAGGAAAAGGACATGTTTTTCCAGAACCACCTCGTCTATTTCGTAATGCCAGATGGGCAACCCGTTCTCCAATCTGAACTCCGTCACGTAACTGCTCGATTTCGCCACTTCCTCGGGTTCGCTTGATTCGGCGCCGCCAATTGTAACGAGGCGCCCATCGGAAAGCTGTATGTCCTCAGCGAGGTGGTTTAGCATCACCATGCGTCCGTATGGAGCTGGCAAGGCAGCAATGAGGAGTCCGTGGTAGCGCCAGGTCACAGCCCCTGAAATGGTTCCTGAGGCGTAGCCGCCCAGCCCGTTGGTGGCCAACCACTCCCTGCGCAACATCCGTCGAGCCTCCTCCCGATCAGCGCAAGTGAGATCGATCTGTCGAATCAGCTTGTCCATATTCGCTAGTCTGGTCGTGGGCACGATTCAATGCGGAGCACGATTGCCGCGTGGCCAGGAATGCGCCAACCTTGCTCAACTTCCATCAGGCAAGCCCCGCTTCCTCCGTACGCGGGCGACTCACTTGACCAGACCAACTTCCACTCCATATCAGCCGGACCTGCCAGCAAAGGTTGCGCATTGGGCGACAGCCGCAAGCTCGTACCCAGATTTACAATCAAAAGCCGGTCCTGGACCGAGTTGCCGAAAAATCGCAAAACAAACGCGCTGGGACCCAATATTGCGCCATCCACCTCGCCCCGACGCGGTTGAGAAAAAATTGGATCTTCCCGGCGAAGACGCAGCAAATCCGTGTGCAGTCTGTAGACGGAAGCGTTTGTTTCTCGTTCGGCCAGGTTGAGCTTGCAACGCCGGAAAGTTTCTTCCGCATCGGGTGGTGCCAGAAGCGCAGAAGCTCCTCCGGACGCTATACTGGGGAATTGAGAAAGAAAGGTCCGACGGCCTTGTGCCACAAGCCTGGCAAGTTCAGGCCGGTGATCGGCGAAGTAAAGAAAGGGCGCGGATGCGGAGAACTCTTGACCCTGGAACAGCATCGGGGTGGCTGGCCCCAGGAGCAGAAAAGCCGTCATGGCTCTCAAACAGCCCGGCGAGGCGAGGTGGTGAATCCTGAGGCCAGAAGGGGAATTTGCCACCTGGTCGTGGTTTTGGAGGAAATTTATGAAGCACTCGGGCGCTAGATCAAGGCAGTCTGTGCCGCGCGGCTTTTTTTGCCAGATCGAATACTGACCCTGGTAGAGGAAGCCCCACTTGGCCGTTGAAATGAACTCTTGTGGCGAGCCTTGGTAATCGCTGTAGTAGGCCTCTGCGTGCCCGGTCAGAGCCACACCTGCGGCATGATGGAAATCGTCGTTCCAGAGGGCGTCTAATCCGTAGCCTCGTTTTTCAGGGGCGCGCACCAGGCTCGAGTCCTGCGGCTCGTTTTCAGCCACGAGAAGACTTCCCTTGCCTTTTGCCGCACGTCGCACTGCACGCCCCAACGCCAAAATGATGTTCTCCGGCGAACTGTCGAACATCTGCTGCGTGGCGTCGAGTCTCAGGCCGTCAAGGTGGAATTCCTCGATCCAGAACGTGGCGTTGGCGCAAAAGAAATCCCGCACCGCTTCACTTTGTTCTCCATCGAAATTGAGCGCTGCTCCCCACTCATTCTTGTGACGGTCGGTGAAGTAATGATCGGAAAAGTTCTTCAGGTAATTACCGTCTGGCCCAAAGTGGTTGTAGACGACGTCCAGAATTACGCCGAGTCCGACAGAGTGAGCATGATCGACAAAGCGTCGAAAATCGTCAGGTTTTCCGTATAGCCGGGTTGGAGCGAACAGGTCGACGCCATCATAACCCCAACCGAACCGTCCCGGAAATTCCGCAACAGGCATGATTTCGATTACGGTGATTCCAAGATCTTTTAGTTCTTTTAACTGCTCCTGGGCGGCGATCCAGTTGCCTGGACCCGTGAAGGTGCCGATGTGCATCTCGTAAATCACCTGGCCCGTTCGTTGTACGCCCTGCCAACGTTCATCATTCCATTTGAACCCCGCTGGATCGATAATCTGCGAGGGGCCATCTGGTCCTTCGGGCTGGAAGCGAGATGCCGGATCTGGAAACGAGCCGCCTTGTAGTTTGTATCGGTAGAGCATTCCCGGATCGGCTTCCTTGACCTGACCCGCAAAATAGCCACCCGGCTCACGTGTCAGGTCAAATGTCTGCGGAGATTCCCAACGCCCTGATTTCGCCAGCTCGATCGCAACCTTCGCCGATTTCGGCGCCCAAACTCTGAAATGCGTTCCACCGCCTCGTAATGGTTCCGCTCCGATAGGCAAGCGCCTCTGCACCGCAATGCTACGCGGGCCCAGACTTGTTGCACTGTCAGCGGTAGCCACCGGTCCTGCCAAATGGATGTCCATACCTGCTTACAATCCCGGGTTCAACTTGATGAGGATCAGCCCAAATGCAAGTAGGTGTTGTGGAGAAGGATTAAAGGGGGGGTACTGACAGAATTAGCGGGTCGACAGGATTAAGACGTTCGTCTTGTTCGTCCTGTCGATACTACTGCTGTGCGGGGAGCGGGGAGAAGATGGGACTCGAGTTTGGGTCCTCGGGCCGCAGACCTTTCAACGTACGGAAGGGATGGAACGGCATTAACATGATTTTGGGGATAATAAAAACGGGCTCGCTCTTGGGTGTGGCCAAATCACCAGTTACCCGATATTCAAAGATCTTGGCAACCGGCCAAAATACAGTGCTGACCAGTGGGCCCACCAGCCACATATCGCGCAGCAACTCGGCATCGACTCTGGCATTGACCTGGCTTTCCAAAGTGACGGTGCCCCGATATCGAAGGCGCATACCGCTCGAGCGAATGTCCATATCCCCGGTGCGTATCACGCCATTGGTAATCATGAAACTGGCCGTAGCCGCACTCGCTCGGTTGTTACCCAAGCCCGGCGAAATCCCGTTAAGAACTGGAGAGAAAATCCCAAACAACGGGACGTCCCAGAGCAGACCATCACGTAAACGCGCTTCCCCGTAGCCGAATACCGATTGCCAGTTTTCCGTCGTCGCTTTGGTTACAACGAGGTCTCCGTTGAGCCTTGCTTCCGGGAGATTGGTGGATGAGGAGAGATCAGTCATGAGCGACTGCAACAAAACATTTGTGGCCGCGAGCCCGAATTGAAATTCCGTCGGGCGATCGGGCGGAAAATCAAACAGCGCCCAGCCGGCAGCTCGGCCGTGGTAAAAGTCGGCTTGAATATTTGTTAAAGTCAGATGCAGACCCGCCCAATGCACATGGCCGGTGACTTGCGGCAAGTTGAACCTCCACCAGTGGAAGGGTCCGCCCGCCAGGTCGAAATGAAGGTCGGCGCCTTCCTCGCCGTGTAAAGGTATGGTGCCGTAGATTTGAGCCGTAGGCGGCGTGCCAAATTGGTAATCCTCGATAGCTTTTACGATATGCGGGCCGATCGCGCGCGCGATGACCATAGGTTCGGCAGTGCTAAAGCCGTTGGTCAGATAGATTAACTGAGCCCCAAGATCGACAGCCAGGCCGTCAGCTTTAGCCACCCGCGGTCCCATTTCAATTTGAGGTTTGAGAAACCGGACGTAATGGTTGGTGTAGAAAACCTGGGTAACAAGCGAACTGAAACTATCACTGCGAAAAGTAAAATTAGTCAGCCGGATCTGCCCTTGTACGCCTGTCCGTTCAGGGTCATTTCCTGCACCCCACGCCTCAATTTCCAACTCGGGCGGCCGCGACAGAGTAAACAGATCGAATCCCTTCTGAAGTGACTCGTCAAAAAAAGGGCGCAAGATGAACGGATCGATATTGCTCGAAACGTGGCAATAGAATTGGCCGGTTTTCCCATCGAATTTTTGTTCCGAAGTCAGCCGGCCTTCTGGTCTTGTTAATGTGAAATCCGGCAAATGTAAGCACTGATTGGAATAAAAAAAATGAGAGCGGAGGGAGCTCACTTCGAGCTGGCGGTAGGAAACACCATTTTCGAGAGCCAGTTCTCCTGCCAGCTCGAGCGTGGGCAACACATCCCTCCGCCAATTGGGCGGAGAATCAATTGTTTCCGGAAGAACTACCGAGAGCTGTCCGCTAACTGCTGGGGCTTTGGACCACGAGAACTGGTCAAGTTGACCCCGGGCACTGTCCGGCAGCAAGGCCTTGAATAAATGCGGCTCCATGTCGGACTCGAAGCTGAGATGCGCGGCACGAGTGGAAACATCCAGATCAGCGCGCCCCGTAAGCCGTCCGTGGAACAAGTTGGCGTCAAGGTTGGTGATCGTCAGGAGCGGCGAGCGCCAGTCGCCAGTCAGTGAAAGATGGTCGGCGCCAACCTCCTCCGTGTTCAATCGGTCAACCCGGCAATCCCAGCTCAAGAGGTAGGGTGCCAGGTTTGTCCACCAGGACCAGGAACCGTTGAGTGTCAGCGGTGGCGGGGCTTCTGGCGGGCGGCCCAGATCCGCACGAAGCTCAAGCCCGCTGGCGCTGCCCCAGGAAGTACGAACGAAGTCGGACCGGACCGTGCCCTGGCCCGATACAGGAATGGGGTTAGTTATCGAATGAGTCCAGGCCGCAGTTATCAGGACGTTGCTGCTCTCTGTCCATGGGCATTGCACCTGCGCAGCCGAGAGTTTAAACACCCCATTAACAATGTTCGTTTGCGACTCGGCTGTTGTGAGCGCCATGTTTAAGGCGAAGTTAGTGATCGACCCCCATTTCGTGTGAGCTTCGCTGGCGTGAAGATCCAGCTCGCCGCGAGAGATTCCGTTGGTGTCGACCGAGAAGAGGCGAGTAGCTACCCGGCCCTTTGTAAGCGTTCCCCACGGCGTATCCGCATCGGGGGCGGATAAAGACAGCGACACATTGAAGGTGTGCAGGTCCAGCGCGTCACCCCGCACCCTGATATTGAGCTCGGGCGGACTGGCAAAATGAACATGTTCGAGAATATCATCCAGGCGTTGCAGGCGCAGTTGCCACAGCTTTGCAGAATGCGAAGGGGGCTCCTGACCTTGAAAAATCTTCCAATCGCGCACTGCAGAAGCGTTGGTGACGATTCCCGACAATTGAATGTTTGCGCCTGCGAACTGGGCTTTGAAATGGTCCAGAGCCCACTGATCATCCGGCAAAAACCGCAGCTCCGTCTGGATGTCAGCCACAGACAAACTCTGGGAAAGCTGGTTGGTTTCGGCAAATGCCCAGAAAGCGCGACCCTGACGCAACATCAGAGAATCGACCTGGATCCGCAAATGTTTCAACGCGTTCCAGTTCAGCCGGACCTGGACTTCATCCACATTCAGCTGCGGACTCAATTCCTGATTAGATGTGCCGAAATGAACCTTCTCAGCGACGATTCCCTGATACCAGCGCAGGCGCAAGCGCGAGAACTGCAAGTCGAGCCCGCGTTCTTGCAATTTTTCAAGCAGCGGGCCCTTGGCGAAATCGGGCAATCCAACCTGGTTAACGTAGAGAAACGCGGCCAGGACCAGCAGCAGCAGCAGCCACACCGAGATTCGGAACCCTCTGAAGCAGAGGCGGCAAGTCCGCCAGAAGCCGCCCTTTCGCTGCGTGCCCATGTTGACTTTACCGATCGGGGCTTAAAGGGAGGTAGGTAGCCACGTCTCTGTACAGGAGCCAGGGAAACTCCATGATCCAGGGTTGTCCCTCCAGCATAACTGCCGCGTAGACATTGCCGGAAGGGGCTTGTCCACCGAACTGCAGGTCAAATTTTTCACCGTTCTTCAACTCGAGCGTAAGACGGTAGCCGTCATCCGTAAATCCATATTCCTTGAGGCTGTCCGCGCCCCGAGCTGTCCAGGCAATAGCCGCGGTCTGTACGAGCCCACGAATGGTTTCCTCAATGGCTCCGTCGTTGATGATTCCCTGAGAACCGGGTGCAAAAGTCCAACTTAGCGGACCTTTGTGAATTATCTGGCAAAGCTTGCCATGGACCCGAAGGGTTAAGCTAGCGACATCGTCCTTGGAAAAATGGCAGAGTATCCGATCGCGCAAATCCCAGGTAACCGCCGGCAGTCGCGCAAAGTCGTTGGTGAAAATCGCATAGACGACGCTCTCGTCGCTTCGTTTAGCAAAAATCTTATCCTGCATGTTGGTACCACGCCCAAAATCCAGCGACAATGTATTCGTGCAAGCCGCCGAAGAGGACAAACCGCCTGAGGTGAACACCAAACGAAGCAACGGCGAGGCCAGGCCGTAGCCGGGCAGATCGGCCGCGTTCACAACATCATTCACAAACTTAGCCACCGGCAAATTGGTAAGGTTGGAGAGGAGTGACGCCATCAATATGGTGTCGGCTGGAAAGTCTCCAGGTGAAATTCTCCAATTGTTATCCGGGCGCCGCTCGAGCGTCGAGTGTTCTTCGCCGCGAACAATTTCGATAGAATCCAGCGGCTCGGTTGCAGTCAGCAGGTGCGGATCCCGGAAATTGTTCAGCAGCGCACACCAGTCCAACAGCAAGTCTTTATCGACAGCAAATACGCCCGGTTCTCCGGCACGCCGGGCGTAAACGCGGTTTACATCATTGCTCGGAGATCTGCCGAAGTGCAGCAATACCGGGCTGTTGGCGCCTCTGGCAAAGCCAAGCTCCAGTTCAGGCGGAGATAGCCCTAGAGGCTCCAAATCGACTTTTGGGTCATCTGATACGAATTCGCGAATGCGAATTTTACGCAGTTTTTGAAGAGCCTCATCGATCAGCATGTTGTTGGCGCGGGCATCGAGTGGCCAGGCCATTCGCCACAAACGATTGGTTGCGTCACGCTGCAGCACAAAGGTTGTAGAGGAAGCCGGCAGTCCCGCGCGCCCGGCGTCGGCTTTCACATTGTTGGTGACGGTAATGCGATCAAAGGCCAACGCATCTAAGTTGACCAGGGACGTATCACGCCAGTCATTGGCAGAATGAGGCAGGTGATTCAAAAGCTCCGCGTCGACGACGTACGCCCCGAGGTCTCCATCAAGTTGCAGGAAAACCTGATCCCCCGGAATGGTTACCCCGCCAACGCGCAGTCGAGGTACATAAGCGCCCTGTTGGATCATTAACGTAGCTTTCGGTGACGCAAACCCGTAATCCTCATCCGCGTTTGTATGCGCCCGAAGCTCGGCCGCGCTTATGTATGGTGCAGCTTTGAGTTGCTCGAGAAAGGTTAACAGCTTTTGAACCCGGTCACCCTGGGCCGGATAGTTCAGTGGCTGGGACAATCGCCAGATGCCATTGCTTCTGTCGGCGCGGATTTGAAGCTGACCAGATCCGGAGGGCCGCACCAGGATTGAGCTCACGAGATCGAGGCGCAGCTCCGGTAGAACCTTGACGGATCCCGAGGGCGCAGGGTGCACGTGACGTTGGTAAAAGTAGATAAAAGAGAACAGCAACGCCGCCACCGCCACCCACAAGATGGTTTTTTTTGCGCTCATCGCCTCCGCGAAAGCTGGCCTGCAGGGCCTCGACGGATCCGGGGTTGTTGAACGGCCCGCATCAGGCTAACTGCGGCGCCGCAGCCAAACAACACCGCCCATCAAAAGCACGGCTCCGGGCATTCCCCCTAGCAACAGCCACTGGGCTGCCTGCAGTTGAGTATTGGACATGATTAGACGGTATTCGGCCACCGGCCGGGGGCCTATACCTTCGACGAGTTGAGGGCGGTCGAGCAACCAGTTAACCGCCAGGGCCACGAAATCACGGTTGGCGGCTGATTCGATCTGGTGGTTGGCCAAGAAGATTGAATCCCCTACGATTACCATGCGCGTCGTCCCACGCTCATTGACCACGCCCTTAACGCCTCCCTTTTCGACCGCTACCATTAACGGGTAAGCACGATGGGTATTCTTGTCGCCCGGCACCAAAAACGCCTGCGGCCCCGAAAACGCCAGTTCATCGACGCTCGGCGCGTCGGCGCTAGTCGAGCGGGATTGAAGTTTGCTGATCATACGGGGCAGAATCATGTGGAGACGCAATCCCAGAAGCGGATTAATCAACGGATGGCTGGAAAAGCTCTCTACGATTACATCTTGCTCGCCGATGTGCCTCTCTGGGTCGCTAACGATATTGGTGGAGACATTGACTCCCCATTTGGCCAGGATCCTTTCGAGACCCGTTTCGCCACGCAAAGCGTTGAATAAGGCGAAAAGCCGACCGCCCTGAGCCAAGTATTGGTCGATCAACTCAAGTTCCGACTCTTCGATGGCGGCTCTGGGTCCAGGAATGATTAGCAAGCCGTCGGTCGGCACCGGATGATTGGTGTCCAGGAGAGAGAGAGCTTCAATCTTGATGTAATTTTCGCTTTCGAGCAGCGTGGCGAACTTCAAGTAACCGTACTCATCGTTGTCGCTATCCATCTTGTGTTCGCCGTGTCCAGTCAAAAAATAAGCTTTTAACTGGTTGGGGGCGGTGACGGCGATGAGAGCCGAAGTAAATGCCCGTTCACCTTCGAAAAGGGTAGGCTTTCGGGTGAATTCAAGCTTGTTATCGTTCAGCGTCTGCTTCTGGACGTATTGCACCAGGGCGTTGCCATCCACCGCCTTGATTCGTTTCTCGCCGCCGTCAAAGATGACCAGGTTTTTGGCATTGGCCACTCGCAAAAAAGGATAGTTGGTTGTGAGCAGTTGGGCGGCGCCGGGGTCGCGCTTGTAGTCGATAATCCGCAGCGAGATTCTGGGGTTGACAGCCCGGTATTCATTGAGCAGTTCGGCAATCGTGCTGTAGAACGGATCTTCCTTGTCATAATACAGCGTCACTTTGACCGAGTTAGTGATGGTCTGCAGAAACTTTACGGTCCGTGGGAAGAGTCGCACGTTACTTTGCGTGCTGACATGAACGCGCAGAAAGTAGTCGTGGCTCAGGTAGTTGACCATCAAAACTACGGCAAAGACGAGTGCGATGATCAGGCCAACGTTGAACGCAATGACCCACTTGCGATACGGGGAAAAACTGGGTTTGGAATCCAACTCTTCGGCCATGTTATTTCCAGCGGCGGCTTTCGACGATCCGCAGGGTCACAAACAGGAAAAACAGCGTTAAGCTGACATACAGGACAACCGATCGCGTATCGACGACACCACGTGCGAAATCATGCATTTGATCGAATATGGCCATGGCAGCCAGTGCTTGAGACTGCCAATTGTTTTGGGCGGGAAAGCGATCCGCCAAAACACCCACGCAAAAAACCGTACAGCCGCACAGGAGGCTGATCATGGCGGCAGCCACCTGGCTGCGGGTCAGAGCTGAGGCGCAGCAGCCCAGAGAAACAAATAGTGCGCCAATGAGCACGATCCCGAGAAAAGTGCTGGCAACGATGCCCGGGTCAAAGGCGGTAGGATCGTTGGCAAAGTGACGAACTATAAGCAAACATGCCAGCAAGGGCAGCCAGGCCAGGACGTAAAAGACCAGCCCCGCCGTAAACTTCGCCAGGACAACGTCCAACTCGCTGACTGGCGTGGTCATCAGCGTTTCGAACGTTCCGGAGAATTTTTCCTGAGCGAAAAGTCGCATTGTAATCACCGGTGTGGCCAGCAGGAGGATCAACCAAAAAAACTGGGTGACATAAAACAATTCCGTAAGCGGTATAGGTGTGGGCTCCTGCTGGAGTTTCATCAGCAAAACGACAAAGCTCATTCCCAGAAGAAAAGTCACTGCCGCAATGATGATATACCCCGTCATTGAGAGGAAATAGGCCCCCAACTCCCTTCGGACCAGCGTGCAATAGGCTTGCATCAGCTTTCCTCCTCATCTGCTGGTTTGGTCAGCTGCACGTAAATGTCCTCCAGCGAATGGCGGTTGCGCGTCAATTCCCGGAGCGGCCAGCCATGCTCACGCGCCATATCGAACACCAGCGGGCGTAAGTCCATGCCATTGCGTGGCGTCAGCGCGCAGCGGTAGTACTTTCCTTCGCAAGCCGAAACATCGTAGTTCTCGATCTCCGGCACCTCGGCCCAGCAGGCCCGCAATTCATCCATGGGCGCGGCAATTTCGGCCAGGACCTGGCTTTTGCTGCTCATGAATTGTTGCAGATTCTCCGGAGTGTCTGCGGCCAGGATGGTTCCCTGGTACATGATGACCATTCGATTACAGGTCATTTCGGCTTCCGGCAAAATATGAGTCGAGATCAGGACAGTATGGGAGTTGGCCAGGCCTTTGATGAGCTGGCGTACGGCGCGGATTTGGTTCGGGTCCAGGCCAATGGTGGGTTCGTCCAAAATAATCAGTTCGGGTTCATGAACAAGGGCATCGGCGAGCCCGACCCGCTGTCGGTACCCTTTGGAAAGCTGTCCCACAATGCGGTGAGAAACGTCCGTCAAACTGCACTGTTCAAGCACGGTGTCGACCCTGTCCCGGGATTTCCTGTGTCCCAAGCCCTTGAGCTGCGCGCGGAATTTGAGGTACTCGCGGACCCGCATGTCAAAATGGAGCGGGTTGTTTTCGGGCATGTACCCAATCCGGCGTCGGACCTCTTCGGATTGACGAAAGACATCCAGCCCTGCCACGCGAACTGTCCCGGAGGTTGCCGGCAAATAGCACGAAAGAATCCGCATAGTAGTGCTCTTTCCGGCACCGTTTGGACCGAGCAGGCCGACAATCTCTCCACGCCTGACCGTAAACGAAATGTTGGAAACCGCAGTGCGCCCAGCATATCGTTTGGTCAGGTGGGCTACTTCGATCATCAGTCCACCGCTCATGGAAACGACTCAGCGCGTAGTCTAACGAATGCCACTCCCGTTGCGCGAACGAAAAATATACGGCTCGATCCGGCCGGAGCGCGGCGTTTACGCCACTTAGCGAACGCAAATTTCAGAAGCTCACGCGTTCTATGACAAGTTTTTCCGTTTTCCATGGTGAAGAGGCGTGAACGCCCCCCTCCCGTCATTGGCGCACCTCAAGGTCCACGGTTCCTTTCTGAAGTTGCACATATCCTCCCAGCCGGCTTGGTACGATTATTGTCAACCGGACGGTGTCACCTCGTTTTTTGCCGGTAAGGACTTCCGCAACGTTGCGCAAAGTTGATGTGGGGCGATCATCGGCCGCCGCCAGCAGGTAGCCCCGCTGCAGTTGGGACCGTTCGGCCTGGCTGCCTCTTTCCACCAGCTCGATAAAGAGGGCTTCTCCCGGTTGCACACCCAAACTGGCGGCGGTCTGGGGAGTGATTTCGAGAAGAGTCAGGCCGAGCCGATGGCGGACCAGGTCTGAAAAGGAAAGCAATCGCACGACAACGGTTCGGCGTTGGCTCCCCCGCGCAGTTGTCAAACTTACGGGACGCGGGCCGCCGACGAGCAACCGGTCGCAATCGATCAGGTTTTGGGGAGTTTTTCCGTTTACCTGAAGCAGCAGGTCCCCCACGGCGAGCCCGGCCTTGGCGGCCGGCGAGCCCGGTTGCACCTCCGTCACTTCCAGCGGCCCGGTCTCGGTCTTGAACCGTGCGCCGAACCAGAGCGAGTCGGTGACCTCGGGTGTGAAAAAATGGGAAAGAGCGGCTGAAACCTGCTTGACCGGAATTGAGAACCCGACCCCAGAACCCCGTTCCCCGTTTTCTTCACGGTAAACTGCGACATTCAAGCCGATCAGTTCACCCCGAAGGTTCACCAGGGGTCCCCCACTATTGCCCGGATTGATAGCCGCATCGGTCTGCAACCAATCCTGAACGTCCAGCGGCTCGTTTCCGGTTGAAGGGCGGCGGTTTTTGGAACTCAGTATCCCCTTGGTTACCGACCCGCCCAGTCCAAAAGGATTTCCCAAGGCCATTACGGTTTCGCCTAACAACAAGTCGTCATCGGGGGCAAGTTTGATGGCTTTGAACTTCTCGCCGGGTCTGCCTTTGAGTTTCAAAAGCGCGACATCGCTGCCTGGAGTGGCGACTAACGGTTCAGCGTCATACTCGCGTCCGTCCCAAAGTTTGACCTGGATACGGCTCGCGCGACGTACGACATGCAGATTGGTCAGCACGTAACCGTCCTCGTCAATAATCACGCCCGAGCCTAGGCTTACAGACTTTTCCTGGTGGACTGGTGTCCGAGACCAACCGTAAAACTGCCGCAGCATAGCATCGTACCATTCGTGATACTCGATAACTGTTTCCGTCGCGATGTTGACTACGCTGGGCAACACCTTTTCGACCGCAATAACGGTGGCATCGCGCCGAATGTCCGGGTCAGCTGCGCCGGGGGCTTCAGGGGCGACGCCCACCAGCAGCAGCGCCACCGCCATGCTCAGCCAATGCCTCTTCCCCATTTGGTGAAGAGCAGTCCTTGAAGAACATCGGCGCAGGAACTCAGACATAATACCGGAAGCTGAAAGGAGAGGCCTCAGCTTCATTTGAAGGGCAACGGCAAAGCCCGGGTGGTTCAAAATTTCTTCTCATTGAAGTATCAGAACGAATTCAAAGCATCTACCTGTTTAATAGGCAAGAAAACAGTGCAAGAGGCATTGGTAGAGAGCTTGGGCGGCAAAATCCCCTCCCGCGTTCAGCGGGCGAAACGATTTCACGCTAAGCGTCCGAAAAACCGCCTTCACAGCCCGGAAGCTTTGACGTGGACCCCGTCCTGCTTCTTCATGCTAAGTGGAACGCAGACCCCAGCCCTTTGAACGATCCGAAGCGAACTTTGTCGATTTACCGGTGAGTTTCCCTAAAGTGGCTGTAGCCTTTGCGATGAGCTTGTGCTGCACGGGTTATTGCGGCGAAACAAACGATTGTGCCCGCGGTCTATTTTGCCTGGCGCCGATAAAGTTGCGAACCGAAGCCCGGCCTGAAGTGTTGACGCTCGAACCAACTGCTGCCGAGAGGTCGATTCCCTCCGCATCTGTCAGTAGCACCGGCGCCCTGGTCGTTCCGAGCGACTGGGACTTCCACAGCAGCGTCACCCGGAGTGACCGGTTTTACTTAACCCAGTCCAAAGCTCTGCCCGAAAGTGGCGTGGTTCGGTTCGTCGACGGGATCTTCACTCCTGAAGTGTTTCAAGTCGGAAAAGCGTCTGTGTCCTCTCCTTTCCTAACCGTTATTAAGCGAAAAAACCCGTTATGCTTGCTGAGCGGGTTTGCCGCCGGCGAAGAACCGACTGGTAGTTTGTCGTTAATCTTTAAAGCTCTGGTGGTAAGCTGGTAGGATTATAAAAAGTATTGACATTGTTGGTTCAGGCGCGCAAAACCAACTCAAGGTGTCGGACATTCAGGACAGCTTCTATGCTCGCTGGCGCGTTCAATCTGGCGTCGTCAGCATTCTGCATGAGGACACCGAGTCACCGCCCGAACGACTCCTTCAGGCTATTTGGCTGCACCAACGTCTGCTGCGTGATCAACTTAGAACACTCGGCGGAGAGCCAGTTCGGATTCTTCATCCCGGCTTTCACAACTTGGAAGGGGGACCGGATTTTCGACGGGCAATTGTGCAGATCGGTGATTCGCCGCCGCGGGAGGGTGACATCGAAGTGGACTTGCGTCCGAACGGTTGGCGGGCGCATGGACACGATATCAACCCGGCGTTCAAGGAGGTAGTGCTGCACGTGGTGTGGGATGGGGAAGGGCCGATGCCGGGGGGGCTGCCACGGCTTCAAATGCGCGATTTCCTGGACGCGCCGCTTGGTGAATTAAGCCTTTGGCTTAACTGGGAGTCTACGCGCGTTTTCCCTGAACAGCTGCGAGGCAAGTGCTGTGCTTCTCTGAAGAACTTATCGGCAGAGGAACGGATGGAACTGCTGCACGAGGCGGCGCGTGTACGACTGAGCAGCAAAGGCGCACTGTTTGAAGCCCGCGCCAGGCAGGTCGGCTGGGAGCAATCGCTATGGGAAGGTTTATTCCGTGCCCTGGGCTATAAACACAATGTGTGGCCGATGCAGCGCCTGGGCGAACTGCGCACGCGTTGGCAGCCTGGTTGTACAGAACCCGGTCCTTTGCAAGCCCGCCTTTTGGGTCTGAGTGGGCTGCTCCCCGCGGAGCTCACCCGGACGCGCATTGGCGCGGACCGGTATGTTCGTGGCGTGTGGGATCAATGGTGGCGTGAGCGCAATGAGTTTTCGGACGTGATTTTGCCCAGGTCGGTCTGGCGTTTGCACGGCTTGCGACCTGCCAACCACCCGCAGCGCCGTCTCGCCTTGGCTGCAGGCTGGTCACTTTTGGAATCTCTCCCGGCAAAACTGGAAGCCTGGTGCGCTGAGGAACTGCCCAAACACCAGATGTGTTCTTCCTTGTTGAAAGTATTGCAAGTCGCCGGGGATGAGTTTTGGTCCTGGCACTGGACGCTGCAGTCGGCTCGGCTTGGAAAGGAGCAGCCGTTGCTTGGCCCCACGCGACTGGCGGATTTGGCCGTGAATGTTGTCATCCCATGGCTATGGATTCGTGCCGTTGAAGGCAAGAACCCGCACGTCCGCCGACGGTTGGACCTGCGCTACTTCCAATGGCCGGTCGCCGAGGATAACTCGCTTTTGCGACTGGCTCGCGAGCGGTTGCTTGGGCAAAACGACCGTCGCATGCTGCCGACCGCCTCGGCTCAGCAAGGCCTGATTCAAATCGTGCGTGATTTTTGCGAGCACTCGAATGCCGTTTGCGATGGTTGCAGGTTGCCGGAGTTGGTGAGGGATTTCCAGCGGGAGCGAGGGCGTTAAAGGGTTGAGGCCAAACTTTGTCCTTGAACGGAGCTTAAAAGGAGCCTGTCGAAGTTTGGGATCTCCATGCGAACTTTAACGCTCAATTTTAGAGTGCGATTCCTGGCCTGCGCTTTGTACATTGCTTTGGTTGGATGCACGACCTCTTCGCGCAAGCAACCGCAACCCTCGTCTGTTCGAAAGGTCGATTACACTGCTGCCCCGGAGTCCAGGGTGTTTGCAGCGCATGTCAGAGATTTGGGAACGCAAATGTATCCGCAGGTGCGTGCACTGTT
>Ga0306920_100003469_pt1 | contig 20008 bp, 15 predicted proteins | sample flu12Cox44000170_FD_204666 | JGI IMG/M metagenome (GOLD analysis project Ga0306920, IMG submission 204666) | Lab enrichment of tropical soil microbial communities from Luquillo Experimental Forest, Puerto Rico - flux4day.12C.oxic.44.000.170 (v2)... | ecosystem: Environmental > Terrestrial >... | reverse complement strand
ACAATCTGTACGCTCGCGCCGATCTCCCGCGCCGGGCCTCTGGCCTCGGCCAGCTCGGCTCGCCATTCCTCGCTGCCCACTTTCACGATCCCGCAATCGGTCTCGGCGATCCGCTTGGTGACCACTCCGCTGCGGCCGACGATCGCGTCGACGTTTGAGGCCTGATCGAGCACCAGCAATTTCGCTTTCAGCCAGCGGCGGAGCAGCGCGAAATAGATCAGCGCGAAGGCCGCCGCGCTCGCGAGCCCGGCATGCCAGGAGACCGTGAGCAAGCCGACGATCCCGCCAGCCGCCAGCGACGCCCCCACCAAGGCCAGATCGAGTCCGGTGAGCGCGCCCATCACCAGCTCGGCAGCCGCGCAGAGCACGCCTACGATGACCAGCAGCCAGTTCACCCAGTTGCCCACAGGAACTCCTTAGAGGAACACGCGTTGCTGCGGAAGATAACACCACCCTCAGCCGGTTTTCAATCGCCGTCGCGGGAACGCCCCCGGGCGGTCACCGGCGTCTAGGGGCTTTGCGGATTTTTCGCGTTTGCGACTTGCCGGCGGCCGGTAGAGCGCGCTCCCGCCTTCGTTTCGCGGCCCAGCCTTTTTTGTTGCTCTGCCGGCCGCGCGCGATGGCCAGGGCGTCGGGAGGAACGTTTTCGGTAATGGCGGAACCCGCCGCGACATACGCGCCGTCGCCGATGCGCACCGGCGCCACCAGCACCGAGTCGCTGCCGACGAACACGCGGCTGCCGATGATGGTCTGGTATTTCGCGATGCCGTCGTAATTGCAGGTGATGGTTCCCGCTCCAATGTTGGTTTTCGCGCCCAGCCTGGCATCGCCGATATAAGACAGGTGCGGAACCTTCGATCCTTCTCCGATCACCGCTTTTTTGATCTCCACGAAGTTGCCGACCTTGGCTCCCGCCTTCACATGCGATCCCGGGCGCAGTTGCGCAAACGGCCCCACGATCGCGCCATCGTCGACCCGGCTGTCCCTGATGACCGAGTGCGGGAGCACGGTGACCGCGTCTCCGAGTACGGCGTTAGCGAGCACGCTCCCGGTCGAAATGGTGCACCGCTCGCCAATCCTGGTTTTCCCGAGCAGCTGTACGGCGGGCTCGAGCGTCGAATCTTCCCCGGCGGTTACCTCCGGATCGATGAGCACGGTGTCCGGCAACTGAATGGTCACGCCCGCAGCCATGAGTTCCGCCCGTTTGCGTTCGCGGAAAATCCGGTCCACGTCCGCGAGGTCCGCCCGCGTGTTGCAGCCCAGCACTTCGCGCGGATCCGCCGCGATCTCGGCGAGCACCGTTTCCCCGCGCGAGGCCAGGATGGCGATGGCGTCGGTCAGGTAGATCTCGCGGTGCTTGTTCGCGGGCTTCACCTCGTGGAGCGCCGGCCACAGTTTCGCGAGCGTAAAGCAGTAGATGCTCGAATTGATCTCGTTCAGTTCGCGCAGTTCGGCCGAGAGCTGCGACTCTTCCACAATCGCACCCACGAGCGTTTCCGATTTCCGAACCACGCGACCGTATCCGCTCGGATCGGCCAGCACCGCGGAAAGAACCGTCGCCGCCGCATTTCCGGCGCGGTGTTTCGCGAGCAGTGCCTGCAGAGTCGCCGCGCGCACCAGCGGCGCATCGCCGGGAAGCACCACGGCAATTCTGGCGTTGCCGAGGGCGCGCCTGGCCACCAGCATGGCGTGGCCGGTACCGTTTTGCGGCTGCTGCAGAACGGTCGAGGCGCCGAGCGGAGAGACCACGGCCGTGACCTCCTCGGCCTGGTGCCCGACGATGACGATGGTTTTCTTGGCCTTCAGCGGCGCCGCGGCGCGAACCGCGTTCGCGACGAGCGTGCGCCCGCCGGCGGGGTGCAACACCTTGGCGAGCCGGGAGCGCAGCCGCGTCCCTTTTCCGGCAGCGAGAATGACCACTACTACGTCTTGGTTCGGCATAGTCCGGCTATTCTCTCCCGCTCCCCAGCAATTGACAATCGCGCATCGGCAAGGGAGCGCAGCTTCCCGCCCGCGACGCGCTTGGTAGTTGCGATTTTCTCGGTTAGAGAGAGTAAGGCGGACGGCCGTCCGTCAGTCCGCGGCTGGCGCTTCGGCGATCACCAAGGCTTCCGAAGGGCGTTCGTCGTTGCTGGTAATCACCCAGCTCGACGCGTCGCCAAGAAGCCGGCTCACCAGCTGGGTGTGCAGGGAGTGCCCGGCTTTGTGCGCCTCCACGCGGCCGAGCAACGGCAGGCCGGCCAGCGCCAGGTCACCGATCAGGTCGAGCGCCTTGTGGCGGCCAAATTCGTCGCGGAAACGCAGCGAACCATTCATCACCCCGTCTCGGGTGAGCACGATGGCGTTGTCGAGCGAGCCGCCGCGGATCAGCCCCATCGAGCGAAGCGGCTCGATGTCGCGCTCGAAGCAGAAGGTGCGCGCGCGCGCCAGCAGGTTACGGAAGGTATGCGGCTGAACCACCATTTCGATGTACTGCTGGCCGACGAGCGGATGCGCAAAATCGACGAAGCATGCGACGCGAAATTCGTCGGCGGGATAGATGCCGACGCGGCGGTCGGCTTCGACAACCTCGACCGGCTTGACCACCTTCAGGTAGCGGCGGCGGCGCCGCAGGCGCCGGACGCCCGCTTGCTCGAGCAGCAGAAGAAACGGCTCCGCCGAGCCGTCGAGAATGGGAACCTCAATGGAGTCGATGTCAATAAAAACGTTGTCGATCCCGGAGGAGTAGATGGCGGCCAGCAGATGCTCGGTGGTCGAAAGCAGTACGCCTTGCTTCATCAGGCTGGTGGCGTAACTGACGCGGGCGACGTTGCGGCCGCTGGCTTCGATCCAGAAATCGTCGAGGTCGGTGCGGCGAAAGACGATGCCCGTGTCGGCCGGAGCCGGGGCCAGGCGAAGGTGGCCGAAGACGCCGGTATGAAGACCGACACCCTCGGTAAATACTTGCTGCTGAATGGTGGTTTGGTACATACGCCCACTTCTAGGATAGCATCTGGCCGACCAGAACCCCGCCGCTCAATTTCCCTTTTGTTTTCAATTGTTTATGGGCCAAAAAAGAGACAAATCACAGCAAGGGTGTGGTAAATCAGCAACATTTCCTGCGCCTGCCCGTGGCGTTTCGATGGGGATTTTTCTTCGGGGGAACGCATGGCACAGCCGCGGCGAGCCCTGCGGGAAGAGGAAAACAACTCTAGGAGCGAGCTTCCTTTCCGCTGCCTAGAGCGTCCCAACAGGGTACGGTGCTATACTTTCAAAGAAGAATTGGTAAGGATGGGCAACGAATGAACCGCACTGCCAGGATCGCCATTATCGCCATATCGGTCGCCGTGTTCTGCTACGCGGGACTCGGACACGTGCTCGGCCAGACCCACGAGGAGCGCGCTTACAAATCGCTCACCGTATACGGCGAGGTACTGCAGAAGATCCAGCAGGATTACGTGGACGAGCCGAACATGCACCTCGTCACCGCCGGGGCGCTGCATGGTTTGCTCGAATCGCTCGATCCCGAATCGAGCTATCTGACGCCGCGCGAGTACACCGAATATAAACAGAAGCTCGCGAGCACCAATCCCGGCGACACCGGGCTGACGCTGAGCAAGCGCTTCGGGTACATCATCGTGATATCGGTGCTGCCGGAAAGCCCGGCGGAAAAAGCCGGCATTCAGAGCGGCGACATCTTTGAATCTGTTGCCGGCTTCACCACCCGGGAGATGTCGGTCGGCCAAGCCATGAACCTGTTGCGCGGGGTACCGGGCAGCGGGGTAAAGGTCGGGGTGATCCGCCGCGGAAAGAGCGAGCCGGAATCGGTGGACATCGTGCGCGAGAAGCTGGCTCCGGCAAAGATGATGGTACAGAAGGCGGATCCGGATGTTCTGGCGCTGCGCTTCGAGACCCTTGACGCGGGGCGCGCCGACGAGCTGAAAGCGCACCTGCTCGATGCGGAAAAGCAAGGCATCCACAAGGTGATTCTCGATCTGCGAAATTGCGGCCGCGGGCCGATTTCGGAAGGTTTGGCGGCGGCGCGGCTGTTTATCGCCAGCGGCAATCTGGCGACGCTCAAAGGGCAGACGGTTTCGACGCAGACGTTTCCCGCCGACCCCGCCAAGGTGGTCTGGAAGGGGCCGGTTTCCGTACTGATTGACGGAACCACTTCCGGAGCGGCCGAGGTGCTGGCTTCAGCGATCGCGGGAGCTCATCGCGGCGATGTGGTCGGCGAGCGCACCTTCGGGCTGGCTTCCGAGCAGAAACTGTTTACGCTAGACGACGGTGCGGCGCTGGTTTTGACCGTCGCCAATTACTACAACGCGGACGGCAAGTCGATTCTGGAAGAGGGCGTAACCCCGACCGAGACGGTGCGGCAGGAAGCTGCGGCTGCCGAGGACGCCGCCGATGAAGACGATCAAAACGGCGACCAGGCCGCGCAAGCGCCGGCGCAGCCGCGGCCACTCTCCCCCGAAGACGCGGTATACAGGAAAGCGCTCGACCTGCTGAAGACTCCGGCGAAAAAGGCCGCTTAGTTTTCCGTGCCATCCGGCGCCCGGCAGCAAGAGCAGCCTCATACCCTCCTACTGAAGACGGCCAAGACCGCGACGCTGGTCGCGCTGTCCTGCTTTTTTCTGGCCGCGCCCGGCTGCAAGCGTGGGCCCGAGAAAAAGCGCCTCTCCGCCTCCGAAATCCACGCGATCACGCGCGAGCTCGAGCAAGCCGCCTCTGACGTTCTACCGCGCGGGGCGGTCATCAAAGTCCGCCGCGCCCGCGGCGAGGGGGCGGACGGCACAGCGGATGAGATTTACGTCGGTCTGCGCGGCGGCGATGGGGCCCGGACGCGCGCCGCGCAGAATCTCGAAGGCGTGGCGAGCGAACACGGCCTGACGGTCGATCCCGCACTAGAGAGCGGAGACACTCTTCATCTCACTTTGCGCAGCCAGGGAACGGTCACCCACCGCATCGCCATCGAGCGGCTGGCCGACCGGGCGGCGGGCGCCGCGCCCGGGGCAGCGCGGCTGGCGATTTTGCTCGATGATCTCGGCAGCGATCCGCGTGCGGCGGACGCAATTTTCGCGCTGCATGTTCCGGTCACCATCTCCGTGCTCCCCTACCATGCCCACTCCGAGGAGATTGCGCGCGCGGCGCGGCAGCACGGATGCGAAGTGATGCTGCACCTGCCCATGCAGTCGGTGGCCAACGAAACCCCGGAAGAACAGGAGTTGAAGCCGGGGCTCTCATCGAACGAGGTGCGCCGCGTGGTCGAGAAGATGCTGGACGCGGTTCCGGAAGCTGACGGGGTGAACAACCACCAAGGGTCACAGGCCACCGCCGACCGCGCGCTGATGAACGAGCTGATGCAGGTGCTCAAGGACGAAGGGGTTTTCTACGTGGACAGCCGCACCACGGCAGATACGGTGGCTTACGAAACCGCCGAGCGCGCGGGGGTAAGAGCGGCGTTTCGCAATGTGCCGTTTCTCGATGACGTCGACAAACCCGACGCCGTAAGGCGGCAACTCGAGGTCGCGATTCGCGGCGCGAAACAAAAGGGCGACGCCATCGCCATCGGGCATCCGCGCGCCGCAACCCTCGAAGCTTTGCGGGAGACGCTGCCCCAGGCAAAAAAGGAAGGGGTTCAGCTGGTGCTGGTTTCAGAGCTGGTGCGCTGAACCGGAGCGGCCGGCAGGCCAGCCAGATATTTGCGCTCGGGGAAAATGAGGTGAATCACGAGCGCGCTGAGCCCCATGATCAGAAAGCTGAACACGCTGCCTTCGGGGCCGACCGAACCGCCTGTAAGCCATGCCGGACCCTCGAGAGTGGCGTTCGATAGGTGGCCGCGCAGGAGGGCCCCGCTGTTCGGCACCGAATATAAAAAGGTCTCGCCAAAGTCAAACGCCGCGTGCCATCCAACGGCGCACCAGAGATTCCCGGTGCGCTCGAGCAGCAGCGCAAAAACCAGACCGGCCATGGCCACGCCGGCAACGCCTACCCAGTTCTCCCCGCGGTTCATTAAGTGCAGGGCGCCGAAGCTCAGCGACAGAATCCACGCCGCGGGCCAGAAGCGGATCGCCCGGGCCAGGGTGAACTGCACATACCCGCGGAAGAGAAACTCTTCATAGAGCCCTACCACGATAAAGAAGGCGAACCAGAACAGCAGCCATTCGAAGATGGCGCTGCCGCGAAGAGCGAGAGTGCCGAACCGGTAACCGGCAAAAAGCGCGATCGAGCCGACCAGCAGGGAGACTTCGGCGAGACCGAACATGCACCCCTGCCAGAACCGGGCACCGAGCAAGTCGCCGGGCGGCAAACCGTAATCTCCAGCCGGACGACGCTCGAGGCGAGCCAGAAGCCAAGCCGGCAGGAACGCGGCGCCGAAAAGCAGCGCCTCCTCGAGAAACAGCAGCCAGGGAAACGGAGATGGGCTCTCAAAAGCGCCGTTCAGCTCCGTGGGCATGGCGCCAATCAGAGTGATGAAGAGCGCCGTCGAAGCAATGTAGATCGCAAGACGCACCCCTCTGGGCACGGGAGCGGGGGGAAGAGGCTCGGGCAGGATGGGTCCCTCGGGCGCTGAAGTTGCGCGGATGGGCGCCACGGGTGGAGGGGTTTCCATAGGCTTCGCAAGTCTCGCACGGCAGCGAAACGAAGGGAAGCGCCGGCCCAGAGTCCGAAGGGATTGACGGAGGCTAACCGGAAGACTATCGTTTGCTAGTTAGCGGCAGCCGTCTCGAACGCCGGTGGAGGTGTACGATTCTGGCATCCTCTGAAACTCGTCATTCCCTCGGAAACCGGTTGTGCCTGGACTTTGTAAATCTCTCGGTGCTTGCAGGCCAGCTCCGCACGCACGCGCCTGCTTGGGATGACTTGATCGATTTTCTGGCCGCCAAGCGGGTCCTCTCGGAGGACCGCACCCCTCATCTGCGCAACCTGCCGTCGAGCGACGTGCGCGCCGCGGAAGCGCTGACGCGTCACGCTCTCGAGCTCAGCCAGGCGCTGCGGCTGTGCTTCCGCGCCATGCTGAAGGGACAACGCGTAGCCCGCGAGTGGACCGAGCCGATAAACCGCATCCTGCGAGTGACGGAAGGTCACGACGAGCTCGAGTGGGATGGCACGACGTGGCGGCTGGGATTCCGGGCGCGCGAGGAAGGGCTCGAGTGGCTGCTGGCGGCGATCGCCCGTTCCGGCGCCGAGCTCATCGCGGAGAGGCCGGACGGGAAGCTCCGGCAATGCGCGAATCCAAACTGCCAGATTCTGTTTTACGACGGCTCGCGAAGCGAGCGCAGGCGTTGGTGTTCGATGACGCTTTGCGGAAACCGCGATAAGGTGGCGGCGTTCGCGCGCCGCCGCGGCCGGGAAAAGACGCGCGCGCAACACGCCTAGGCAGCTATTTCTGCTCTTTGATGTATCGGGGAGACTGGTTCTTCGCCCAAGGATCGTAGGAGTGTGCAAAGACCAGCCGGTCGGCCAACGGCGGATGCGAGTACAGCCAGAAGGTGATGAAGGCCGGCGGGTTGGGGTCGGCGAGATCGTTCTCGCCGAGGGCCTGGAAGGCGCGCGCGGCCACCTGCGAGGAGTTGGGCACAATGCCGTGAATGGCTTCGAGACCGAAGACGTCGGCCTGGTGCTCCTCGGCGCGGCTGTAGCCGTTCACCAGCGGTGAAGAAAGAAACGCCAGCGTTTCGATAATCAGCAGCAGTACTGCGAGCGCGGCCCAATCGAGCTGACCGTAAACCTTCCACGACGGCCCCCAGCGCTCCACCGCGATGTTGAGCAGGCGATAGGCGACATACAAGCCGGCCAGCAGCAGCACGCTGAAAAACAGAAATCCGTTGCGGATGTGATTGAGAACGTAGTGTCCGGCCTCGTGGCCGAAGACAAACAGCGTCTCCTGCGGGGCCATTTTTTTTAGCAGCGTGTCGTAGATCACCAGGCGTTTCGAAGCGCCGAAGCCGGTGACGTAGGCATTGAGTTCGTTGGTCTTTTCGCTGGCTCGCATCAGGAACATGCGTTGCCGCGGAATCTCGAGTCCTGTGCGTTCGGTAAGCTTCACCAAATCGCTGGTGAGTTCGGGCTGCCGCGTCGCCAGCGCCTCGTATTTGAAAAACGCGGGATCAATGAGCAGCGGCTTCAAAAAGAAGGTGGCGAGAATGATGGGCAGCGCCACCAGCCAGAAATAGAACCACCAGCGCCGCGGGCTCTTGCCGATCACATAGAATAGCAGGACCGCCAGCAGGGTGAGGAACGCCACGTCAATCAGTTGGGCCTTCGACCAGTCGAGCAGCCAGGAGCCCCAATGCTGCACCGACTGCTGGTAGTGAAGAGACAGCGCGTGCCAGATGACGTGAATGGGCAGATCGGCCAGATCGAGAATCAGGATGAGCAGGGGAATAAAAATGAGCCCCTGCAGCAAGCGCCTCTCCGTCTGGCGTTCCGCAAAATCGCGCAGGCGGCCGACCAAGCCAGTCTTGAGAAGGATCAGCAGAACCGCGAGGCCGATGACGACGGACGAGAAATAGAGGGCATAGCCGGCGCGGGAGTAGCGGACCGCCTTCTCGTAACGATCGTGGGACAGCGTGTAGCGCTCTACCTCGGTCGGGGCGCTCGGAGGCGGAGGGTTGCCGGGCGGCTCGAGCTGCTGCGGCGGCGGAGTGCGCACGGTGGGCGATTCCTGGGCCAGCGCGAGCGGTGCGAGCAACGCGGCGCTACAAAGGAACACCAGAAGCGCAAACCGATTTCGCGCAATGCGTCGCAGCGGCATTGTTGGTTCCCGATTCATGTCCTGGAGCGCGGTCCGCCGGGGAAAGCTGGCCACGCGGGCGGGGCGAGTATGCAGCACAACCTGCCTGGTTGCAACGTTGCAACGTCTGGCCGCGGCCGCCCGGCGGCACTCTAACGCCAAGAGTTTAGATGGCCGAAGCGGGCGGAAGGGAAGCACATACCAGGAAGAATTGAGGCAGCGGTGAGACCCGAACGGCCGGGCGGGAGGGCGGCACTCGGCGCGGAAACGACACTAACCCCGCAATAAGTGAGGACGAGTGACGGAAATTGCGGCTGCCGGGCCGCTAGAGAAAATTTCCCAGGGATTTCGTCTCCCTCCCGCCCGCCGTCGCCGTTCGACAACGCGCCGGGAGATCATATACTCTGGGTCGGACGCCGCGCAGGGAACCCACCGCCGGAGGCTAACCCCGTGAAGCAAACTGCCTTGACCTTGCTGACCGCACTCGTTCTGCTCATCGGACTCGGCGCGATAAGCGCGGCTCCTCACGGCGGACCTGCCGCTTCCGGAGCCGCCCCTGCCGGAGAACGCTCCTTTGCATTCACCTATGCTGTGCACGTGCCGGCGGACCCCGCTGCCGAGGGCCACGAGCGGCTGTGGATTCCGTTGCCGCCTTCGGACGAACATCAGTCCATTCGCAAGTTGAGCCTAAAAAGTCCGGTTGCCTACCGGGAAGGAAGCGACAAGGAATACGGCAACAGCTACGCGGTTTTTACTCCCACCGCCGAGCAAGCCGCTCGCGGCTACGATGTGACCCTCGAGTTCCTGGTGACGCGACGGGAAGAGGCGAAGCAGGTCAGCCCCGCCGCCAAACCGGCGGCCGGCGCACCGCGAGCGCCCGAGGCCATGCTGCGGCGCTACCTCGAGCCGGACAAGCTCGTGCCGCTCAACGCGACCATCGCGGAACTGGCCCGGGAACAGACCGCAGGCGCGACCGACCCGGTCGAAAAAGCGCGGCGCATCTACACCTATGTGGCGACGACCATGCATTACGACAAGTCCGGCGAAGGCTGGGGGCGTGGCGACGAGATGTGGGCTTGCGACAGCAAGCGCGGAAACTGCACCGATTTCCATTCCGTGCTGATCGGGATGCTGCGCTCGTCGGGGATTCCCGCTCGCTTTCTGATCGGATTTCCCTTGCCGCCGGGTAAGACGGAAGGCGATATCCCGGGCTACCACTGCTGGGCGGAGTTTTATGTCGAGGCAATCGGCTGGATTCCGATGGATGCGTCGGAGGCCTCGAAGAATCCCGCCAAGCGCGACTACTTCTTTGGCGCCGTGGACGCCGACCGCGTGATGTTTACCCGCGGCCGCGACATCCGGCTGTCGCCAGAACAGCAAGGCGAGCCGCTGAACTACTTCGTCTACCCCTACCTCGAGTCCAACGGCCAGCCGAAGAAAGGCGCCGAGACGCATTTCGCATTTCGTGACGTCGCGGCAGCCCCGGACGCCAGAGCCGGCAACTGACGCTCGCCTGCCGGCCCCCCCTCGCCGGGCGGACGTGATTGATTCGCGGCCGAGAGGACGCTAGGAGATTGCACCCCGCGCGCCTCGCAGGTATGTTGAAGTTCGCACCGCAATCCGGCGAGGTATATGCCATGAAACCTACATCCCGCGGTTTTCTGATCGCTTCGGCGGCCCTGCTCGCCTTGAGCCTTGGGCCGGGGCTGGTCTCCGCCCAGTCGCAGGACGACACCTCGGTCGCCGATGCGGCGCGCAAATCCCGCGAACAGAAGAAGAACGCGGCGAAACCGGCGCGCACGCTGACCAACGATGATCTGCCGGCCGCTCTGCCGGCAGAAGGCAAACCGGCGACGGCTCCCTCCGAGCAGGCCACGGGCGAAGACGGCAAGCCCGCAGCGGGCGCCGCGGACAAGAAAGTCGCTGCGGCCGACCAGGAAAAGCTCGCCGCGAAGAAAGCGGACGCGGAAGCGGCGCTCAAACAGGCCAAAGCCGATCTGGCCCAAAGTGAGGGCGAACTGAACGTTCTCGAGAGAAAACAGAAGCTCGACAGCGACTCCTACTATTCGAAAACCGGCTATGTCGACGATACCCAGGGCAAGGCGCTGCTCGATGCCGACGCGCGGGAGATCGGCGACAAGAAAAGCCAGGCGGAAGCGCTGAAGACGAAAATCGCCGAGTTGCAGGCGGAAATCGAGCAGTACTCCGAGCCCGAAAAAGGCGCTGCGACGCCGCCGAACTAAACTACTTCGGCTCCAGTACCAGAGGCAGCCCGTTTTTGGAGTTGCCCACAATCACCAGCTTGGCGTTGCTGCTGGTGGCCAGCTTTTCCGTCGCTTCGATGCCCTTCCATTCGAGCAGCTGCGGGCTGATTCCCTGCGCCACGATCTTCTGGAAGTCGGCGATGCCCTGCGCTTCGATGCGCTTGCGCTCGGCCTCCTGCTTTTCCTTCTGCAGAATGAAGTTCATGCGCAGGGCGTCCTGCTCCGCCTGCTGCTTGGCCTCGATGGAGGTTTTGAGCATGGCCGGCAGCTGCACATCGCGCAGCAGCACGGCTTCGATAACGATGCCGCGCGGAGCGAGCTGCGTGGCCAGCTCATCCTGAATCTGCTGCTGCACCAGTTCCCGCGCGTTGGTGTACAGGGTGTTTGCCGAATGGGCGGAGGTAGCACCGCGAATGGCGGATCGCAGCGTGGGCTCCACGATTTTCTCGGCGTAGTTTTCGCCCACGGTCTGGAAAACCTGCGCGGCCTTGGCGCGGTCGAGGTGGAACAGCAAGGAGGTGTCTAGGGCCAGCATCAGGCCTTCGTTCGAAGGCGTGTTGGCGCTTTCCTTCACCGACTGTGTCTGGATGGAGAGCTTTTGCACCGACTTGAGGGGATTGATCAGGTGGATGCCTTCCCCGAGCACCTCTCCGGTCACTCTGCCAAACAGCGTGAGCACCCCCACGTGGCCGGTGGGGATGGAGGTGATACTCGCCAGAAGCAGAATCAGCACCAGCAGTGCGACCAGAAACCTGACGAAGCGGATTTGCAAAGCGCCGAAGTTGGCCATGGTGTTCATCGAACCTCCCGGTTCAAACCTAGAACGTCCGTTGTCAGTCATGTGACATTTTCCCCGCAGCGTATGAACGCCATCATGGAACAAAGTTAAGGATGTAAAGAAAACTTCACGGCCCGGCGGTGCGAATGTGTCACTCTCAGAAGGCCCGCGAGCGCCCGATCGGGGCGTCCCGCTCCCCCGGGCGGGCGAGATTTCCACACCGCAACTCGACCCCTATATCTTGTGGTCGTTTCTTCTTGACACTACACGCGACTCGCGCAACAATCCGGCATCTTGCTGCTTCGCGCCGCAGGGTGATCAGGGAAAATTTCACCCGAGGCCACTGGGGGAAGCAACATGCAATATCTGCCGGGCTGGACTGTGCAGTGCATCAATCAGGCTTGCGCCGCGAGAGGTCACTGGCTGCGCGCTCATCTTTCGGGTCCTAATGCAGGTCTGGAGTTTTGCCCTTCTTGCGGAAACCCATTGCAGGCCGTGCCGCCGCCGATTGGCCCGCGGCTCAGAATGCGCCCGCGCCTACTGGCCGCACGCCCGCCCTTGCGGCCGAGGCCCCGCTAGCAAACCGCACAATTACCGGCTCCGGGTGACGCGACTCGTCGCCGCGAGTATGGTTGTCCTCGCAGGAGAAGTGGCACGCGGCTAGCGTTCGATCAGTCCCTGTTCGAAGATCTGCTGGTCGCTGAGCCAGAGGTCGGGAATGTTTGCCGAGCCGAGCCGCAGGACGTCTTCGAGAGCTCCGCGCACCCGGCTGGAACGAAAATCCACGCCCATCTGATCGAGCAAATCGAGCAAGGGCTGCGCGCCCTCCGCCAAGACCGGCTTGGGAGGCGATCCCATGCGGTCGAGGCGGTGATAGGTCAGGACGTAAACCGCCGCCGGCCCGGCGCCGTGCCGAACGATGCGCAGGAATCCCCGTGCGGATGAGGCCTGGGAGTTTTGCGCAAGTGCCGGGCGCGATGCGGAAACGCTCATCGGGTGTGTGGCTCCTTCGGGCCCCGCTCGCTCAACTGCACCCGCTGGTGCTGCCGCAATTTTCGCACTTGTAGCAAGCTCCGTTCGGCACCATCAGCATGCCGCATTCGCTGCAAGTTGGTGCGCCTTCGTGGGCATTGCTCGGAGACTCGTGGGAAAGCGGATCCGCCACCTTCATCGCCGGCGCTCTCGCGGGAACCGCCAACGGCGGAGCGATCGCCTCGGGAGCCGCGCCGTTCAGTTTCAGATAGTCGGTAGAGATGAAGCGCCCGCCGAGCCAGCGCGCAATGTAGTCGAGCACCGAGGAAACGAAGCGGATATTGGCGTTGGCGGTGATTCCGCTCGGCTCGAAGCGCGTGTTCAGGAGCTTGTCCACGAACACTTTGAGCGGCACGCCGTATTGCAGGCCGATGGAGATGGTCAGCGCCAAGCCATCCATCACGCCCGACAGCGTCGAGCCTTCCTTGGACATCTTGATGAACACTTCGCCCGGCCGGCCGTCTTCATAGAGCCCGACGGTAATGTAGCCTTCATGGCCGCCGACACTGAACTTGTGCGTAACCGAAGCCCGTTCGGCCGGCATTTTCTCGCGTTGTGCGCGTTGAAACAGTTCGCGTTGCATGGGTTCAACCACAGCCGCAGCGGCAGCCTCGGCGGCCTTTTCTTTCTTGTCGCTGCCGGCATTGAGCGGCTGCGACTTTTTCGAATTGTCGCGATAGATGGCCACCGCCTTGAGCCCCAGCTTCCACGACTCGAGATAGGCATTCATGATCTCTTCCGTCGTGGATTCCTCGGGCATGTTGATGGTCTTCGAGATTGCGCCCGAAAGAAACGGCTGCGTGGCCGCCATCATCTTCACGTGCCCGGTCCAGGAGATCGATCGTCCGCCGCCCGCGGGGGCCAGCGAGCAGTCGAATACCGGCAGATGCTCGGTCTGGAAACCCTGAGCTCCCTCGACCGTGCCGTGTTTGTCGATGTAGGCCACGATCTCGCTGGTCTGCTCCGGCGTGTAGCCGAGGCGCATCATCGCCGCGGGAACCGTGTTGTTCACGATCTTGATCACGCCTCCGCCGACCAGCTTCTTGTATTTCACAAGCGCCAGGTCCGGCTCGATGCCGGTCGTATCGCAGTCCATCATGAAGCCGATGGTTCCGGTCGGCGCCAGCACCGTCACCTGGGAATTCTTGAAGCCGTGCAATTCGCCGAGCGCCAGCGCCTGGTCCCACGACTCCTGCGCCGCCTTTAACAGTTGCGGCTGCACATGCTCCGGCTGGATGCCGCGCATGGCCCCGCGATGCATTCTGATGACATCGAGCATGGGCTCGCGATTCGCGGAATATCCCGGGAACGGCCCCATGGTTTCCGCGACGCGGGCCGACTGCGCATAGGCTTCTCCGCACATGAGCGCGGTCACCGCGGCGGCCACGTCGCGGCCCTCGTCGGAGTCATAAGGCAACGCCATGGACATCAGCAGGGCGCCCAAGTTGGCATAACCCAAGCCGAGCGGACGGAAGTTGTGCGAATTCTCGGCAATCTTCGACGTGGGGTAGCTGGCAAAGTCCACCAGGATCTCCTGCGCCGTTATGGTCACATCCACCGCGTGCCGGAACGCTTCCACGTCGAAGGTGCCGCTCGAATTGACGTACTTCATCAGGTTCAGCGAAGCCAGGTTGCACGCCGTGTCGTCGAGGAACATGTATTCCGAGCAGGGGTTGCTGGCATTGATCCGCGCGCTGTTCTTGCAGGTGTGCCAGCGGTTCACGGTGGTGTCATACTGCATTCCCGGATCGCCGCAGTGCCACGTCGATTCGGCCATTTTGTAGAGCAGCTCCCGCGCGCGCAGTTTCTCGGCCGGCTGCCCGTCGGTGACGTTCTTGGTCCACCAGTCTTTGTCCTGCTCGACTGCCCGCATGAAATCGTCGGAGACGCGCACCGAATGGTTGGCGTTCTGGAAAAAGATCGAAGTGTAGGCTTCGCCGTCGATCGCCGGGTCGTAGCCTTCCCGGATCAGCGCGTGCGCCTTCTGCTCTTCCTTGTACTTGCACTCGATAAACTCGACGATGTCCGGATGGTCCACATTCAGGATGACCATCTTGGCCGCGCGGCGAGTCTTCCCGCCGCTCTTGATCACCCCGGCGAATGCGTCGAAGCCCTTCATGAAACTCACCGGCCCCGAAGCGATCCCGCCGCCCGAAAGAGCTTCCTTGCTCCCGCGCAGCGCTGAAAAATTCGTTCCCGTCCCCGAACCCCACTTGAAGAGCATGCCCTCGGTGCGTGTCAGCCCCATGATGGACTCCATGCTGTCCGTCACCGAGTTGATGAAGCACGCCGAACATTGCGGCTTCGGCTGCACGCCGACGTTGAACCACACCGGGGAATTGAAGCTCATCTTCTGCTCAACCAGCAGGTGCGTCAGTTCGTCCCGGAATGCGTCGCGCGAATCGCTGTCGGAAAAGTAGCCGCCCTCTTCGCCCCAGCTGACAATCGTGCCCACCACCCGACCAATCAGCTGCCGCACCGAGCCTTCGCGCTCCTTGCTCGCGGGCTTGCCATGGAAATACTTGCTGGTCACGATGTTGGTCGCGGTCTGCGACCAGTTCTTCGGAACCTCCACATCCTCCTGCCGGAAGATGGTCACGCCCTTCTCGTTGCCGATAAGCGCCGTCCGCCGCTCCCATTCGACCGCATCGAATGGCGAAATCTTGCCAGCGGTGAAGAAGCGCTCGAATTTCAGTCCTGCCGCTTCGGCAGCGCCCGCTTCCGCTGATTTGCCATGAATTGCCGGCTTCACCGTTGCCATCCTGTTCCTCCCTAGCGCCGGGTCCTCAGTTAGATGCCGGAGGAACCCTTTTATTTTACTCCTCCGCTTGAGCGGAAGGCTGCGCCTCTCTATCTCGTTGCGTTCCCTTGCACCACAGGTTCGGTCGCGGAAGCTCTTGGCTTATCGTTTTCTTCCAGCAGCAAAGGAACGGTCGCTCTCTTTCGAGCGACCGGCAACGTCAAAAAGCCGCTTTCGGCCGTTTATGCTTAACCGGCTTAACAGCAGGCCCGCTGCGCGCGAAAAAGCGCGGAGCGTTACTTCGCGCTGGAATTTTTTGCGAAAACCCGGACTGGCTTCGTGGCTTGGAACGAACCTGATCTTCCTCGACCGAGTCCGTTTGGCGCTTCCACGATCCCCCGAATCTGGAGACGAAGTATCAACGGAGAGGAAATTCCTGTCAAGAGAAAAACGCAACATCTCGCTGATTAATTTCCTCAATGTCTATATCTAGTGGTGGGCTTGCGGAAAATCCCGTTCCCTTGCCGACCAATCGCGCCGCACCAACGCGCGCTAAGCTCTTTGCATCCAACTCGCTATGCGCCCGCTAGTCTGCTTTTATTTGCTGGTTTCCCTCGGGATTTCGCTGCCTGCCCAAACCTCGGCACCCGACCCGCGAGCGGCCGCTGGTCTGCCGCACGGCGAGAGATTGCGGCTCGCCGGCGTTCCGAACGGCGGAAAAATTTCGGACGCGCTGCTGCGCGGCGCGCAGCCTCAAGCGGAAGGACTCGTCGAGCTCCGGCATCTCGGAGTCACGACCATCGTGGATCTGCGCAGCGAAGACCCCAGCCGGGTGGCGTGGGAACGGCAACGATCGGAAGCGCTCGGAATGCGTTTCATGAACATTCCCGTCAGCGGATGGCAGCCTCCGAGCGAGGAACAAGTGGCGCAGTTTCTCGCGCTCCTGCGCGACCATCGCGAGGAGAAAGTTTTCGTTCACTGCCGCTTCGGCAGCGATCGCACGGGTGTTTTCGTCGCCACCTATCGCATGGCCATCGAAGGCTGGCCGCCCGCCGCAGCCATGAACGAAATGTATTATTTTGGATTCAATGGCCTTTGGCATCCCAACATGAAGTCTTATATCCGCGATTTCCCCGCGCTTTTGAAAACCGCCCCGGCGTTGTCGGAATTCCGTCTGGCCCCCCGAGCTCCCGCGAGCAACTGAAGGAAACCGGACTCGCCGAAGCCCAGCGTTTCCCGCGATTTACGGCACTTTAGTACCGACGTTCCAGGACGCTGGGACTTCCGCTTCATTTGCGCCAACCGGCCGCGCCGCTACTCTCGATCGAGAACGGAAGGCTACTATGCAAGTCGGTCGCTACCAGGCATTTGAGGTTCTCGGCGTCGGCGCCACCAGCCGCGTGGTACGCGGCTTCGATCCCCTGATCGGCCGCCCCGTGGCGCTCAAGCTTTTTCCGCCCGAAATTGCGCAAGGCGAGGCTCGTGAACGCTTCCTGCGCGAAGCCCGCGTCGTCGGCCAGCTCTCTCATCCCAACATTATCACGCTGCACGACATGGGAATCGACGAGTCTTCCGAGACTCCGTATCTGGTCATGGAGTTCATCGACGGCATGCCGCTCAGCCGCGTGCTCGAAAAAGGCACGCTCCCGCTGCCGCGAGCCTCGGCCTGGGTAGCGCATGCCGCCGAAGCGCTCGAAGTGGCCCACCGGCGCGGCGTGATTCACGGCGACGTGAAGCCCGCGAACATCCTGATCACCATGGACGGCAAGGTGAAGCTGACCGACTTCGGCATGGCCCGCGTCGCGAGCCGCGAAGCCCGCGACTCCTCGCTCCTCGGCACGCCCGCCTATTGGTGCCCGGAGCAGATCATGGGCCGGCCGCAAGACGCCCGCTCCGACATCTTCTCGCTGGGCGTCGTGCTCTATGAAATCATTACCGGCAAGCGTCCGTTCGATTCCGATTCCCTGCAGGGCATCTGTAACCACGTGCTCTCCTCGACGCCCAATCCGGTCTCGCGGCTGCAACCCTCCATCCCCGCCGCCTTCGATGAGATTGTTACTGCCTGTCTGGCCAAAAATCCTGATGCGCGCATGACCTCGGGCGACGAACTGGCACAACTTCTTTATCCGTATGCACGCCGTACGGTCGTCCCGCCGCCACAACCTCCGCAAGCAAAGTCGGCGGCTCCCGCCTTCTCGCTGCGCGACCGCGCCTCGCGACTGCTGCGCTCCGCCTAGCGGCACTCGGTAACCCGCCAAAGCGCCCGGACGGCGGTCCGGCACACGGCCAGCAAGCGCGTCGTTGCGGTTGCGGTGGTGCGGGGAAACCTGCCGAGGTTAGGAGCGGCAAAGCCTTGCCGGGGAGTCACTCATAACGGAGGGCTTCGACCGGATCGAGCTTGGCGGCCTTCATCGCCGGCCACACGCCGAAGATGAGGCCGATCGAGACGCTGACGGAAACGCCCAGTACGGCCGCCCACAGCGGTACCATGCCCTGCCACTTCAGCACCAAGCGCACCAGGAAGACCAAGCCGTTCACCAGAACCAGGGCGATCAGGCCGCCGGCGCCGGTCAGAGTCATGGCTTCCAGCAAAAACTGCCAGGTGATGTCCTTGCTTTTGGCCCCAATGGCTTTGCGGATGCCGATTTCGCGGGTTCGCTCGGTGACGCTGACGAGCATGATGTTCATCACGCCCACGCCGCCGATGAGCAAGCCGATGCCGCTCAGCACGATGGTGGCGATGTACACCATCATCATGATGTTGTGGAACTCGGAGACCTGCTGCTCCGCGGTCTGGATGGAGAAATTGTTTTTCCCGTCGTAAGGAACGTTGCGCCGCCGGCGCAGGACTTCGGTGACCTGGTCCACCATGACGTCGAGCTGCCCCTTGTGGCCCTGCACGCGCATGTTCAGCTCATCGGCCGCCGGATAGATCTTTTTGAAGGTGTTGAAAGGGATGAGCACGCGGCGGTCTTCGTCGCCCATGCCAAAGCCCCCCTTGGGCTTCTCGACCACGCCGACTACCAGAAAAGCGGTGCCGTCGATCATCACGTCCTGGCCAACGGCGTTGCCCGCCGGAAAGAGAACCGGCGCCACGTTCTCGCCGAGCATGACCACTTTCTCGCGGTGGAGATCGTCGCCTTCGCTGATGAAGCGTCCCGAGACCGTCGCGGCATTTGCATACACCTGACCGAAGTTGGGCTGCACGCCGCGGAAATCGATGGCCGTCACTTCGCCGTTTTTCGTGCGCACCGTATGTGACTGCTGCCAGTTGGTCTGGATGAAGGCGGTGACGTCCTTTACGGCGGGGCAGGAGTCCTTAACGGCATTGGCGTCCTCGATGGTCAGGGGCTTGCGGAGACGCTCTTCGAGAGGCGCGCTGCCGCCGTGGAAGCCCTGGTCCCACTTGGAGACGAAGGCGGTGTCGGCGCCGAACTGCTTGATGTTCTCCTGAATCTGATAGTCGAACCCGGTAATTAAAGCGGAGACCAGCATGATGACGCTGACGCCGAGCACCACGCCGAAAACGGTGAGCGCGCTGCGCAGTTTGTGGGTGCGCAACGTGTCCATGGCCTGTTTCAGATTTTCGCCGTGTGCCTGGGCCATAGGCCTATCCGTCCGCGCGAAGCGCTTCGATCGGGTCGAGCTTCGCGGCCCGCATGGCGGGGTAGATGCCGAAGAACAGTCCGACAATGGTCGCGACCAGCAGCGAGGTGATCACCGCCGAGATGGGAGTCTGCATGGGAATCGAAGTGGTGGCCTTCACGAGAGAAACCACCGCATACGCGCAGGCCACTCCGATCAAACCGCCCACCGCGGCCAGCACCCCCGATTCGGTCACAAACTGCAGCAGGATGTGCTTCTTGCGCGCTCCGAGGGAACGCCGGATGCCGATTTCGCGGGTCCTCTCGGTTACGCTAGCGAGCATGATGTTCATGATGACGATGCCGCCAACGACCAGGAAGACGCTGACCAGCCCCACGGCGACCGAGGCCAGCGTGCCGGTCAGGTCGTGCCACAGCGCCATGATGGAATCGGAACCGAGAATGGCGAAATTGTCCGGCGCGTCGTAGGCAAGATGACGATAGGCGCGCATGAGCATTCTGGCCTCGTCTTTGCTCGGGTCCATCATTTCGGCGCTGGGGGCCTGAATGAAAATGCCGATCCAGTCCTGCTGCTTGTGAAACTCCTTTTCGTAGGTGTGGATGGGCATGATCAGGAAGTTATCTTGTGACTGGCCGAAGGCGCTGCCGATGGGCGTGGCCACACCGATGACCTGATACTCGTGAGTTTCGGCGCGCAGCGTCTTGCCGATGGGGTCCACATTCGGAAAGAGCTTGCTGGCCACATCGCTCCCGATGAACACCACCTCGGCGCGGTGCTCGTCGTCGGACTCGGTGATCATGCGGCCCTGGGCGACGCCAATGTTGCGCACGTCGGTGTAATTTGGCGTGGTGCCCATGACATCGGTGCGC
>Ga0306920_100003468_pt1 | contig 20009 bp, 19 predicted proteins | sample flu12Cox44000170_FD_204666 | JGI IMG/M metagenome (GOLD analysis project Ga0306920, IMG submission 204666) | Lab enrichment of tropical soil microbial communities from Luquillo Experimental Forest, Puerto Rico - flux4day.12C.oxic.44.000.170 (v2)... | ecosystem: Environmental > Terrestrial >... | reverse complement strand
GACTGGTGGCGGCACTGGACCTGGAAGAAGGCCCTGGCGGTCGCGGCCGGGCTCGTCGCCGGGTTCATGCTGCTGCTCGTCGCCGCGATCGTGTACGCCTACCAGAAGACCCCGATCCCCACCGACATATCCGAGGCCGCGCTGCAGCAGTCGTCGACCGTCTACTTCAGCAACGGCAAGACCGTGGTGGGCACGTTCACCGCCGACGGCATCGACCGGCAGATGCTGACCGCCGACCAGATTCCCGCGGTGATGAAGGACGCCATTGTCGCCGCGGAGGACCGGCACTTCTACTCCGAGGGCGGCGTCTCGATCACCGGCATCATGCGCGCCGCCTACGAGGACGTCAAGGGCGGCAGTAACCTGCAGGGCGGGTCCACGCTCACCGAGGAGTTCGCCAAGAACTACTACGCCACGATCGGCACCTCGCGGACGTTCAGCACCAAGATCAAGGAGATCTTCGTCTCGATCAAGCTCTCGCACGAGAAGTCCAAGGACTGGATCATGACCCAGTACCTGAACACGGTCCCGTTCGGGAACAATGCCTACGGCGTCGCCGCGGCCGCGCAGCTCTACTTCGGCGTGCCCGCCATGAACCTCACGGTGTCGCAGGCGGCGATGCTCGCGGCCATGGTCAACGAGCCGGGCTTCTTCAGCCCGGACCCGAGCGCCGGGGAAGGCTACACCGCGCTGGTCGCGCGCTGGCACTACGTGCTCACCAATATGGTCAGGGACGGCGCGCTGACCCAGCAGCAGGCCGACGCGCAGAAGTTCCCGGCGGTCCTGGCGGGCAACCAGCTGGCGCAAGGCTGGACCGGCTACAAGGGCTACATCATGGCGGCCGTGCAGAGCGAACTGCAGAACACCTACGGCTACACGATGCGGGACATCGACACCGACGGCTTGAAGATCGTCACCACGTTCAACCTGCACATGATGAACGCGCTGTACCAGGCGGTGAACCAGAACCTGGCGCAGATGCGGGCCGACGGCGCGCCGCTGCCGAACTACGCGCACGTGGGCGCGGTGCTGGAGAAGCCGGGCACCGGCGCGATCCTGGCCATGTACGGCGGCCCCAGCTACAGCGCGAAGCACTGCGGCAAGCCTGTTTTCTGCCAGCTCAACATGGCCATGGACAACCGGGAGCAGGTCGGCTCCTCGTTTAAGCCTTACGTGCTGTCCACCGCCGTGAGCCAGGGCATGGACGTGCAGAACAGCATCCTCAACGGGATCGAGCCGATGTGCGTGCCCCCCGACTCGAGCCCGGTCTTCCGCTCAGCGTTCTCGACGGCCAGCACGAACTGCACCGCCGGGTTCGAGGTCAACATCCCGGGTGAGAACTCGGGCCCGCTCGGCGTGCAGAAGGCGGCGGCCATATCGTCCGACCCGGCCTTCGAGGATCTGGTACACCGCGTCGGCACCCAGGCCACGGTCAACATGGCCAAGGCGTTCGGCGTGAACGTCGCCGACGGTCCGCAGGGATCCGGCCTGCAGCGCAAGGTGGGCGAGGTCGGCATGGCGCTGGGCATCGCCTCGCTCACCGTGGAGGAGCAGGCGACCACCTTCGCCACGCTGGCCAACAACGGCGTGTACGTCACCCCGCACGTGATCGCCCAGATCACCCAGAACGGCAACGCGATCCGGCTGAAGATCACCCGCCGCCAGGTGCTCACGCCGGCGCAGGCCGCCGACGTCGACTTCGCGCTGTCGGCCGACACCTCCCCGGGCGGGACGGCCTTCCCCAACGCGGTACTGAACCCCAACCGGCCGACCATCGGCAAGACCGGCACCACCGACGACGAGCAGTCGGCGTTCTTCCTCGGCGCGATCCCGCAGTACTCGCTGGCGATCGGGATGTTCACCAACCAGCAGAACGGGCAGCCGGGCGGGCAGTCGCTGGGCGGCCTGCCGTCGGTCAACGGCCAGCCGCCCGGAAACGGCGGTAACTGGCCGGCGACCATCTGGCAGACCTTCATGAACAAGGAGTTCTCGACCCTGCCGGTGCTGCAGTTGCCCACGCCGGACTACACCGGCTTCACCATGTGGAACCAGGTGCCCCCGCAGCCCAAGAAGCCCAAGCCCCAGCCGAACCCGTGCACGCCGGGACACCACCACTTCGGGCTCTGCCCGCCGCCCACTGGCGGGGGCGGACCGCCCACGGGCGGCGGACCGCCGACGGGCGGCGGGCCGCCGCTACCCGCGCCGAACCCGGGGGGCCAGAACGGGGGAGGGATCCTGGGCGCGAACGTGGTCGGCGTGGCGTTGCTGCAGGCCGCGAGGATCCGCCGGCGGCGGGCCCCGAGGATCCGCCGCCGCCGGCCGGGCGGCCAGCCCTTCCGGTCCGATCCTCCGGCTTGGCGGCTAGCCGGCCAGCCGGTCGCGTAGCCAGCGGATGTCGCTGGCCGGGTCGGGCGTCTCGCAGATGGCGGTGGCGCCGGCGGCGCGGATGACGTCCGCGATGAGCGCCGGGTCGATCGTGCCCGACTCCATGTCGGCATGCCGGTCCCGGCCCGAGCCGAACTCGTCCCGCGAGTTGTTGGCGTGCACGAGGTCGATCCGGCCGGTGATGGCCTTGATCCGGTCCACGACCGTCTCCAGCTTTTCGCCGGCCGAGTAGGCGTGACAGGTATCCAGGCAGAACCCGACCTCGCCGCCGCCGGTGGCGGCGTCCGACACGGCCTCCCAGAGCCGGGCGATCTGGTCGAAGCTGCGCGCCATCGCGCCGTCGCCGCCCGCGGTGTTCTCGATCAGCATCGGCAGCGGGCGCTCGATCCGCTCGATGGCCTTGCGCCAGCTGTCGTACCCCTCCTCGGGATCCACGCCCGCGGTCACGTGGCCGCCGTGCACGATCAGGGCCTTGGCGCCGACCGCGGCCGCGGCGGTCAGTTGCTGCTCGAGCAGCTTGCGGCTGGGGATCCGGATCCGGTTGTTGGGCGAGGCCACGTTGATCACGTAAGGCGCGTGGATGTAGATGTCGATGTCGGCGGCGGCGAACGCCGCGCGGACCTCGGCCGGGTCGCCGCCGAGGGGAAAGGCAGGCGCCTTCCAGCCCTGCGGGTCGCCGAGGAAGAACTGCGCGGCCTGGGCCTCGGCGGCCTGCGCGGCGGCCAGCGGGTCACTGTCGTGGAGATGGGCTCCGATGCGGACCATGCACCCGAGCCTAGCCTGGCGTGCCGACGGAAACCGCTCAGCCGAAGCCGCCGTGCGCGATGCTCAGGCCCAGCCCCACGAACGAGGCAATGATGCCGGCCATGATCAGGACCCGCTGCTCCCGGGTGTTGGACACCATCTGCGCGTACAGCCCGACGAGGAACACCACGAGGCCGAGCACCGTACCGATCGCGTGCAGGCTCACCACGAACCCGATCGCGAACACCACCAGCCCGGCCACGAAGGTGAAGATGGTGAGCGCGTTCTCCACCGGGTGGGGTTCGCCGTCGCTGTTCAGCGTCAGGCGCGGCCGGGACTTGACGGCCTCGGGCATGGCACTGACCCCCTCCACGGCGGCTCCGCGGGTAGTGTCCACTGGGTGTGTTCCCGTACCGGGCGGACCGGAACCGTATGGCCGCGCCCGATGGTGATCATCCTAGCGGCCGGAAGTCTGGCGCTGCGTTGCGTTCGGGAATGAGCCCTTTCATCCTCCCTCCCGCTGCCCAGGAGCCCTGGCGTGAGATCCGCGGACGAAAGGGATCATTTTCATCATCGTGAACAGCGGGCGATGCGGTCGGTGCCTGCTGGTAAGCTAGCTCGGCCGCGCTGGCCACTGTGGTGGCAGCGTCCGGCCCCCTCCTGTCACGGAGAGACCGTGACCGCGTCAGTCCAGAGGAGGCATGTAAGCGCATGCGCCACTACGAGATGATGATCATCCTCGATCCCTCGCTTGAAGAGCGCACCGTCCAGCCGTCGCTCGAGCAGTTCCTGAACGTCGTCACGACCGGCGGCGGCACCGTGGACAAGGTGGATGTCTGGGGTCGGCGCCGGCTTGCGTACGACATCGATAAAAAGTCAGAGGGCATCTATACCGTGGTTGACATGACGGCAGAGCCGGACACCGTCAAGGAACTCGACCGCCAGCTCAACCTGAACGAGGCGGTCCTGCGAACGAAGATCGTCCGGCCCGACAAGTAGATGACCGCGGGGCCCGGGACTTAACCGGGCCCGACACCACCCGAGCGACCGGGAGGACCCGATGGCCGCAGGAGACACCCAGATCACCATCGTCGGCAACCTTGTCGATGACCCGCAGTTGCGTTACACGCCGACCGGCCAGGCCGTCGCCAACTTCCGCGTAGCGTCCACCCCCCGGTTCCTCGACCGGAACACCAACGAGTGGAAGGACGGCGACTCGCTGTTCCTGACCTGCAACGTCTGGCGGCAGGCGGCCGAGAACGTCGCCGAGTCGCTGCAGCGCGGCATGCGGGTCATCGTGTCCGGACGGCTGCGGCAGCGGTCCTACGAGACCAAGGAAGGCGAGAAGCGCACGGTCTACGAGATCGAAGTTGACGAGGTCGGCCCCTCGCTGCGCAACGCCTCGGCCAAGGTCACCAAGTCCAGCCGGTCCACCGGCGGCGGCTTCGGCGGCGGCCCGTCTGGGAGTGGCGGACCGTCCGGGGGCGGCGGCCAGTCCGGGTATGGTGGAGGCGGCGGGCGACCGGCCGACGACCCGTGGGCATCCGACGGCGGCGGCGGCGACGGTTACTCCGACGAGCCCCCGTTCTGAGCTGTCGCCCGTTCCTGTCCACCTGAGCTAACCGAACCGTTCCCCGACCATCCCCGCCGCAGGCGGGGCTCTAAGGAGCACCACGATGGCCAAACCGCCTATTCGCAAGCCAAAGAAGAAGGTCTGCCTGTTCTGCCAGGAGAAGATCGCCCGCGTGGACTACAAGGACACCGGGCTGCTGCGGAAGTTCATCTCCGACCGCGGCAAGATCCGGGCACGGCGGGTTTCCGGCAACTGCACGCAGCACCAGCGCGACGTCGCCACCGCGATCAAGAACGCGCGCGAGATGGCGCTGCTGCCCTACACGAGCACGGCTCGATAACGAGGGAGGCAGCGCACTGATGAGCGGTACGCCGATGAAGCTCATCCTGACCCAGGAGGTCACCGGCCTGGGCGCGCCCGGCGACGTGGTCGAGGTGGCGGGCGGCTACGGCCGCAACTACCTGGTGCCGCGCGGGCTCGCCATGCGCTGGACCCGCGGGGCGGAGAAGCAGATCGAGCTGATCCAGCGCGCCCGGTCCGCCCGGGAGATCCGCGGGCTCGACGACGCCAGGGAAGCCGCCGACCGGCTCGCGTCGCTCCAGGTACGCCTGCCAGCCCGCGCGGGCAGCGGCGGCAGGCTTTTCGGGTCCGTGTCCCCGGCCGACATCGCCGCCGCGGTCAAGGCCGCGGGCGGTCCCGACCTGGACCGGCGCCGGATCGAGTTCAAGAACCCGATCAGGACCGTCGGCGCGCACCAGGTGTCGGTCAGGCTGCACCCCGACGTAACCGCCACGCTGGACGTCGAGGTCGTCGGATCCTGACGCCGCCGGGCGTGTCAGCCCTCGGCTCAGTCCTCAACCGGGGAGGCGCCGTCGAGCAGGGCCCGCAGGCCGCGCTCGAACTGCCGGGGCCTATTCCGATGCCGCCAGGTAGCCCGGCAGCCGCCGGGCCAGCTCGGGATCGGCCTCGGCGACCATCGCCCAGATCGCGGCCAGGCGAGCCAGCCAGGCCGCCAGGTCGTCCCCCGCCTCGATATCGTCGGCCGCCGCCGCGGCCTGGCTAGACTCCGCGGCCGCCGTGCCTGCGCTCCCCCCGGCCACCGGGCGGTCAGCCAGCTCCTCGATGGCCCGGCAGATCCGGGCGAGCTGCCCGCCCGTAGTCGAACACATGCTCGAATCTTAGAGATCCGGACGTCCGGGCACCCGCCGAACGGGTGCATCCGCACGCGGGGCGGAGCGGGCCTCGCGGCTGGCCGCAACCCGGGCGGCGGAGGGCTGGCCAATAGCGCCGTAAAGAAATCCCCAGTGTGGATAACTTCCCGCCAATGCCGTGGCCGTGTGGTCCCGGACTTTTTCCTGCGCACAACCGGTGGACGGCATAGTCCCAGGCAGGCATGCCCCCTCCGTCGGCCGGACGGGAATATCCACAGCGTTATCCCCATGCTGCGCACAGTGACGGCGGCGTGTCTGCACAAGTTATCCACAGGCTTGTCCACAGCCTCGCTGGACGTCCGCGAACACTGGAGCAAGACTGTCCGAGCCATCCGATAGAACGGATCCGATGGCCCGGGCGGGAAAGCCGCAGAATGCGCCGCAGCGGGGGAGGTGGCATTAGGTGAGCGTCGCGGAGATAGCCCCCCGCGGCGAGGAATTCGAGCGGACCCCACCGCACGACCTTGCCGCGGAGCAGTGCGTCCTCGGCGGGATGCTGATGTCCAAGGACGCCATCTCCGACGTGCTCGAGGTCATCCGGCCCAGCGATCACTACCGTCCGGCGCACCAGATCGTGCACGAGGTCATCCTCGACCTATACGGCCGGGGCGAGCCGGCCGACGCGGTCACCGTGGCGAACGAGCTGACCAAGCGCGGCGAGATCGCCCGGATGGGCGGGGCACCGTACCTGCACACGCTCATAGCCTCCGTGCCCACCGCCGCGAACGCCGGCTACTACGCCCGCATCGTGCGGGAACGGGCGATCCTGCGCCGGCTGGTGGAGGCCGGCACCCGCATCGTCCAACTGGGGTACTCGGGTGACGGGGAGGCCGACGAGATCGTCGACCGGGCCGAGGCTGAGGTATATGGCGTCACCGACCGGCGCGTCAGCGAGGACTACCTGTCGCTGTCCGAGATTATGCCCGGCGCGCTCGACGAGATCGAGGCCATCGGCAGCCGGGGCGGGGTGCTGACTGGCGTGCCCACCGGGTTCGCCGATCTCGACGCGCTGACCAACGGCCTACATCCCGGGCAAATGGTAGTAATTGCCGCAAGACCGGCACTAGGCAAATCCACCCTGGCCCTGGACCTTGCTCGGGCGGCTTCGGTCAAGGCCGGCCTCACATCGGTGATCTTCAGCCTGGAGATGAGCCGCAACGAGATCACCATGCGGCTGCTCTCGGCGGAGGCGCGGGTCCCACTGCACTCGATGCGGACCGGCCAGATGAGCGAGGACGACTGGACTCGGCTAGCCCGGCGGATGAGCGAGGTGGTCGACGCCCCGATGTTCATCGACGACTCGCCCAACATGTCGATGATGGAGATCCGCTCGAAGTGCCGTCGGCTCAAGCAGCGGCATGACCTGCGCCTGGTGATCGTCGACTACCTGCAGCTGATGAGCTCTCCGAAGCGGGTGGAGAACCGGCAGCAGGAGGTCTCGGACCTGTCCCGGTCGCTCAAGCTGCTCGCCAAGGAACTGGACCTCCCGGTCGTCGCGGTCGCCCAGCTGAACCGCGGCCCCGAGCAGCGCTCCGACAAGCGCCCCCTTTTGGCCGACCTACGCGAATCGGGCTGCCTGACCCTGGGAACGCGCATCCTGCGGGCGGACACCGGCAGCGAGATCACGCTCGGGGAGCTGATTACGTCCGGAGAGCGCGACGTGCCGGTGTGGTCACTCAACGACCGGTTGCGCCTGGTTCCCCGCACCATGACCCACGCGTTCCCGAGTGGTGTCAAGGAAGTGTTCCGGGTGCGGCTCCGGTCTGGCCGCGAAGTGGAAGCGACGGCGAACCACCCGTTCCTTACCTACGCTGGGTGGCGGCCGCTCGGCGAACTGTCGGCAGGCTCCCGGGTGGCCGTCCCTCGTGTGATGCCAGAGCCGATGAATCCTAAGGACTTGCCCGATCCCGAGATCATCCTGCTGGCCCACCTGATCGGAGACGGATCATTCGTCAGGAACCAGCCGCTCAGGTACGCGAGCAAGGACGAGGCCAACATCGCCACCGTTGCGGCCGCCGCCAAGCACTTCGGGATTACCGCTGTCCGTGATGACCACGAGGCCGCACGATGCACCTCACTCCGGCTGCCTTCGCCGCATCACCTGACGCACGGAAGACGGAACCCGATCGCTGCATGGCTCGACTCGCTTGGGTTGTTTGGCCTTCGTAGCCACGAGAAATTCGTCCCGGAAAAGGTGTTCTCCCTTTCTAGGCCCAAGCTGGCCCTCTTCCTGCGTCACCTCTGGGCAACCGATGGATGCGTATGGTGGGACGGCAAGGTGGGCCAGGCGCGCATCTACTATGCATCGACAAGCCGCAGGCTGGTTGACGGCGTCGCGCAACTCCTGCTCCGTTTCAATATCACGACCCGGGTGAAGGAGATTAGGAAGGCTGGGTACCGGTCCTGCTATGACCTGTATATATATGGATGCGAGAACCAGCTGCGCTTCCTTGACCATATCGGCGTCCACGGAGAGCGGGCTGTTATGGCCGGAATCTCTCAGCAGATGTTGCGGCCACTCCGGGTGAACACCAACCTCGACACCGTCCCGCGGGAGGTATGGACCAGAGTCCGCAGCGTCCTGCAGGAACGCCAGATGTCCCACAGAGAGTTCGCCGCAGCAATGGGCACCCAGTTCTGCGGCAGCACCCTCTGGAAGCACGCACCCAGCAGGCAGCGACTGGCGCGGGTGGCGGCAATACTCGAAGACGCCGACCTAGAGATGGTTGCAACCAATGACGTCTTCTGGGACGAGGTTGCGTCCATAGTGAGCCTTGGCGAACAGCATGTCTATGATGCCACTGTGCTTGGGAGCCACAATTTCATAGCTAATGGCATCAATCTGCATAATTCAATTGAACAAGATTCGGACGTTGTGATACTTCTGCATCGCGAGGATGCATACGAGCCGGAATCACCACGTGCGGGCGAGGCAGATTTCATCGTAGCTAAGCACAGAAATGGTCCGACTGCAACAGTAACAGTAGCCTTCCAAGGACACTACAGTCGATTCACCGACATGGCGCGTCTGTGACTTAACTATCGTAGTGCCCATCTTCGGCTGCACTTTCTCATGGACGGCTGCATCTCGGCTACAGTCGCGCAGATTAATTGAGACACGCCGAGCCGAATTCTAGGTTCTCATCGTAAATGTGCCGCTATTGGAGGCTGCCAAGCGGCGGGCGGCGCAAGAGTTCGTCTCTGCCCGCCGTACTTCAGCGTGCTATGCCTGCGGATCCACCAGGCCGCCACGGTGCACGTCAATGTGCTGATGATCCAGGACATTCTTGCCGACCCGGACCGGGAGGGCATGCTCACCGCCGAGGACGCACGCGGACGGTGTCACGATCCTTACCGGCACCCCGGATCGGCCGGGGCGGCCTGTGTGGTCATCCCGGTCCGCAACTCCAGTGGCTATAGTTTGGAGTGAGATTAAAAATCTATAGAGTGTCGGTCAAGAGCTTGATAGTGTGCTGTCATGGCCGATCGTGATGATCGAGTGGCGAGGGGCCGGCGGACGTCGGCCGCCAGGGTGGAGCCGCCTCGGCCGCGACGGGTGAGCAGGCAGAGGGAGGCCGGCGAGGCCACCCGGCGCGAGACCAGGCGGCGGCTGCTTGTCGCCGCTCGAGCGGAGTTCGCCGAACGGGGCTACGCGGCGGCCACCGTGATCCGCATCGCCGAGCGAGCCGACGTCTCCGTGCAGACCCTGTTCTCCAACTGGGGCAACAAAAGGAACCTGCTGCGCGGCGTCATGGAGAGCGCCGTAACTGGCGATGACGACATCCCGCTGGAGGCCGGGCAGCCCCCGGCCGTCCTCACTGCCGGCCTAGACCCCGGCGACGCGAAGGACCCCAGCCGGCTGCTGGCCCACCTAAGCCACCAGTACCGGCTGCTGGCCGAGCGGTCGGCGGTCGGCTGGCAAACTTACGCCAGCGCAGCCGCGATGGATCCGGACATCGCCGCGGACTGGCAGCGGCTCAGCCAGATGCGTCGGCTGGCTTTCCATGCCATGTTCGCCCAGTTGCCGATCGAGGCGCTGCGCCCCGGACTCAGTCACGCCGCCGCGGCCGATACCGCCTGGGTTATCGCCAGCCCTGAGACCCACGACCTGCTGGTACGCCAGGCTGGCTACAGCTACGACCAGCTCGAGGACTGGGTCCGCGGCACCGTCAGTGCCGCGCTTCTGGCCAGTACACAGCAACGGCAGGGCTGAGGAGGTGGTGGGCATGGCTGTGCTGGACCGGCCCTGGCGCCGGCCGGGCGCAGTGCGGTACGCAGCGCGTCGGCTGCCTGGGCTGCTGCACCCGCCCGTTAGCGTCTGCGAGCCCGCCGTGGATTCGCTGTCTATCCTGCGAGATCTTCCGGTGGTCGTCCGCGATGGCACCACATTGCGGGTGAACGTCATCCGGCCTGACGGCGGCGGGCGGTTCCCAGTGCTGATGTCGGCGCAGCCCTACGGCAAGGACAACCTGCCGACTCGACGCGGCCGCGGCTGGCGGGTGTCTATTCAGTACCGGATGATGCGGCAGACCGGCCGCGTGCGTTTTTCGTCGCTGACCGGGTGGGAGGCGCCCGACCCGGCCTGGTGGGCGACGCAAGGCTACGCGGTGGTCAATTGTGATCTGCGCGGGGCCGGCACCTCCGAGGGCAAGGCGAGCCTGCTGTCCGATCAGGAAGGTGAGGACGTCCATGACCTAATCGAGTGGGCGGCGACCCAGCCGTGGAGCACCGGCGCCATCGGCCTGATCGGCGTGTCCTACCTGGCCATCTCGCAGTGGAAGGCCGCCGCCCTGAACCCGCTGGGCCTGAAGGCGATCTGCCCGTGGGAGGGGTTCACCGACGTCTACCGGGACATGGCCTTCCCCGGTGGTATCCGCGAACACGGGTTCTCCCGGATGTGGCGCTTCGGCCTGCGGCACGTGCGGCAGTCCTACCGGCTGACCGACCAGCCACGCCGGCGTCCGCTGCGCGACCAGTGGTGGCGCGGGCTGGTGCCGACCCTCGAAAAGATCACTGTGCCCGCGCTGATCTGCGGCAGCTTCTCCGACAACAACCTGCACGGCCGAGGCTCGTTCCGCGGCTGGGAACACATCTCCAGCGCCGAGAAGTTCCTCTACACCCATCGCGGCGGCAAATGGGCCACGTTCTACTCCCCGGAGGCGCGCGCCACGCAGCTGACGTTCTTCGACCGGTACCTGCGCGGTCACGACGTCCCGGCACCGCCGCGGGTCCGGCTCGAGGTCCGTGAAAGCCGCGACGTCATCGCCAGCGTGCGGGAAGAGGGTAGCTGGCCGCTGGAGCGCACCGAATGGCGCCCCCTCTACCTGGCCGCCGCCGGGCTGGCTACCACGCCACCATCGGCAGCCGGCCATATCACCTTCGACATGCGTTCCCAGGGCGCGTGCTGGGAATGGGCAGTCACCGCAGACACCGAGATAACCGGGCCCATGGCCCTGCGGCTCTGGGTGGAAGCGCACGGCGCCGAGGACGTCGACCTATACGCCGGGGTGGAGAAATGGAACGGGCGCACCTACATCCCCTTCGAGGGTTCCTACGGGTTCGGCCGCGACCGCATCGCGACTGGCTGGCTGAAAGCCTCCCTGCGCTCCCTTGACCAGGACAGTTCAAGGCCGTTTGAGCCTGTGCCCGCCTGCACACACCGTCAGCCGCTGGCCCGCGGGCAGATCGTCCAGGCCGACATAGCCCTTGGCCCGTCCGCGACCTTCTTCCGGGCCGGGGAGACGCTGCGGCTAGTCGTCGCGGGACGCTGGCTATGGCCGGTTAACCTGCTCACCGGGCAATTCCCCGCCGCCTACCAGAAAAGCCCGAAGGGCAAGGCCACCCTGCACTGGGGCCCGCAGCGTCACGCCCGCCTGCTTGTCCCCGTCATTCCCTGACCAAGTGATGCGGGCAGGCCTGCCGAGTGCTTCGGCATCAGCTTCGGTGCGAAGGCGAGCGGCAGGAACATGAGCCTGAGCCAGGCTTAGCAAGCTAGTTACCGCCCAGGGCTAGGCGCGCAGCGCTGACGTCTTCCCGGCCATGGCCGGCGTCCACCGCAGCGCGCCACTGTCGGGACAGCGCGGCCAGCAAGGGCAGCCGGGTGCCGCCCGCGACGTCGATCGCCAGGTCCACGTCCTTGAGCGCCCACTCCAGCGGGAACTCGGGCGCGAAGTCGCCCCGTTCCATCTTGTGCAGCTTGGCATCGGCGACCAGGTTGCGGGCCATGGCCGAGCCCATGATGCCCGTTCCGAGGACCGCCACGTCGGTGCCAGGGTTCTCCGTACCCGCCATCTGCATCGCCTCCGTGGTGCCAAGCCGACCCTCATATCGAACCAGGACTGGCTGAGCTAGCCGATACGGAACCCGCACGTCCGAGCAGCCGTGTTGGCCCTCGGGTGTTTCAGGTACATCACCGTGCGGTGGCATGGGCCAGATCAGCAAGCGGCGTCGCGATCGGCGGCTGGTACAGTCCTTCGGCATGCCCGCATCAAGTCCGGCATCCAGTGAGCAGCTCTGCCGGTCACGGCGCCCGCCCGGTGTGCCGTAAACTAGCGGGACGCCAGCGCTCGTAGCTCAACGGATAGAGCATCTGACTACGGATCAGAAGGTTGGGGGTTCGAGTCCCTCCGAGCGCGCCACCTCCGAGCGCGCCAGCGTAGCCACAGGTCAGGGCCTTGCTCATGGAGTGAGCGGGGCCCTGAATCTCTGCCCGGGGGCGCTGCCGTCTCACACTTTCTCACAGCTCTAGATGATCTTGTGGATTCGGGCGAGCGCCGCCTGGCCTCGTTGCAGGTCGTCATCGCTGGCGTGGACGTAGGTCTTCTGCGTAAACGCCGAGTCGTAGTGCCCGGCCCACTTGCTGATGATGGAGATCGGCACGCCCGCGTGCTCCATCAGTGTCAGGGTCGTGTGCCGCGAGTCGTGCAGCGTGATCCGCCGTAGCCCAGCCCGCCTGAGCAGGCGGCCGAACTCGTCGGAGTACCACTCCGGATGAACGGGAGTACCGGCCTCGTCAGTGATCACGTACTCGCCACCGCGGTACCAGTCCAGCCCGGCAAGCCCCGACCGGTACGCCGCGCCCGCCGCTGCGCTCTCGTCCAGCTGGCGCTTGCGCAGCACTGTCAGCGCGGCGACCAGCTCGTCGTCGAGCGGCAGCGTCCGCTTGCCGTTACGGGACTTAGGTTCCTCGATGCGGACCCGGTATTCAACGAGCACCCGCGCCTGACGGACGGTCAGGGTCTGGGCCCGCAGGTCTATATCTGACCAGCGCAGGCCGAGCACCTCGCCGCGGCGCAGGCCATAGAGGGATAGGCGCCACGCGGCGTATAGCCGGTCGGACGATGCTTTGGCCAGGAATTTCCTGACCTCGGCCTTGCTCCACGTCTCGCGTTCCCGCTTGATGTACTCGGGAGGGCTGACAAGCTTGGCCACGTTGCGGACGAGCTTGCCTTCCAGGACGGCTGCCTCCAGCGCAGCACTGAACCGTCCCAGCGTGAGCCGGGCCGAGCGGGCAGACAGCCAAGTCCCCGGCTTGCCGCCCCGCCTCCGACCTGCGGTGAGCATCCAGTCCATCAGTTCCTCGACATCAGCTTTGCTGATGGACTGGAGCGGGCGTGTTCCCAGCCGTTCGCGGACAGGCAGCAAGGCGTCTGCGTAGTTCCGCCTCGTTGAGGCGCGCCGCCCACGAAAGGACAGGCCGATATGTCAACCACGCAGATCATGATAACGGCATTCGGTTTGCTCTTCGTCATCGGGAACTCGCTCGGGCTTGGCATGAATCTGCCAATTGGGCAGATGCTCGCCGAGTTCTTTCGGCACTGGCAGTTCGCCGCGCGAGTGCTGCTAATCAATTTCGTCATCCTGCCGGGACTGATCATCGGTTTTGCGGCGCTTGTGCACATTCCGGCGGACATTAAGATCGGGTACTGCATCGTCGCGCTGGCGGCGGGGGCTCCGTTCGCCCCGATGCTGACTCGACTTGCCAAGGGCGACGTGGCCGCGTCCACCACGCTGTTTGTGGTCCTGATTGTGGGCACGATCATCGTCGTACCGCTGGCGCTATCGCCGACGGTATCTGCCTTGGTCACGACGATACCGAGGATCCCGATCTGGAGCGTGGCCTGGCCGCTGCTCGTCTCCGTGCTGCTTCCCGTGGCCATCGGATGTGTTCTGAGGCTCCGGTACCCGGCCGCCGCGGGCGGGGAGCGGCCGATACAGCTCATCTCGCTCACGTGCTTGCTGCTCTACGCCAACGTCTTCATCGTCTCGAACTGGCACAGCTTCGTCAGTGCCTGGGGGTCGGGCACCTATGGCGCAGCGGTGGCCGTGCCCATCCTTGGCATCGTGCTCGGCAGTCTGATCAGCCGAAAGAGCGTGGGGGCCAGACGCGCGAGCGTGATCACGACCGCCCAGCGCAGCATCAGCGGGGCGATCGTCGTCACGATCTTCAACTATCCCCAACCGCTAGCGAATGTTGCGGTGACAATCATCAACACAATTGGCATAACTATCCTCGTGGTGCTGAGCCTTGAATGGGGCCGAGGGTCGGCCCCGACTACACCACACACCGGTCCACCAAGGTCCACGACGGCGCCCGCGACCGCGGAGCCAAAGCCCACCGACCTGCCCCTGGGCAGATCTGATGCCACGGAAGAGGTCAGGTCCGGGGATGGCCCCTGAATTGTGACGTGCTTCCCCTCAATATCAAGGGCGCTTCGCGTTTCCTCCGGAAATGGCCTTTGGCCACCCATGACATCGAGCCTCCAGAAGCACTCTGGCCAGAAACCAAGGGCCAGGCAGCGAGCCTGGCCAGGATACGGGGCCATCCCCTGCACGGGTGCGGGCAGTCACCAGGCGAACTGGGGGGGACAGCCGGGCACGGCGTCCTGACCGGGGCCTGGCAGATGGGGGACTGCGCGAGACGTCACTGCTCCTGGATGTAAACCAGCCCGTTGCCGAACGGGTCGTCGAAGAAGAACATGGGCGACCCATCGCCGATGGTGATCGGCCCCTCGTTGTGCGTCGTCACGCCCGCGTCCTTCACCTGCCGGTAGGCGGCATCCGCATCGCTGGTGGCCATTCGCACCGCCACGGGGATCTCGGAGTCCGGTGGCAGCAGCACGATGCCCACAGACGATCCCGGCGGCACCACCTCGATCATCCGCGCGCCGGGCCACGGCTCGCCGTCGTAGCGCACCTCGCAGCCCAGCACGTCCCGATAGAACTCCAGTGCCCGGTCCTGGTCGGGCACGGGAACCGTCACGCTCAACACCCTCGTCGTCATTGCCATGGCGTCTATGGTCTCCTTGCGTGCCGTTGTGGGGCAAACGGCGCGTGGCGACCTGCACTCGCTGTCTTGGCCACCTACCGCGTGCCCGTCGCGTGCCCGATGAGGCGGTCCGTCAGGGACTGTCACGGTCACTCGCGGACAGCCCGGCACCGGTTCAGACCTGGATACACGCAGGTGAAACCGATCCGTGAGCATCCCTGATAAGGAAGAGGTCAGCAGGCCTGGTACCGCTCAATGACCTGCGCTCCGGCTGACCGAGGTCCGCCCCCCGGGCGCGAATCCATATCCTCCTCAGCAGGACCATGCACGTTCAAACGATTCGATCAAGAATTGCACGCTTCTTTGCAGCGAATTCCTCCTCACTGATGATCCCCTCATCGCGCAGGCTGGCGAGCTTCCTCAGGGTTTCGGTGGGATCCTCGACGGAGACCGCCGCTGGAGCCGAGATGGGCGGTGGCTGATTCTTGAGGTTATGGATCTGTCGCGCTAGTTCTTCGGCTTGGCCGTGAATCAGGCGTGTGATCTCCGTGACCGCACCCGCGCTGGTTATGACAAGTGTCTCCCCAGTTATGCTCCGCTTCGTCGAGACGGCTTGGATAATGGGAAGTGGATACTCCACCTGATTAAGCGACTCGGTTAGAAGACCCTTGTCGACGAACAGCAAACGCGCCGTCGTCAGACATACCATGCCCGTTCGCTTATCGAACTGGCCCGTACCGAGGGCGATAACCCGTTCATTACCTCGGAGCAAGTAGGCGAGAGCTCGTAGCTCCAGCATGCCGAAGACCCGGCCCGGCTTGCCGAGCCTTTCCTTGGCCTCGTTCAAACCGCGATCATCGATTTGCCCAGCCAGCGGTTCTGTCAGTTCATTGACCAGGCTAAGGTGCTTCGTTCCTGCCATATCGACAGTGATCGCAGCGACCGTCGCATCGGCCGAGGGCTGCAGATCGACCCTGATGTCAGCGGCCCACCTATTCTTTATTAGGGACCGCTTGGCAGCGGCGGCGAACCCTGATTCGGACTCGTCACGAACGGTCATGCCTGCGGACTCGGCCCCTTCGCGCAATGCCGCGAGTGCCGCTTCCGGGGGCTGCAGCACCCGTACCTCCACGGTTCGCTTGATACCCATGCCGGTCATCCTCTCCGCATGCGGGTTCGCTCACCGCGACTCCTTCATGAAGCTACCAGCGAGATCCGCGACTGTGCGTAACGGCCCATCGGCCCTGAGCGCGTGCGCCCAGAGCCCGCGGGTCATGCCGAAGACCTGGTCACTGGCCGCGAACTCGCTAACTCCGGGCCAACGGTTACTTCCCCGGCTAGTTGCTAACGGATTTGCTAACAATAGGCCTGGACGTGCTTGGACATCTCCGGATCAGCTCATCATGTGAAGACCGTGCTAGCTGGCCAATCCGACGCCCGTGGATGGCTCTGGACATCTTGAATCTTGCTACGGATCAGAAGGTTGGGGGTTCGAGTCCCGCGAGTCCCTCCGAGCGCGCCCAGGTGAGAGGCCTTCACTGTTGCCAAACTTGTAGCCAACGGCAGCAGGCCCCACCTGTCGACACGCCGGGGTGAAGGGCCGACTGCCGCTCACCGGTGAGAGGTTGCTGTCATGGCAGGTGGAGCGATTCCGGGCCACGAGATTGTGCTCGAGACGCGTCGCCTGTTGCTCAGACCTTGGCGGGTAGCCGAGGCTGTCGTTCTGCACGAGCTATGGACCGAACGTGATCCACGAGTGCCGCCGCACCGCCGGATCGACGCGGACGGGCACCCCACGGTTACAGACCTCGAAGATTGGATCCGCACCAACCAGCCATCATCGATCGGGTTGCTGGCGGTCGAGCGGAAGGCCGCTCGTGACGTCATCGGCTACTGCGGGCTGATCGACAGCGGACGAGGATCGGACGGAGAACCGGAACTGGCGTTCGAGCTGCTACGCCGAGTCTGGCGTCAGGGATACGCCACCGAGGCCTCGCTGGCGGTTCTGGACTGGGCGAGATCGTCTGGGTACAAACGTCTGTGGGCCACGGTCTGGGAGTGGAACACCGCTTCTCGCCGGGTGCTGGCCAAGGTCGGGTTCACCGAAACCGAGCGGAAGGAACTGGACGCGGTCTACGGGAACAACCTGTTCACCACGAGACGGCTCTGAGCTGTCCACCGTGCCCGCCACGTGCCCGTAAGCAGGGCCGGCGGCGGTCACCAGCGGTTACTCACGGTCTAACCGAAGCGCACGCAGCCTGGGCAGCAGCAGGTCACGTGGGTAGGGCCACCACCTTTGCAAGCAGGGGGTCAGGGGTTCGAGTCCCCTAGCTCCACCTGCGGTTTTACCACCCAGCACATCGGCGCCCAGCTTCCAGCGAGCCAGATCAGCCCGGAAGAAGCGCAGCGGCGGCGGCCGGTTAAGCCGGGCCGGGGTGATCGGCGCTGGTGGTGCCGCGTGCCCGGCCTTTCCTGGCGAAGTACCGGCCGAGCACGATCGATCCGAGGATCCCCAGCCCGAATGCGGCAAAGGGCAGAATCTGGTCGTAGTTGTAGGCGGTGGAGAAACTGCTCTGGTGGATGATGAGCGCCGTCACCGCGGCCTGGATCAAGAACAGGGCCGCCCACCAGTAGCTGATGACATACATCCCGGTGCGGAAGTCGGGGTAGGTGCGCCACATCTTGTCGAAGGTCGCCATGCCGTCGTGGGTGCCGTCGGTGCCGTACCGCTGGGCCATGTAGAAGACCACCGGTTTGCGGGCCAGGAAGCACGAGCCCAAGAAGATCAGGCCGATGAGGGCGGTGGTCGCGCAATCTTTGTAGAGCAGCACCTTGGGATTGGTGCTGCCGAGCAGGGCGATGATCGCCGACAGGGTGGTAAAGGCGAAGATCGATGCCGAGGCGCCGCTGAACTTGCGCGCTCTGATCCAGATCAGCAGCCCGCCCACGACCGGGGCGATGCTGCCGACCAGGTAGCTGACAACATCGCTCGCGCCTAGCCGTCTGGCCAGGTGGAACAGCCCGATACTGCCGCCGATCTCTATCAGGGTGACCAGAACGTTGAAGGACATCCCCTTCTTGGCGGGATGATCCTTAAGCCCTTGAGCGATCTCGTCATGCACAGTCGGCACGGTTGGCTCATATCCCAGCGGTGCCACGCCCGGCGCATCCAGGGTGTGGGTCTCCGGCTCGGTCATGACCGCCCCCTTTCCCACGGTTCTCGTCTCCACTGGTGCTGACTCATCATGCCGGCAAAACTCATCGACCTGCCGCCCGAGGTCCGCTGGCACACCGCGGGCAGCGGGCTGGCTATAAGGCATCGCTTGATCCGCAAGCGAGCGCGAGGCCGGGCGGCAGGACCTCGAGCGGGCGGTGCTCGCGCCGGTTCCCCGGCATCTGGGTACGAGCTCGCTTCACTGCCGTTTCCCTTCTTCGTGCCCTACCTCGAGATTGCGCGAAGCTGCCTGGTCAGGGCATCGGCAGGATGGATGAATCGCCATGGTGGAGGGCCAGCTCATTCAGGTGGATGACCACTCACTTCGCTGCGGCCGGCCTGGCAGTTCCGCTCATGGTGTGCCGCCTGGCTCGACGAAGCCGGTCTTGTAGGCGTAGACAACGGCACGGGACGCGGTCGGCCCACTGCTGCGACATCGGTCTAGTCGCCTTGGGTAGTACCCGTCCCAGGTCATCACCGGAATGGCCCGGCTGCTGGTCACCGGGCAGATGATCCTCGATCTGATCGTCCTCGGGGTTGGCGCCAAAGTCATCGTGGGCGCGATCACCCGCCGCCGGCAGCAGGGGCCACAAGACCACTAAACCGGCCCGATCTCTCGCAATTTCTCACAGACTGAGCGGACGGTGCCGGACTGAGACGGACAGGCTGGACATCCGGGCGGATTCTGACCTGCGGATTCGGATTCTGGCGCACAGGCTGGACGGATGGCATTGGTCTACGGATCTGATGCCCGGCGTTCTAGGGACGGTTACCCACAGGTAGGTGCAGGATGCCTCACCCGCTCCGGATCGTGCCTGCGGGTGACGGGCCGGTCAACCCGTCATGATCCTTTGGCCGGGCCCCTCCACACCAGCAATCCCGCTAGCGCGGAGCCTCTGCCCGGCCAAAGCATCATGCCGCCGCTGCGCGGTCCGGTTGACAGTCCCGCTACCCTCCGGGGTTATGGCAGCTATCGGGTGAGGCACCCCTTCGCTACAGCCAGGAGCCAGCCATGCGCCAGCCCTTCCGTCTCCTTGTCATCGGCAGCAGGACCTGGGACGACCCCGCCGTCATCGAGCACGCCCTGGCCGCGATCCTGGCCCGCCACCCCGAGGGAGTGCTCCTGGTCCACGGGGCCTGCCCCCGCGGAGCCGACGCCATGGCAGCGGCCTACGCCGCCCGCACACTCGGATACCACATTGAGGCCCACCCGGCGGACTGGTGCCGTCATGGCCGGGCGGCCGGGCAGCTGCGGAACGCCGAAATGGTCACGCTCGGCGCGCAGGGCTGCGCCGCGTTCCTGCGAGGCGCCAGCCCCGGCACCACGGCCACCATCCGGCTGGCCCGGGCCGCAGGCATACCCGTCTGGGTTCATACGCAGCGATGACAGCAGTAGTGACAGCAACACCGGCACTCATCAGGCCAACCCGGCTCATCCTGACGACCACCAATGCCAGTTGGATCATGCCGTGACCCATGAGTGCCCTTTCCTGATAAGGAAGAGGTCCGTGGTTCAAGTCCACGCAGGCCCACCCCGCAACACCCCAGCTCAAAGCACCTCCAGGTCATCGGGGTTGCGTCCTTCATGATGCGTCCAGGGCCTTTCGTGCCCGC
>Ga0306920_100003465_pt1 | contig 20014 bp, 19 predicted proteins | sample flu12Cox44000170_FD_204666 | JGI IMG/M metagenome (GOLD analysis project Ga0306920, IMG submission 204666) | Lab enrichment of tropical soil microbial communities from Luquillo Experimental Forest, Puerto Rico - flux4day.12C.oxic.44.000.170 (v2)... | ecosystem: Environmental > Terrestrial >... | reverse complement strand
AGCAAAGCCGCTAGGGCTTGTCGGTGATGGCATCGAATGTGGCGCCGGCGCGCACCTTTCCCCTCCTCGAAAGCTATAGAGGCCTCCACCCCGCAGCGCGAGGGTGCGCCTTGATGCTGCTGGCGACGTTCATGTTCGCGGGCATGCACACGGCCATCCGCTATTCGACCCAGCAGCTGCCTCCCGTCGAGGCGGCGTTCTTCCGCAACGTGTTCGGGCTCGTCGTCATCCTCCGCTGCTGGTGCGCCATGGGAGGAGCCTCTTCTACACCAAGCGGCTTGCACTGCACGTCGTCCGCGCCGTGCTCAACGTCGTGTCGATGCTCGCCTTCTTCGTCGGCCTGTCGATGACGCCGCTGGCGGGCCACCGCACTCTCGTTTACGGCTCCGCTGTTTACCGCGCTGCTGAGCGCGCTGTTCCTGGGCGAGGTGTTCCGCTGGCGACGCTGGACGGCGATCTTCGCCGGCTTCTTCGGCGCGCTCGTAATCTTGCGGCCGGGATTGCGGACCTTCGATGTCGGTTCCCTTCTGGTGCTGGTGTCCTCGCTGCTGTGGAGCATGGCGCTCATCGACATCAAAGTGCTGGGTCGCACGGATTCGTCGACGACCATCACCGCCTATGTCAGGGTACTCATGATTCCCATGACGCTGGTCCCCGCCATGCTGGTGTGGCAAGCGCCCAGGCTGGACCTGTGGGGCTGGCTCATCTTCATCGGTGTGATCGGCACGCTGGGTCAGCTTATAGTCACCGAGGCGGTGAAGCTCACCGACATGACCGTGTTGATGCCGTTCGACTTGCTGAAGCTTGTCTGGGCGGCATTCCTCGGCATCATCGTCTTCGCCGAGGTGCCGGACCTGCTCACGTGGGTCGGCGGCGCCGTCGTCTTTGGCAGCTCGTTCTACATCGCCTGGCGCGAGGCCAAGCTGCGCAAGGCAAAGGCGCTGGCGCCCGGTCAGAGCGCAATGACTGGAACTGGCGGCAAGCCATGAGCTTTCGGCAGTGACATTCATAGCTTCGAGTGTGTGCTTGTCGAATACGGGGATGTTGATGCAAGAGCAGACGCCCTACGCCGTTCTGCACGAGTTCGTCGCGCCAGCAAAGCGCAACCTCTCGCGCCAAACCTGGGACTACCTGATGGGCGGCGCGGAGACCGAGACCACCCACATCCGCAACCGCATGGCCATCGACTCGTTGGCATTTCGCCCGCGCGTGCTGCGCAACGTCGAGAAGGTGGACACGGGCGGAACGCTGCTGGGCTACAGGCTGCGGATACCCGTGATCCTGGCGCCGATCGGCTCACTGCAGGACATCGTGGCCGAAGGCGGATTGGCGCCCACGCGCGCTGCCGCACGCTTCGGCGTCATGCATATGTTAAGCTCCGTGTGCTCACCCGGCATCGAGGTCGTGGCGGCCGCCAATGATCACCCCAAGATCCTCCAGCTCTACGTGCGCGGCGATCAGGCCTGGGTGGACGACTATGTCGCCCGCGCCGTGGCCAATCGTTATGTCGCACTCTGCCTCACGGTCGATCTCGACTACTACGGCCGGCGCGAACGCGATCTCGCCAAACGCTACAAGGCGACGGCGCGGCGGGGCCCGCCGGCCGACCACTTCCAGGCGCGTTTCTTATGGGCAGATGTAGAACGCCTCAAGAGCAGGTTCCCGATACCGTTCATACTCAAGGGCATCGCCACGGCGGAGGACGCCAAGATCGCCATCGAGCACGGCATCGAGGTGGTCTACGTGTCCAACCACGGCGGGCGGCAACTTGATCACGGCAAGGGCGGGATGGACGCGCTGCCTGAGGTGGTAGACGCGGTAGCGGGTCGTGCCGAGATCATCGTCGACGGCGGCTTCCTGCGCGGCACTGACATCGTCAAGGCGATGGCACTTGGAGCCAACGCCGTTGGTATCGGGCGCCTGCAAGGCCTGGCGCTGGGCGCCGGCGGCGAGAGCGCGCTTGTGCGAGCGCTGGAACTGTTAGAGGACGAGATGCGGCGCTGTCTGGGCCTCCTCGGCGTGACCTCATCTGCCGAGCTCGATAAGAGCTATATCGCGCCCGTTGTGCCCCTGTCGCGCGAAGGCTGGGACAGCGCCTTCCCGCTCCTCAAAGAGGGGTACTAGACCCGCGCCAACGACGCACCCACTGGCCAACGGCTGGCCCCCGTCGATGGACAAGGCCGGCGATCTGCTGCACCATCAACGATATCGCGTGTGTCGTCCGCGGCCACGAAGAGGGCGTGGAGCGCATGAGCAAACCCATCGTCGGCGTCATCGGGCTCGGCTCCATGGGCGGCGGCGTCGCCCGGTCGCTGCTGCGCGCCGGCTTTGCCGTGCGCGTGTACGACGTGAAAGCCGAGGCGGTCCAGTCGTTCGCCGCCTCCGGCGCTGTGGCATGCGCGAGCCCGGCGGAGCTGGGCGCGGCCTGCGCCGTCGTCATTCTCCTGGTCGTCAATGCCGAGCAGGCCGAGACGGTGCTGTTCGGCGATGACGGCTTGGCGAACGCCATGGAGAAAGGCAGCGCGCTCCTCATGAGCGTCACCGTCTCGCCTGACTATGCCATGCGGCTGGGCCGCCGGCTGGCGGAAGGCGGTATTCTCATGATCGATGCGCCGGTGTCGGGCGGCGAGGCCAAGGCGGCGAGCGGGGAGATGACCGTGATGGCCGCCGGCGCGCCCGAGGCTTTTGCCATATGCGAGCCGGTATTGTCGGCCATTGCCCAGAAGGTCTATCGGCTCGGCGAGACCCCCGGCACCGGTTCCACGGTGAAGATGATCAACCAGCTCCTCGCTGGGGTACATATAGCCGCCGCGGCCGAGGCGATGGCGCTCGGCATCAAGGCGGGCGCCGATCCCCAGACGCTCTACGACGTCATCACCAACAGCGCCGGCAATTCCTGGATGTTCCAAAACCGCGCGCGGCATATTTTGGCGGGCGACTACCTGCCGCGCTCGGCGGTGAACATTTTCGTCAAGGACTTGGGGATCGTGCTCGAAGCGGGGAAGAAAGCGACCTTCCCGCTGCCCCTTACGGCGGCCGCGCACCAGATGTTTCTGATGGCTGCGGCGGCCGGTCACGGCCGTGAGGACGACGCTGCCGTGATCAAGATCTTCCCCGGCATTGAGCTGCCTGCCAGGTGAGTAGCGCGATGCTTGGGTCGTCCGCCGCAATCATCGCCGTCGTCGGAATGCCGGGTCATGGACCCGGCATCCAGCCACCCGCGGGCGGCGGGCACGCCGGCGCGACAACGGCAGAATGCGAGGAGCGCTGATCATGCTGCTCGGCTGCATCGCCGACGATTTCACCGGCGCGACCGATCTCGCCAACATGCTCGTGCGCGGCGGTATGCGCACGGTCCAGGCCATCGGCGTGCCGGCCGAGCCGCTCGCACAGGAGGTGGACGCAGTGGTGGTGGCGCTGAAGTCGCGCACCATTCCCGCCAGCGAAGCCGTCGCGCGGTCCTTGGCTGCGCTGACGTGGCTGAAGCAAGGCGGCTGCAAACAGATCTATTTCAAGTACTGCTCGACCTTCGATTCAACGCCCAAGGGGAATATCGGCCCGGTTAGCGACGCCCTCATGGAGGCGCTCGGCACCGACTTCACGATCGCCTGCCCAGCGTTTCCGGAGGCCGGCCGCACCATCTGCCGCGGTTATCTGTTTGTCGGCGACACGCTGCTCTCCGAGTCGGGCATGAAGGACCATCCCCTGACGCCCATGACGGACGCCAATCTGGTACGGGTGCTTCAGGCACAGACACGCCGCAAAGTGGGGCTCATCGGCTACGACGCGCTGGTGCATGGCCCAGCGGCACTGCGCAAGAGGAGTGAGGCTCTGCGCCGCGAGGGCGTAGGCATCGCCATCGTCGACGCACTGTCGGACAAGGACCTTTTCTGCATCGCGGAGGGATGCGAAGACCTACCGCTGATCACGGCGGGTTCCGGGGTGGGGCTCGGCATCGCACTCAATCACCGCCGCGCTGGCCGGCTCGAGCACGCAGCCACGGCCGCGGCGCTTCCGCGCGTGCCGGGCTACGCCGCTGTGCTGTCGGGCAGCTGTTCGGCTGCGACCAACGGACAGGTGTCGCATTGGATGCAGGCGAGACCCGCGCTGAAGATCGACCCGCTGCGTCTGGCGGCGGGCGAGCCGGTGGCGCAGGAGGCGCTGGCCTGGGCGCGGTCGAGGCTCAACTTGGGGCCGGTGCTCGTCTATGCCACGGCCAATCCGCAGGAGGTGAAAGCCGTGCAGAACGAGCTGGGCGCCGAGCGGGCCGGACAGCTCGTGGAGCAGGCTCTGGCCGAGATCGCCAAGGGGCTGGTGCGAGCCGGCGTGCGCAATCTGGTCGTTGCCGGCGGGGAGACCGCCGGCGCGGTGGTGGGCGCGCTCGGCATCCGCGCGCTGCGTATCGGCCGGCAAATCGACCCTGGCGTGCCCTGGACCGAGCGCCTCGGCGGTGAGCCCATTGCGCTGGCGCTCAAATCGGGCAACTTCGGCAGCCCGGACTTCTTCGCCAAGGCGCTAGCGCAGCTGGAGTAGTGGCATGCAGGAGGTCCGCCTGCGCGACGAGATCTGCGAGTTGGGACGCTCGATCTTCGAGCGCGGCCTCACGCACGGTTCGACGGGCAACATCTCGGCGCGCTGCGATGGTGGCTGGCTGCTGACGCCGACTGGCTCCAATCTCGGCCGTCTCGAGCCGGCGCGCCTCTCCAAACTCGATTGGAGTGGCAAGCTCCTCTCGGGCGACGCGCCGTCGAAGGAGAGCTTCCTGCACCTTGTCATGTACCAGGAGCGCCAGAGGAATGGGGCAGTGATCCACCTGCACGCCACGCATTCGGTGGCCGTTTCGGTGCTTGAGGGTCTCGATCCCAACGACCTGCTGCCGCCGCTCACGGCCTACTATGTCATGCGCATCGGTACGCTGCCGCTGGTGCCCTATTACGCTCCGGGCGACTTGGGCCTTGCCGAGGCCGTGCGAGGCTATGCGGGCCGGCATCACGCGCTGCTGCTCGCCAACCACGGGCCAGTGGTGGGAGGCTCGAGCCTGGCGGCAGCGGCGGACGCGATCGAGGAGCTGGAAGCCACGGCCAAACTCTACCTGCTGCTGCAGGGCCGGCGCGTGCGCCTCCTCACGCCAGCCCAGTTGGCCGACCTCAAGCAACGCTATCCCGTCGGCTGAGCCGGGCTACACCAGCCGGCTCTGCTCCACGGCCGCGCCGATGAAGCTCGCAAACAGCGGGTGCGGTTCGAAGGGGCGAGATTTGAGCTCGGGGTGGAACTGCACACCGATGAACCAGGGGTGGTCGGGGAGCTCGATGATCTCGGGCAGCAGGCCGTCCGGCGACATGCCGCAAAAGCGTACACCCGCCTCTTCCAACCGCGCGCGGTAGCGCGTATTGACCTCGTAGCGGTGGCGGTGGCGCTCGGAAATCTGCGTGTCGCCGTAGATGCGCGCCACGCGGCTGCCCTTGGCGAGCACCGCCGTGTAGGCGCCGAGGCGCATGGTGCCGCCGAGGTCGCCGCCCTGCCGGCGCTTCTCAAGCTCGTTGCCGCGCATCCACTCGGTCATCAGGCCCACCACCGGTTCCTCGCAGGGCCCGAACTCGGTGGAGCCGGCCTTGCTGATGCCGACGAGGTCGCGCGCGGCCTCGATCACGGCCATCTGCATGCCGAAGCAAATGCCGAAGTAGGGCACGCGCCGGGTACGGGCAAAGCGGGCGGCGAGGATCTTGCCCTCGGAGCCCCGTTCACCGAAGCCGCCGGGTACCAGGATGCCGTGCACGTTCTCGAGATAGGGCGCTGGATCCTCGCGTTCGAAGATCTCGCTCTCGATCCAATCGAGCCTCACCTTCACGCGGTTGGCGATGCCGCCGTGGAACAGCGCCTCGTTGAGCGACTTATAGGCGTCCTTGAGCCCGGTGTACTTGCCGACGATGGCGATCGTCACCTCGCCTTCCGGGCTGGCGATGGCGGTGGAGATGGTCTGCCACTTCTCAAGCTTGGGTGCCGGTGCGTTGAGGATGCCGAAGGCATTGAGCACCTGCGCGTCGAGGCCTTGGCGATGATAGGCGAGCGGCACGTCGTAGATGGAGGCGACATCCAGCGCCTGGATCACGGCCTCCTCGCGCACGTTGCAAAAGAGCGCGATCTTCCTGCGCTCGGACACGGGCACCGGGCGGTCGCAGCGGCAGAGCAGGATGTTGGGCTGGATGCCAATCGAGCGCAGCTCTTTCACGGAATGCTGCGTGGGCTTGGTCTTGAGCTCCCCCGCGCTCGGGATGAAGGGCAGGAGGGTGAGGTGGATGAACACCGAGTGCCCGCGCGGCAGCTCGTTGCCGAGCTGGCGGATGGCCTCGAAGAAGGGCAAGCCCTCGATATCACCCACGGTGCCGCCGATTTCCACCAGCACGAAATCGAGGCCCTCGTTACCCGAGGTCACGAACTGTTTGATGGCGTCGGTCACGTGCGGGATTACCTGAACGGTGCCGCCCAGGTAGTCGCCGCGCCGCTCCTTGGCCAGGATCTCCTGATAGATGCGGCCGGTCGTGATGTTGTCGGATTTCTTGGCCGGCACGCCGGTGAAGCGCTCGTAATGGCCGAGATCGAGGTCGGTCTCTGCCCCGTCGTCCGTCACGAACACCTCACCGTGCTGGTAAGGGCTCATGGTGCCGGGATCGACGTTGAGATAAGGGTCGAGCTTGCGGAGCCGGACCGAGTAGCCACGGGCTTGCAGAAGCGCTCCCAGGGCCGCCGATGCCAGCCCTTTTCCGAGCGAAGAGACCACGCCGCCGGTGATGAAGATGTACCGCGCCATGGGCCTGCAGAATACAACGGAAGGCCCCGATTCGAAGCGCATTTTTTTCGCCCATCCACGGCGTTGCGCTGCCGTGAGGGCAAGGAAGGCTTCAGCCTTGCGCCAACCAGCGGGTTAGGGGCGCTTGCCGGGGGTCTGACCGGCGCCCGGTCCGTTACTGCGACTGAGGAACGCGAGGGCCGCTCGGCGCCGGCGGAGCGAGCTTGTCGAGAACTCCGCCACGCGGCTGACCGGGCGCGGGGGGCGTCTCACCGGGCTGGACACCGGGAGCCGGTGCCGCCGGGGTGCTTTGTGACGGAGCCGAAGCCGGGGTATCGAACACCGACGGCGCGCGCTCGGTATGGGCCGCGAGCAGCGTCAGCAGCATGCTCGTGCTGAAGAAAGCCGCAGCGAGCCCTGCCGTGACCCGCGTGAGGAAGTTCGCGGCGCCCCGTCCGGTCATGAACCCACCACCCCCGCCGATGCCGAGCGCCCCACCTTCGGAGCGCTGCAGCAGAACCACCCCGACCAGCGCCGAGGCGATCATCAAGTGCAGGATGAGAAGGACTGTGATCATTGGATGGTGTTCCAGACGACCCTGCCGGACGAGCCTTCTACACCCAGTGCGCGATCACCGCCAGCGTGGGGACGGCCGACTACTTCTTGGCCGGCGGCGCCAGTTGGTCGGCAAAGGGATTGGAGCCCCATTCTGGCGCCGGCGGGCGGTAGGCGTCCTCGACCTTCTTCTTCGTTTTGGCCTTGGCCGCTTTGAGCGCCGCCGCCTTTTTCTCCTCCTGCGCTTTGCTTGCAGGGGTGAGTGTGGGTGGTGGCGTCACGGCGCTCGCAGCCGGGGCGACCTTGGCCGGATCCTCAGCGGTTGCAGGCGGTGCGGGCTGGAAGGCTGGCGCCGCCCCGGCCGGAGGCGCCGCACCTGCGGCGGGCGCGTTGTCACCCGGAAGAGGCGCAACCGGCCGAGCTTCTCTGGAAGTCTCCTTGCCCGGCGGAGGGGTCGCCCTCTTTGCAGGCACGGGCGCCTTCCTGGCTGCCTCGTGCGATCTTTTCTCCCGCTCCGAAGCGGGGCTCCTCTCGGGCTTTTCGGGTGCACCCTCGCCTGGGGCCGCATCGGGATCGCTCGGCAGTACGACCAGCGGCCTGCCACCGCAGCGAAACAAGAGTTGCTCATCCACCTCGATGAGCCGCCGGACCTGCTGCAACTTCTCGGGCCCAAGATTGGCCTTCGCCCAGTCGGGGCCCTTGCCCAGGGTGCCGCGCACTCCGTCTTTTTCGAGCTGCGCCTGCTCGCCCTTGAGCTTGGTGCAACTTTCCTGGTCGAGTTGCGCCGCCCAGCTGACGGGCGCCTGCACCAGCAGAGCGGCAATGACGAGGCTGAAGGCGCGTCGCGTCATCGAGTTCCGGCCATCTCCCATCCGCGGCGGGTGAGCCCGTCGGACCGGCATGTCGGACCGGCACTAATCCATTTTCGCCGTCACGGTCAAGCACCGCAGGCCGCGATGATGGGCACAAAATCGCTGGCTTTCAGGCTCGCGCCGCCGACCAGCGCCCCGTTGACGTGGCCGACCGCCATCAGCGAGCGCGCATTGTCGGGCTTCACCGATCCGCCATAGAGCAGGCGGATGAAATCGCCCTGCGAGCCCACGCGCTCCACCAGCGTGCGCCGCAGGAAGCCGTGCACCTCGCCCACATCTTGCAACGTCGGCGTGAGGCCCGTGCCGATGGCCCAGACCGGCTCGTAGGCCACAACCGTATCGTCCGCCTTCGCGCCCTCGGGCAGCGAGGCGGAGAGCTGCCGCGCCACCACTTGAAGCGTCAGCCCGGCGCGACGCTCGCCCGCCGTCTCGCCGATGCACACGATCGCCGTGAGTCCGGCGCGATGGGCCGCAAGCACCTTGGCCTTCACGTCGCGGTCGCGCTCGCCGTGGTCAGCGCGGCGCTCGGAATGCCCGAGGATCACGGCGGTGGCGCCGGCATCCTTGAGCATCTCGGCCGAGATGTCGCCGGTATGGGCGCCGCTGGCGGCCGCATGGCAGTCCTGGGCTCCGACCAGCAGCCTTGATCCTGCCACCTCGCGGGCGAGCGAGGCAACCAGCGTGACCGGCGGGCAGATCATGGCGTCCACGTCGGTGGGAAAGCCGGCCTGCCCCAACCGGTCGCGCACCTGGCGCGCCTCGGCGAGCGCAGCGCCGAGCCCATTCATCTTCCAATTCCCGGCCACCAACGGCCGCACGCGCGAGGTCGCCGCTATCATCAGCCACACCTTTCCAGGCTTGGAGCCTTGCAGGCCCGATTAGGGGTTCTTAATATGCCGCATATGCCGCGCGCCCGCCTCAAAGTGCGCAAAAATTGCCGCAACCGTCACCCTCCGGCCGCGCCCAAGCTCCGCCGGCCGCAAGCTGGAACGACCCATGCTCGATGCAATGCGCCGCGGCGCGGTGAACTGGGTGGCAAAGTCGCTGCTGTTCCTGCTCATCATCGCCTTCGCCTTCTGGGGCATCCCCAACGTGTTCCGCAACGCGAACCGCGATACGCTGGCGCGCATCGGCGGCACGGCCATTTCGGCCGACGAATTCCGTCAGGCCTACCAGGATGAAATGACGTCGATCACGCGACGCCTGGGCGGCCGCCGACTCACGGCAGAGCAGGCCAAGATGCTGGGCGTGGAGCAGCGTACGCTCTCGCGCCTGATCGGCATGGCGGCAATCGATGCCCACGCGCGTGAGCTTCGCCTCGCCCTCTCCAGCCAGGCCGTCGCCGACCTCATCCGCAGCGATCCCGCCTTTCACGACGCGAGCGGCAAGTTCTCGAGCGAGACCTTCCGATCGCTGCTGCGCCAAAACGGCATTTCCGAGGACCGCTACCTGGCGTCGCGGCGCCGGGACGAGGTGCGCGAGCAGCTGACAGATACGCTTCTTGCCGGCCTCGCTCCCCCCCAGCTGCTGGCCGACCTGCTGCATCGCTATCGCGAGGAAACGCGGATCATCGAGTTTTTCACGCCCGATTACGACAAGTTGGTCAAGATTGCGGAGCCCGACGAGACGCGGCTCAAGGAATACTACGAGCAAAGCAAGCGTGAGTTCATGACGCCGGAGCTGCGCAAGATCGCCGCCCTGCTTTTGACGCGCGATGCCGTCAAGGCTCGGGTGCCCGTCAGCGAGGATGAGATCAAGGCCGCCTACGAGCAGGACAAGGAGAAGTACAACATCGCCGAAAAGCGGCGCGTCCAGCAGCTGTCCTTCCGCGACGCTGCCGCCGCCGAGAAGGCATATACGGAGCTCGCAAAGGCACCCAACTTCGTCGAGGCCGCCAGCAACCTCGGGTTCAAGGAGAGCGACTTTGATCTGGGCCTGCTCTCCCGCAAGGACATGATCGACCGCAAGATCGCCGACGTGGCTTTCGCACTCAACAAGGACGAGCTGTCGAAGCCGGTGGAGGGGCAATTCTCCATCGCGCTCGTGCGGGTGAGCGAGATCGTGCCCGGCAAGCAGCGCGGCTACGAGGAGGTCAAGGGGGAAATTGCCGACCGGCTCGCGGACGAGCGCGTCGGTCAGGAGATTTCGGCGCTGCACGAGAAGGTCGAGAGCGAGCGCTCGGCGGGCAAATCGCTCAAGGAGATCGGCGAGAGCTTGAAACTCCCCTTCCTCGAGATCCCCGAGATTGATCGCGGCGGCAAGACGGCCGACGGCAAGCCGGCGATCGACCACCCCGAAGTCGCCAAGATCGCCGAAGCCGCGTTCGCCGGCGCCGTCGGCATCGAAGGTGAGGCCGCCGATCTCGGCGACGGCGGCTATCTATGGGTGGATGTCCTCGGCATCACGCCGCAAAGGCAGAAGTCGTTCGAGGAGGTCAAGGCCGAGGTCAAGACCCGCGCCATGGATGCCGACCGGCGCAAGGAGATCGCGACCTATGCCAGCAAGCTGGTCGAGCGGCTCGCGAAGGGCGAAACAGCGGAAGCGTTGGCCGCCGAATTAGGCGCCAAGCTGGAGAAAACGCCCGCGGCGACGCGCAACACTTCGCCGCCGGGTCTGCCGCAGAATGCCGTGCAGCAGGCCTTCGCGTTGCCCAAAGGCGGAGCGACATCGGCGCCCAGTGCCGACGGCAAAGCCCGCATCATCCTGCGCGTGGTTGTTATTGCTCCCGCGCCGCCGCCAACGCCGGAGCAGACCGCTCGCTTGAACGAGGAGCTCGCACGCCAAATGCAGTCGGACGTTTTGGCCGAGTATGTCTCGGGTCTGGAGACGCGCTTTGGTCTTTCTGTCAATGACGAAGCCCTGAAGCAGGCGCTTGGTGGTGGCGGGCGCGAGCAGCCGGACTACGAGTGAGTGGCCTCGATGAAGCTCGACGTGGCCGCCAGAGAGTTCGAGGCGTTGCCGCCGCGCTCCGCCTTTGCCCTCAGCTACCGCAACGGTGGCCCGCAAGTGGTATGGACGCGGCTCGTCGCCGACCTCGAGACACCCGTTTCGGCGGCCCTCAAGCTCTCGGATGGGCAGCCCATCAGCTGTCTTCTGGAATCCGTCGAGGGCGGCGCCGTGCGCGGGCGCTACTCGATCATCGGCCTCGCGCCGGACATCGTTTGGCGCGCCTTCGGCACCCGGGCCGAAATCAACCGCCAACCGCACAAGGACCTCGCTGCCTTCGCGCCCGAAGAGCTGCCAACCCTTGAGTCGCTGCGCGCACTGCTGGCGCAATCGCGCATTGAGCTGCCGCCGGAATTGCCGCCCATCGCCGCCGGCGTGATCGGCTATATGGGCTACGACACCGTGCGGCTCATCGAGCACCTGCCGAAGCCGCCGCCCGACGCGCTCGCAGTTCCCGACAGCGTGTTCGTGCGCCCGACCCTCATGGTGGTGTTCGACGCGGTCAAAGACGAGATGATCGTCGTCACGCCCGTCTACCCGCGGCCCGACGTCGACGCACCCACAGCCTATGGGCGGGCCGTGGAGCGGCTGCGCCGCGTCGTTGCCGCGCTCGATGAGCCGCTGCCGCACGCGACGAACATGTCCGGCCTCGCATTGGCGCTGCCGGAAGCTGTCTCCAACACCACGCCGCAAGAGTTCATGGCCATGGTGGAGCGGGCCAAGGCGTACATCGCCGCCGGCGACATCTTCCAGGTGGTGCTCTCCCAGCGCTACGCCGCGCCCTTCACGCTGCCCTCGTTTGCGCTCTACCGGGCGCTCAGGCGCACCAACCCCTCGCCTTTCCTGTTCCACCTCGATTTCGGCGCTTTCGCCCTGGTGGGCTCAAGCCCGGAAATCCTCGTGCGCGTGCGCGACGGAGAGGTGACAATCCGACCGCTTGCAGGGACGCGCCGCCGGGGCGCCACGCCGGAGGAGGACAAGGCGCTCGAAGCAGAGCTGCTGGCCGACCCCAAGGAGCGCGCCGAGCACCTGATGCTGCTCGACCTCGGGCGCAACGACGTGGGGCGCGTGGCCGAAATCGGCTCTATGCGTGTCACCGAGAGCTACGCGATCGAGCGCTACAGCCACGTCATGCACATCGTCAGCCACGTCGTGGGACGGCTCGATGAGAACCACGATGTGGTCGATGCGTTGATGGCGGGCTTCCCGGCCGGCACGCTCTCTGGTGCCCCCAAGGTGCGCGCCATGCAGATCATCGACGAGCTGGAGAAGGAAAAGCGCGGGCCCTATGGGGGCTGCGTGGGCTACTTCTCGGCGGACGGTGAGATGGACAGCTGCATCGTCTTGCGCACGGCGCTTGTCAAGGATGGCACGGTCTACGTGCAGGCCGGCGCCGGCATTGTCGCCGACAGCATTCCGGCAGCCGAGCAGGACGAGTGCCTCTACAAGGCCCGGGCCCTGTTCAAGGCCGCCGAGGAGGCCGTGCGCTTTGCTGAGCGCACGCGCCGCGGCAACCGCTGAGCCCAAAGCGGGCGAGCGTTCGGCTTGCACCTCTCCCGTCGGCAAAGCCGGATAGCTTCTGGCCGGCACCGAACCGTTCCCCGAGGCAGGGCTATCGCCCACGGCTTTGCCGGATGGCCAGCGGACACGCCTGGAGGGGCGGTGTCAACGCCGCCAGGGCTCGCACTGCCCCGCACAAGCCCCTGGCGGCCGGCGCGCCATAGGCTATCCTTTGGCGATGCTGACCCTCTCGCTTCTGCGCCATGCCAAGTCGAGCTGGGATGATCCCGCGCTCGAGGACTTCGATCGGCCACTTTCCAAGCGCGGCGAGACCGCCGCGCCCCGCATGGGCGCCTACATGGCGGCCCAGGGGCTCCGACCCGATCTCGTCTTGTGCTCGCCCGCCGTGCGCGCGCGTCAAACGCTCGATCTCGTCTTGGCGCGCCTATCCGGCTCTCCAACCGTGACCTATGAGGACGGCTTCTACCTCGCGGCACCGTCCGTGCTATTGGCGCGCATCCGCAAGATCGAGGCCAAGGTGCACCACGCCCTGATCGTGGGCCACGACCCCGGTATACAGGGATTGGCGCTCGAGCTGTCGCACACCGGGAAGGCTGCGGCGATGGCGGCGCTGCGCGCCAAGTTCCCGACGGCCGCCCTCGCTGTGATCCGCTTCCAGGATGGCGCCTGGAGCAAGGTCGCAACCGGCAAGGGCCGGCTCGACCTGTTCGTTACGCCGAAATCACTGGCGTAGTGCTCCCGCCGCGGCGGTGATTGCCGAAGTCATTGTCTCACTTACTGTAAGCGTGCGCGAGGCCACCGAGTCCCGCTTGCGAGCAAGCGCCAGGGGGCTGGGCCATGCATCCTGGCCGGGCCTTGCATTCGCAACCACTCATGGCTGCTTATCTCAAGATAGCAAGATCTCAAGATCGCAGGCGCCCTATCGTCGAGGCCGGGCAGGGGGAGGCGGGTCCCCCTTCCCCTCCCGCTCGCCGCAGAGTGGTGGAAGCTCGCCGCGGTGACACGCTCGCCGTCGGCGAGCCTGCCGTCGCGCCTTGACCTAGGGCGCACGGCTCCCGTAAAGATCGCGCCATGCTGGTCCTCATCGATAACTACGACAGCTTCACCTATAACCTCGTCCACTACCTGGGCGAACTCGGTGCCACCTGCCGGGTTTTCCGCAACGACAAGGTCAGCGTAGCTGAGGTCCTAAAACTGCAGCCCAAGGGCATTGTGCTGTCGCCTGGGCCCTGCACGCCCAACGAGGCCGGCATCTGCTTGGAGCTCATCGCTCAGGCGGGGCCCTCGATCCCAGTGCTGGGCGTCTGTCTGGGCCATCAGGCCATTGGTCAGGCCTACGGCGGCAAGGTGGTGCGTGCTCCAGTGCTGATGCACGGCAAGCTGTCGAAGATCGTCAACAAGGGCCAAGGTGTGTTCAAAGGTCTGCCGAAGAGGTTCGAGGTGACCCGTTACCATTCGTTGATCGTGGAGCGGGTGAGCCTGCCTGACAGCCTCACCGTTACGGCCGAGACCGCTGCCTTGGAAGGCGGTCTGATCATGGGCCTCCAGCACAGGACGCATCCCGTCCACGGGGTGCAGTTCCACCCCGAGAGCATCGCCTCCGAGCACGGGCACGCACTGCTCGCCAACTTCCTCCAGATCGCGGGTCTGAGCCCGCGCCGCCGCAACGTGCGCTCCGCACGCCACGCTGCCTGAGAGCGGCCATGGACACCCAACCTTCGCAGGAGCTGCGCGCCCTGATCCAGAAGGTCTCAGGCGGGGCCACGCTCGCCGAGGAAGAGATCCGCACCGCCCTTGACCAAATGACGGCCGGCGCCGCCACGCCGGCGCAGATGGGTGCATTCCTGATGGCACTGCGCGTGCGCGGGGAAACGGTGGAGGAGATCACCGGCGCGGCGCAAATGCTGCGCTCGCGCATGAAGCGGGTGGAAGTACCGCCCGACGCCATCGACATCGTGGGCACCGGCGGCGACAGCCACGGCACCTATAACGTCTCGACCTGCGCCGCGCTCATCGCGGCCGGCGCCGGCGTCAAGGTCGCCAAGCACGGCAACCGGCGCGTATCCTCCAAGTCTGGCGCATCAGACGTGCTGGCCGAGCTCGGGGTCAAGCTCGACGTGCCGTTCGATACCATCTCGCGCTGCGTATCGGAGGCCGGCATCGGCTTTCTGTGGGCACCGCAGCACCACCCCGCCATGAAGCATTGGGCGCCGATCCGCGGCGAGCTCGGCATCCGCACAATCTTCAACCTGCTCGGGCCCATCTGCAATCCCGGCGGCGTCAAACGGCAAGTGGTGGGCGTATTCTCCTGGCATTGGGTTGAGCCCATTGCCCATGTGCTCAAGAACCTCGGCGCCCGGCACGTGTGGGTGGTGCACGGCCACGACGGCTTGGATGAGCTCACAACCACCGGTGCCACGGACGTGGCCGAGTTGAAGGACGGGAGGATTGAGGTGTTTGAGGTGACCCCGGCCGACGCCGGGCTGTTGCCCGCCAAGCTTTCCGACCTCAGGGGCGGGGACGAGAAGGAGAACGCGGCCGCCATCTGCGACGTGCTCGAAGGCAGGCGCACCCCCCTGCGGGACATTGCCATTCTCAACGCCGCTGCGGCGCTCATCGTCGCCGACAAGGCCGCCAACCTCATGGACGGCGCGGCGCTGGCTGCCCACTCCATTGAATGTGGCGCGGCGCGGGCGGCGCTCGACAAGCTGGTGACCATCAGCAACGGCCGCGCCTAGCCGCTCGTCGGTTCAAACCTGCCAGAATGGCTTGGCGCGCTCCCGCCGCACGACCGCTGGATCAAGACCCGCATCGAGGAGCTGCGCCTCCGACAGTCCGGCAAGCTCGCGGCGATGCCGCAGCCGCCGCAGCCAGACGCACACAATGCCGAAACCGTGGGGTAGACCGGCGTCGATGCCACGCCGGATCAGCTCCTCCAGCCCCGCCGCGGGCCGCTCGGCCCGGCGCGCACGGCTGGGACTTGCCAGCTGATCCGGCCGACCCACAGCCGCATCGAAAGTGGTGATTTGGCGGGCCATGAGAAATCTCCTGCTCGGTGCAATTTCATTTGCAGTGGCATGCATAATCGCCTAAGTGTTCTGATGCAATCAGAATATTGCTCTCGGTGCATTCATGACCGTTCCGACCTATGCGCAGCTTGCCGATGCCATTGCTGTGGACATCGCCGCTGGACGGCTCAAGGCCGGAGACCGGCTCCCGCCACAGCGCGCCTTCGCCTGCGAGCGCGGCATCGCCGCTTCTACGGCTAGCCGCGTCTACGGCGAGCTTCTGCGCCGCGGCTTGGCGGTGGGTGAGGTGGGGCGAGGGACCTTCATCTCGGGACGGAGAGAGCCCATCGCGCTGTCGGAACCCGATGCCTCTCGGGTGGATCTGGAGTTCAATTTCCCGATCCACCCGGCCCAATTCGACCTCGTCGGCAAGAGCCTGTCTGGGCTCAATCGGCCGAAGGTCCTCGAGATTGCTCTGAACCCTGCTTCCAGTCGCGGCACAGCCGCACAACGCGAGGCGGCCGCCCATCTCATGGCACGCGCCGGCTGGCAGCCCAATCCCGAAGCCGTCTTGTTCGCCGGCAACGGACGTCAGGCCATCGCTACCGCTGCCGGCGCGCTCGTGCCGGTGGGCGGGCGGCTCGGGGTCGAAGCCATCACGTACCCGCTGGTGAAGGGCCTGGCGGCGCGACTTGGAATGACGTTGGTGCCGTTGGCCGTCGATGCCCAAGGCCTGCGGCCCGACGCGATTGCCAAGGCGCATCGCGAGGCGCCGCTCGCGGCGGTATACCTCCAGCCCGTTCTGCACAATCCCTTGGGCGTGACGCTTACACCGGCGCGTCGGGACGAGCTGGCCCGGCTCTTGGGCAAGCTCGATCTGATGGCGATCGAAGACACGGTCTACGGCTTTCTTGGCGATGAGCCGCCGCTTGCAGCCCTCGCTCCCAAGCATTGCCTCGTGATCGACAGCCTGTCGAAGAGGATCGCTCCCGGGCTGGCGATCGGTTTCGTGCACGCGCCGATGGACCTGCGCGAGCGGCTCACGGCATCGCTGCGATCGGGCGGCTGGGGGGCGCAAGGCTATGCCATGGAGGCCGGCCAGCGCCTCATCTGCGACGGCACGGCTGAGCGGATCGCGCGCATGAAGCGTGAGGACGCGGAGCAGCGTCAGCGCATCGCCGCGGAGTGTCTGGCAGGCTTTCGCCTGCAAGGTGACCGCCGCGCCTATCACCTGTGGCTCGGCTTGCCCGAGCCATGGCGCTCGGAGGCGTTCGTTGCAACGGCCGCCCGCCACAGCATAGCGCTGACGCCGTCCAGCGCCTTCACGATAGGGCCGGGGCACGCCCCAAACGCGGTGCGCCTGGCGCTTGCTTCCCCACGGATCGAGCGCCTGCGCGAAGCGCTGTTGACCCTGGCGCGCCTGCTCCGGGCCGGCACCGAGGCCTACGAGGTCACCGAATAGCCAAGTAGCGCTGCCTGCCCTGGCGGGCGGCGGCCGATCCACTTAACATTCCTGCGATGGCGGTCCGCGCAAGGTGCCCACAATGTCAGCGCTAGAAGGCTCAAACCCAGGCGAACTGGCGCCCGGTGAACTCAGGACCGGTGAACTCAGGACCGGTGAACTCAGGACTGGTGAACTCAGGACTGGTGAACTCAGGCCCGGCGAACTCCGGGTCGTCTGCTCCGGCGCCTTCAGGGCGGCCTACCAGGTGCTCGTGACAGGCTTCGCGCGCGCAACCGGGCACAGAGTTGTGACGGCCTGGGGCAGCTCGGCGGCGGGGGCGCCAACATCCATTCCCGCCCGCCTGGCGGCCGGCGAGTGCCTGGACCTCGTCATCATGGCCGGCGAGGGGCTCGATAGACTGATTGCCCAGGGTCTCATCACCGCCGCGGGCCGCGCCGATTTGGCTCGGTCGGGCATCGGCGTGGCGATACGCACCGGCGCGCCCCGGCCCGATCTAAGTTCGACCGCCGCGCTCATGCGCGCGCTGAAACAGGCAAAATCCCTCGCCCACTCCTCGAGCGCCAGCGGCATCTATCTCAAGGGCCTGTTCCAGCGGCTGGGCCTTACAGAGGCGCTCGGCAATCGCATCAAGCAGATCGAAGGCGAGCCCGTCGGCGCCGTGGTGGCGCGCGGCGAGGCCGAGATCGGCTTTCAGCAGATCAGCGAGTTGCTGCCCGTGCCCGGTATCGACTTTGTCGGGCCCTTGCCCCCCGAAATCCAGCACACGACCGTGTTCGCGGCCGGCATTGCGGCAGGTGCGCGCGAGCCGCAGGCAGCGAGGGCGCTCATCAACTATCTCACAGGGCCGGCCGCTGCAGTCATCATCCACAACAGTGGCATGGAGCCCGCCTGAGATGGGGATGTCCACGACCGCGCGGACCGGCTGCCGCGGCGCTGACGAGCCGCCATGGGCGGCCGCGCCACGCAACGGATCGGGGCGAGGATGCCGACGCCGGGTGCCACTGGCAGGCCAGGCGGCGTGGTGGAGGGCGGCTCATCCAAGGCGCCGCAGCCGCCCTACGGGGTACCGGAGCCGACCGGGCATTCGCACCCTCTCCGCGGCCGGGTCGGTGCGAGGCTGCCGCGGCTTAGGGCCGCTGCTGGCACACGCGCTCGGCCCCAGATACCGGCATAGCTCCCCAGCCCCCTGGAGCTAGGTGCAGCGCAGCAATTCATGCCAGTAATGGATTGTCGAGCCAGGATTCGCGCAGCGGAACCCAAAGCATGTTGACCAAGACCGACAACCCACCCCTCGCCTATCCGATGCCGGAGCCGCCAGCTCCGGGTGAGGTCATCGAAGCTGCGCCCGGCATCCTGTGGGCGCGCATTCCCCTGCCGTTCCGGCTCAATCATATCAATGTTTATCTGATTGACGACGGGGTGGGGTGGGCGCTGCTCGACACCGGTATCGACAATGATGCCACGCGCGCCATCTGGCACGCGCTGGCTGCGGGACCCCTTGCCGGCCGCCCGCTCACACGGCTGATTGTCACCCACTTCCACCCCGACCACATCGGCCTCGCGGGCTGGCTGTGTGAGCGCCACGGCCTGCCGTTGCTCACCAGCCAGACGAGCTATCTCTCTTGCGCCAACATCTCACTCAGTCCCGGGGCCCTCGACGCCAAGCCCTACCGCGATTTCTACCTGCGCCACGGCCTCGATTCCGCCACCACCCAGCGCGTTGCCACCCAGGGCCATGGCTATCTGAAAATGGTGTCAGGCCTGCCGCCAACGTTCCAGCGCCTCGTCGCCGGCGACACCCTCGCCATCGGCGGGCGAACCTTCGACGTGCTCACGGGCGACGGGCATGCTCCCGAGCAGGTCATGCTCTACTGCGCCGCCGACAACATCTTCCTGGCCGCAGACCAGGTGTTGGCCAAGATCACGCCCAACATCAGCGTCTGGGCGGTCGATCCGGACGGCGACCCGCTCGGCCTTTACCTGCGCTCGCTGCAAGAGTTGCGACAGGAAATCCCCTCCGACGCTCTGGTGCTGCCCGGCCACCAGCTGCCCTTCCACGGTCTTCATCGGCGCAGCGCCGAGCTTATTGCGCACCACGAGATGCGCTGTGCGGCCATCGCCGGCGCTTGTCGCACCGCGCCGCGCTCCGCCGCTGAGCTTGTCCCAGTGCTCTTTGCGCGCGAGCTCGACCCGCACCAGATGAGCTTCGCCTTCAGCGAGGTACAGGCGCACGTCAACTACATGCAGCGTCGCGGCGAGCTTGCGTGGCTTGAGGGCTCTGACGCGATCGAGCGCGTGGTGGCGACCGCGTGAGCCCGGCCGGTCCCCGGGGCCTAGCCTCGCTTCCCCGAGAACGGCCAACTGCCGACGCCGCTCGCACTGACATTGCCCGAAATGGTGTCACCCGCGACGGCGGCGGTGAACTCAAGCGTCAAGGGCATGGGGCTCTTGATGGCCGCCTTGAAGCTCACCTTGTCGCCGCTCACGGTGCCGTCGAAGATGTCGGTGGAGTTGCCCTCCTCTCCCGTCAGCTTACCCGTCAAGGCGCTGCCAGCGCTCTTGAGCGCCAGCGTCGACTTGCGCTCCCCGATGGGCGTCTGCATCGACAATTTCCAGATGCCGTCCGCTGCCATCTCCTCCTCCCTGCTCTTGCCATCTCTCGGCACATCTGTCGGTCCCTGCAGTCCCGAGCTTGCGGGAGGGCAGCCGGCTAAGCAATCGATTTCTGTGGGCGCCGCCGCGCGCCGGTTTCCGGCACGGCTCATGCCGGCGGCCGGCAAGCGAGCCAACAGCACACCCCGCTTGCACAACATGGTCCGAAAAAAGGGGGTAGCGCTGCGGCCCGCGAGCCTTCGCATAG